>Ga0209624_10000503_pt1 | contig 34331 bp, 25 predicted proteins | sample JacPinW_OM2H0_O1_FD_188565 | JGI IMG/M metagenome (GOLD analysis project Ga0209624, IMG submission 188565) | Forest soil microbial communities from Algoma, Ontario, Canada - Jack Pine, Ontario site 1_JW_OM2H0_O1 (SPAdes) (version 2) | ecosystem: Environmental > Terrestrial > Soil > Boreal...
TCCCGGCGCAGCTCCTCGGGGGACGCACGCACGTTTATGTCCCTAATACGTTCATGGGCGTCATTTTCTTCCATTTCTTCCAGGCGCGGCCAGCTTCAAATAAGGTGATCGCATGCGCACCATCGCACTCCTAGTGTTGCTGCTCATCCAGCCGGCTGCGTTCGCGCAAATCGGGTTGCCCCCCGTGCGCGTGCCTCAGCTCCCGGGTGCGGCATTGCCGAACGTCCCGGCTGGAGATTTGCCGCTGGATCCTGATAGGTCTGCCGCGCAACTGGCCGACGAGATCGATCCGAGGCGCCTGCGCGAGCTTCGCAGTTTGAGGATCCGGGCCTTGTTGAGTCGGCACCGCGACGTGATCGAGGCCGACCCGCACGGCGCACCCATCGTCCGTGGTGAGCTTCTGGCGCTCGCCCCTCAGCCGGCCGCGTTGCAAGCCGCGAGCGCAGCCGGGTTTGCGGTGGTGCGCGAGCGCTCGCTCGAGGGACTTGGTACACGTATTGTAGTGCTGCACGCATCGGGAAGCACTGCGCGCGCGCTGCAGCGCTTGCAGACGCTGGACCCCGCCGGGGCCTATGACTTCAACCACATCTACACCGACAGCGGTACGAGTGCGCCGGTGACTGCCGCTGACGCAGACATTGCCATGGCCGCCGATGATCCGAACGTAGCGCAGGGCGTCGCTGCGGGCGGCGGCCCCGCGGCCCGGGTGAGCCTCATCGACAGCGGGGTAGACGTGACCCATAAAGCGTTCAGTGGCCCGCCAATCCAACAGCACGGCTGTGCGGGTCGCGCCGTGCCGGCGGAGCACGGAACTGCAGTCGCCTCCCTGATGGTGGCCCGCACGGCCGCTTTCCACGGCGCGGCATCAGGATCCGCGCTGTATGCCGCCGATGTGTTTTGCGGGCTGCCCACCGGCGGAGCCGTGGACGCCGTGGCCGAAGCTTTCGCCTGGCTGGTAGAGGCGCGCGTCCCCGTGATCAACGTGAGCCTCGTCGGACCGCCCAACCGCCTGCTCGAAGTCGTCGTGCAGGATGTTCTGGCGCGCGGTCACATCGTGGTGGCCGCGTAGGCAATGACGGGCCAGCCGCGCCGCCGCTCTACCCCGCCGCTTGGCCGGGCGTCGTGGGGGTTACCGGCGTGGATGCAAAAGGGCGGGTGCTCGTCGAGGCGGAGCGCGGGCCGCAGGTGAAGTTCGCGGCTCCGGGCGCAGACATGGCCGCGGCAAGGCCCCCGCAAGGCTACGCGCTGGTTCGCGGGACCTCGTTCGCCTCGCCGATTGTCGCCGGACTTCTGGCGCTGGATCTGCAATCACCTGACAAGGCAGCTGCGGAAGAAGCGGTCGCCGCGCTTGCCCGGCGAGCAGTCGATCTCGGGACACCCGGCCTCGACCCGGTCTACGGGTACGGCTTGGTCGGTGCCGAGCTGCGGCGCCAGCCGGCACTCGCCGGGCTACGGGCAGATTAGGTAAAAATCAAAGAAATCTTCGCGGGCCGGAAGGATCTGGGTTGCCGGCTCGTAGTACTCCTCGAAGGGTCGCGCGTAGACCGCGGCCCAAAGAGGAGACGACCATGAAGACGAATCATCTTGTGGCGGGCGCCGCGATAACGGCCGCGCTACTGCTGACCGGTCCGACTCATGCGCAGGGCCTGGGCGGTGGCGCAAGAGCCGGTTTCGGCGGAGCGTTCGCTGGCGGCGTGGGTGGCATGCGCGGTGCCGGGGCCGCAGGCTCGTTCAATGGAGGCATTGGAAGGCAGGCCGACGCTTCCGGCCGCGTTGACCAAAAGGTTGATACCAGCGCGCGTGGAGCGACCCAGGCCACCGCGCACGCGGCGGACAAAGCAACAGTGGCGACCCAGCAGGACGTGCGCGAGGGCGCCAGTGCGGCTAGCGAAGGCGGAAAGGTTGCCGCCGACAGCGCCGCGAACGCTGGTGCGACCGCAGGCGCCGCCGTCCAGCACGAAACACAGGCCCGCGAAGTAGGCGCCAACAGCACCCTCAACGGCACTGTCTCCGGGAATGGGGTGAGCGGCAGTTCGGCAAGCGGGGCCAGCGTCAGCGGGCCTGCGAGCCGCGTAGGGGTTGCGGGTTCTGCCGACGACGCATCCTCCGCGTCGCACAGCACGGCCAACACGGACGTGGGCGCCACGCAGACGCGTAGTCCGTCCACTCCGGCTACGGGCGGCGACAGCGCGCCGCGACGCTCGGAAACCTCGAGCCATGCGGGCGTATCCGCTTCTGCAGCTGCGTCCGAAAGCGCCTCCACCGCGCACTAACAGTGCACCGGCGCGTAAAGCTGAGCGGCAGACTCTGCTCTGCCGCTCAGCCTTTCATGAGGCTTGTTATGACGACAGCACTGACTTAAGCGCCACGACCGAAGCCGTCGGAGCTGCGCGCAGCACGACTCCCCGGGGGGCGGAGTGCCTCGCTGAGGGAGTCAATGCCGAGGGGTGATCTTATCGTCGCGTAAGAATGCACTGACACCTGCTCACATCAAACACGGATGCCGTCGAACGCTGCCGGTTGAGGCAATCCGCTCACGCCGCCATCAATGGGACATCCGTCACAGTTCGGGTGGCGTGTGCCAGTGCGACCATTCGATGTGACGTAATCCGCGGAACCAACTTTGTTCCGGTCGTAACTTCCGGCACTTGGCAGCGGCGCGCAAGAGGCGAGACGGTCTGCGCGATCCCTACACCGACGCAGGCTGGATGGATCCGCTCGCGCTGAGTGTGCCGGAGGAATCCATGTCCAGGGCAACTACAAGGCGGTCGTTCCTTGCCACCGCCAACGACGCCGCCGGCCCCGCATACGGCGGCCGCCGCGCCGCAGCCCTCTTGATCTGCGTGTTACTCGCACCACTGAGCGGACGGGCACGCGCCGATATGCCGGTCACGGCGAACACCGCCGGCGACCTTAAGCAGATGAGTGTCGACGAGCTGATGAACGTCGAGGTGACATCGGTTGCCAAGCAACCGCAGAAGCTTCTGCGCGCGGCTGCGTCCATCCAAGTGATTACCGCCGAGGACATCCGCCGCTCTGGAGCCACAACCCTTCCTGAGGCACTGCGACTGGCGGACAACCTGCAGGTGGCGCAGATAAACGCGCATGACTGGGCCATCAGCGCGAGGGGATTCAACGCCAACCTGGCAAACAAGCTCCTCGTGCTGATTGACGGTCGTGTCGTATATACGCCGCTCTATGGTGGCGTGCTGTGGAATGTGCAGGACTACCTGCTCAACGACATCGAGCGAATTGAAGTCATCAGTGGTCCGGGCGGTACCTTGTGGGGAGCCAACGCAGTCAACGGCGTGATCAATATCGTCACCAAAGCGGCGCAGGATACTCAAGGAGCCTACGTTTCTGGGGGCGGGGGCAATGAGTTGCGGGAGCAGGAGGACGTTCGCTACGGCACTCAGCTGAGCCCGGATGTCTACGTACGCGCCTACGGCAAGTACACCGATCATGATTCCGAAGTCACCAGCAGCGGTACGAACGCCGACGATTCCTGGCACATGGCTCGCGGCGGCTTTCGCATGGATGCGCAGTCAACTGCCCAGGACCGCTTCACCTTGCAGGGCGATCTCTACAATGGGACCGAAGACGCAGGACCTGCGGGTGAAGCGGGTATGTCGGGGGCTAACATTCTCGGCCGTTGGACACATGCCATGTCGGACGCAGCCTCGATCAGCGTGCAGCTTTACTATGACCACGCGTACCTCTCACAGCCCTTCGCCGCAAGCCCGCCGGCCGCCTACTACACCGGCTTTCCGGCCGCCTCGCTGACGGACACTCTCGACACCTACGACTTAAACTTCCAGCACCACTTCGCCTGGGGCGCGCGGCACAATCTCACTTGGGGTTTTGAGTATCGCGCGACCCACGAGGCGGACTCGGATCTCTCGGTGGTGCGCTTCTTGCCGCCCGTTCTCGACCAGTCCCTATACAGCGGATTCCTGCAGGACGAGATCATGCTCGCGCCCAGCGTGTACCTGACGGTCGGCTCCAAGCTCGAGCACAACGACTACACCGGCTACGAGGCGGAGCCAAGCGGCCGTCTGCAATGGAATGTCGACTCCAAGCAGCTGCTGTGGACCGCCATCTCGCGGGCGGTGCGTACGCCCTCGCGCTACGATCATGATCTGGTCGTACCCAGCGGGCTGGTCGACGCGCCGCCGCCCTATCAGTTTCCGAGCGCCTATTTGCGGGGCAACCCGGACTTCGCCTCTGAAACGCTGCTCGCGTACGAGGCCGGCTACCGGGCGGTGCTTGGACCCAATCTGGCGCTCTCCCTCTCCACTTTCTACAACGACTACAAAAACCTGCGCAGCACGACGCCAACCCCGACCACAGCCTTGTACGTGTTCCCGTACCCTATCTACTTCCAGAATAATCTCGAAGGCGATACCTACGGGCTCGAGCTCAGCGCTTCGTATCAGATGCTCGATTGGTGGCGGCTGCACGCCGGCTACAACCTGCTGCGCGAGAACATTCACGTGAAGCCGGGCGAAATCGACGCTACCGGTGCGACCAACGAAACCGCCGACCCGCAGCAGCAGGTCGCGCTGCGCTCGAGCATGGAGCTGGCGGGCAACCTGAAGCTCGATGCAGCGCTGCGCTGGGTCGATATCCTGCACATCAACAACGGCCCGACCGGCGGCCCGGTAGTGGGGATAGTGCCAAGCTACTTCGAGGTCGATTCACGGCTGGCGTGGTCTATCAGCAAGCGGCTTGAGCTAGCCGTGGTCGGCCAGAACCTGTTGCACGCCTACCATGTCGAATACGGTTATCCTTCGCCAACACGTGAGCAGATCGAGCGCAGCGTGTTTGGAAAACTTATATGGAGCAACTGAGGGGCATGGCGAGGCGCCCCCTGTGGCGCTGGTTCGCGTTGCTCCTCATCGCGGGGGCCTTGGCGGGCGCGGCGGCGCCCGTGTCCGAGTTCCAACTGAAGTCGGTGTTCCTGTTCAACTTCGCGCAGTTCGTCGAATGGCCAGCGACGGCGCTGCCTCAGGACAACGCGCCGTTCGTGATCGCCGTGCTGGGGAAGGATCCGTTCGGCGCCACTCTTGATGAGGTGGTGCGCGGCGAGTCGGTGAACGGGCATCCGTTCGCCATTGAGCGCTATGGCAGTGCCGCGGAGATCCGCGCCTGCCAGATCCTGTTCATTCCCGCCGCAGAGCTGGCGCATCTTGATGAGATTCTGGCGGCACTCAAGGGACGCAGCGTTCTCACGGTGACCGACGCCGACGGGCCGCAGCCGCCCGGGGTGGTCATCGGGCTCGTCAAACGCGATAACCGCATTCGACTGCGCATCGATCTGCAGGCCGCAAAGGCGAGCAATCTGACGATCAGCTCCAAGCTCTTGCGCCCGGCAGAGATCGTAGGAGCAGGGAGTTAACGTCATGCCCGCGTATGCAATCCGCCGCACGCTCATGAGGGTCATTCTGCTCACCTGTGGAGCAGTAATGGTCATCACCTGCGCAGGGTTCTTTACCTACGAGTACGTCACTTTCCGTCAGCTGATGGTGCGCAACCTCGCCATTCTGGGGGAGGCCATCGCGGCGAACAGCACTGCAGCCCTCGCCTTCGACAATGCGGACGACGCGCGCGAGGCACTGTCCGCCTTCAGGGCGCAGCCGCACGTGGTTGCGGCACGCCTCTACCTCAACGATGGGCGGCTGCTCGCCTCCTATCCCGCCGGTGCCGGTGCCGGAGCTGAGCCTGGCCCGCGTTTGCTCAGCCACAATGGCTATCGATTCGAGGACGGCATGCTGCGAGGTGTGCAGCCGGTTGTACAGGGCACGCGCCGCATGGGCACGTTGTACCTCGAGTCGAATCTGGGGGAAATCGACGAACACTTTCAGCTCTTCGTTCTGATCGGAGCGGCGTTCCTGCTGATCGGCTGCCTGGCCGCATATGTGATCTCCAGACGCCTGCAACACGTGGTCTCCGGACCCATTCTCGCGCTGGCTTCCACTGCACAGCAGGTGTCGGAGCGCCGCGACTATTCGGTGCGCGCCAGCAGGCCGCAAGGATACGAGTTCGGTCAGCTCACCGATGCCTTCAACCACATGCTGACGCGCATCCAGAGCGATCAGGCCAATCTGCAAAAGCAGCTGAGCCGTCTGGACTTGCTGCAGAGGATCACGCGCGCGACGGGCGAGCGCCATGACCTGCCCAGCGTCTTCAGGGTGGTGCTGCATCACCTGGAAGTCGACATGCCGCTCGATTTCGGTTGTCTATCCATCTACGAGGCGAGCGCCGAGGCCTTGACCATCGCGGTGATTGGGCCGCGGAGTGCCAACCTTGCGCCGGCCCTCAAGCTGTCCGAACAGGACCAGGTGCCGATCGATCGGAACGGGCTCGCCCGCTGCGTCGCGGGCGAACTGGTCTATGAGCCGGACACCTGCCAGATCAGCTTCCCGTTCCCGCAGCGCTTCGCGCGGGCGGATCTGCGGGCACTGGTCGTGGCGCCGCTGCTGGTGGAAAAGCGGGTGTTCGGTGTATTGGTCGCCGCACGGCGCGCACCTGATTCCTTCAGCAGCGCTGACTGCGAGTTCCTGCGTCAGCTGAGCGAGCACGTCGCCCTGGCCGCGCACCAGGCACAGCTGTATAGCGCGCTGCAGCGCGCTTACGACGATCTGCGGCAGTCGCAGCAGGCGATCATGCAGCAAGAGCGCTTGCGCGCGCTTGGCGAGATGGCGAGCGGTATCGCGCACGATATCAATAACGCGATCTCGCCGATCGCCCTCTACACCGAGTCGCTGCTGGAGCGCGAGCCCGGGTTGAGTGAGCGTGCGCGCAGCTATCTGGTCACCATTCAAACGGCCATCGAGGATGTCGCGGAAACCGTCGCGCGCATGCGCCAGTTTTATCGGCCGCGCGAGGCTGAGCTGGTGCTGTCCGCTGTGGCGTGCAATCACCTCATTGAACAGGTCATCAACCTCACGCGAGCTCGCTGGAGCGATCAGCCGCAGCAGCGCGGGGTGGTGATACAGCTCAAGACCGAGCTCACCGATAACCTCCCGGATATCATGGGCTCGGAGGTCGAGATTCGCGATGCCCTCACCAATTTGATCTTCAATGCAGTGGACGCGATGCCGGAGGGGGGCACCCTTACGCTGCGCACCCGGGTCATGCCCGCCGGCAACCCAGGCGGGGCCGATGCGGAGCGTCAGGTGTACCTGGAAGTCGGCGATACCGGCATAGGCATGGATGAGGAGACGCGGCGGCGATGCCTGGAGCCTTTTTACACGACCAAAGGGGAACGTGGTACCGGCCTTGGGCTCGCAATGGTTTATGGCATGGTGCAACGTCACAGCGCCGATCTGGAGATCGAAAGCGCCGTTCGTCGCGGCACGACGGTGCGGCTGATATTTGCAGCGCCGGAGCAGCTGAGCATGACAGCCGCTGACAGGCCGCGGCTGCAGCAACCCTCACAGCGATTGCGGATCCTGCTCGTTGACGATGACCCGATGCTGATCAAGTCGCTGCGCGACATTCTGGAGCAAGACGGACACGCGGTTACCGTTGCCGAGGGTGGACAGAAAGGTATCGAAATTTTCACCGCTGCCGTGTCGCGCGGCAATGCATTCTCGCTCGTCATTACCGACCTCGGGATGCCCTACGTCGACGGCCGTAAGGTGGCCGCTGCAGTCAAGGCGGCATCTCCTCAGACTGCCGTCGTCATGCTCACCGGGTGGGGAAGACGATTGCTGGCGGAGAACGACATCCCCGCCCATGTCGATCGGGTGCTGAGCAAGCCCCCTCGCCTGATCGAAGTACGCAAGGCGCTCGCGGAACTTGTGCCGGCGGAGCCGTCCGCCGCGCTGGTGGACTCAGCGTGAATGCGGCCTCTCGCGCGCGTCTGCTCATCGTCGATGACGAGGCGGCGCAGATGCGTGCGCTGTGTGACACGCTGCAGCAGGAGGGCTACTTCACCCGTGGGTTCACCTCAGGGCTCGAGGCTGTGGCAGCCCTACGCGAACAACCGTTCGATCTGCTGCTGACGGATCTCATGATGCCGCAAATCGACGGCATCAAGTTGCTGCGCGCCTGCCATGAGATCGACCGCGACCTGGCGTGCATCGTCATGACCGGCAACGGCACGATCGGTACCGCGGTCGATGCGCTCAAGGCCGGCGCGTTCGACTACGTGCTGAAGCCCTTCAAGGTGAACCACATCCTGTCGGCGCTGACCCGTGCGCTGGCGATGCGTCAATTGCGTCTCGAAAACATTCAACTGCGCGAGTCTGTCTCCATCTACGAGCTGGCCAGAGCCATTACTCAAGATCTCGATCACGACCAGATAGTCGCAAGAACACTGGCGGCAGCAGGCCGGCAAAATGATGCCGACGCGGTCTATCTGCTGGTACCGAGCCCGGACTCTGGCGGCCTCTGCGTTGCGGGGTCAACCGGGCCTGGCGCGCAGCCACTCGAGAGTGTCACGCCGCTGGACGGGCAAGCGCTGAAGCAGTGGTTGGACCAGGCACGCGCCGCGCTCGAGGCTCCCCACGGGCACGGTGAGGCGCAGGCGCTGTTTTCGCATCCGTTCGATCCCAGGATCGGCGTCTGCGTGCCAATCGTTTCGGGCGATAGGTTCTTCGGCGTGCTGGGCTTCAGCTCTGCCCGCCCTCAGCAACGCATCAGCCTCGGACAGCTCAAGGCGCTGGAGGTGCTCGCCCGCACCGGCGCGACGGCCTTCGCAACCGCGGCGCTCCTTACCGAGCTTCGCGCAATGAATGAGGAACTTGAGCTGCGTGTGCGCGCACGGACCCATGACCTGGAGGTGGCCAACAAGGACCTGGAATCCTTCTCCTATTCGATCTCCCATGACTTGCGTGAACCGCTGCGTGCCGTCGAAGGATTCTGCGAGATGTTTCGCAGCGAGTTCGGCGCGGACGTTCCCGAAGCCGGCCGCAAGCTGCTGGAGCGCATCTGGGCGGGAGCAAGTCGCATGACGCAGCTCGTCAACGATCTGCTGCACTTCTCACGCTTCAGCCGCGAGCCCTTGCACTGTCGGCCTGTGCCGCTGCGTGAGCTCGTGCTGCAGATCGTAGCGCGGCTCAAGCAAGGACTCGGCGCCCGGCAGCTCACAGTTCAGGTCGGGGACCTGCCTGATTGCGTCGGCGATCCGGCGCTTCTCGAGCAGGTACTGGTCAACCTGTTGTCGAACGCCTTCAAGTTTACAGCCGGTCGGGAGGCGGCCCGGGTGGAGGTAGGTGCGCTACGCCAGGGCGAGGGCATCGCCTACTACGTGCGCGATAACGGCGTGGGCTTCGATATGCGTTATGCCGAGAAGCTCTTTGGTGTGTTTCAGCGTCTGCACACACAAGAGGCCTTTCCGGGCACGGGCATTGGTTTATCCATCGTGCACAGGATCGTCACGCGTCATGGCGGGAAGGTCTGGGCCGACAGCCGCCCCGGCGAAGGCGCGGCGTTTTACTTCAGCCTTCCCCCGCAGGCCGCGCTATGCACAGCCTAAGGCAGCCCTTTGCGGGCCCCGTTCCGCGCCCTGGGAGCGCGGGCCGTCACGCGGACATTAACACTCGAGAGAATGTGACGTCGGTCCGGGAAGGCCCGGTTTTGGCGGGCTAAATGGGCACGCTGTGGAACGCCGCATGGTGATCAGAGGCGCACGCGTGACCCCGTGGCTTGTTCATGGCCTCAACGGTACCTTCGCTATAGGCGGCACGAGACGCCTTACATGAATACGGCCAGCATCGACACCTCCGCTCAAGAGAATGCAGGCCGCCAGCTGCGCGTGTTGCTCGTCGAGGACTCCGAATCGGACGCCGAAATGGCGATGTGGCGCCTGAAGCAGGCGGGCTACCTGTGCACATTCAATCGCGTCGTGACCGAGGCCGAGATGCGCAAGGAGCTGCGTACCGGGCTGCCCGACCTGATACTTTCGGATTTCAGCCTGCCGCAATTCGATGGTATGTCGGCCCTGGCCATCGCGCGGGTTGAAGCCCCGGGCGTCCCCTTTATCTTCCTGTCCGGCACGATTGGCGAAGAACGGGCCATCGAGGCGCTCAGATGCGGCGCGATCGATTATGTTCTGAAGAGTAACCCGAAACGCCTCGGACCGGCGGTAAAGCGCGCACTGGCGGAGGCGATGCTTCGCCGCACGAACGAGATTGCCGAGCAGCGGGTCGCCAGATTGACGGGCGTGCTGCAGATGTTGTCTGGCATCAACTCAGCGCTGGTACGCATTCAGGATCGGGAGGAAGTTCTAGCAGAGACCTGCCGTCTGGCCCACCGTGTCGGTGGCTACGCCGTGGTAATGGTCGCCCTGATCAATCCGACCACGCGAATGGCACGACCTGTGGGCTGGGCCGGCTACGAGTTTCTCGCCAAGCCAGACAAGGAATTTCCCGTCGCCGATAACGAAGCGGCCGATTCGAGTCTGATGGGACGCGTCATTCGCACCGGTGAAGCGATCCTATGCGAGGATGTCCAGAACTTTCCCCACGTCATAGACGGCCGCGACGAGCTCATCGCCGCCGGAGTGCGTTCACTGGCGGTTCTGCCCTTGCGAGTCGACAACACGCCAGTCGGGTCCTTTCTCTGCGGCACTCGCACGATCGGCGTCATCGGCCAGGAAGAGTTCCTGTTGCTTGAGGAGGTTGTCTCCAACCTTTCGTTCGCGCTGCAGTACCTGGACAAGCAGCAAGCCGTGCACTTCCTCTCCTATTTCGAGCCCCTGACGGGGCTTGCCAAGCGCGCATTGTTTTGTGAGCGACTAAGCCGCTTACTCGTGCGCGGCGCTGAAAGCCTGCCGCGCCTTGCCGTGACGGTCTTTGATATCGATCACCTGAGCGTCATTAACGACTCCTTCGGGCGCCACACGGGCGATCGCCTGTTACAGTGCGTCGCCGATCGGCTGAAGGGCTACTTCCCCGACACCGAACAGCTCGCACATCTCGGTGGCGGAACCTTTGTGTGCATGAACGCGTTGCCGACGGGCATCGCGACCGACTATAGCTCCGTGAGCGATGACATCACACGCGCGTTCAATCGACCCTTCAACGTCGATGGGCGCGAGATCATGGCAAATATCAAGAGCGGACTTGCTCACTACCCGGAGGACGGCAAGGAGTCCAACGAGCTGGTGCAGAACGCCGAGGCCGCGCTCAAAGAAGCAAAGACCCTTGGCGAACGATACCTGCACCATCGTATCGAGATGAATTCCGAGCTCGCGCGGCGGGTCGCAATGGAGAACCGGCTACGCAGTGCGCTCGAGAATCAGCAGTTCGTGCTCCATTACCAGCCGAAGATCAATCTGCACACCGGCACAATCGCCGGCGTGGAAGCGTTGCTGCGCTGGCAGGATCCGGAGCACGGTCTGGTTTCGCCGGCTGTCTTTCTGCCCCTGCTGGAATCGGCAGGGCTGATGGCCGCAACCGGCGCGTGGGTGCTGGGGCAAGCCGCGGCTGATTGTCGCGATTGGCGTCGCAAGGGCTTGCCACCCATAAGAGTGGCCGTCAACATCTCACCCCCGGAACTGCGACGACGCAACATTGCGCGCGACATTCTCGACCGTATCGGCGATTTTGCCGGCGACTCGCAGTGGGGAATCGACATCGAAATCACCGAGGGCGCGCTCGCGGGGGACTCCTCATCGTGCGTGCATGCCTTGAGGCTGCTGCGTGCGGCTGGCGTGCGCATTGCCATCGACGATTTCGGCACCGGGTTCTCCTCCTTGGCCCGGCTGTCCGAGCTGCCGATCGATACGCTGAAGATCGATCGGATGTTTACCAGTCGCCTGCCAACGGACCGCAAGAGCTGCACGCTGGTATCGACGATCATTGGTCTGGCGCACGCCTTTGACATGACGACAGTCGCCGAGGGGGTTGAGACCCGGGCGCAGCTTGACCATCTCACGCGCGAAGGTTGCGACGAATCGCAGGGCTACCTGCATAGCCGGCCAGTGCCGACCGCAGAGCTGGAGAGCCGGCTTGCCCGCTCAGACGGTTGGAATACGGGAATGTTGTCGCAGGCGGTTTCGCCTGAGATCGGTACCGGGAGTATTGTCGCCTCGAAGCCAGCGCGGCGTCGCTAATCCGCTCCGCCGAAAGCACCCACGATGACATCCGGCGGCCACCCGTATTCGCCAGAAGCGCGACGGCCGCGTTGGCTCCGGCCAATCGCTCGGCCACGACTCCCGAACCCACCACTGCGGCGGCCAAAAGAAGAGACCCGATCCTCTCGGCGGCAAGACGCTTGACCGCATTGACGCCAGAGCACCGGGCGCTGCGCCCCTGCATTTCGTGTTCATCGGGGAAACACAGCTCATCGATTTCCTTCGTGAGTCCCAAGTATTGAAGCAGATATACGCGCTCAAGCGATTCGGGACCAGCCGACGGCTGGCCACGTCTTGGAAGACCCCCTGATAGTGATAACCGTCTCAGTCGAGGTCGGCGAGAGGACCTACATATACGCTGGCACCCTCAAGGAGTGGGGGAGGTCGATAACAAGGATGAACCGCTTGGGCCGTGCCCCAAGACGCGAAATTACTGACGATAGGGATGAGGATCGAACAAAGGGAGACTGGGAGCGCTTTTTTTGGATTACCGGGTTCGGCGTAGTACTTTTGCGCAAGGACATCACCAGTCTCAACATCGTTTACCGGTTCGTGACCACACCGCCCGCATTCCACGGCGGCCCAGTTGAAGAGAAAGGCCGCCCCGCGAGCCGGCGGCCTGCCTCCACGGAATTTGCACGAAATGAGGAGCACAACATGGTGGTTAGCCCTGAAGAGCGGAAACAGATAAAGCACTGGGAGCAGGTCTACTTGACCGCCGCCGCGCGCACTATGGAGATCATGCGCAGCAAAGGAACGGACGACCGCGAATTCCGACAAGAGATTTTCTCGGAGGTCAAGAAGGCCGGCGAGGCGCTTGAGCGAATTGAGGCAATCTACCGGGGCGACGGGAAATCCACTTCACTTCCGCCTGGACTAAGACCCATGAAATAGGCCGCCCCGCGGGCGGCCGGTATCCGGGACTCACTCGCAGATGAACGTGAGGTTGATATTCTCACCGAAAAGAGCCGCACCCCAGGCTCACCACGGCACAATTACGGCACACCCAATCTGAGTTCGACACATTCTCGGTACAGGGCAACCTCCTGGTCTTTTCGTGGGAGTCGCAGCCCTCGTTCGATCTTGGCGTGAACTGCCGCTCACTAGGTTGGCGGCTGGAAGCCTTTGCGATTGAGCCGTTGAATTTGCCCACCGCAGTTCGCAGCGCGGCCGTAATGACCACATCGTTCATGGCATCTTTCTCCATCCGGGTATCTGCATTTGGCCAGCCAGCTACCGCGGCAGCTGCAGGTTTGTGCGTCGATATTATAGGTCGATTACTGGGCGCCGAGCGGCCTCAGCCAGTGCCGAGCCCGCGGCCGGCTGCGCCAGTGCATTGACGCGAGGCGGCGTTCGTGATGCGCTGTTCCAGGGCAACCGCGACGGGAAACCGCGGTCTTTGCGCGAATCCACAGAGTGCTTGCCCCACCGTAGGTTTGCTCAATTCACCGGCCTTTGACAAGGACTGTGTGCATGCCGCGTCTGTTACGTCGCTGGATCAAGAAAGCCCGCATCCGATTGCCGTTGTTATCGGGCTCGTCCGAGACTGCGCGCAGCCGCTGGCTGGTCGCAAGATTCAAGGATTCGCTCAGCGGGGGTTTATTCGCGCGCGTTCGGCGCCTCGAGCTCGGCTATCGGCTTTATTTGCCGAGCGGATCGTCGCGTCGCGACAGTTTGCCGCTCATCGTCATGTTGCACGGGTGCCAACAGAATCCGCTCAGTTTTGCCGAGGGTACGCGTATGAATGCGCTGGCCGAAGAACGTCGCTGTGCGGTGCTGTATCCGGAGCAAAGCGTGCATTCAAACCCGCTGCGTTGCTGGAATTGGTTCGATTCCGCCGCACTTCTGGGCGAAGGGGACGCAGGTCTGATTGCGCGGTTGATCGATCAAGTCACGGAGCGCCGTCCCATCGATCCGCGCCGTGTCTATGTGGTCGGGATGTCGGCTGGCGCTGCGATGGCCTGTGTTCTGGCGGTACGACACAGCCGGCTATTTGCCGCCTGTGCTTCCCATTCAGGCGTAATGTATGGCGCCGCACGATCGCCGTCGCAAGCCCTGACCGTGATGCGCTCCGGACCGTCGCTCGCGGACGTCGAACAGGCGCGAAGACTATGGCTTGAGGTGCGCGAATCTGCGCTTACAGTGCCGACGCTGGTGATCCACGGTGAGCGCGATACCAAGGTCAATCCTGTGAATGCGGATCGCATCATCGAGCAGCTGCAGGCACGCTCTGAAGTCACCGATCCGAGCGCCGGTGTACTGCAGGCGTGCGACGAGTTGTGCATCGACGACGGCGGCCGCAGCTCTCGCCAGCGGGACTACACTCGGCAGGGGCAGATCGTGGTGCGAAGGGTTTTGGTTGAAGGGTTGGGCCACGCCTGGAGCGGCGGGGATACGCGCCATGAGTTCAACGACGCCGAGGGCCCCGACGCTAGTCGGCTAATCCTGGATTTCGTGATGCAATATCAGCGCGAAACCGTCAAAGTGCAGCGGTGAAACTCAGATCCACGGTTGCGCGCACCGATTGCCAGACACAGCCCCGCTACATGCACCGCGGCGGTTCGCGGGCGCCCTCCCGCTAGCCTGGGCCGTGACCTGCGGTTACCTAGGTCCCTGGAGAAGAGCGGTAGGCACGACGCAAGTAATCGGCTCTACATCTCGGCGATGAAGTATTCGCACTCTTTGTGCACAAACACCGCTGTAGTCACAATGACTAGTGGTGCGCGGTCGTGCTGCGGGATCTGGTGCAATACCGGACTAAGTTTCGGGCAACGGCCGCCTGCGCCGCCAACCTCACGCGAGGGCCTGGTCCCACTCCTTCTTCAGCGACCAGCGGCTCACCAACCCGGGCCGAATTTTAACTGGCACTTGCGGATTCGATGCGCCAGTTCCAAGCCAGCCAAAGTTACAGCGGCCGTCTTACAGGATTTGAAGCCAAGCATGGACCGGCGTCGGCCCTTGATAGCCCGGTGATCTTGCTCGACGACATTGGCTCAGGTGATGGCTCTTACGCACGAGGACGTATTTCCACCGGTGATCCTCTCGATGCAGCCCGCGCAGCGCCAAATGACTCGGTCTGTGCCCATCCAGAGTTATCTTGCGCGGCCATCGGGGTGCGCATGACGCCAACGCCTTGCGGAAGCAAGCCATCGCCGCCGCAATTCCACGCCCGATCTGGAACAGTGAGTCGACGGTCTTTCCATCCTTGTCGACGGCACGGTACAAATAACCCAGCTTGGGCCGGGTATGAATGAAGGTCTCGTCAACGCGCCAGGACGAACCAACCGGCCTCGCCTGGCGGTGCCATCTCTTCTCGTATTCGGGCACGAATCGAAAGACCCATCGCATGATCGCTGTATGGGTTAGGCGCACGTCGCGCTCCGCCATCAGAGCCACGAGATCGCGTTAGCTCAAGCGGTAAGTGAGGTACCAACGAATACAGGTCTCGATGACATCGCGCGGGAATCGCGGACGCCGGTAAATGGCATCGCTCAATGGGTTGGGTCACGGCCGGCTCCAGACGAAAAGCGCCGGATACCACGGATCGGCCGCTAATGCACCAGAACCCACAATCCGCTGTCACTCTGAACTACTTGAATTTACTGGAGAATGTTGGGGCGTGACGGAATCGAACCGTCGACCAGCGGATTAAAAGTCCAAGCGTCACACCAACAGGCACGCCCCACCCCCTGCAGACACAATGACTTACTGGTGCGCGGGCGCGCCGCTTGGTGGCGTTTTGAGGCAGCAAGTGTGCCAAAATTGTGCCAGATAAACCGGCCCGGACTGCTCAATTGGGGCAGCCCCGACTGCGACTCTCGGCCGAGCTTGTTGTTCCGTGGTGACTACCTGACCCTCTGTTTGCAGGAAGGGAAATCAACTTCGTTTCTCGAGGGATCGTATGATGCGTGCAGCGCCCGACACCATCGAATTAGCTGAGAGCCATCGGGTTGCCATTCGGAACTTGGCCGAGCGTTCGCACTCACCATTGGCGCTGGTCGAAAAAATGTATCGGCACGAGTTGACCAAGTTGGAGTCGCAGGCCCGGATTACGCGGTATTTGCCCTTGGTCACGAGCCGCAAAGTTTGCGATCTGCTGCGGCAATCACCCGGCAGAAACTACGACCACGCGGTAACCGGCCGAGGCCAATAGCGCGCTCACCTCGACATACGCGTGGATGTCGTATAGCCAGCCACGGAGAAGGATGACGGCAGGTGCATCCGGCGGTCCCTGCCTAGCCCACTCTAGATGATTCGCGCGCCCGAGTGATCGCAGGATGCGGCAAGTTCCCCTGACGGTCAGCGGCGGCCGGTAAGATTCGCCGGACATTCTTGCCTCAAAGCGGATCACTGGCGGCGTCACGAGCTTTCTGGGTACTGCAACACTGGTTGAGAAATTCATGCTCCGGTATCCGCGCGGGGCAACGTGAACCGGAATACAGCGCCGCGAGGCTCGTTCGCAACTGCCCATAACCGGCCGCCATGGGCGGTGATGATAGAGCGGCAGATCGCTAGTCCCATCCCCATGCCGCTCGCTTTCGTTGTGTAGAAAGCGTCGAACACGCGTCCGAGGCGCTCAGCATCGATGCCTAGCCCCGAGTCGTGCACTGCAACGAGGACGCCCGTGGGCCCTGGCTCGGTGCTGATCAGCAGTTGTCGTTCTTCGGCCGCAACTGAGCCCATCGCTTCAACCGCATTGAGGATCAAGTTCAGGATCACCTGTTGAATCTGAACACGATCCGCCCTAACCGGAAGCACTCCCTCCGCAAGCCGAGTATTCACCGAGACGCCGTTGCGCAGGATGCCGCTTCGCGCCATCCCAATCACCTCAGTGACCGCCGCGTTAAGATCAAACGGTTCCTTTCGCGGCGGCGCTTTCCTGAACTGCTCCCTAATTCGGTCAATGATGTCTCCGGCTCGATCCATATCGCCAACCAGGCAGCCAACTGCCTCCCTGACTTCGTCCAAGTTCGGCGGTTGCATGCTCAGAAAGTTCTGGGCCGCACGCGCATTGTTGCGAGCAGTCGCTATGGGTTGCTTCACTTCGTGAGCCAGCGAGGCGGACAGTTCCCCCATCATTATCACCCGGTTCATGTGAGCGAGATCGGACTCTAGCTTGCGTCGCTGTTGCAGCTGACGAAGGCGGAACTGATAGAACGTGTAAAGCAACCCCAGAAACGTGACGACGCAAAGCACCCGGAACCAGACAGTTTGGTAATAGGACGGAGCGATGGAAAGATCGACGAACGTGCCGGCGTCATTCCACACTCCACTGTCATTCCGGGCCGTGATCCGGAAGCGGTAGGTACCAGGAGCCAGATCGCTATAGAACGCTTGTCGACGCTTCCCGACATCTTGCCAGTCGCGATCGCGTCCTTCGAGTTTGTATCGGAAAATGACCTTGTCCGGCACTGCAAGGCTCAGAGCGGTGTAATCGATCTCAAGATCGTGCACCCGTGGAGGCATATTTACGGTCGCATTCGAATCGGAAGTCACTTCGTAGGCATGGTGATCGGCGCTAATCTGCTCGATGTGTACCGGCGGCGGAAGTCCGTTAAATAAAAGATGGCGCGGATCAATGCTTTGAAGAACACCAGTGGCGAACCACAACCGTCCATCCGGGGATCTGGCGGCCGACTTAAAGGAAACCAGATTAGTTCGAGCGCCGTCCGAATTATCAAGGAGTCGATATCGCACGACGGTGTCTGGGTGCACCCACCATCGTTGCATTTCCGAATCGGCAAGCAACATGTATCCGCAAGGAGTTTCCAGCCACCATTGCTTTTCATCGTCGCGAACAAAACCAAGGACCCCGTCGCATGGGAGACCATTTTTCGTGGTCATGCGCTGAAAGGCCCCCCGACGCAGTCCGATGAGTCCATCAGTCGGCGCGGCCAACAAGACTGATCCGTCCGGTTCCGCCTCGATCTGCCGAGGGAATTCTCCCTTCAGTTTTAACTGAAAGGTCCGTACGACGCCGTTGCTAAGTAGCATAAGTTCGCCAGTCGGCGCGAACACCCAAATCCCACCTTTCGGATCGGCCGCCAGACTGCGCCCAGTTGCTACACGGGAATCGGAGAATTGTTCCTGGACCCGAAAGTTCCGGATGCGCACGAGTTTGCGGGTGGAATAACACGCTGCCCAAATGTCGCCATTAACGTCCTCGGTGATACCTTGGACCGTTCCCAACGGACGATGATCTGGCTCGGGCAGGCGTCGGAAGCGGTGATTCTCATAGAGGAATAGCCCATCATCGACCCCTACCCACAGGTGTCCTACACGATCTTCTAAGAGTGATGTGACGTGGTCGCCAGGCAGACCGTCTCTGGATCCAAGAGAGAAGACCTCCCCGTTTCGGATGGAATCCAAAGAACCAGCATTTCCGACCCAAATCGTACCGTCGCGCGATGCAATCACAGACTCGACCAAGTCCGATGGCAGACCCTCAGACTTGGAGAACGTAGTGACGTTGCGATCTCTAAAGCTGTCGAGACCGCCGGACGTGGCTACCCAAATCAGCCCTTCCCGATCCTCGTATATTCCCGAAACTGTGTCGCTGGACAGTCCGTCTGTCGCCCCGAAATGATCGACAGCTACACCACGGATCCGATAAAGGCCGCTTGCATCGGTTCCGACCCACAAATTCTGGTCGGAATCCCGAAGCAGCGCACGGACGACTATCTTGGATCCATCGAAATTACGACTGACGAACGGGGTGAATTCGCCTCGGACGAACCTCTCCAATCCCAGTCCCGGTCCGCTCCTTGCAATCCCCACCCACAAAGAACGATCCGAGTTTTCCGCAAGACTTACAATTCCGTCCCGTCCTGGATGTGATCTCATCGCCTTGTTGTCGTACACGTTGGAACGGCCCTCTTTCCAATGAACCAGGGCCGTATCGGTTCCAATCCAAAATCCTCCTTCGCCATCCGGGAGTATTGAATCGGCACGCTGAAAGGGCATGCCTTCCGTCGCACCGAAGCAGTGTGCCGAGAGATCCGTAACCCTACAAAGAGGCGCACCATCACCTTCATAGTGAGCCATCACCACCCAAAGTGATCCATCCACATCCTCAAGCATGTCTTCGCCATGGTCTGGGAAGTGCGCCGCTTGGAAGTCGAAATGCGCGGCAACGCGCTTTTCCACTACGTGAGTCACACTGCGTCTATCGCGAATCCAAAAGCCTCCGATCTTTGCAGGCAAGAAATTGCGAACTTCATTTGTAGAGGCCGCGGGATATGACCACGGAAGAAAGTGAACGCCGTCAAATCGGAAGGCACCCATTGAGGCTCCTCCCACCCACAAATAACCATCAGCTGTCTGCGAAACCCACTGCGGACCGCTTGGCAGAAGCCCATCTTGCACTCGCCAGGCTTTGTGCTGGTATTGTGTGATGCGCTTGCTGGGATCAAGCGCGAGTCCCCTCACGGGTGTCAGTAACAGGAAGACCAGGGACCAGGTGATGACGGTGCGCAGTCTCATGCTATCCACCGGTAGCCACCGCCAAAGCGTTGCGGAGCGGCAGAAATCGAAACTCCAAAGTGCAAGAGCAGTCTCTATCTGCAGTTCAATCTTGCTCCGTATTCGTCGGACCTGCGCCTAGACTAGCGGCGCGGAGAGCGACTGCGGCGGACCCTCAGTGGATAACCTAGCGACCAAAATGACCGGTACTTTTGTAACTCTCTGAATGTGTTCCGGAAATCTCCCCAGTCAGTCCAAGACGGATCTGGTGCATTAAGGGCACAAGGTTCAGATGACGCGCACTCGTGCTGTCGACCTCTAAGCGAAGACCGTATCCCACTGTTTCTTCAGCGACCAGAAAGTCCACCTACCTGCTCCAAACTTGAATTGACGCTTGCGAGTTCGATGCACGAGTTCCAGCCCAGCCAGAGTGACGGTCGCGCCGCTCAGTTTCATCGATCCAGTTCTCGATCAAACTTGCCGTTGCAATGTCGCGGAGTTCCTCGATGACTTCGTGAACCTCTCGAAGGCGTCCTGTCAGCGCCGCGTTGTCCTCACGTGGTCACGCCCTAGCGCCACTCGAGCAGCGGATAGGTTGGCGACAAGGGCCGGCGCCAGCCCGAACCTATCCGAGCGACCGGTCAGGCCCCGCCGAATCGGGGCCCCCCGGTCACTCTCGCCCGGCGTGCTGGTCAAGACGTGGAGCGTACCGCACGAAGCCCTTGACTTCGGTGCCGTCAGAAAAGAACCCGACGATGTCACCTTCGTCATTGACGCCATTAATGAAAGTACCCGACACGCCGAAAGCTGGCGTCTGTGACGAGCCCGCGGCATCAAATTGAGAGAACGTGCCGTGGATAAAGATGAAACCGTGTACGGCGCCGCTGGAAGAAGTAATCCCTGGAACGCCTCCTTGGGGCGTTGGTCCGCGGATGGCGCGACGCGATCTCCAAACGTGCGCGTTTGTCTCTTTCCTTTCCAACATCGCCGCCAAGACATAGAGCGGGGCCAGCGCGCCTAGTAGAAGGAAGGCAATAGGCACGTGGCTCAATATCGACATCGGGGGTGCCGAAGTACGGAACTGCGTCCACTGCGTCTACGGCAAGGTGTTACGACGTTCATCCGTCACCGAGCCGTCGTCTATCAACAGGACGCTCGGTCAACCTCGCTTTAGCGCGTCGTGATGTACATCGTGATCTCCATTCCAAAACGATGGTCGATCGCTCGCGGTGTTTCCCAACGCATTGTCTTACCTCTTGGCGACCATGTCCGTAAACCTATTTCAACTCACTTGTACAGAGCCGCGGCAAGTTGCATTCACGATGCCCCAAAACGCATACCTTCGAAACTTTTGCCGCGGTTGTTCAATTCGCGTTACGCGTCACTGCCGAAGGGACCGAGAGATTCATGTCTGCGGGCTCCGCGCGAAGCAGCATCCACGCGCGGATCGCGAGTCCTACATCGAGAGCGGTGAAGCCTACGAATGTGTGTGGAAAGACGCCAGCAAACGCCAGCGGCACCAACACCAGGGGGACGTAAATCAATCGTTCGATCAAGCTTGCGGCGACCACTTGTTTGGCCCCAGTCCGTCCACCGAAGTAGTAATGCCAGCCAATCATGGCTACGGTCAGCCCGAGAGCACGGAATAGCGCTGATTCGTGTCCAGTGAAGCCGGGATCTCCGAGTAGAACCTGGACAAGCCCCGGCCAAAGAATGAGCCCGAGTCCGGCACCAAAGTAGATGATTCCGTTCAACGCCTGGAATTTCGATGCGGGCGTCAAGCTGGGCTTCTCCACAAGAGTATCGATTAGAGACATACGGCACCGCCTTTGCGTGAAACTGCTGGATGTCAGATGAACCCGCACGTGACGCTGCAACACTCGCGTCAAGGAACGGCGTTGCGCGCAACCGCATAGTCCTCGAGACCCAGTACTTCGATCTTGGCAGTCGCGACCTTCACGGGCCACTGGAGGTTGGAGAAGCCATATGCCACGGCCAACTTCTGCGCGCCGTTCGCCACGTAAGTGATGACACCGCCTCCCACTCCGCCATCAAGTTGCTGGCTCCACAGCTTCTGGCCGGTGGCGGAATCGAGCGCGTAGAAATTACCGCCCACATCGCCGACGAACACCACACCTCCAGCTGTTGGTGTCATCGCTCCGACGATGGGGTAGTTGGACTTCAGACGCCACTTCCATACGCCACTGTCGGCGTCGACCGCGTAGACCCATCCCGCCCACTCGTTGTCCCTGTCAGCTCTGCCGAATAGCCAGAACGGATTGAGCGTGGCCATGCCCGACCACGGGGCTCCCATCCCCTGACCCTTGAGTCTCCTCTCACTCCTGGCTTTCACCGTAGCGCACCACTCGACCTCGGCCACGAGGATGAGGTTCGTCTCCGGAACGTAAGAGGGGCTATTCCATTCGTCGCCACCCACTGCGCCCGGACAGAAGTGCACCGGCTTGCCCGAGAAGGGTACGTCCACGTTTTCCATCCTGGTCACCGGCACCCGGTAGAGCAGCTGATTGTTGGCCAGATCGAAGCCGAACAGATATCCGTTCTTGGGCGCGACGGCCAGCAGCTGCTTGCCTCCCATGGTCCGGATCGGAACCGGCGGGTTCGAGGCGTCCCAGTCGTGCCAATCTCTCAGCACAACCTGGAAGTGGTGTCGATAGTTCCCTGTCTGGGCATCGAGTACCACGATCGAATCGCTGAATAGGTTGCCCCCCTCCCGCACACCGACGACAAAGTCGGGAGCGGGATTGCCACCCGGGATGTATAGCGCCCCGGTGTTGGTATCGAGGGTGTAGGACGTCCAGGTCCCGGCCCCACTAACAGGTATGCCGGGCGGGTTTTCCCATGTCGACCCGTCGAGCGGCGAAGCGCCTACCGGTCCGAGGGCAGTCTCACTCCCGGCTCTCGGAGTCAGAAAGAACTCCCAGAGCACTTTGCCGGTCTTCGCGTCCAGGGCGAACATGCGCCCCTTGCCACCCTTGAAGTCTCCGCCTGCATTACCGATGAACACTTTGCCGTCCCACGCGATCGGCGCGGCAGTCACCGCCTCGCCGAGCTTCGGATCTGAAATTCTCGTCTCCCAGAGCCGCTTGCCGGTCTTGAAGTCATAAGCCAGCACGCGCCCGTCCTGAGTGCCGCGAAACAGCATGCCGTCCAGATAAGCAGCGCCCCGGTTGGCCGGTAGAAGGGTGGGGACGTAGTCCTCGTGGGTACGCCAGTTCACGGCGCAGGTTGCGGGATTCAGCGAGAAAATATCGTACACGGTCGTAGCAATCAGCGCGCCCTGCACCATAAGCAGGCCGCTCTCGAACGCGGAGAACTCGCCGAGGTCGTAGGTACAGAGCACCTTCAGCCCGCGGACATTGGTCGTGTCGATCTGGTTGAGCGGCGAGTACCGATCTGAGGAGAGGGTTCGGTTATAGCTCGGCCAGTCTTCTGCGCCGGTGCTCAAGCGCGTACGCACGGCACCAGCAGCCGAAGGCGCTCCGCGGTAAGCGGGATTCTGCTCGATAATTACTGCGCCGGTTGGTGCATTCATGCTTAGCAGATAGTTTCGACACAGACCGGCGACCGTCCCCATCTGAACCGGGAAGGCGAGATACAGGCCACCCCCGGCGACGATACCCATTAGAACTAGCCCGCCAACGATGTTCCGGATCCTTCTCGTGCTCTTCTTCATGCCAGCCTCCGACCTAATCAGAGACCTTAGTTTGCAATTCGGCTTCGCTCGCGGCTTGCATCGATCAGCTGCTTTTTTGCGTATTCGCTCCCACTAACATGCCTCTAGGCGAGCTCGATCCAAACGCTCAGACGCCGAGGCGACACTCCTAACTGTTAGGAGAGATGCAGTTCGATGATGCCGCGCTTCAGGGCTCTCTCTTGGACGCGAGCCCAGTCATTCGCGCTGAAATTTGGGGAGAATGTTTGCGACATGTCTCTTCACCGTCGCCTCACCAAGCGCAAATGGTCTGCTATTTGCTTGTTCGGGTTGCCGGCGGCAATCAACCCGAGTTTGTCGACTTCAGGTTTTGAAGACTCAGTCGAGTAACGATTTGTCTTAAGCGGATTTTCTTGTCGGCCCGAACAGGCGCTGTCCAACTCGAAACGGTGATAGCTCAGAATCAGATCGCGGTGCTCGTTGCGCTAAGCAGTGGCTCAGGCTAGTGATGCCACCGAGTGCGAAACGCTGGCTGCTCTGCCGGGCGCCGTTTGGGGGGTTCTGGGCATCGACGTTGCTCGCGCGACGCACGATGCCTACCGTTCGTTATTCGTAGCTCCCGGAATCGAGCACCTTTCCGCGAAATACGTGGTAGACGATGAGTGTGTAGCCGAGTGTCAGAGGCAAGGCGACGAGGCCGGCTCCCCAGAACATGAACCAGGTGCTTTCCGGCGGAGATGCTGCCTCGGCGACCGTGATTGAATAAGGCAGCATGTAAGGCCAGAAGGACATAGCGATCACAACGAAGGCAGCGGCAAAGATCCCAATACTTGCGAGAAACGGTCGATCGTCGCGCCGCCGCCATGTGCCACCCAGCAGTAGCCACGCTCCCAGCGCGGTGGCCACCGGCACGGCGAGAAGGTATGGATGCTGGACCCAGCGATCTAGAATTCGCAGACTCTTCGCGTGCGCATCAAGAGCGACGAGTGCCAAGAGCGCCAAAAATGCGACCAGGAGCCAAGGAAAAAGCCTGTATCCCGCCTCGCGCAGGCGTCCTTCGCACTTCTTGATCAGCCATCCGACACCGAGGAGCGCGTAGCCCAGGCACAGAGCCGCTCCGCACAGAATGGACAAGAGCGACAGCCAGCCGAACCGGCCACCCGTGTACCTCGAATCCTGCACGGCGAGTCCCGTTCCAAGTGCGCCGAGCGCCGCGCCCTGTACGAACGTCGCGACCAGCGAGCCCACGCCGAAGGCCGCATCCCAAAACCCTCTGCTGCGAGTCGCATTCGCGCGAAATTCGAACGCCACCCCTCTCAGGATCAGCGCACAGATGCCGACGAGCACCGGAAGGTAAAGGGCCGAAAGTGCCAACGCGAATACGCGCGAGAAAGCTCCGAACAGAATCGTTCCGGTGAGCACCAGCCAGGTCTCGTTGCCATCCCAAACCGGCGAGATGGCCGCCAGCATGCGTCGCCGGTTCGGCTCATCCCGGCTGAAAAGGAAGAGCATTCCGACCCCGAGATCAAACCCGTCGAGAAGGACGTAGAGCAGTATCGTGACCGCAAGCGCAAAGATCCAAAAGAGTGTCATGGCCACTCCCTCGACTGCGTAACCGTTGCAATCTCCAGCAGGGGGCTTCCCGAGATGGCGAGCGGCCGCTTGGGGTTGGGTGCAAGAACCGATTCGTCCGCGGAGGGTCCGGTCCGCAGCAAGCGGAAGATAAAGAGGGTTCCGAAGCCGAAGATCACGGTGTAGATACAGCCGAAAAGGAGGAGAGAACTCAGCACGTCGGCGACGGTTAAATCGGGCGTACTCGCATCAGCCGTACGCAAGACCCCGTACACAACCCAGGGCTGACGCCCCACCTCGGCCGTGAACCAACCCGTGAGCGTGGCGACAAAGGGAAGGGGAAAAGCGACAAATATCGCGCGGAGCAAGAGTCGACTCCGTTGCAGCCGGTGCTTCAGGGCAAGGGCCGAGCCGACCCAGGCCAGGGCGAGCAGAATGATGCCGCAGCCAACCATGATCCGGAAGGCAAAGAACGGAATCGCGACCGGTGGGCGCTCGCTCTTCGGAAAGGAAGTCAACCCGACTTCCTTGGAATCGAGCGTCATGCTGGCGATGAGGCTTCCGAGAACCGGTACCTTAAGCTCGTAGCGGTTGGTTTCTGCCGCGGAATCTGGTACCGCCAGCAACACCTCGGCTGCGGGCTGCTCGTCGTGCCAGCGTGCTTCGATGGCTGCGAATTTCGCCGGTTGCCGGTCGTGAACGTAGTCGCCGTTGAGGTGACCGAAGAATATCTGAACAGGAAGCAACACTGCGGCGAGAAACAGCCCCATCCGCAGCATGACGGTTGCCTCCTCCGCGAATCGATTACGAAGCACGTACCAGGCCCCTGTTGCAGCGGCACACGTGGCGCCCGTAATGAAGGACGCGAGCAGCATATGCGGGAAGCGCACCCAAACTACCGGGCTCAGGATAATCGCAGACCAGTCCACGGGGACAAATGCACCATGGCGAACGACGTAGCCAAGGGGCGCCTGCATCCAACTGTTGTTGACCATGATCCAGAACGCGCTAAACGTCGTTCCGAGAGCCACCATGACCGTGGAGAAGAAATACATTCGCGGAGAAACCCGCGGACGCCCGAAAAGCAGAACGCCGAAGAAGGATGCCTCAAGAGCGAAGGCCGTAAAGCTCTCGTAGGCGAGCAGCGGCCCCTGAATCGGCCCGGAGACCGTGGATAGCCGACTCCAGTTTGTTCCGAACTGAAACGCCATCGCGATGCCGGACACGACTCCCATGCCGAAGGCAACGCCGAAGACCTTGAGCCAAAGGTCGAAGAGCCGCCGATAGACTGCACGACCGGTCCGCAGCCGCAGTCCCTCGAGGAACGCAAGCCAAGCGGCGACGCCGATGCTGAATGAAGGAAAGATGATGTGATATGAAATCGTAAACGCAAACTGCAAGCGCGAAAGGAACAATGCTGTCCACGTCATGACGGCGAACTCGATTTTCTAGTGGAACGAATCATGTCGCTTCGCACCCAGATTTTTTTGCGACGGAGACGATTGCTGTGCGAGGGTACGAACTCGAGCCGTTCCGGCGGCTGGCGTTCGGCTACACGCGTCCTTTCGCCTCGATGTCGTCGTCGCAAAGATCTTCTCGCTGGCGGTCACGGGACTAGCTCCGGATAGTCTCCCCGTCTGCAGCGTGCACGCTGCCGGTGCGCGTACCGTTACCGGCGTGCGCGTCGGGGCCATTTGATTCCTCGGAGTGGCGCGCGCCGAAGCCACCGTTATGCGTCGGCGGCCGAAGCTGCGCGTTCTCCCGGTATTGTGGGCCGCGCGGACCGTAGTCGAGCTCGGCGCCCTTGTTGCTGCTCGCGATGACCACGGCGGGGGCGTCGTAACGGTCCATTATTGACTCGACGAAGATCATCGTATCGTTTGGCGTGTCGAGGGCGTTCCGCAGGTCGCTCACGGTCCTTACGACAAACGACTTCGCTGAGGTGTCGGCACGAAAGACTTTCGGCAGATCGGCGTAAGCCCAGTTGGCAACGTCGTTGTAGAGCTCGGCCTTGCCGAGATAGCCCCGCTCAATGGTGTACCCGCCGTTGTTGATCAGGAGAATCACCGGCTTATGGTCGTGCCGCAGAATGGTCGACAGCTCTTGCGCGGAGACCTGGAACGAGCCGTCGCCTATTAATAGGATATGGCGACGATCCGGCGCCGCGGTCAGTGCGCCAAGCAGGGCTCCGACCGAGTAACCGATCGACCCCCAGTTGATCGAGCCCACAAAGGTGCAGCCCTTTGGGAGCTTCAGACCGAGGATGACAAATGACGTCCCGTTGTCTACGTAGATGACATCCCCGGGACGAAGGTATCTTTGGATCGCCTGCCAGTAGGCCGCCTGCGTCAACTTGGCCGAACCGTCGTCGCTTGCCCCCACCACGTTTGCTGCCGCAAAGCGTGGAGCTCGATTGATAGTCCGCGGGACCGCGTCGATGACGCCTCGCAGGACTTCCTTGAGTGTCACTGCCTGATAGTTGTCCTCGCCGACGTCTATCGAGTGCCCACGCGCGTGAATCGTGTCGGCCGGGAGCGAGACCGTAAAGTCCCCTGTTGTCACCTCGATCGGCCGATAGCCGATGCAAAGCACGCAGTCACTGCCCTCGATTCTTTCGCGCACATTAGGCTCGCTTGCCCTTCCGCCGTAGATACCGAGGAAATGAGGGAACGTCTCGTCGATCACCGACTTCGCCGCATTGACCGCGGCCACTGGAGCCTGCAGCTTATCGGCCAGCTCCATGAGTTCGGGTGCGACGCCATACCGGCCCGAGTCCGCATCGACCACAATCGCGGGCGATTTCGCAGCAGACAGTCGCCCCGCGATCGCCGCGATACAGGACCGGAGCCGTTCCGGGTCGCTGGGGGGTTCGGCGAGGATCAGCGGTGCTACCGGTACCTCGATGTCGAGATGGGTAATGTCGGACGGGAGCTCCATATACACAGGTATTTTCTCGCGCCATGCGGTGAGGATCAGCCGGTCGATTTCCGTAGCCGCGTTGCGAGGGGTGAGCCTCGTCTGCGCGGCGGTCACCGGCGCGTAGGCGCGGAGGAAGTGGTCAAAGTTACCGTCTGCCATTGTGTGGTGCATTCCGAGGCCACGATCGATGGACCGGAGCGGTATCGATCCGCTGATGCAGATGACCGGCACATGCTCGCTGCAGGAGCCGCCGATACCATTGATCGCGCTCAAGGGGCCGACGCCGTTCGTCACCAGGAACGCGCCCAGACCATTCAGCCGCGCATAGCCGTCCGCCGCATAGGAGGCGTTCAGCTCATTGCATGTGCCGATCCATTTCAAAGTGCCGCCATCCTGGAGCTGCTGCAGAAGCGACAAGTTGTAGTCGCCGGGAACGCCGAAGAGGTGGCGGATACCGGCCTCCTCCAGGCGGCGAAGCAGGAAGTCGCCGATTTTCATTCGTTGTGTGCCGCAACTGAACATTGCTAGTGCCTCAATTCGATTGGTGTGTGAACCGGGCTACGGAATGTCTGATCATGTGAGAAACGCGCCCTAAGACGGAACATCCGCGGATCGCTCTGGAATTAGCTGTGAGCTACGGTGGCGTGTGAGATATGACCAAGGGCACTGGCGCCGCACGCAAAGGCGGTTCTGCAGTTGCGGCAGTGCCAGAATGTGAATGAAGGCCCAAACCAGGAACGTGACGAAGCCGCTCGCGCGGATCGAGCCGCGTTCCAGCAGCGCGTAGTAGTGACGTCCAACTTGCTCCAATTACGCCGGTGCCAACTACTGCGACGCGACTTACGGCCTTTAGTGCAGACATCTAGCGGTCTCCTTGCAACATCATGCGAGATTCCGACATCGACTCCCGGGTAAGGCCCGGCTGCGACATCGTCTCCGGTGCGATTCGCGGCAAGAATATGGCGATACCAGCGCGCGGTCTGGATCAAGCCGTGCGTGATTGGGCAATTTCCCTTGTTGCGTGAGAGGCCGTCGCCGTGGACTTACGATGGCGCCGAGCGACCCGGCGCTGGTGTTTCTCATGCGATGCGGTACGATTTCCGTGGGGGCGGAAAGATGCGCCACTACCCGTGTTCCAAGGCGCGGTCAGCCAAGATAACCTCTCGTGTTCGCTGAGTGGCTCGTACTCGGAGGACGGCTGAGCTCAAAACTACGTTAAGCGTTGTGATAGTCTTTGAAGTGACTGTCAAGCCAGCGCTTGGAACCCGAAGACACGGTAATGCTGAAAAGCGTGTCGGTCCGCCCCACATTGACGGCGTTCGCCTGTGCAATGTTTTTCTCGGCGCCCGCGATCGCCGATGTCGCGCGGCAAATCGCCATCCCAGCCGGTGACCTCCGCGACGCACTCGTCAAGCTCTCCAAGGAATACAGCACGGAGCTCCTATTCCTACCCGCGGAGGTGCAACCCTACCAAACAGCCGGCGTTCGCGGCACTTACCGGACTCCCGATGCGATCCGGATCCTGCTGAAGGGCACTCCACTCGAACTCCACGTCGATTCAAGTGGCGCCATGGCCATCGTGCCAGCGCATACGAATGCATTGTCGGTCGCACCCTCACCCGTTGCGGCGCCAAACAATGCAGGGAAGGATTCTTCCGGCGGGTTTCTCGTGGCTCAAGTGGATCAGGGGCCAAGTACGGGCGCGATTGCGACGGAAAAGAACGAACAAGTTCCGAAACTGGAAGAGGTCATTGTCACCGCTGAGAAACGCTCAGAAAGCCTCATGGACGTGCCTGCTTCCGTCACAGCGTTGTCGGCGGCAACCCTTCAAAGTCAAGAGATAGTCAACTTCTCCCAGTACATGACACTGATTCCAAGCCTTGCCGACTTTAGTGGCGGTGCTGAAGGCCATGGTGCGGCAATTCTGCGTGGTCTGAATACGGGATATTTCCAATCGTCGAATACCGTGGGCTATTACATCGACGACGTTCCGTTCAGCGCAACGAGCCCCTTGAGCTACGGAGCCTTTCTGACTATGGATCCAGACTTGACCGACATTGACCATCTTGAGGTCCTGAAAGGCCCTGAGGGGACCCTATACGGAGCTAGCACACTCGGCGGTCTGATTAAGGTCGTTACCAACCAACCCGATGTCCGCGGAAACTCAGGTGAGATTCAAGTCAGCGGATCGACCATTGACGGTGGGAGCACCGGCTACGGTCTTATTGGAATTGCCAACATTGTTCTGATTCCGGGAGAAGTCGCAATACGCCTGTCGGGATTTGACCGTGACAATCCCGGCTACATGGACAACGTCGAACTTAACACAGCAGGTCGAGGTGTCGGCCGAAAGCAGGGTGGCCGCATTTCCCTCCGATGGACCCCGATCGGCGGACTCGATGTGCGACTCAGTGTATTTCTGCAGAGTCTGTTCGTGGACGGATGGACGTACGAATTCGTTAACCTCGAGACGCTACAACCCATGGCCGGCCCGTATACCTACTTTTTACACTACGATCCGACTTTTCACACTACCTACGAGGTGTACAACGCTTCGATCGACTATAAGGTTGGCGTCATCGGTACGCTAACTAACTCGACAAGCTACGCGAAATATGCTGACAACGAACAGGAAGACTACACATTGTATTACGGCGCCTTTTACAACTCGTTCGCGCCGGTCCCAGTTCCAGCAGACGCGGCACAGCCATTTCAGCACCTTTCGACATCGCTAGGTAAATTCACCGAAGAGTTGCGCTTCACTTCGCAGCGTCTGGGGAGCGTTGAATTTATTGCCGGACTGTTCTACACGAACGAGCAGCCACTCTTTACGCAGGCTTTCATTAATGCAATACCGCCAAGTCTTCAGCCAATCCCAGGTCCTGATGGAAACATCGTGTCAATAGACGCCCCGGCCGGTTACAAGGAGGAAGCCGGATTTGCCGACCTTTCGTACTACTTTACCAATACAGTTGATCTGACCTTTGGTGGGCGCTACAGCAGCAACGAGCAAAAGCTGAATTATTGTCAGACCGGATTCGCCGTCGTCAAAGGTTGTGTGCCGAATAGCAGCTCAGATACGGACTTCACATACCTCGCCGCTCTTCGGTGGCGCCCGGCGACAGACCTAAACGCGTACGCGCGCATCGCCAGCTCGTACCGACCAGGGGGCCCCCAACCTGAAGACGTTTCCGGATACCCGAACTCGTTCAAGCCCGATTCCCTGGTGAACTATGAGCTTGGAGTAAAAGGGGACTGGCTAAATCACAGACTACGCATGAATCTAGCCATTTACGATATGAACTGGAAGGACGTTCAGATGGCGGAAGACGTAGCTGGCTACGTAATAACGTCGAATGGAGGCCAAGCGACGGTCAAGGGGGCTGAATTCGAGAGCCAAGCTGCGCCCACGGAAAACATGACGCTGGGTGCGAACGTCGCGTATACAGATGCCAAGCTGAACTCTGTCTCTTCGGCCGTGACTGCCGCGACGGGGGCGGTGGCTGGAGACACTCTGCCGTTCACCCCAACGTGGGCGGCCTCGGCGTTTGCCGACTACGCGTTACCGATTAATGGAACACTTGCCGCGAAGTTCGGGCTTACCTACAGATACCAAGGAGCAAAGTGGTCCGACTATCCGGGTGATCCCCTCAACACCGGCGTGAAAGTTCCACACTACCAAACAGTTGATGTGCGCGCTGGTCTAAATTGGGATCGCTATCAACTGCAGGCGCGCGTAGCGAATCTGTTTGGCTCGCGCGGCATCGATTCGGTAGTAGATGAACGAATCGAAGATAATCCGCCGGCTTTCGCTGCAATTATTCCGCCGCGCACTTTCGGTATGACATTTGTCGCTAAGTTCTGACTGCAGATATAGAGCCAACACCGTACCAAGAGGGTGTACCAACCGCGCATTCTGCTCAACATCATCCGGGCGGAGAAGGTTGCAATAAACGGCTTTATTAAGTCCTTCAACGGCATGCTGCGAGATAAGTGTCTGAAGGCGAATCGGTTCTTGGCGATCGTGGATCCGAGGAGCAAGATTGAGGCGTGACGGTCGAGTTGCGACCATGCCAGGCCACACATCGCCCTGGCGGAAACGGGGGCCCGGCGGAGTACTTGGATCGAGCGCTGGGACCTTCGTAGCCTGGAAGTCCGCAACGCCGCCGAACTTGTGTTGCTTGATTATGACCGCCGGCGGACAACTCCCTGCCAGAAGCGCTTCGTGGCTCATCAAGGCCGGCTACCTGTTTGCCCCGGAACTACTCCCAGCTCAAGTATCAGCGGCGCACTCAAGTTCTTTCGGCCCTGTCATCCGTCCGACTAAAGAATTCTTGGAGTAAAATTGATGAGTCAGCACGAAGACAGAACCACGTTGTCGATCGTGGCGATGGTGAGCTTCAATGTGCTGTCCATAGCAGTCTATGCCGTCCTGCCATTGCTGGTCGGGGCCACCGTCGAATTCTTTGGGTTCACTATCAAGCAAGCTGGACTCATCGGCGGAGCCGACATGTTAGGGGCGACCGTATCCGCGCTATGCGTGTCATTAGTCGTGCCACGTGGCCAATGGAGGCTCCTGATCGTCTGCGGGATCCTAGTCGCGACGGTGGCGGATGCACTGTCGGGTCTCACGCGACATTTCCCGGCTATGTTCCTTAGTCGAATCGTCGCTGGTCTGGGCGAAGGAGTCGTGGTGACTATTGCAACGGTCAGCATCGCGGAAACTCGCCATCCCGATCGAGTTTACGGGATCGCCCAAGCTGGCATGGTTGCTTTCGGTTCACCCGCGTTATACCTGATGCCGTCATTGCTCGCTGCATTCGGCCTCCGTGGAGCGTTCTGGTTCCTAGCTGCACTTACTGCCGCCGCGGCACCATTGATACCACACATGCCTGATTGTGCGCGCCGGAGTGAGAAGTCAACGACACCTATCGGAAAGGTACGCCTATCGGGACCGTCTTTCATTGGCCTCGCAGGCATGTTCACCTACTGCTTGGCGCAAGGTGGGGTATGGGCTTATCTGGATCGCATCGGCATGGCTCACCATATTGAAGCGCCACACGTGAGTATGGCCTTGGCGCTGAGTGCGATCGCCGGTTTGGTCGGCGCCTTACTTGCATCGTGGCTCGATGTCCGCTATGGGCGGCTGAAGCCCTTACTCTGCTCAGGACTCGGTACCGCAATCGCGCTGCTCACACTCAACGCGAACAACACTTTTGCTGTATTCATTGCGATGACCGCGTTGTTCAGTTTTTCCTGGAATTTCTCGGCGCCTTATCAGTTCGGCGCTCTTGCGGAAATTGACCCTTCGCGCCTAACGGTCGCATTGGCGGGGGTTGTCGCCAATGCAGGCTTGGCCGCAGGGCCAATGGTTGCAGCCGCAATCATTACCGAGCGAAGTGTGCAAAACGTAAGCTGGATGGGTGTGGCCTTTCTAGTGGTAAGTCTTTTGTTTTTCGGACGGATTCGGATGCACATTGAGCGATCCAAGGAGGTTTGATTCGCAGCAAGCCAACGCGCAATATCGATGCGGCGCTCGAAGAACCAAAAACCGCTTGCGAGGTCCGCCTGCCCCGCAAACACTCTCTAAGAAGCTTAATCAAATGCGGCCCCTGTGCACGGTCAATCTAGCAGGCATGGATAGCCGAATGGTCGCCCACGACTGGTGCTGCGGTTATGGTCCGCTTCCGTAGGCCCCAAGTCAGACGAGATCAACGAGACGCTGGCATTTCACAGGCGATGCGGTAGGATTTCCGCTGGGTGCAGAGAGGCGGCTCGTACCCGTACCCAAAGGCACGGCCAGCCAAGAAAACCTCTACACCGGAGTCCTACAGATGGTGCCGGATTCGCAGAGCGGCCCTTACTCGGACGGCTCTCAGGTCCTATGGAAGGACGATGAGCGCGTCTTCCGCCGTGGCTGGCGACTGGGCGATGATGGCAAGCGGTGCGCCGCCCTGTTCGTTGTTCCAGCGGCCGAGCACCCATCCCGCACAAGCCTCAGCCACTTCCGCCATGAATACGAGCTGAAAGACGAGCTTGATAGGGCTTGGGCGGTACGGCCGCTGGAGTTAGTGCGAGAAGACGGTCGGACCGTCCTGGTACTCGAAGATCCCGGCGGCGCGCCACTCGAGCGTCTGCTCGGCGCGCCAATGGAAATGGGACGCTTCTTGCGCCTCACCATCGGTATTGCGGTGGCTCTCGGCAAGCTGCACCAACGCGGTCTCGTACACAAAGACATCAAGCCAGTCCACATCCTAGCCAATGAGGCGACTGGTGAAGTGCGCCTGACTGGATTCGGCATCGCTTCGCGTCTGGCGCGCGAGCGTCAATCTCCTCACCCCGCAGAAACTCTCGCCGGCACGCTCGCCTATATGGCGCCCGAGCAGACTAGGCGGATGAATCGTTCGGTCGACTCCCGCAGCGATCTATACGCGCTCGGCGTCACGCTGTACCAAATGCTGACCGGCGCTTTGCCCTTCGTCGCAACCGAACCGATGGAATGGGTGCACTGCCACCTTGCCCGGCTTCCGGTGCCGCCAGCCGAATGGCTCAAGGAGATTCCCGGCGCCATCTCGGCGATCGTCATGAAGCTGCTCGCCAAGAGGGCCGGTCAGCATTTGG
>Ga0209624_10000504_pt1 | contig 34325 bp, 29 predicted proteins | sample JacPinW_OM2H0_O1_FD_188565 | JGI IMG/M metagenome (GOLD analysis project Ga0209624, IMG submission 188565) | Forest soil microbial communities from Algoma, Ontario, Canada - Jack Pine, Ontario site 1_JW_OM2H0_O1 (SPAdes) (version 2) | ecosystem: Environmental > Terrestrial > Soil > Boreal...
TGCGGAGATCGGCTCGACGTTGAGTGTCGCCAATGTGCTCGAGGGTAGCGTGCGCCGCGCGGGCAACGCGGTACGCGTGACCGCGCAGCTGATCCGCGCCGACAGCGGCTTGTCTCTCTGGTCGCAGACCTACGATCGTGATGTGAAAGACATTTTTCAGGTGCAGGACGACATCGCGGCCGCGGTGGTCGCGGCGCTCAAATTAAAACTTCTGCCCACCCAAGGGTTGGACCCCCATCGCAGCGACAATCCTGAAGCCTACAACCAGTTTTTGCTGGCCCGGCAATTCGGCCGCCGCGGCAATCTGGAGGACACTGAACGGGCTGTTGCTGCCTACAGCCGTGCAATTGCACTCGATCCCGGCTTTGCGGCGGCTTATGCAGGCTTGGCGTTCGCCGAGACGGCCATTGCCACTTCCACCCAGGACGCCGCGCGATTTTCCGCAGCGCGAGATGCCGCGGAAAAGGCACTTGAGCTTAGCCCGCAACTCGCCGATGCCTACCGTGCACGGGCGCAACTGCGTCTGGAGACTTTGGACTTCGCCGGCGCGCGCGCCGATAGTGAGCAGGCGGTGGCGCTCACGCCCGGCGACAGCCGAGTCCAAGGCTTATACGGCGCGCAGATCGCAGCCTTCGGCAAGATTCCCCAAGCGATCGCGGCGATGAACAAGGCCATCGAACTCGATCCTTTGAACGGTTACGCCTGGGCCAACGTGGGATTGTTTCTCACCGAGAACCGCGACTACCCCGCGGCGCGCCGCGCACTCGAGCGCGCTGTGGCCATCACGCCGTCCAACGACGCCTTTCACTTCGCGCTCGGGCAACTCGACATGCTGCAAGGAAGGCTGACCGACGCACTGGAGGAGTTTCAGAAGCTGGGAGGCGACGGCGTGCGCCGCATGGGCGACGCCATGATCGAATACGCCAACGGCCATGAGAAACAGTCGCAGCAGGCGCTCAAAGAACTGATCGCCAAGCACGCCAACGACATGGCCTACCAGGTGGGCGATGTCTATGCCTGGCGCGGTGATCAAGACAAAGCGTTTGAATGGCTGGAGCGAGCCTACCAACAGCGCGATAGCGGCCTGAATGGCATTGCCTATGATCCGCTGCTCGCCGGCCTGCAAAGCGATTCGCGCTATGGCGTGCTGCTCAAGAAGCTCAAGCTGGCTGACTGATCAGGCGCGCTTCGCGGTCATCACCCTGCGCGTAGTGGTGCTGCCGCGTCTCGATACAACCAGGCGACGATCGTCCCCAGTATTACCATCAGAACGCCTTCGCAGAGGATCTGCTTAACAACCACATCCCCAGGCATTGGCTGCACCACAAAGTAGATCAGGTAGGTCGGCACGACCGTAAGCAGTGCGACAGCGACTCCAAAGCGTACGCCCTGCGCCATCCACGGCTTCGCTTCGGCGCCGCGCGCATAGATCCAAACGAGCGCGCCGGACAGGATCACATGCGCCAGTATCATCAGAGGAAAGAATTTCTGCTGGTCGCCCTCTGTCCGGTAAAGACTGGTCAGTTGCATGTAGTCAGAATGGAGCAGCACGGCGTGTACGACAAAGTCGCCCAGAAACCACGCGACGAAAAGCACGATCCAGGCGATGATGAATTTCTTGCTCATGGCCTCTCCCTTCGGTTGCAGGAGCTGGACGCAAGCATACGCCGGCGCCGCTGCAGCGCAATCCCAGGCCCGCTTACCGGCGTTCTATATAGCTGGCGAGGTGGTTTCTTTAGTGCCGATATGGGGATCGCTGACGCTGTCGAAGCCGTTTTCGATATGGCCTGCATAGTGGCGCACGAAGCTAGGATCGGTGCCGGCGGTGATTACCACATCGTACCAACGGAAGCTGGTTGCAAGTAGAATCGGCACGGTGATACGGCCGCCGGGCGCCAGCGGGAAGTGCTCCTCGCGCTGATCGTATTGATTGGCGATTGTGACAGTGGTCGGTGTTTTTGCGATGTTTTCGATGACCAGGAGCATGACCTCGCCCGCGATTTCGGGAAGTACCCGGACTTCAAGATTGGCGGCAGTGGGAGTCAAGCCGCCGGCGATGCGGCGGAAAAAACCGTTCGGACCATACACAGACAGGTCGTAGCTCGTTCCCGCGGTCGGGCTCCAGCGATCGGACAGCACGCGCTTGGCCGCGTCGACGGTGTAGCCCCAGGGACCGGTTCCCTGTCCAGTATTCTCGGCTGCTTCGGCAGTACGCACATGAAAGAACGCACCGACTGCACCGTTGTTCTCGAATGCGATCGAAACTGTCTGCGCGGTGGTGTCGGCCGTGGCATCAGCCTGCAAACGATACGGCAAGGCACGCGCCGGCCGCGATCCCGGCTCCTGCGTCGGCATCGTCTGAACCGCCGGCACGGTGATCGGAATATTGGGCGCCGGCTGCTTACCGGCCTCGATCATCGCCTGTGTCACCGGCGTCAGCGCGCCCCCCGAAACGAAGCTGACGAAATCGTCGGTGTTCGGAAGTTTCGGCGGCTTAGGGTCTGCCACCTTGAAATTGAGCGCCGAGGTCAGGTCGCCGGAAATCGCGCGCCGCCAGGGTGTGATGTGAGTCTCGATCACGCCGAAGCGCTTCTCGATGAATTGGATGACTGAGGTATGGTCGAACACCTGTGAGCAGACCCAGCCGCCGCGGCTCCAGGGCGACACGACGAAGCACGGCAGGCGGGCGCCGAGGCCGTAGGGGCCGGGCGCGAAGCTCGCGTCGCCCGGCACACCCGGATAGAGTTCGTTCACTGTGTCGACCGTAGACAGACCGTCGGCTGCGCTGGTGGGAGCAGTCGGCGCGATCAGGTGATCGAAGAAGCCGTCATTCTCGTCATAATTCACGATCAGCACGGTGGACGCCCAAACTTCCGGGTTGGAGGTCAGCGCATCGAGCACGTTCGATATGTACCAGGCGCCCCAGTTCGGCGGGAATGTCGGATGCTCACAATAGGCCTGCGGCGCCACGACCCACGACACCTCCGGCAGCGTGTTATTCATGACGTCGTTTTGCAGTTGCTGAAACAGCGAGCCGCCATTGAACGCGCCGCCGTTGAAAAGATCGGTGCCGGTCCTGGCCTTATCGAACAGCGCGCTGCCTGCTTCAGCATTCTGGTACTGCAAGAAATACAGAGGCGAGGAATCGCCGAAATTACCGATGAACGGATTGTCGGTGAAGCCTTCGAACTGCGTAGGGTTAAGGCCCAGGCCCACATCCTGATAGAACTTCCAGGAGATGCCGGCGGCTTCGAGCCGTTCCGGATAGGTGAGCCAGTTATAACCCTGCTCATCATTGTTGACCACGGGCCCGCCCGGCAGTACGCCGTTGCCGGTGCTGGGGCCCTGCTTAAGCGTAAACGTGCCGGGTGTGGCGCCGGAGAAAGGTTGCGCGATGGTGTCGGTCTGGGTGCCGTTCTGGCCGACCCATCCGGTCCACTGATAGTAGCGGTTCGGGTCGGTCGGACCCATGATCGAACAATGGTAGTTGTCGCAGACGGTGAAGGCGTCGGCCAGCGCGTAGTGGAACGGGATGTCGTTGCGATCGACAAACGTCATCGTCTCGATGCTGCCCTTGGCCGCCACCCAGTTGTCATTGTTGCCTTTGTTCCAGGCAGCATGCGCGTCCGACCAGTTGTGCGGCAAGTCGCGCACGAACTGGTATCCGAGAAAGGGCTGCGACGGGCGGAACGGCAGCAGCGTGTTCGTGCCGTTCGGCTGCTGGAACACGGGGTTGCCCGACGGTAGAGTCACCGCCCGTGGATCGTCGAAGCCGCGCACGCCGCGCAGCGATCCCAGATAATGATCGAACGAGCGATTCTCTTGCATCAGAACGACGATGTGCTTCACATCCTTGATCGTGCCGGTGACGATTTTCGGTTCGATGGCCAAGGCGCGCTGAATGGACTCCGGGAACGCGGCGCTGAACGCCGCGGCGCCCAGGGCTTTGAGAATTGTACGGCGGTCTGCTGTTGGCATTTGATTGCGCTCCTTAAAGCTATCGATGGATTGGGGGCCACGGTAGCCGGTGCGCGTTACATTTTCTTTACTCGCAGCACCGCCATCATGCCGTTGTCCTCGTGATCGACCAAGTGGCAGTGAAACGGAATGTCTCCCGCGAGCGACTCGGGGAAGAAAAGTTTGATGCGCACGCGTCCCGGTCTCACGGGACCTTCCTTGCTGTGATAGCCGGTCGCTTCTGCGTATGGCACATTGACGACATCGAGCAGCGGCGGGTCCGCCATGGGCTTGCCGTCAATGCTCAACACACGAAAGTGCAGCTGATGGATATGGAAGGCGTGCAGCTCGTTGGTCCAGTTCTCAATGATCCATTCCTCGGTCGTTCCGGCCCGCACCGAAATGGCGGGCGGTGATCCCATCCCATAGGGCACAAGCCGCGCACCCGGCTTTCGTTCCACAATATAAAAATCGACTTGGTCCGTGATGCCGGGCCGAGGGTACTCCGCCATCGCGATCACCCGTTCGCGGTTCGTATGTCGCGCCAGCAATCCGCTGAAAAAATTGCTGCGCGATCCTTGCGTCACGTGCGCCGTTACCGCCGGCTCCGGCGATGCCCCGACACTTGTGATCACCGCGAGCCGACGCTCCGGGAGCCGATCTCCGGCGCAGCCCGTATCGACGGCATGAGTCAGTAAATAGGCTTTCACGCCCGGCGGCGGCGCCGAAACGAGAACTTCCAGCCGTCCGGCGGGCGGGACAAATTGGGAGGACAGCGTCGCTACAAGGGGCAGCGGTGTGCCCGCATCGTCCGTCAGGGCGCTGCCGTCGCGCGCGACCACCTCAAGGGGCAACGGCTTGCCGCTCTCATCAACGATCGCAAGATCGAGGAACGCGTCCGTGGCGGCGTTCAATATGCGCCAGAGTTGTTTCCTGCCGGCAGGTATTTCGAAGTTCGCCAGGGCGGAATCGGCCGCTTCGCCGACCGGGACCGGCGTGCCGTTCAAGCTGATGGCATCGATCCCGGAATTCGATGCGCAAAGCAGTTCGTGCGCGGTGTCAATCGCCGTTGCCGGCGTCGCGTGCCCCGATGCCTTATGCGCAGCGGATGCGGGAAGTGCGGCCGTCATCGCGGCGGCCTGAGTTTTGCCGGCATCAAGATCCTGCGTCTGGCGCACGATCAGAATGCGTTCACCGATGCCGGCGGCGCGGCGCGCATCATCTTGCGGCCCCTCGACCACGATGGCACCCGTCAGGCCCATCAGCATCTGAGCTTGCACTTCGCCATGCACGTGGGGGTGATACCAGTAGAGGCCCTCGGTCATGTTGGCGGGCACATGGAAGTGATAGGTAAAGGCGCGCCGACCACACGACTGAAGTCCCACGGCCGGATCCGCGCAGACCGTCAACACATCGTCCTGCGGCTTCACCGGGGGTACGGCAAATCCGTGCACGTGCAGATTGGTCGCGCCGGTCGCATGGTGTTTCATCCCGGGAATCACGGCAAAGAACCCCGGCGATCGGGGCACTGGATCCGTTGCGATGGAAAACTTCCCAGGCCCGGTGACGGCATCGATAGCCTCCGGGTCCGTGATCTCGTTGCGCAGCGTGATGCTGAGATCCGAACCCAACCTCACGCGGATGGTCGGCGCGTCGGCGCTTCCATTGGCCGTATAGCACAGTCGATCGCGATCCTGCCGAACGGTCAGCGTCAGACCCTCGGGAGTCGCCCACACATCGGGTGGCGAGTGGCCGGGCAGTGGAAGCCCGGCACCGCAAGGTGCCGCCGCGGTGCTCTGCGCATCGAACGCTGGTTGATCGGCGGCGAGTGCCGCGCCGGCGGCCGCCAAAGACAAAAAAAAGACGCCCAACCTACCGGTAGGTCTTTTCATGGCGCGACGAATCATGGGAGGCAGGATAACCGCCTCCCATGATCTTGTGTTCGCCTACTCCTGAAACAAGTCCGCCATCACCTCGACGCCCGCATCGCACGCATGGTTGAGGCAGGGGAGTCTGAATGCAGCATCCAGAGTTTTGGTGAGCGAGTAGTGATCATAAAAGCGCGCGCTTTGTACGCGATGCTCTCCGTAGTTCGTGTCGACGATCGCCACTACTTGATTCGAAGTGATGCGGCTGTAGTCGTTCTCGTCCCACAAAACCACGATGGCGCTGCGGCTCTCGGCCCACACCGGCGAGGCTTTGATCGCCGTTACGATGCGTTGCACGGCGAGGTCACCCTGCAGAATCAAGGTGGGATTCAGACCGGTCTGAGTGCCGTTATCATCCGCATCGAAGTTGCAAAACGCCGTGCCGTTGCCTCGGCCATGCATATCTTCGCACTGGTTGGGCGCGATGAACGCCAGATCAGGGACATGTCCCGCCTTCAAGTCCGCATAAAGCCCGTGCTGTCCTTCGAATGAGGCCATTCGTTCCAGACTCAGCTCGCGATTCCTGCCTTCTTGCACCGAGGCGAAATAGGCAAATGGATTGTGCTTCACGGCATAGAGGAAGACCACATCGGACGCGCTGACCGGGTTTCCGGTGGTCGACAGGGTCGCAAAATTCGTGCTGACATCCACGCCCGCGGCATTGGGTCCGCCGATGATGTAGAACCCGTCGCTCACATCGACGCCGTCGGCACCCTGGATGGGGAGCCCTTCTTGATAGGACTTCCAGGACTTGCCCTCATGCACCAGTTGATCTGCGATGGAGATGCCGGAGATTTTGGTGCTCGCGGGAATCGCCAACTTGCCATTGATGTTGGTGAGTGGGGGCGTGGTGGTTTCGTTCATGCTGGGATCCAGCAGCGGAGTGGCCGCGTCGGTACCGGTGCCCGCTATCGGGCATACCAAACCCGTGCTCGGGACGTCGGTGTTGGTCACATGACCCGGTGTGAGGTTCGGCGCGCAATTCTTGTTGTGCCAGTCCGGATATTGATCCGAGAGGTTGTTGAAGTTTGATCCGCCCACGACTTCCAAATAGTTGGTGGAACTCGGATGAGCGATGGCGAAATAGTTTTGCGCCAAATTTGCTTTTCCCATCAACGAGTTAATGAATGGCGCCTGCGGATTGCCCGCGATTTGTGCGTAGGCATGATTTTCCATCATGACGACGAACACATGGTCAAGGCGGGGTATGCCATTGGGCACGGGCCCCTGCTCTGCGTTTGCGATGCCTGCGCCCATCAGCGCCGCCATACACGATGCCAGTACGAACTTCTTCATTGACTTAAGTGCTCCCGATTGTAGGTTTTTGCTGGGTGGGGTCGCGCATGCGAATCCGCATCCTCCGCATCGTAGGCAAGGACTGTGACATTGCCGTGTCAGCCGGCATGGCGGCGGACAATTCGTGCGCTTCACACTTGACGTTTCTTCACAGACTTTCGTTTGTTTTGTGCTTGTTTGGCAATGACACCGGGCGTAGCCTTTTTTTTCTCCGCCGACCCGCTTTCCGATAGCGCCTCGTGGAGAGGAAAATTTGCCCCAAGGCCAAACGAGCCGTCAGGCGTTCGCTAAATCATTCGAGGGGGAGTTCGTCATGAAGCTAAGAGTAGTCGTGCTCACGGCCGTGTTCGCGGCCTCATGTATTTATTCGTGGACCGCTGCGGCCGACGACGGTCGTGCGAGCGCAGCGACAATCGCGGCGCGTCAGCGATTCTTCGGCGCGGAAAATGTCGATGCGCGCACCGGGCAAGTGAGGCGCGACCGCGTGATTTTCTCATGGATCACCAACGCAGGTTATGCAGCGTCGTTCCGGGGCAGAGTCGTACTTCTCGACACGTACATCAATCGATTCGAAGTGCCTCCTACCTCTGGGCCGGATCTGCGACGGACGAGCTTCGGCGCCAAGGACCTGATCGATCTCAATCCGGAGGCCATTTTCTTAGGTCATGGGCATGGCGATCACGCAGACAATGCCGCTTACGTCGCAAAATGGCTGAACATTCCGATTTACTCAACGCCGGAGACGTGCGATGTGATGCAAGCGGATGTTGCGCGCATGGCCGCGGATCCCAACACGGTGAACGGTGGCGCGAAACTGGTCCCAAATGCCAATCCAGTCAATTGCATTGGGGTCGTGCCGCGTGGTTCGGTACCGGGCACGTCGGTAGTAAATATCAAGCAACTTGACCCCGTGGCCTGCGTCGTCGCCTTCAAGCACATACATTCTTCTTCCGTTCCGACCGATCCGAAATTCTGGGGCAGCAATCCGATTGTGCCTGTGATCAACGACTACGATCCTCGCGAACCGGCGATCTATCCGCCGGGCACCTGCGTTGCGCCGTACAATCCGCCGACGACGAAGGAGCCGGCCGGAACGGTGGAGGACATAGGACCCGGCGCTACCGGCGGAGTCTTGACGACGGGTGTCAAGGGACTGCAAGGTTGCCTCGCCACCGGTCCCGTGCTCTCGACGCTATCACCCGGTCAGATGAATCTCACGACCACCGGATTTGGTGGGGTGGCGGGGCCGTACAGTATTTTTTATCAGATCATTTTGCGGGACGGCAATCACTTCACCACTGTGTGGCATAACACCGCAGGCCCGTTGATCGAGGGTGCCGGAACCGATCCGGGACTCACGAGTGCGGTGCCGGGAAGTCCATTCAATGCCGGGGTGAGTCCGGCGGGCAATCCGCTGGTGGGCGCACACCTGTTTGAGATCATGGACTCGCTGCCACCGACGGATATTGAGTTTGGCTCGGTCACAACGCTTGGGCTCGCGACCAACGCCGTTCGCGATCCCTTTCTGTACACGCAGCATGTCCGGCCGCAAATCTATGTTCCCGGCCACATGACCGATGTACAAATCGTGAGCTCTTCGCTCCAAAGTAAGAAAGCCTTTCTTCTTACTCAGGAAACCGCGGCCACTAGTTCAGAAATTCCGGGCGGAGTGGTCTATAAGCCGGAATTGCGCTGGCTGGTGGACCCCAATGATCTTGCGAGGCCACTGGTCTATGATCCTGACGACTCGCGCTGGTCCAACAACGAAAAGGAAGAGCGAATCCGAAAGTTCTGTGGTACCTAAGACAGCGGACCAAAAAGTTCCCTGATGGCGATTGGACCGAAGAAGGCGGCCTTACGGCCGCCTTCTTGGATCAACCCATCGACTACATGCGCAAACTCATATGTCTTCTGCAACTCCTTTGTTGCTGCGCTTTGTCCCCTGCCATCGTAGCCGGCGAACCGGCGCCCGTGCATATTGGGCTGACGCGCGAAGCCAGCGCAGCTGCGCTGCTGATCGCTGTCGACGCGGGTTATTTCAAGCCTGAGGGCCTCAATCCACTGCTCACATTTTTCGACAGCGACGCTGCGGTGTCTGCTGCTGTGGCATCCGGTAAGATCGACCTAGGGTTGGCTGCCTTGTCTGCCGCGTTTTACCGCTATGCGGCCGCTCACCGTTTCAAAGTCGTTGCGTCGCGGTCAGGCGATCAGACCGGCTTTCCGATGTATGCGCTTCTGATCAGCAAAGATGCGCACGCGGCCGGCTTTTCCGGTGTGCGCAGCCTGTCCAACGCACGCATCGGCGTCGCCGGCGCAGACTCGATCGAATATTACGGTCTTTACAGCATCGCCTCGAGATTTAAACTGGACGCCGGTTCCATAAAAGCCACCGTGTTCAAGTCGCCGGCGGGAGAACTGTCAGCCCTGTCTCGTGGCGATATCGATGCCGCCATCCTGCCATTTGCGACCTCGCTGCATGCTGCGCGTAACGGTCGCTCGCTGCTGCGCCTGAGCGATTTTGCGCAGTGGCAGCAAGGTGTGGTGTTCACCAGCGCGCAGAAGATCGCGACGGACCGAACTCTCGTGGAACGATTCATGCGGGCGTACCAACGCGGGACAGCCGAATATGCGCTGAACTTCCTGAGCTATGACGACGGCGGCGACTTCATACCCGGGCCCCACTATGACCGATATCTCGATTTGATCGCGCGCCAGGTGAATATTTCTTCCGCTACGCTGGCGAGGACAAAAACCTACTGCGATCGGCGCGCGAACCTGGACGTGACCGATATCGAGAAGCAAGTACAGTTTTGGCAGAATCGGGGCCGCATCGAAAAAGGCGTCGTGGCTGCCGATCTTCTCGACCTTTCATTCATCGGCGAGGAGGACATCAACGACGCAGGATTGGCGCACTAGATCAGTGCCGCTTGAGCGCTTCCAGTTCATCCAGCGTACGCGGCCAGTCTTTCCCCAGCAGCTTCGACAGGGCCCGATCCGCGAGCACCCTGCCGCCGGTCTGGCACTTTGCGCAGTAATTGGTTTCATTGTCGGCATAGCGGATGCGCTGCACGGGCTCGCCGCATCGCGGGCACGGTTTGCCGTAGCGGCCATGCACCGCCATATCAGCCCGGAACGCCGTGACTTTCTCCGGAAAGTCCGCGCGCGACTCAGCGCGCAAGCGGTCGATCCACAGCCGCAAGGTATCGCGCGTGGCCGCGAACAGCCTGTTCCATTCTTCCGGCGTCAATTTGTTGGTCAGCGTGACGGGCGAGAGCTGTGCCGCGTGCAGGATCTCGTCCGAGTAGGCGTTGCCGATGCCGCTTAAAATGCGCGGATCGGTCAACGCTCTTTTGAGCGTGCGATTCTCGCGAGTCAGCGCAGCTCGGAATTCGGCCGAATCGCCGGCAAAGACGTCGATGCCGCCGGGATCGGCCGACTGCAAAGCCTGTTCACCCTTGAGCACATGCAGCGACGCGCGCCGTTTGGTACCGGCTTCCGTCAGCACCAACGAGCCGTTTGGAAAATCGAATGCCGCCAGATTGTTGCGGCCGGCCAATTTCGCTCCGCGGGGCCGCCAATGCAGCCGGCCTGCAATCATCAGATGCAGCACCAGCCACACATCGTTGTCGAGCCCGATGGCGATACGCTTGCCGATCCTGCGCAGTTCGCGCACGCGATGGCCTTCCGCGTCCGTCACGGGCGGCTGCGCCGTGCGCAGCAGGAACGCGCTGGCGATCCGCACGTGCTCCAGCGGCTGACCAACGATGCGTTCTTCCAGCGCACTCAGATAGGCGGAGATGTCCGGCAGCTCAGGCATACGGCAATCCTACCCGGGCCGACGAACTGGGGTTATGGCTTGCGGCCCAAGTCCATCAGCATGCGACTTAACAGGTAGAGGCGAGGAACGATGCTCGACAAATCGGCGTAGTCGTCGACGCCATGAGCGCCGCCTCCAAGAATGGCTATGCCGTCGATGCAGGGCGTTCCGGTTTCCGACGCGAAGGCAACGTCGGCCGACGAGCCGACGGGAACGCCGGCCAGTTGAAGACCGATCTCTGCGTAGAGCTTCTGTGCTCGTGCGAGAAGGAGTCGGGTCGAGGCGGCAGGCGGCCACGGGGGAAAATTTCGTATGATGGACGCCTTCACCTGAACGTCGGGGATGATCGTGTCGCCGGCGACTTTTGCCAGACCTGTTTCCACGCGATCAAATTCCTGCGGCGTAAAGGCGCGAACGTCTGCCTTGATGATCGCGTGGTCGGGAATTACGTTGATTGCATTGCCACCTTGAATCATCGTGACACTGACCGAGGTCTGCTTTGCAGGATCCGCCAGCGAGCCGAGCTGGAGAGCCTGGTGGGACGCTTCGAGGATGGCGTTGCGACCTTTCTCCGGTTCCAGTCCCGCGTGCGCGGCACGGCCATTGATCTCAACAGTGATAACAGCCGAGCCTTTGCGGGAGACTTCGAGCCCGTCGGGCGGCACACCGCGCTCTAAGTTAATGACAACGTCGCTCTCTTTCGCTTTCGCGCGAATCAGGTCGCGCGTGCCGACAGAACCGGTTTCCTCGTTCGAATTGAGAATGAGCGTGATCCGGGCGTAGTCGCGAAATTTAAGCTCGTGCAGGACACGGAGCGCGCATACGGCGCTGACGACTCCATTTTTGTCATCGCCTGCACCCGGACCGATGCCATGGTCGTCGACCACTTTATAGGGTCGTTGCGCGACAGTGCCCCGCGGAAAGACGGTGTCCATGTGGGCGATAAGCAAAATGCGGCCCTTGCCTGTGCCGGTCAGGGTAGCGACGAGATTGTCGGCAACACCGGGCGCCGTAGCCGATGCGCTTTCGACCTTGGCTCCGAGGTTTTCGAGTTCAACTTTTAAGATCGCGCCTATGGCGGTCACGCCTGCGACATCGCTGGTGCCAGAATCAATCTGCACCAGCTGCTGCAAGAGTGTCCGCGCCTTCTGTTCGCATGTCTTGACTGCCGCGAGAACCTTAGCATCGGGTCGAGCGTAAGCCGTCGCGATGAAACTGAAAGTCAGAATCCCGAGGGCGGCAGAAAGGACCGCTGGCGCCCGGTTCAAGTTGCGTGCGAGACACATCCTGCGCCCCTTAAGCTCAAGTCCGCATCGCAGACGGATCGAGCGTTTGTTCGATTTGAAGTGAATACCTATCAGTCCTTCGGAGAATACGCCAACTACCGTGCGGCTTTTGGAAAATGCTTGGGGACCGAACGCGGGGCGCCTGAGTGTGTGCAAGCGATGCTTGGATCATCGCGAACACGATTCGACTCGGGAGTTATAACATGTTATAACAACCGCATGAAACTCCAAGTCCGCCGCATAGGAAATTCGTTGGGTGTCATCTTGCCGAAATCGACACTGGCGGGCTGGGGTGTTGGCGTGGGAGATGCGCTTGAATTGACCGAGCGTGGTATTCGACCTGCTGCCCCTGCAGGTTCGTCGCACCTAAAACTGGATGAGCTCAAAAGGTCTCTTTCACTTGCCGTAATACGCCGCTGTACACCGCGGGAAATTCGAGCTCAGAGTCTGGCGAATTTGTATCGCTGGAAAAGCCAAGGCACGTGGGTATCTGCCTATGACGAGTGGACGGAGATCCTTGAGAACAGAAGTGACGGAGCGCTTTTCGCCGCCATGTTAGGGAGGGACGATCAATCCAACCGGCTGCGGCAATCCATGCCGTATGTTGGTTTGCTACCGCAAGAGGAGGTCAAGAAAATCTATGAAGAAGCAGGAGCTTGACCATGTGCTGCGCGCCGCGGGAGAAATTACCGGGGGAAAACAATTCATCATTATTGGCAGTCAGTCCCTGCACGGAAAGTATCCGGACCTGCCCGACGAGATTTTCATGTCCGCCGAAGTAGATTTGATAGCGAAGAATAATCCTGAGAGGACCGAATCGCTTAACTTCATCGGGGTCTATTCGCGCTTTCATGAAACCCATGGTTACTACGCCGATCCTGTGGACGAAGCTACCGCGACGTTGCCTAAAGGCTGGAGGGCTCGCTTAGTCAACTTGCCGCCCGGCGATACGAAGGGTGTGAGCGGGCTATGTTTGGATCCACATGATCTCGCCATTGCAAAATATGTTGCGCGGCGCGATAAGGACTTTGTGTTCACCCGCGCGTTGGCCGCGCGCGGAATTGTTCAGAAGCCGCAACTGCTGGCATTGCTAGCCAAGACGCCGATCGATGCCGAGTCACGCGAGCGGATTCGGGGGTTTATCGAGAGCGATTTCAAGTAGCGATGGCCACGCCGGAGGCAGGGACCTGTTTCGCACGAAATCACTCTTCCTCGGACCTCCGACCTCCGCCCTTGCGGCTTTCGCGGCCGGCAAACCAGCGGTTTGTTTCTGTCGCTCCGAACAGGCGGCGCTCGTTGTCGCGGCGGTCCGCATTCTTGCGGAACTTACACGAACAAGTCGTCGGCATCGTACAGCCCATCAAGGGCAGGTGCGGTGCTTTGCGCAGCAGATAGGACCTTCCCGAAGCCTGCATTGCCGCCGCACAGCAAGTGCTGCTCGGCGCGATCTCGACCGCGCGAAAGTCGCCGGTGCTGTTCGACCGTTTAGAGTTAGCAATTGGCGCATGTTTGTTAGCGGGGTGCTCGCGCGCAGTTTTGCCAAGCAGCCGTTCCAATATTTTTATCATGACTGCGCTCCGGTGATCGACTTAGCGACGATGCATAGGATTCGTAAATAGCTGCCGTCAGTCTGCGCAGCCATCGAGAGCAACAGTGCCACAAGCAGACAGTCATCGCAGACCACGTATGAGCGATGCGATGGGTGCCTCACAGCACGCCGCTGTAAGTTAAATTGGGGCGGCCCTTGGGGCGGCGGGAATCGCCTAACTGCGAAGATGCAACGCCGATATACTGCCTTGTTCCAGAAAATCGATCAGCCGGGGTAGGAATTTTGAGTAGACGTGTGTTGCTGGGATTGGCAGCTGTCGGACTTTCGGCGCTGGTCGCCGCACAGGCCGAGGTGATTGGAATCGAGGTTCTCGAGCGTTCGCCCTTCGCCTCAGGCATGAACTTCGGTGATTCCGGCGCGTATGAGAAGATCCGCGGGGTCGCGAAATTCAGTCTCGATCCGAATACGGCCGCGAACCAACGCATCGTCGATCTGAAGTTGGCGCCGCGAAATGCCGACGGCCGCGTCACATTCGAAAGCCCCTTCATCGTGCTTCGACCCGTCAAGGCCCGCAACTCGACCCTCGTCTACGACGTCAACAATCGCGGTGGAATTGGCATTCTCGGCCAGATGGACGGCGCGAGTCCCGCCAACAACGATCCGACCACCGTTGCCGATGCAGGCGATGGATTCCTCATGCGTCATAGCTTTACATTGCTGTTCTCCGCGTGGACCTGGGATGTGGCACCTCAATCGCCCGGAGTAAAGCCCCTCATCTTCGTGCCGCTCATCGCGCATCAATCTGACGGGAGTTCCATCACCGGCCTCGTGGAGAACGAATTCACCGTCAACGCGCCGAAGGACGTCGCCGTGTATGCGGGCATGCGCGGCCTCACCTACGAACCCGCTACGCCAAACGATCCAGCAGCGATCCTTACCGCGCGCTCGAGGCCGAGCGACGCGCCGGTTGCAGTTGATCGTGCGGCTTGGCACTTCGTCGCGCCGGAGCAGCCGGGTGGTCCGGGGCGTGTGCAACTCGACCACGGCTTCCAACCTGGCGCGCTCTACCAACTCATTTACACGGCGAAGGATCCTAAGATCACGGGTGCGGGGCTCGCAGGAATTCGCGATCTGCTGAGCTTTTTCCGCGATCACCCATTTGAAGGCGCGCCCGCACCGCGCAAGGTTTTGATCTTTGGCATCAGCCAATCCGGACGCGTCATTGGCCGGATGTTGCACGACGGGCTCAACGTTGACGAGACCGGGCGTCTCGCGTTCGACGGTGCTTACATGCAGGTCCCTGGCGCGGGTGGTTCGGCCGGGTTCAATAGTCGCTTCGCACAGCCCACCCGTCATCCCTCGCTGCTCGAAGAGCACGACTATCCGTCGGATGCTTTCCCGTTTACAAGCACGACCTCCCGGGATTCGGTGACCGGCGAGGCAGGTTCAATCCTTGATCGTGCGCGCGATGCACATGGGCATCTGCCGAAGCTGATCATTGCCAATACATCGACCGAGTTCTGGAACCGTGACGCATCATTGATCGCCACTACGCCCGACGGTCAGGCAGACGTGGCGCCGGCTGCAAATGTCCGTATCTACGCCTTCATGGGCGCACAGCACTACGTTGGCCGCTCGCACACCCGCGATCCTTACGTGAACTGCGTTTCAACGACCGATCATTACCTTGCTATGCGAGCCCTGCTGGTCGCGCTCGACCGTTGGACCAATGCGGCGGCGGCGCCGCCGGCAAGCGCCTACCCCAGCCTCCACGAGGGCACGTTTATATCGGTGGACGCTTACCGCGCAGCATTTCCACGAGGTATCGGCCTGGCGCCGCCGGATGAAAATTTGCGCGAGCCCCGACTCGACTTCGGCCCGCGCTTTGCGAGCGAAGGTATCGCCGATCACGTGCCTCCACGCCAAGGGCGGCCCTTCGAGACCCGCGTCCCGGGTCCCGATGCCGACGGCAATGATCGCGGTGGCGTGCGGCTGGTCGAGTTGCAGGCGCCGCTTGGCACTCATACGGGCTGGAATCAACGCGCGCCGCAAACGGGCTTTGCGTGGGCCACGGCGCGCTTCGACGGCAGCTTCGTGCCTTTTGCCCGCACCGAGGCCGAACGCCGGTCGAGCGAGGACCCACGCCCCAGCATCGAGTCACGCTACCCCACGCGCGGCGCATATCTCGCCAAGATCCAGGCTGCGGCGAAGCATCAGGTGACAGCGGGTTTCCTGTTGCCGGAAGATGTCGAACGCGCCGTATCCGAGAATCTAGCGCTCTATGACCGGGTCATGGCTCACCTGCCTGCGGATCAGAGTTGCCAGTACCTCTTCAACTCCCCCTAGCCGCCCGCGCGGGTGACATAACGCTCTTCAAGCTGCGACAGGCCGCGTGATTTTGCAGCGGCGGCATTGCCACGAATCGAAGATCGAACGAGCATGGTTCCAGGATCATTCCTTCTAGTGCGTCGAGCCAAGGGGGTGCTGAATGCAACGCAGCGGTAACGGTCAATCGGTCGGATGGGCGTTTGCGACCATTCCAATTCACACGTCGCCCGGCATCGGGTGGCGGCTGCATATGGCAAAAATTGCGGCGGCGATCCCGCCGGTTCGCGCACCCAGGGGGAGGTGATCCTATGAAATCCATGCTGTTCATTCTGGTCGCCCAGCTACACTCGGGCGGGACTCAGACGGTGGCCGCGTATCCGAACCTGGAGCAGTGCAGGGATGCACTCAAGGTGGCAACGACGAACGTCGCAGCAGACTACACCTGCGCGGCGACCCCAGTGGAGGGGAAGTGGTCGCAAAGGGATTCGCGCTACTTGATGGTCCGGGAATGAATCGTCGAAATCGTGCTCTGATGGGTTAGTATCCACCGTACTGAAGAATGGGGCGGGTTCTTCGACTACGGTGCGCAGGACATGACAGAACAAGAAAACGGGAACCCGCGACGCACTTTTCTAATTCAGGTCGCGAAAGCGGCCGGTGCGGGCTCGCTCGCAGCGGTTGTTGCGAATGAGACGGTGGCGGCGCCCGCGCCGAGCATCGAGCAGCCAAGCGCATCACCAGCACCCTACGAGTCGTTGAGCCCGGATGAGGCGAGCTTTGTTGAGGCGCTCGTCAACGTCATGTGTCCGGCGGACGAACATTCGCCCAACGGCGTCGACTGCGGTCTCGCGACGTACATTGATCGGCAACTGGCCGGCCCCTACGGAAAAGGTGCGGGCCGGTATCAGCGCGGGCCGTTTCGGTCCGGAAAGCCAGAACTTGGACTGCAATTGCCGCTGACGCCGGAGGAGTTTTGCAAGGCGGGCATTGCGGCGGCCGATGCAGCCTGCGTTGAAGGCCGCGGCAAGGCCTTTGCCGCGCTCACTCCGGCAGAGGCGGACGCCTTCATCAAGACCACCATCCTCGAGGATCACGTGAAGAGTGACGGTATTTCGCTGGCGCAGTGGTTCAACGAGGTGGTCTATCCTTTGTTTGTCGAAGCTTGTTTCGCCGACCCGATGTACGGTGGCAATCGCAATGCCGTGTTTTGGAGAATGATTGGTTATCCGGGCCTTCCGGCGACCCATACACTCGACATGACGCGATACCGAGGCAAGCCCTACCCCGGCGCAAAGAATCCGAAGTCCATCGCCGACTTTACGTAGCGAGGCGCGCGTAATGCCGAAGAAGCTGCCGAAACGCTCAGTCGTGATTGTTGGGGGCGGTCTGTGCGCGGCATTGATCTCCCGAGAACTTACCGCGAAAAATATAGACGTACTGGTCCTGGAGCGCGGGGGCGATCACATCAATGGCGCAGAGGCAAAACTGCCCAGCCAGCGCGACGAATTAAGATGGGCGGTTCACCAGGGCCTCATGCAGAACTGGCAGCGGGAAACCTACACGCTTCGCCATTCGCGCGCCGACGAATCGCTGCCGGTCCGCTGGATGGAGGCCTTCCTTCCGGGAAATGGCGTGGGTGGCGCCGCAAGTCACTGGAATGGACAGACCTGGCGCTGGGCGGAGTACGACATGACGCTGCGGACTCGATATGAGTCACGCTACGGCAAAGCCGCCATTCCAACCGACATGCCGCTGCAGGACTGGGGCACCACCTACAATGAACTGGAGCCTTACCACGATTTATTCGAAAAGCTGTTTGGCCTCTCGGGAAAGGCCGGGAATATCAAAGGCGTGATTCAACCCGGCGGCAATCCCTTCGAGGCGCCGCGCCGCGATGAGTATCCGCAAAAGCCGCTCGAGATTACCGAAGCCGGAATCATGTTCAAGGAAGCTGCTCAGGGGCTCGGGTTTCATCCCTTTCCGCAACCGGCCGCCAATTCTTCGGGAAACTACACCAATCCCGACGGTCAGAAACTCGGTCAATGCCAGTATTGCGGCCACTGCGAGCGATTCATCTGCGAGGCGCATGCCAAGGCCACTCCCGATGAGCTGCTGTACCCCATGCTGCGTACGCGGCGCTCGTTTGAAATTCGCACGCACGCCCACGTTTTGCACGTGGATTACGACCGGCACGCCAAGCGCGCGATCGGTGTGCGCTATCTGGATTTGAACTCCGGCCAAGAATATGAGCAGCCTGCCGGCATCGTAATTCTTGCCGGCTTCACGATGACCAATACCCGACTTCTGCTGCTGGGTGGGATCGGTGAGCCATACGACGCAATGACGCGGCGTGGAGTGGTTGGCAAGAATTTCTGTTATCAAACCACCTCCGGCGTCAACATGTTCTTCAAGGATCGTTGGATCAACCCCTTTCTGGCCGCGGGAAGCACGGGAACACTGATCGATGAGTTCAACAACGACAATTTCGATCACTCGGGATTGTCGTTCCTTGGAGGCGCCAGCATCACCAGTTCGGTAACCAATGGCCGTCCGATCCGGCGCCACAGCACCCCGCCCGGTACGCCTCGGTGGGGTACGGCATGGAAGAAAGCCACCGCTGCCTGGTACGCTCACTCCTTTAGCGTCGGCGCGCAAGGTAGCTGCTATCCTCATCGCGAAAATTTTCTGGATCTGGATCCGGACTACACCGACGCCTACGGTCTGCCGTTGCTGCGCATGACTTTCGATTTCCGTGAGAATGAAGTGCGCATGTCTGATTGGGTGACGCGAAAGGTCGGTGAAATCTGCAAAGCGATGTCACCTGATTTGATCGGCGCGATCAAAGGCTACTCAGGAGCGTTCGATACGCGCGACTATCAAACCAGCCATATAACCGGGGGCACCATCATGGGGGCGGAGCCGCACACCAGTGTCGTGTCACCCCATCTGCAGCACTGGGACGCGGAGAATCTCTTTGTCGTCGGCGCGTCCGTCTATCCGCACAACTCCGGTTACAACCCGACGGGACCGCTTGCGGCCCTGGCGCTGCGACTCGGCAATGACGTGCTTCGCTACATCGAACGCCCAAGACAATTGTGAACCTGATCTGTAAAGCACGCCGTCACGAGACCTTGGACGGCGGGCTAAAGGAGTTTCTGCCGACACTGAGTTCAAACTTGCTGTTGAGCGCCTGTATCGCCTGTATCGCCGGTTCGCTGATCGCGGCCGCGGCCTCGATCGCGCAAAATGCGGCCGCGCCCGGCAGCGTGTTCAATCAATGTGAAGTGTGTCATTCCGTGGACGGCATGAATGGGACGGGGCCGACTCTGAAAGGCGTTGTTGGCCGTCGATCGGGCACTGTTCCTGGATTTCGTTACAGCCGGGCGATGAAGAGCGCTGGGATCACGTGGGATGAGAAGTCTCTGGATCGATATCTGGCCGACCCGCAAGAGCTTGTGCCGGGCAACGTGATGCCGTTCTCTGGAATAGCCGACAGCGCGCAACGCGCCGCGCTCATTGCCTATCTGAAAACCATCTGACGAAGTATTCTTGTGCGCCCGCGTACCCAACACCTTGTGACTTTATTCAAAGGAGAACCTCGATGCGCTTTCAATTCCTGACCGTAGCGCTTGCCGTAACCGCCATTTGCACCAGCCTATCCGGCGAGGCGCAAACGCCCGCGCCCGCGGCGGCGGTGAATCCGCTTGATGCCATCCCGGACAACATGCCGTTCGACGTTCCGTATGGAGCACCGATATCGTTGGACCGGGCCGAGGTGGCGATTGCTGCGGCGGTCGCTGAAGCAAAGAAACATCACTGGAAACTCAATGTCGCGGTCGTGGACTCGGGCGCCAACCTGGTCGCGTTCCAGCGCATGGACGGCGCTCAACTCGCATCGATTGCGGTGTCGGAGCACAAAGCCCGCGCTGCTGCCAGCTTCCGGCGAGAGACGAAGGTCTTTGAGGAGGGCCTCCAGTTGAAACAGAATTATTACATCTTGAGTCTCGACGGCGTAGTTGCCTCGCGCGGTGGAATTCCCCTCGTCGAAGGGGGGAAGCTCGTCGGTGCGATCGGCTGCTCGGGCGGTACCGGGTCGCAGGATGAAGTGGCGTGTAAAGCCGGCGCAGCCACAATCAAGTAGTTCAACGCGCCAGTGACGATGAATGACGGTCCGCGGGTACAGATCAGGCCCGTGCGCGAGTCAGATGCGGCCTCCTTTTGCGATGCCGTCAAAGCTGTTGCCGCAGAAAAGTGGTACTTGGCAACCGTAGACGGCTTTTCGCTCGAGCAGACCGGCGCTTTTGTAAAGCACATCGTGGACGCCGCGCTGCCTCAGGTGATGGCAGTCGCGGATGACCAAGTCGTCGGATTTTGCGACATCCTGCCCAGTGCAGCCAAGGGCTTCACACATGTCGGCCGCCTCGGCATGGGCGTGCGTTTCGAATGGAGGCGGCACGGCATTGGCCGTGGAATGTTGGACGCTTGTTTGGCGCTCGCGCGCAGTGCGGGAATCGAAAAGGTTGAGCTGGAAGTGTTTTCGGACAACCTGGGCGCCGTGCGGCTTTACGAGTCTTTGGGTTTTAGCCAGGAAGGTGTGAAGGTCCGCGGCCGAAAACTGGAGGGCCGATATCAGGACCTTAAACTGATGGCGCTATGGCTTTGAGCGTGCGAAGTGATCGACTATGAATTTAAGTTCATCATTCTGCAGGTCGTCCGATACCACCCGCGTGCGTTGCTTGATGGTGCAAGGTTTTGATTTTTCGCCAAACAAGGAGACTTTCCATGAATTCGATAAATAAGATGGCGGCCGGGGTGTTGCTGGGGATCGGGCTTTGTGCGCAGCCCATACTGGCGTCGGCGGCGCCGGGGCTGTCGGTACAATCTGAGCGCGCCGCGCACCCGCGAATCGTCGCTGCGATTCGTGAAATGACACAAGCCTTGAGGGAAATGGAAGCCGCCCCTGACGATTTTGGCGGTAACAAAGCAGCCGCAATCGCGGATACGCGCAAGGCCATTCATTCTCTGAAAAAAGCGCTGTATTTTCGCTTGAAGATGGATGATGAGGCAATCGACCGCGCGCAATAGAGCGGAACGTCATCCCCCGTCATTGGCGGGGGATGACGATTTTGCGGCACGCTTGCGCCGTAACCGCGTCGGGTTCTGCTAAAAGAGATTGTTGCTGACGAAGCCTATTTTCTTCAGGCCGCGGTGCTGTAAGTCCGCCAAAGTTTGCGCCACGACTTCGTAGTTGGCGAATCTGTCGACCGTGATGTGCACTTCCGGCTGCGGCGATTTCAACGCCTCCGAACTGATGAATCGCTGCAGCGTCGCGCGATCCACGGCCGTCTTGTTCCACAACAGCGTGCCGTCGAAGTCGATCTGCAAATCGATCACTTCGGGCGGCGTCTGCTCTTGAGGAGGGTTTGCCAAGGGGTTGTCGATTTTTATGGCGTGCGTTTGACTCGGAAGTGTGATGATGAAAATGATCAGTAACACCAACATCACGTCGATCAACGGAGTCATGTTGATCTCGGAATAGGACTGTCCCGTGTTGCTGCCTGCAGTCATGGCCATTGTTCCCCTCCCCTCGCCTGAATTCCTGTCCATCGCCCATCGACTTGCTTTTATCTTATACCCTATGTAGACTTACTACTATGGGTAAGAAAGACACACCTGTCCGGATGTCGCTGCAGACGCTTCGGGTATTGGAAGTCTTCCTGGAAAATCCGACGGAGCAGTTGGCGGGCGCGGATGTGCACCAGCGCTGTGGCATTGCATCGGGAACTTTGTATCCGATCCTTCTTCGCCTCGAGTCTGCGGGTTGGTTTGTCAGCCAGTGGGAATCCATTGATCCCGTGAGCGTAGGCAGGCCGCGCCGTCGACTGTATCGGCTGACTTCAACGGGCCTGAGGCGCGCCAGCGAAGTGTTCGCAAGCTTTAATCGAGGAGTACTCGCATGAGCCAGCGCAACGAGCGAACGACGCAACCCGACTCAATGGCTCATTGGTTGATTCATCACGCGGCTCATCGAGCGCCCGAATCCTTGTCCGCGAGGCTCGAAGAAGAATGGCTCGCGGATTTAGAGTCTCGATCCTCGGCACTGTCGAGACTGCGCTTTGCGGTGGGTTGCTGTTGGGCAACCATGGTCATTGCTAATGATTACCCGCGAAGTCCAGTTCCGGTGGCGAGTCCTGCTGCGGCAGCGAGGGGATTTATTACACTCGTTGATCGAAACTTCGGCTACTTCTCGCTTCGCTCCGCCACGCTGTTCTTGATTGCGGGGCTTCATGCCGCGCTCTTTTATGGACTGATTACGACGCTGCAGCACACTCGCGGGACCCTACCTCCGTCCATCTTGGAGAACCAAGCACTCAAGGACGTACCCCGGGAAAAGGTATCTGTGCCGCAGTCTCTATCCAAAGATTGGACCATCACAGTGCCGCCGCTCGATCTTAAGGTTCCACCCGTGCGGGTTCCGGACGACGATACTGCGACGAAGGTCGGCGAGAAACCGATCGAACCGTATTCGCCGCCAACGCAGGGTATACCGACGCACCTGGTCGCGCGGGTTACAGGGGGTCCGGGTGCCGGATTCCCGGATACGGCCGACTTCTATCCTTCCCACTCGATACGTCTGGGAGAACAGGGCATTTCCACCGTGCAAGTCTGCGTCGATAGTCACGGTAGACTCACCTCCGATCCGACCACAGTGCAAAGCAGCGGCAGCACTCGACTCGATGAAGGGGCGCTTAAGTTGGCGCGAGCCGGGTCCAGGCATTATCGAGCGACGACCGAGGACGGTCAGCCGGTGAACTCATGCTACCCGGTGGGGATTCGGTTTCAGCTGAAAAAATAACGCGCTCTGCGCCGTCCGATTTCACATGTTTGCGCTCGCCGCGGCGAGCGGCCCCATGATGTTTGACGAAACACCCGCCAAATGCTTTATTGCGCACAAGCCGGCGCAAGGAGAGCGGGAGTCTCACTTGCGGCGTGCAGCCAGCCAAGCGTCTCAAGAACATCGAGAGTAAATAAAACATGAAGATGGATTTAGACCGCCGCCAGTTCCTCGCCGGCAGTGCCGGTGCTTTGTCGATGTCGCTCATTCCGCCAAGCTTGTGGGCGGCCGCCGCCAAAGACACGGTGCCTGCGGCACCGGTGGCCAGAATCGAGGTGGTGCGCGACACCTACTTCGGTGAAACCTTGAGCGATCCTTATCGCTGGATGGAGAACAGCAAAGATCGCGACTGGTTGCCCTTCTTGAAGGGACAGAACGATCACACCCGGGCGGTGATCGATGCTTTGCCGGGGCGCGCGGGGCTGCTCAAGCGCATCGAGCAACTCTCGGGCGAGTCGGTGGCGACATCCCGCGTGCAGCGTGCGGGCGGCATGATCTTCATCCAGCAGCGGCCCCTGGGTGCCGACAATTTCAAGCTGTTCGTTCGCCAGGGAATGAACGGTACCGATCGAGTGCTCGTCGATCCGACGGCGATGAGCAGCGCCAAGAGTCACGTGTCGCTCGACTGGTGGCACGCTTCGCCCGACGGAAAATATGTGGCGTACGGCCTGTCGAAGGACGGCAGCGAGGACTCGCTGCTGCATGTACTCACCGTCGCCGATGGCAACGATCTGCCTGAAACCATTCCCAATACCGAAGGCGCGAATCCGCAATGGCTCGACGATAGCAGCGGATTCTTTTACACCCAGCTCACCGGGGCCGTGGCCACGCCCGAGCGCTATCTCGATGCCCAGGCGCGCTTCCACAAATTGGGCTCCGACCCTAAGTCCGATCCCATTCTCATGAAGCGGGGGTTGGTGGCCGGGGTCGATTACGACAAGATTCAGGTTCCGACGATCATCACCTCGCCTGGTTCTCGCTTCGCGATCTTGCAGCTTGCCGATGTCAGGCCCGAGGGGCGCTTCTTCATTGCACCGCTCGCCGATGCCATCGCCGGCAAAGCGAAATGGATTTCCTTCGCCGGCTTCGAGGATGAGATGACCGATCTCGAACTCGACGGCAACGATTTGTACCTGCTGGTCAACAAGGGTTCGCCGCGCGGGCGCATCGTCAAAACCTCCGCGGCCGCGCCGAGCATTGCGAGCGGCACGGTGGCGGTGCCGCAGAACGCACTGGTGATTGAAAGTCTCGCGCGTGCGCGTGACGGCATTTACCTCAAGATCATGGACGGCGGCATCAGCCGCCTGCAGCGCTTAGGTCGCGACGGAAAGGTGACTGATATCGCTCTGCCGTTCGACGGCACGATTGGCGCGGTCTTCACCGTGCCGAATGAAGACGGCGCACTGATTTCACTGCAGGGCTGGCTCACGCCCGCGGGAATTTGGTCCATCGACAGTGCAGGACACCCCGCCGATACCGGCATCACACCCAAACCGGCCATCGACGTCAGCGCCTACGAGGCCAAGCGTTTCTTCGCCGCCGCCAAGGACGGCGTCAAGATTCCGTACACGCTCATCTATCGCAAAGACATGAAGCAGGATGGAGGCAATCCGACTTGGATTTCCGCCTACGGCTCATATGGCCTGGCTGCCTACACGCCGACCTTCGCCGGCCGAACCCTCGCGCTGGTCGATGCCGGCGCCATCGTGGGCTACGCCAATGTGCGCGGCGGCGGCGAATATGGCCGCGAATGGCACAAGGCCGGGCAGCTCACCAACAAACCCAACACCTGGCGCGATCTGATCGCGGTCTGCGAAGAGCTCATCGCCAAGAAGTACACCTCCTCGAAGCATCTGGCCATCGGCGGCCGCTCCGCCGGCGGCATCACTGTCGGGCGCGCCATGACCGAACGGCCCGAGCTGTTTGCCGCGGTGATCGACGGCGTCGGCTGGTCGAACCCGCTGCGCTATGTAGTCGAGCAGGACGGCTATGGCGAAGAACCGGAATGGGGAGCCATCTCCGATCCTAACGGCTACAAAGCCCTCAAGAGCATCGACAGTTATCAATCGGTGAAGGACGGCACGCCCTACCCCGCGGTGCTCTTGACCACCGGCGTCACCGACCCGCGGGTCGCGCCCTTTCACTTGGGAAAAATGACGGCGCGATTGCAGGCGGCAACGACCTCCGGCAAACCCATCCTGCTGCGCGTCGATTACGACGCGGGCCACGGCATCGGCTCGACGCGCGCGCAACAGGATCGCGAAGCGGCCGACACGTATGCGTTTCTGCTGTGGCAGCTGCGCGCCGCGAAGGCCTAGTGTGCGAGCCGCCGCTGCTATTCGCGCCCCTTAAGGGTTAATTCAATTGCTTGATCGCCATGACGTTGAGCTGGTTGGTGGCGGGATGTCCGCACACGGTGGGGTTCCAGAGCGTCCCGACGATGGCCCACCCTGGGGGGACCGCTCCTTTGCAGGCGTGAATGACCGCGCCCATCGGTTGATCGCCAAATCGCTGAATGGTCCAGACGTTGTAAGCAATCCTGGCCGGGTTGCCGCACACGGTGGGATTCCACGCATCGTTGATCTTGATCCATCCCGGCGGTACCGATCCGGCACAGATATTTTGTGTCTGCAGGATTGTTTCAAGCGACAAAGGCGCCAGCGGTGGGGTCGGGGCCGCTTGCGGGGCCGAGGACGGCAGACTTATTGGCGCGCCTGCCGTTACTTCCAACGTCGCGTCTGTGATGAGGCCCGGTTTCGAAGACCCATTGCTGCAGCCGGCTCGCGTGGCGCTCAACGGCGCGAGATTTGGCGTGAGCACACCCACCCGATTGCCGCGATCATTCAGTAGATCCATAGATACCGACAACCGCGCGTAGGGATGTAGATTCACAAGATAGAAAAGACCCGGTGGTTTTGCTCCTTGGGCGCACTCGTCGATTCCGTCTTGCAAGTAGTACGCGGCGAACGAACGGGCATCCTCGGGAGGTGTTTCGGGCGAATTGGACTCGACATACGACGCATTCTGCTTGGTGATCACGATCGGTAGTCTTTGGGTCCTAAGCGGTTGGGGCGCAGCGCGATACGTGGCGGTACACCCTATGGGTGCCGCTTCGCCGGGCGACAGCCGGCGCGCCTTATACTTTGGAAAGCGGTCTGTGATGGGTTCGAGCTTTGCGTCGAACAATATGAAGTGTTGCTGGGCTGGATTCGAGTCGTATTTGAAATTGGCGTCGATGCTCCGATTCAGGCTCGTGTTTGTGGCGTAGACCATGAAGCTCTTGTCGTTTGCCCCAAATCCTGCGCAGGACTCGCTGCTGACCTCGACCTTGATTTCGTCGATAGCGGCGGCGTTGGTGTGGGAAAACGTCAACAAGGTCGCCGGCACCAACGCCCACGCGGTAAACGCGGATCGGTTTCGCTGCTTCACGCCGAATGCGCTGCCCAATTCATATCTCCGTCCAGCCCCTAAGCAGTCCGTGGTAGTGCGCCGTCAAGCGTACCAGCGAATCGGAATCCGCGCAGGTTGCAGTCAGGCGCTGGATGGTGCCGTCGAGTTCGAAAAGCTGCGCCCGCTGCGCATCGTCGCGAATCAGGCTTTGAATCCAGAACACGCTCGCGAGCCGCTGCCCGTGCGTGACTTCGTTCACCCGATGGCGCGATGTCGAGGAGTACACGACCATGTCGCCGGCCGCCAATTTTGCGCTCTGGCTGCCGAAGTCGCTCTCGACGACGAGTTCGCCGCCGCCGTAGTCTTGCGGCGCGGACAGGAACAGGGTCGCCGACAGGTCCGTGCGCAGCTTTTGGTTGGTGCCGGGGATCATGCGCACTGTCCCGTCCACATGCGTGCCAAAATGCATGCCCTCGCCGTAGCGATTGAACATCGGCGGATACACCTTGTTGGGCAAAACCGCACTGATGAACAGCGCACTGCGCTCCAATTGCGAGAGAATAAAATTGCCCAGCTCGCGAGCCATCGGGCTGGCTTCTTCGAGTTGGCTGTTGTTCTTCACCTGCGCGCCCTGGAATCCCGCGGTGACGCGCCCGTCCACCCATGGCGCCGTCTCACCATTGAGCGAGGCGCGAACCGTCGCCAGTTGTTCCTCGTTCAACAATTTCGGTATGCGGACGAACACCGTCAAGAACTCGCGGGCGTCAAACGCTTCGCCTTCAGATCCGCAGCCAGCTTCTGCAGCGCTCGCGGCGCGCCGGCGCGGGCAATCAGTTCCGCGACGGCGCGGCGCACGGCCGCCGTGCCGCCCGCCGCCGCACGCTCGAACCAGGCGGCAGCTTCCTCGAAGCGCCCGGCTTTGAGCAGCATACTGGCCCAATTGTACTGGCCGCGGAAATATCCGGCCTCGGCGGAGCGCCGATACCAATCTGCGGCGGCGTCCAGGTTTCGCGGCGTTCCCCAGCCCTCTTCCAAGCATCGGCCCACCAAACTCATGGCCCGCTCATGCTGCTGCTCGGCTGCCTTTGAATAGTAGAGGTAAGCGAGCGTTCGATCGCGCGTCAGACCGCGGCCGTCCAGGTACAGGTGGCCCAAGTTGTACTGCGCCCACGCATGACCCGCGTCGGCGGCGCGCCGGAAATGTTCCGCAGCCGCCGCCGGATCCTCGGCTGTGCCCCAACCATGATCGAGGCAGCGCCCAACCATGTTGACGGCATCGATATCGCCGCTCGCGGCCGCCCGGCGAAACCATTTGAGCGCCTGCACAGGATCCTGCGCCAATCCCGTCCCGTCGAGCAGCATGCGGCCGTAGCAGACTTGCGCCTGCGGCAAACCTTCAGCGGCGGCGACGAACACCCAGTCAGCGGCGCGGCGCGCATCTTGCGCAAACAACGCCCTTAAGCGCGGCGTGCTCATTTGACCCAGCAGCGACGTGATCGATGGGCAATCCATGACAGTGCCGTCTAGAAGCGATAACTTGCGGTGCCGATGAGCGTGCGCCCCGCGGCGGGAAGCGCATGATTCTCCGCGATATCCACATAGTAGATATTGGTGAAATACAGCTTATTCGTCACGTTGTTGAGATTGAGCTGCAGCTTGAAATGCTGATTCACCGAGTACGAAGTCATGGCGTTGAACACCACGTAGGCCGGGACACCCGCGGTGTTCTCCGTATCAGCGAAGCGATGGCTGACCGCCGTGAAGCCGCCGCCGATGCTCCAGGCCGCGGTCGGTTCCAGCGTGCTCCAAAAATTTGCCGCATCGTGCGGCGTATTGGGCGCGTACTTGCCCTGCGACAAAGGATCGGTGGTCGCGGTGATCTTGTCGCGCAAGTGAGTGTAGTTCGCAGTAATTTCCCAAATGTCCGTGATATAGCCGTTGATGCCGACTTCGACGCCCTGCACGTGTTGATCGAAGGGCATCTGCTGCACCGTCGGATCGTCCGGATCCGAGATACGCGCGTTGTAGACGCGCGTGTCGAAAAAGGCACCGGTCAACTGCGCCTCACCGTTGAGAATTTTTACCCTGCCGCCGAGCTCCAGCGTGTTGTTCTTTTCCGGTGAGAGGCTTTCATTGGACGGGGCGACGATGAGGTACTCGATCACCGGATTTTGCGACGTACCGTACGACAGATAGTAGCTCTGCTGCGCGTCGGGCTTGTAAATCACCGCAGCACGCGGGCTGACGAAAGTATCCGTGCGATCAAAGCCGGTGCCCGAGAACACTTCGCTGAAGCTCGACTTGAATCGATCCCAGCGAAGTCCCGCGTCCACATCCCACTTGGGGCCCAGCGCGATGCTGTCCAAGGCATACAGGCTGACGTCGTTGCCGCGCCCCTTCGGATTGGAATAAGGCGTCAGGGGCGAGGGCGGTACGAAGAACGGCGCGGGATTTAACAGCGGTGTCGCCGGAATGTCGTCCAGTCCGTTCTGGAAGCGGTTCACGTTCGACTGCTCCTTGCTCAGTTCGAGTCCGCCGGTCAGCGTGTTGGTGAGGCCGCCCCAGTCGAATTTGCCGCTCACGTCGGTGCGATTGATCAACAGACTGGTGGTGCCACCGCTGCTCGGCTGATCGCGCGATATGTTGATGTCGGCATATGGCGTGCCCGGCGGCGGCGGCGCCACGAAGTCGTTGCCGAGGAAGGGACCGGTGACCAGGTACTCGAATCCATAGTTTGCGTAGCGCACGCTGTCGCTCAAGGTAATGCCGTCTGCGAAATCATGTTCGAGACGGATGGTGCCGATGTCGGTGTTGGTGCGCGTTCGGTCGTAGTTGGCCAGCCCGTAATAGTTGCTGCGCTCGACATGCGCGGGTGCCCCGTCGATGAACGGAATACCGTAGTCGGGAAGATTGTTTTCCTCTTCCTTGAAGTAGCTGAAGGTCAGGCGCGTCGGCGTGTCGATCCCAAGGCTCAAGGTCGGCGCCACCCCATAACGTTGGTAGTGAACTTGATCGCGCTCTACCACGCTGTTGCTTTGGTCCATCACCGTGATGCGCGCGGCGGCCGTGGCGCTCAAGGGCAGATTGAAATCCCCTGTGCCGCGCCAGTAATCGATCTGGCCGCCCGAGACGGTAAAAGCCGCGAGCGGAGTGAGCATGGGCTGCTTGCTCACGCTGTTGATGACGCCGGAGGTCGAGCCGCGGCCGAACAAGGCCGAGGCGGGCCCCAAGAGCACGGCGATCGAATCGGTATTAAAGGTGTCGCGCTGGTACTGGCCGATGTCGCGCACGCCGTCCAAGAAGAAACTGTCGGGAATCGACAGCCCGCGCAGGTTGACCGAATCGCCGTGAGAGCCGCCCTCGCCCGCGTTTAAGGTGACGCCCGGAACGTTGCGCAACGCGTCTTGGACCAAAGAGAGGTTCTGCTCCGCCAGCGCCTTTTTGTCCACGGTGTCCGTGGACTGTGAAATGTCCTGGGCGGTGTGGATGGCCGTGCCCGTGACCTCGATGCTTTGCAGCCTGTCCTCATCGATGGGGGCTGCACTTTCCGCATGGGCGTGGGCGGAAACCAAGGCAGTAATGGCGGCGCCCGCGGCGCTGAAGCGGCCGGTGGTTGCCGCGACCAGGTTCGCGGTCGGTGTCGCGGCGCTCGAGACGCGATTCGAGGAGGTGCGGCATGAAGGCATTTGGCGATCCCAAAAAATTGACTGTCGACTTAATGCTAACACGAATCATTATTATTTACATTACAGTTACGTGTCGCATTGGACGCCGTACATTCCGTGGATATCGGCCTACCGGCGGGCAAATAGGGCGATTTAGGATTGCTTGCGCAGGCCGGCTGGAATCAGCACGATCCCAAGGATCTCGAAGATTCCGTAGGCGATGAGGGCCATGAGGGCCGCCGGAATGGCGCCGGTCAGGATGGTGGGCACGTCATTCAACGACAGTCCGGACACGATGGGGGCACCATAGCCCCCCGCTCCCACCAAGGCCGCGAGCGTCGCGGTGCCGATGCTGACAATGGTGGCAGTCTTGATGCCGGCGAGCACGGTCGGGCTCGCCAACGGCAGTACGATGCGCAGCAGAATTTGCCTGCCCGTCAAACCAAACGCGCGCGCGTTTTCCACATGCTTCGGGTCAACGGTGCGGACGCCGGTGAAGGTGTTGAGCACCACCGGCAACAAGCTGTACATGCACAACGCCGCCAGCGCCGGCTTCATGCCGACGCCGAACAGCGGAATCAGAAAACACAGCAGCGCGAGCGACGGCACGGTTTGAATCAGCGCGCTGAAGATGAGGATGGCTTGTCCTGCGGCGTGAAAGCGCACGGCAACCAACCCTAACGGGATGCCGACGAGAACGGAAAACAGCAGCGCAATGCCCACCAACCATAAATGTTCGCGCGTGCGCTGCAGAATATTGCTCTTCAAGCTTTGCGAACGCGGCGCCTCGGCACCCAAACGCTGCGCGGCAATTTTCGCGAAGCTTAGGTGCTGAATGTCAGCCTGTGCGTTCATGTCGATCATGGCCTGCCCGCTGATCGAACCTTGCAGATTGAGCAGCGCCTGCCATTCGCGCGGATGTTTCTCGGTAAAGGCTTTGCGTGCCACCCACACCGCTTGGTACACCGGGAAATAGCCGCGATCGTCCTTCAGCACCCTCAGGTGCGACTTCTCGATCTTGGCATCGGTGGAATACAGGTCGATCAAGTCGACCGCGCCGTCATCGATCGCCTGATACGTGAGGCTATGCTCCATGCGGTTCACGTTTTGGGGCGCGAAGTGCAGATGATAGCTCGCGGCCATCCCCTGAAACCCGTCCTTGCGATCCATGAATTCGTAGCTGAATGCGGCGCGGACCAAAGCTTCAGCGCCGGCTAAATCGCTGATGGAATTTAAGTGGTGCTGCTCGGCGAAGGACTCCTTGACGGCCAGCGCATAAGTGTCATCGAATCCCAGAGGCCCGGACATCACCAGATCCATGGCGAGCAGCGCCTGCTGAATGGCGCCGATGGATTTTAAGTCCGGGCGCTTCAGGATGGCTTCCGTGAGCGTGCCGGTGTAATCCGAATACACATCGATCGCGCCGCTCTTCAAGGCCTCGAACAAGATCCCGGTGCTGCCCATGCCGAGTTTTCGCTTCACCGGCACCGTTGTTGCGGACTCGATGGTCTGTGCCGCGATCTCGCCCAGCACATAGCCTTCCGTAAATGCCTTTGAACCGACGACGATGGCATCGGCGGCAACGGCGCCCGCCGCACCTAAGCTGAGCATGGCCGCAAAACAACCCGCCAGCACCGCGCTCTTCACGCGACTTCCGACGCGTCGGGCAAGGTACGCTGCGCATTGATGAACTGCGTTACGAAGGGATCGGCCGGATGCTTGAGCAATTCCCGATAGGCGCCGCTTTGCACGACCCTGCCCGCGTGCAGCAGCGTGATGGTTTCGGCCAGATAGACCGCCTCGCCGAGATCATGCGTGACCAAGAGCACGGTTTTGCCCAAGCGCTGAAAAATGGATTTCAATTCCCGCTGCAGGCTGCGCCGAATGAGGGGATCGAGCGCCGCCATCGGTTCATCGAGCAGCATCACGGCAGGATCCATCATCGCTGCACGCATGATGGCGACGCGCTGTTGCTGGCCGCCGCTCATTTCGAACGGAAAACTGCCCAAGACCGCCGGATCCAGATCGACCAGCTTGCGCAATTCCTCGACCCGGCCCGCGATCTTTTGCGTCCCCCAACCCCGCAGCGTCGCAATCAACGACACATTGCGAAAACCCGTGATATGCGGGAAGAGACCGCCATCCTGGGGTACGTAGCCGATTCGATCGGCCCACTGCACCGGCGTGAATGACAGCAGCGCCTGATCATCGATCTTGACGTAGCCTCTGTCGAAGGGAATCAGTCCCAAGGTAATCCGCAGCAGCGTGGTCTTCCCCGAGCCGCTCGATCCGATCAAGGCATGCGTGGCGCCTTGGGGAACCGTGAGACTCACATCGGACAGCACCGGCTTGCCCTCAAAGCTTTTATCGATGTTTTGCAGCTTCAGCATGGGGCGCCGCGCAACTTAGGGCTGCGGCTCGACCAGGGTGCCCTGGTGATAAAGCGCCTTCCAGCCGGTGGCGGTCCTGCGCCAGAGCGTGGCGCGGCGCGTGACGCGCGGCCCTTGTACCAGCGTATAGGTGATCAGGTAGTTGTCGGCGGCAATTTCGCGGCACTGAAAATCGCGCGTCAGCCATTTGGATTCGTCGGGGTCCGGCTGTCTATTCTCGAGTGTCTCCAGCACGAACTCCCTGCTGTAACGCCGGCCCGATGCACCCACCTCCCAAAACTGAAGGTCCGTCATGTTCTCGTAATCCAGGCGCGTCGTGCCGAATTCGGGATGATGAAAGATGGGCTCGCGCTGCTTCAGTTCCTCGAGCACCGCGAGCAGCTCCGGAGAGGTGACGAATGCGATGCGCGGTCCGTTTTCATTTCTCTCAGGTGGCACTTATAAACCCTTCCGCCGGTTGCGTGATTGCTGCATACGGCTATACGATCCTAAGCGCTGCATTGCAAGCTTTTAGGGGAAACGTGATGGATTTAGGCATTCGCGGGCGAACCGCCATCGTCTGCGCATCAAGCCAGGGTTTGGGAAAAGGCTGCGCGCAAGCGCTTGCCGAAGCGGGCGTCGCGTTGGTGATCAACGGACGCAATCAAGCGCTGCTCGAGCAAACCGCCCAGGAGATTCGTCAAACCTGGGGAGTTGCGGTGACGCCGGTTCTCGCAGATGTGTCCAACGCTGAAGGCCAGGCCGCACTGCTGCATGCCTGCCCCACTCCCGATATCCTCATCAACAACAACGGCGGACCGCCGTTGCGTAATTTTCGCGAGCTGGACCGCAAGGCCATGCTCGACGGCGTCACCTCGAACATGGTGACGCCCATCGAACTCATTCAAAAGGTCATCGATTCCATGTCGGCGCGCGGCTTCGGCCGCATCGTCAATATCACCTCGCAGAGCGTCAAGATGCCCATCACCGGGCTCGACCTGTCGAGCGGCGCGCGAGCCGGTCTCACCGCGTTCATGGCGGGCGTCGCGCGCAGCGTCGCCGACAAGAACGTGACCATCAATAACCTGTTGCCGGGGAATTTCGACACCGCGCGCCTGCGCAACAACTTGAGTTTGGCCGCCAAGCGAAATCAGGTGAGTGACGCGGATTCCGCGGCACGCGCCATGGCGGCCATCCCCGCAAAGCGCTTCGGCACGCCGGCGGAATTCGGCCAGACCTGCGCCTTCCTGTGCAGCGTGCACGCCGGATTCATCACCGGGCAGAATATCTTGTTGGATGGCGGCGCATACCCGGCCGCGTTCTAGAGAGCGGCGCCGAATTCTCGCATTCGCGATTGCAGGTCTTTGCGAAATCGCCGGCTCAAACGCAATTTCTGGCCGCTGTCGAGGATCACCTCGTGTTCTCCCGCTGCGTCGACCTTCAGGGCACTGACCTTGCGCAGATTGACGATGGTCGAACGATGAATGCGGAAAAAGACGCGCGGATCCAACTCCTGTTCCAATTCGGCCATGCTCTTGCGCAACAAATGCGATTTTGCACCCACGTGCAGACACACATAGTAGTCCGCCGCCTCCACCCAATCGATGTCCGGAATCTGCACGTACGCGACCTTGCCGGCGCTGCGCACCTCGAGGCGCGGCGTTTCTTGCGGCGGCAATTCCTTGGCCGCGACGTTTTGCTTGGCACGCTGCATCGCCAAATGAAAGCGGGAATCATCGAAAGGCTTCAACAGGTAATCCAGAGCGCCGGCGTCGAAGGCGCGCAGCGCATACTCATCATAGGCGGTCACGAACACAATGACGGGCAGCGACTCATCGCCCTTGA
>Ga0209624_10000505_pt1 | contig 34304 bp, 32 predicted proteins | sample JacPinW_OM2H0_O1_FD_188565 | JGI IMG/M metagenome (GOLD analysis project Ga0209624, IMG submission 188565) | Forest soil microbial communities from Algoma, Ontario, Canada - Jack Pine, Ontario site 1_JW_OM2H0_O1 (SPAdes) (version 2) | ecosystem: Environmental > Terrestrial > Soil > Boreal...
AGCAGATTTCCAGGGGTTTGGCGAAACGCAGAAATTCGGTGACCACATGGGTTAGCGCGCGCGTTTGATCGAGAATGCGCTCGGCCGATTCTGAAATTTCGCCGGGCTTAGCTTCGCTGCGGATCATTTGTGCGTAGCCGGAAATTGTAGCCAGGGAATTTTTAAACTCGTGGGCGATGCCGGCCGACATTTCACCCAGCGCGGCGAGATTTTCCTTCCAACGGATTTGCTTTTGCAGCGCGGTGAGTTCGGTCAAATCGCTCATCAGGCAAAGGGCGCCGCTGACTTTCATGTCCACGGCGGGATTACCGCGTGCGGGATTTCGCACGGTGCGATAGATGGGGGAAATGGTTACGCCGAGATGGCGCACCTCGCCGCCGGCGGTCATGTGCTCCACTTCGCCACGCTGGATGGTTCTGGCGTCGCGCAGGCACGCGGTGAGCATCTTGGTCAAATCCGAATCGGCGCCCAGGATTTCCTGATACGAGCGGTAGCGCAGAGTGCGTATGCCGAGCGCTTCTTCCGCTGCGGGATTTGTGGAGCTGATCGATCCAGTGGCGTTCACCAGTAACAGGCCGGTGGGCATGTTGCGGGTTACTTCTTCGGTGAGGCGCTCGGATTCCTGCGCGCGCTCCTGGGCCAGCAAATGCAAGCGGGCCAGCTCTTTTTCCTGCGAGCGCAGCTTTTCAATTACGCCTTGCATCGACGCAGCCATGAAAGCGGAGGCGTTTTCGGTGTCGGCTTTAGGGCCGGTCCAATCGCCGCTGGGAGAACGCGAACCCTCTCGCAACATTTTGCGAATCAGGACGAAGAAAAGGACTGAGCTCAATAGCAGGATGGCGAACAGACCGATGGCATATCCGAGATTGAACGCTGGAGGAGCCGGTATGCGTCCGGGAAGCAGTGCGAGGGTGAGGAAAGTGTTCATTCTTATCGCACCATCAGCAACGATTGGTACCAGTTTACGACCGGCGTGCCGAAAAAGACCACCAGTATTGCCGCCATTCCTAGAAATGTTCCAAAAGGCAACTCGTAGTCGGATTCTTTGCGCTTGGCGAGAATCACGGCTACGCCCAAGACGCTTCCGAGCAGCGAGCCCGCCAGGATTGTGAGCAGAGTGCGTTTGGCGCCGAGAAATGCGCCGGCCATCAGCATCATTTTTACGTCGCCCAGGCCCATGCCTTCGCGTCCGCGGAGTCGAAAATAGGCTTCTGAGACGAGCCACAGAAGTCCGCTGCCGATTGCTGCGCCGAAAATCGCGTCGGCGAAGGAAAGCACGGGAGCCGGAGGAGGGAACTCGAAAAGATGATTCGCAATCCAGAGCGCGGTGCCGTCGGTGGGCTGGGTGAAAAAGCTGAGCGCGAGGCCGAGGGCGAAGCCGGTGAAATTCACTACGTCGGGGAGAAGGCGTTCGCGCAAGTCCGTAAAAACCAAGACCACCATGATCGCGGAAAACACGGCCCACTTTAGAGTTTCGACGGACAAGCCGAACGCTATGTAGCACGCGAGAAAAAGAATGCCGGTGATTAATTCAACCAGCGGATACATCGGCGAAATCGGCGTTTTGCAGTTGCGGCATTTTCCGCGCAGGAACAAATAGCTGAGGACCGGGATGTTGTCGTAAGGGCGAATCGGCGCGGCGCATTTTGGGCAGGCCGACGCGGGCATTACGATGGATTTTCCGCCTGGGATTCGTAGGATGCAGACGTTCAGGAAGCTGCCGATGATCAGTCCGAAGAGAAAAACAAAAATGCCGATAAGGATTGGCGGGGTCACACATCGAATCTGCCATATTGCAGCAACGCTCTCAAGCTGAGCCATGCGCATCGTGCCCGACTTCTAACATTTTCGAGCGTGAATCCGCGGAATGTGATGAATGAAATTTTCCGTCGAATCGTGCTGCATGAGAGCGGCACGTGGTCCTGTATCACCTATCACGGCGAGGCGTTTAGCGCGAACACCACGGCGATTGTGGTGTGCACTTCAACGGGTTGTCCATTAAGCATTGTCGGTTTATAGCGCCATTCCTTTACCGCCTTTTGCGCCGACTTCGCCAGACGCGCATCCCCATCGATCACCGTCACGTCTTGCACGCTTCCGTCCTTTGCTATAGTCGCGCGCAGATGCACCGTGCCTTGGATTCCATCTTTCTTCCACGCATCCGGATAATCAGGTGGTACTTGGTGAATTAGAGTGGCCGCCTGGACATCCTTCCCGACCGTCACTGCACGCTTGACCTCCCAAAATGGATACGCCCCATCCCCGATATATCGAAAGGCGCCGCTCTCGTAAACAAATGTCGTCGCCCATTCCACGCGAGCCTTTGCGGTATGAAGAACGAAGCGAAACGCCTGTAGCTGCTCGTGCACCTCCGGCGCCACCGCTACACTCGGCGGTTGTGCCTGCTGGCCGATTAATTTGACAGCCTCGATCTTTGGCCGTTCGGGATTTGTATCCGGTGAGCACTTCTCAGTCAGCATCGATTGGTAGCTTGCAAGTTTCCCGGCATACTGGCCGGAAATTTCTCGATACTTCTCGCCGACCGCCTTTTGCAACCACTCATCTGGATTTGGCAGAGCGAACCTATCGAGCATACTGTGTATCTGCTGCGAGCCTTGCGCATGCGAAGCCGCGCAGGCGTCTTCGATTTGCGCTGTCAGCCCCGCATCGGTATTTGGGTATGCCCTGAGCACCATTCCGCTCCCGCCTGGTTGGTCTTGTGCGAAGGACAGTGACGCCGCGAAAAGTAGTCCCAGCCAAGGAATCCCGAATTCGCGAAGAATCATGGCGGCGCTCCTACTGTTGAAATCGTCGTCGCGCGATTATGGCACGAAAGACAACCCACTTGGAGTCGTGTCCGATAGAGATAACGCGTCATCATTCGACAACTGAACCACTTGCGTAATTCGAGGTGATTTGATTGAGTTGCGCGGCTACGCTATATTCGATGGTTTGCATACCATGGCTTGGCTCGAACAGACAATTCGGCGGTACGAACACATGCGCTGGGCGCAGGAGCCTAACCGGCGCACGCTTCCGTTTGCGTGGGGGCTGGAACATATCGGCGGCGACGCGAAAGAGGCGGATCCGCGGGGGTTTCTCGACCGGTTTGTGGAGCACACAATCGAGCACAGCGACGAGTGGTATGCCGTCACGCCGGCGGATGATTATTTGCTAGCGGACGAGGTGCTCACTTTTACGAGCGCGATCGAGTCTCCGTGGCCCGGGAATAATCGCGTGCATGCGCAATTATTTCGCGCGCGGCATACCGGGCCGGCGGTGGTGGTGCTGGCGCAATGGAACGCGCGCTGGGAAGAGCAGCAGAACGTTTGCAAGTGGCTTAACCGGCTGGGAATTACAGCGGTGAAGATGAGTTTGCCGTATCACGACCGGCGCGCGGTTCCGGGACATCCTCGCGGCGATCACCTGGTCGGGCCGAATGTTGGGCTCACTTTGCAAGCCAACCGGCAGGCGGTGATGGACGTTCGCCGCACTTTGCGTTGGCTTGAAAGCCAGGGCTATGACCGGCTGGGTGTGTTGGGGACGAGCATCGGGTCGTCGATTGGGTTCGTCACCATGTGCCACGAACCTTTGTTGCGCGCCGGAGCGTTTATGCACGTGGCTACGTATTGCGGCGACGTGGTGGCCAGCGGTTTGACCACCATGAACGTTTGGGAATCGCTGAGCACGAAAATTTCGCATGACGATATACGGCGATATTGGTCGCCGATTAGTCCTTATCCGTATATTTCTAAGCTGAGCGGATCGCGGCGGGAGATTCTGGCGATTACCGGGCGGTTTGATCCGACTTTTTGGCCGGAGTTTACCGAATCGTTTTTTCATGCGGCCAAGCGTGAGAATTTGCAGGTGGAGAACCTTTCGCTGCCTTGCGGACATTATTCTTTGGGAGTGGCGCCATTTAGTTGGGCAGCGGGATACAGATTTGGGACATTTTTGTTTGAAGCCTTGGCGTGAACTACCGCTCCGCTAAGGATTGAATTCTTCGATGTACGTCGGTTCTCCTATCAACTCCAACTGTACTTCACTGCCAGTGATAGAAATAACCTCACTCCAACTTTGTAACTGTAATTCGACACTGCCCTGATAGGAGAGAGGGATGGGAATCACGTTTTTAGAAATCGTTCCGTCTAGTGTGATTTGACCGCTATGCAGGTCGCGTGGGAAATCTGAAAACGATCCATTCACAACGGGATCCTTTATACGAAGAATGCCACATTGACTCCATCCGGTACTGGGATCTTCTAAAGGTTTCCCCGCCGATTGGTGAATGTAAAACTCAAAGCGAAGTACTGCTTCATCGCCGCGGATCACCAGGCTAACAAGGGTGGAATCGTGAATTTCGATTAAACGGTTAAACATTGTCGGCGATTCACTAGTTTACCGCAGGATGGCGGCGAGTTTTCCTTCGTTGATTAGGCGGGCTACGGACTCGATGTCGGCGGAGAGGGAGCGATCTGCTTCAACGAAGGGCGACGCGGATCTGACGGAGTTGTAGGCTTTTTGTGCTTCGGGGCCGGTGCGCAGCGGCGCTAGCAAATCTAATCCCTGGCAGGCGCTTAGCAATTCAATTGCTAAGACATTTCGCAGATTGGCCAGCATGGGTTGAATGCGGCGCGCGCCGGACATTCCCATCGACACGTAATCTTCCTGATTCGCGGACGTGGGGATGGAATCCACGGAATGGGGAGCGGCTTGCGTTTTCATTTCGCTGGCGAGGGCAGCGGCGGCTACTTGCAAAATCATGAAGCCGGAGTTTAGGCCGGCGTCGCGAATCAGAAACGCGGGGAGTTGGCTGGACTGCGGATTGGTCATCTGCTCGATACGGCGCTCGGAGATGCCTGCAAGAGTCACAAGCGCGACGGCGAGTTGGTCGGCGGCCATCGCCAACGGCTGGCCGTGAAAATTTCCTCCACTGATTATTTCACCTTCACCCGATTTTCCGTTTGCTGCTACGAAAACCAGCGGATTATCTGTGGCGCTATTCAATTCAACGGAAATCGTCGCGCGTACTTGAGCGAGCGCGTCGCGTGCGGCGCCGTGAACCTGCGGAGCGCAACGCAGGCTGTAAGGATCCTGGACGCGCGGGTCTTTTTCCGGAGGGCGATGCGATTCGCGGATGGCACTGCCTTGATTTAAGCGGCGCAAATTCTTGGCGGAGATGGCGTGGCCGTTGTAAGGGCGCACGCGTGCGATGCGCTCGTCGAAGGCTGCGGGACTGCCGCGCAACGCGTCCAGTGAGAGGGCGGCGGCTACATCGGCAGTGTCTGCTGCAATTTCCGCGTCGCGCAATCCCAGTGCGAGAAGCGCCAACATAGCTTGCGTTCCGTTCAGGAGCGCGAGGCCTTCTTTCGCTTCGAGCACCAACGGCGCGATTCCGGCGTTGCGCATGGCTTCTGCGCCGGGAATTTTACGGCCTGGCAAAATAACTTCGCCTTCACCAATCGCAACTTGGGCAAGATGCGCGAGAGGCGCCAGATCGCCGGATGCGCCTACGGAACCTTGCGAGGGAATCACCGGATGGACCCGCTTGTTCAACATGGCGCACAGAGTTTCCGCGACTACGGGCCTGACGCCGGAAAAACCTTTGGCGATGGCATTTGCGCGGAGGGCCAGCATCGCGCGCACTTCGGGCTCGCTTAGCGGCGTGCCGACTCCGCAAGCGTGACTGCGTACTAAATTTGTTTGCAGCGTGCGAATCTGTTCGCGCGAAATTCGCACCGAGGCCATTTTGCCGAATCCGGTGTTGACGCCGTACACCGCCGCGTTCGATTCGATCAGGCGCTCTACCACCGCGCGCGAAGCATTCATGCGCTCTCGCGCCTGCGGCGATAGTTCGACTTCGGCGCCATCGAGAGCGATGGCGTAAAGTTGGTCGAGCGTTAGAGTTTCGCCGTCAATTTGAATTCGATTCATATTCTAGTTTTTTCTTTCTTGAGCCTGCTTAGCGGAAGTACTCTCGCCAGGCAGGAATTCGCCGCGTTTAATTTCCCGCACTGTTGTCTTTGCCGACTGGGAAATATTTTCGATATTTCTCGGGCAGCGATTTGGGTTTTCCGAGGCGATCGCAAATCACGTGAAGCGTGTCTCCCGTGGCGAGCAGCTCACCCGAAGCCTGATCGAAAATCTCATAGTCGAAGCGGACCGTTCGCCGCTGCGATTCGCTAACCTTGGTTCGAATCACCAATAAATCGTCGAACCGCGCGGGCCGTTTGTAACGGCAATGCGCGTCGGCAACCACGATGAAGCTGTCGTCTTCCGTCTCCATCCGCTTGTACTCGAAACCAAGCTGGCGGCAAAGCTCCACGCGGCCGATTTCAAACCAGGTGAAATAATTCCCGTAGTAAACCACGCCCATTTGGTCGGTTTCGGCGTAGCGCACGCGCACTGTTGTTTCAGCGTAGTCAGACATCGGCGCAAAATTGTAACAGAGTGGCGAACGAGACGTCAGCATGGCCTCTCGCATCCAGCTCGCGCCTGGCTTGCACAAATGGCTGCGAAGAAAGGGCGGATGTTTGCTTGACGGGGAAATGCTCGGACGTTAGGCTTCCGAGGACTTCGATGGATGTTGCGCGCCGACGTTTTAGACGAGGTTCCGGACAAAGTCCCAGGCGAAGTTCTCGACGAAGTTTTGGGCGAACTTCCGGACAAAGTACCGGACGAAGTGCCATACGATGGCCGACGAAAAAGAAGAGTTAGAGCCACTACCGTCAGTACTCGCCGATGGGCTGAAGCGGCAAGTCCTGGCGGTGCAGGATTACGCCAAGCTATCGTTCCAATCCGTATCGAACGCTTTTACTCCTCCGTTTTATTGGGCCGACACTTTGGAACAGATGGACGTGATCGGCGTCGGCTCGCTTCCCATTATCGTGCTTACGGGGTTTTTCATCGGCGGCGTGCTGGTGTTGCAGACAGCGGCGCAATTCGAGCGGTTCGGCGAAACTGCGCTAACCGGCGACGCCGTGGCGCTGGCGCTGGTGCGCGAGCTGGGCCCGGCGATTACGGCGCTGCTGGTGGCGGGGCGCAACGCGTCGGGAATTGCTTCGGAGATCGGCTCGATGGTCGTAACGGAGCAAGTGGACGCCATGCGCGCGTTGGGCACTGACCCGATACGGAAATTGATGACGCCTCGCGTTCTTGCCACCGTGGCGATGTTGCCGCTGCTGACGGCAGTTTCGGATTTTGTCGGCCTGATCGGCGGATTTCTGGTGGCTTATTTCACGCTTCGGCTCGGCGCAGTGCAATTCTGGACGCGCGCGATTCATGCGCTGGATTTCGGCGACCTGGTGCAAGGCTTCGCAAAACCTTTCGTTTTTGCGTTCATTATTTCAACCGTCGCGTGTTTCATGGGCCTGCGAGTAAAAGGCGGCACGCAGGGCGTGGGCCGCGCGACAACTTCAGCGGTAGTAATTTCCTCCGTTATTCTGCTAGTGACGGATACCTTCATCACACGCCTGCTGCTGTGGGCGTTCCACAAATAGTTCGGACCTGTCCGAGCAGAAAACACCCTTCCAAGCCGTCGCTACAAATCCGCCATTTGCATCTATAATCGCGGGATGACGCGCGCCGTTCCGCCCGCCGAGAGCCGCGGCCAATTCAGCGAACTCGTTCCAGGAGAGCCGGTCATTTCGTTTAAGGACGTCCGCATCGGCTTTGACGAGCGCGAAGTTCTGCAGGGAATTTCCTTCGAGACTTTGCCGGGTGAGACAAAAGTTTTGCTTGGCGAAGGCGGCTCCGGGAAAACAGTGATCATGAAGCTGGCGGCGGGACTGATGCGTCCGGATTCCGGGACAGTGACGGTGATGGGGCACGACATTGGTGCGATGCCGGAGAATGAATTGCTGCAATTCCGGCGGCACATCGGATTTGTGTTTCAAGAAGGCGCGCTGTTTGACTCGATGACGGTGTCCGAAAATGTTTCGTTTCGCCTGGACGAGGAAGGCGTGGATGAAGCGGAAGCTGACAAGCGCGTGCACGAAGCGCTGCGCTTCGTCGAAATGGAACCCGCTATCGAGAGATTTCCCGGGGAGCTTTCGGGCGGCATGCGGCGGCGCGTTTCGATTGCGCGCGCGCTGGTAGATCATCCGCCCATCGTTTTCTACGATTCGCCGACTGCCGGGCTGGATCCAGTTACCTGCCAGACCATCATGTCGTTGATCCTGCGCGGACGCGATTTGCAAGGAGTGACCTCGCTGCTTGCAACCCAACGCGTTCAGGATGCGTTCAGTTTGGCGAATTTTCGTTACGATAAGAGCACGAATCGCATCGTGCGAGATAAACGCGAAAATGGAAACGCGGCGCAGCCTACGAATCAGGCGCAGCGGGCGCCGGTTCAGAGCGATGCGCCTCGGAAGGCGCTGACGCCGAATGTATCGAAGGGTAGAGAAGGTGAGGCAGCGTCTATCGTGGAAAACGGCGCAATTTCGCCGACGAACGTTCTGGTGCTGCGCGAGGGCAAGATTTATTTCGAAGGCCCGGCGGACGAGTTGCTGCGCACGTCCGACGCATACTTAAAGGAATTTTTAGCTTCCGCGAGATAGTATTTCATCTGGATCTTTCAGGAGGTAGGGCGATGGCGCAACGCAAGCAATTGACGTGGGCAGAACTTCGAGTGGGACTTTTCGTTCTAGCCGGATTGTTCATCATCGCGATAGCGATCTTTTACGTTACCGGCGCCGGAATCCTGGGACCGAAATACCGGGTGGTCACCTACTTGCCTGAAGTGGAAAGCCTGACCACCGGCGCACCAGTGCGCCTGGACGGCTTGGAAGTGGGCAACGTGCAAACCATGCGTTTGACGCCGCATCCTCAGGACGCCATGCACAACATTGAGCTCACTCTGCGGATCGACAAAAAATTTCAAGACTCGATTCGCACGGACTCGCAGGCCGGCCTGGCTACCGAAGGATTATTGGGCAACCGCTTTGTAACGATATCGCGCGGGCTGACCGGAACGGTGATTCCGAACAACGGCGTCATTCCGGGTAAAGCAGAACTAGAGATGAAGGCGATGATAGAGAAGGGTACGGCGTTAATGGACAACATGGGCGCTCTCTCTCAAGATTTGCGCGGAATTGTGGATAAGGTGCAGAACGGGCAAGGATCCGTCGGAATGTTTATGAACGATCCGGCTCTTTATAACCATTTGAATTCCACGGCGGCCCGGTTGGATGCGGTGGCGGCGTCAGTTCAACGAGGTGAAGGAACTCTGGGCAAGCTGACTGCGTCGGACGAGCTGTACAACAAGGTGGACGATGTGGTGAGCGCGGTACAGCAGCAGAAAGGCGCGATTGGCAAGTTGGTTTACGATCCGGCAATGTACGACAGCGCGAAAAGTTTTATGGATAAAGGCAACGGAGTGCTGGACGACGTGCGCGCGGGCAAAGGAACGATCGGGAAAGCGCTCTACGATCAGACACTTTACAATAATTTGCGCGACGCTTCAGCGAACGTACGCGACGCCACGGCGAAGTTGAACGCAAATGAAGGCACGGCGGGGAAACTGTTTAACGACCCGAAACTTTATGACAACATGACCGCGTTGACCGCCGACATGCGTCTGATGATCAATGATTTTCGCCAAAACCCGAAGAAATTCCTGCACGTAAAACTGGCGGTATTTTAGTTACGATTATTATTTGGAAGACAGCAATATGCATCCGGGGAGAAGTTCGTGCCGACTTGGATGACGAAAATTGCGACTTTTTGAATAGAATTTAAATCGCCGATGAACTTCGCTAGAGCCTTCACCTCACTGTGACCACTTTCGAATTCGCAATTTTAATCGCCATTGGGTCGCTGGTGGCTGGTCTGCTGGGCGCTCTCACCGGCTTGGGCGGCGGCGTGGTGATTGTGCCGCTGCTGACGCTGGCGTTCGGCGTGGACATTCGTTATGCGATTGGCGCTTCGCTGGTGTCCGTCATTGCGACGTCGTCCGGCGCGGCCGCGGCATATTTGAAAGAAGGCTACTCGAATATGCGCGTGGGGATGTTTTTGGAAGTGGCCACCACGATTGGCGCGGTGACTGGCGCGTATCTGGCCGTGAGCACTCCAACCAAGGCCATTGCGATAATTTTTGGCGTGGTGCTGCTCTACTCCGCTTATTCCGCGAACAAACCGCAGAAAGATTTGTTATCCGATGATCCGCCGGATCGTTGGGCTACGCTGCTAAAGCTGGACGGGACGTATCCGACGGCGCGAGGCGAAAGGTCGTACCACGTCCGGCACGTTCCGGCGGGATTTGGGCTGATGTATCTCGCGGGCGTGCTGTCCGGATTATTGGGAATTGGTTCGGGGGCGGTGAAGGTGCTGGCCATGGACCAGGCTATGCGCATTCCTTTTAAAGTGTCCACCACGACCAGTAATTTCATGATCGGCGTCACGGCCGCGGCGAGCGCGGGAATTTATTTGCATCGCGGATATATCGACCCGGGAATTGCGATGCCGGTGATGCTGGGCGTTTTGGCCGGAGCGCTAATCGGCGCGCGCATTTTGCCCGGCGCGAAAGTGCGTACGCTGCGGCTGGTTTTCAGCATTGTGATTGCGGCGCTGGCAGTGGAAATGATCTTCAAGGGCGTAAAAGGAACTTTTTAGATTATGGCGTCAGCCGCAGCGTGGAACGACAAGCGCTTCGAGATAATAATCGGGAGGCTATTGCGCGCCGGCGTGATGCTCGCGGCTGCTTGGGTGCTGGCCGGCGGAATACATTACTTAATTCAATTTCGCGGCGAGAAGCCGGATTACAGAGCGTTTCACGGCGAGCCAGCCGATCTGCGCTATATCCGCGAAATAGTTCACGAAGGGTTGGAATTGAATGCGCGAGCGTTGATTCAATTCGGGCTGCTACTGTTGATCGCCACGCCGATTGCGCGAGTGGCATTTTCGGTGATCGGTTTTGCGTTGGAAGAAGATTGGATGTATGTGGGGATTACGTTGGCTGTGCTTACCTTGCTAATTTATACGTTCATCAGCAGTTGACGTTCTCTTCGGTCTTCTCGGCTTGAGCCGGTCGAGGCCGCGTCATTTCGAAAACGGCGCGGCCTCTGCCGGGATGGTTGTTTTAGTCTGATGATTTACTCCTTGCCGAAGCTGTGTGGCAGCGACGGCGTGGAAACCTGCTGCCTAGTTATCAAGGGGCGGGAAACTCACCACTCCCTCGCTCGCGATTTCCACGCCGCTGCGTTTGCGCTTCGGCTTGTAGTCAGTGCATTCACGGACCGGGAAGGGGACCTCTCGCGGCGGAAAAGCGTAGCCGCAAGCGATCAGAACTTCGCACGGTTCGTAACCCCGCACCACGTGCGCGTAAACGCACGCAGTACAGAGATTGTTGCGCGGCGCGTGCGGAACGGTTGTCAGTGACGGAACATGCAACGCTGACAAGTCGTTCCGACGTCGCCGCGGAATACTCAATGTGATCAGTTTTGGTCCTCCTTTCCCGGTGCGCCAAGCCTTCAGCAGCACCAACGCGAGACGGACGAACAGAAACACAAGCCCGGGAGCGATTCCGACAAGAAACCGAAACATCGAAGCAGCCTAGGCGGACAAATCCGCCGCCCTTGCCTTAGTCCAGATTCAGAAAGCTGAGATTCAGGAAACTACGCGCGGGGTGGGATAAAACCGGACCCCAGAACGCGACGTAGGTTCGCGTCCTCAGCTTGCTCTATCGAATTGGGGTCTTGCTTCAACATTCCGGATTCTCTCCCGAGGATTACATTTTCGCGGACGAGGGTGTTTCGAGCAACCGAAAAGGCTTGAACGGGGAATATTCACGAGCGAACGGGCTCTCGTAGTGTGCGAAATGCGATCCGCGAAAGTTCAAAAGACCTATTCCGGGCTTGTTGCTTGCGACTTGCGGAAGAAACTGAACAGGGAATCGCGCAGCAAGTAAATCGAGGCGGCGGTGATGACCAGGGTGAGGATGGCGCCGTCGAGGAAAACTCCCGCGGGAGTTTGGTGGAAGACGGTCGAGAAAAAATAGTAGGCTCCGGCGGCGATGAAAATGCCGACGAACGAGAGGAGGTTCGCGGCTGCGATGACTCCGCCCTTTTGTTCAGCGCGCGGTCGATGCTGAATCAGGGCGTTTAACGGCACGGCGAAAAAGCCGCCAAAAAAGCCGAGCAGGCTCAAGTCCGGAATGCGCAGACGCACTGCGGACACGATGAAGTTGCCAAATTTTACTGCCGCGGTACTGCCTTGATGGAAGGCCGCGGTACTGAGCCAATGCGCGAGTAGGTCGGCGGGCTGGCTGAAGTAAAGCAAGGCTCCGAAGATCGTCATGCCCAGCGCGCCGATGGGGATGAGGCCCATTTCGATTTTGCCGCGCGAGAGATATCCTGCGGCGAGGCTGCCGAGTCCGATGCCGATTCCGACGGCGGCTTGCAGGTAGCTGGTGCGCGTGTCGTCAATGTGCAGCACGTCGTGGCCGTACACTACGATGGTAAATTGCAACAGCGCTGCAAGGAACCACAGATAAGTGTTTCCCATCACGGACCAGAAAAGCACAAAGTCGGCGTAGATTATTTTCATCTGGGCGATGAGTTCGCCAAGCGGGTCCCAGCGAAAGACTCTGTGCGGGTCTGCGGGGGGCAGGTGCGAGATTCCGAAGCTGGTAGCCAAGCCGACGAGTGTGAAAGCAAGCAGCAGAAATCCTGCGACGGCTTCGCGGCCGCGGTAGCGCTCGGCCATGATGCCGGCTGCCATGGTGGCCGAAATGCTGGCAACGAACGTTCCGAGCTCAATGACGCCGTTGCCCCAGGAAAGCCGATTGTCAGGAAGCAACTCGGGCAGCAACCCGTACTTTGAAGGTCCGAAGAGCGCCGCTTCCATGCTGATCAGAAAAACAGAAGCGCATTCCATTGGCAAATTGTGGAGGTAGAGGGCGAGTATGGTGAAGGCGATTACGGCGAGTTCCAGAAACTTCGTCCCGATGGTGACGCTGCGTTTGCTGTAGCGGTCGGCGAAATACCCGCCGGTCATAGAAAACAAAATGAATGGGATCGCAAACAGCGCGCCGACTACCAGAATTAGCCGGTCCCGAAATTGGTTCGGGAAATTCATGGCCACAATGATGTAAATCACCAAGAATTTTACGGCGTTGTCGTTGAAGGCAGTTTGAAATTGGGTGACGATTAAACTCCAGAAACCGGCTCGCCAGCCGCGTCGTACTTTGGTTTCCGGTTCTTTCGTCATGAAGGAGGTTGTTGGCTTCCAGCCCAACTTTCCGCGCTCGTTGAGCCGCAGACGTGGCCAGTCTAACCAGTGCGCTGCTGGCTGGCAAGACGGAACGGAAATGTGTTAGAGAGTTTGTCCATGACAAATGAATGGCCGAAAGACTTGCCCATTAGCCAGGTGCGAATCGCGCGTCCGACGGACAAGCTCGAAGAAGTTTTGCGTTTTTATTCGGAAGGGTTGGGACTGAAGATTGTCGGCTCGTTTCGAGAACATGACGGATACTCCGGCTATATGCTGGGGCTACCGGGAACGGACTATCACTTGGAATTTACGCAACACGCGGCGGGAAGTCCGTGCCCTGCACCTAGCCGAGACAATTTGCTCGTGTTTTACATTCCCGAAAAAGCTGCTGTTGAGCGAATTGCGGCCCGACTTTCCGCGCTTGGCTATCCTTCGGTGGAAGCCGAAAATCCTTACTGGAGCGAAAAGGGTGTGACAATCGAAGATCCCGACGGCTGGCGCGTTGTGCTCATGAATTCACCCGGAATTTGATACTGAGAATTTAAGCGAGGACGCGAAGAGTGGGCTTCAAGTTTACTGGTTCGGGAGGAAATGGCGTGGTGGTGGCGGGCAGCGGCGTTTCGCGCTTGTGATATTTCGTTTCGACGTAGTCGTCCAGCATCTTTTGAAACGCCGCGGAGAGTTGGTCGTAATTTCCTTCGAGAGTGGTGAAATGTTGGCCGTCGATGTAAACCGGGCAGCGGGGCGCTTCTCCGGTGCCGGGCAAACTGATTCCGATGTTGGCGGCCTTGGATTCGCCGGGGCCATTCACGATGCAGCCCATCACGGCGAGCTTTAATTCTTCCACTCCTTCGTAATAGCGCTTCCATTCCGGCATTTTGTCGCGAATGTAGCCCTGTATGCTTTCCGCGAGCTCTTGAAACGTCGTGCTGGTAGTGCGTCCACAGCCCGGACAAGCCGTGACGCTAGGCGCGAATGTTCGCAGGCCGAGCGATTGCAAAAGTTCGCAAGCGGCATAGACTTCTTCGCGGCGATCGCCGCCGGGCCGCGGCGTCAAAGAAATGCGAATGGTGTCGCCGATTCCTTGGCCAAGCAGAATTCCCATGGAAGCAGCGGACCACACCAGTCCTTTCGCGCCCATACCCGCTTCCGTGAGACCTAAGTGGAGAGGCTGATCGGTTTTCTGCGCGAGGTCGCGATAAATTTCCACCAGGTCGTGCGGACGCGAAACTTTGCACGAAATAATGATCTGATCTTTGCGCAAGCCGGATTCGAGCGCCAACTCCGTGGACTCCAGCGCAGAAAGAACCATGCACTCGTTGATGATTTCTTCGGAAGTCTTGCCCAGATCGAGGTCGGTGTTCTCCTGCATTTTGCGCATCACCAGTTCTTGATTCAGCGAGCCGCCATTCACGCCGATGCGTACAGGCTTGTTGTGATCGCGCGCCACTTTGCAGATGGTGGAGAATTGTTCGTCGCGGCGCTGGCCGTGGCCAACGTTGCCGGGATTTATGCGGTATTTGTCGAGCGCGCCGGCGCAATCGGGGTATTTCTTCAGGAGCACGTGGCCGTTGTAGTGAAAGTCGCCGATCAGCGGGACGTCGCAGCCCGCATCGAGCAGTCGCTTTTTAATCTCCGCCACTGCTGCTGCGGCTTCCGGGATATTCACGGTGATGCGGACGAGTTCGGAGCCAGCCTGCGCTAGTTCGAAGCACTGTTGCGTGGTGGAGGGAATATCAACCGTGTCCGTGTTGGTCATGGACTGCACCACTACGGGTGCGCCTCCGCCGACCTGAATCTTGCCGACTTTTACTCCTACAGTTTGGTGGCGTTTCTGCGTCATCTCTTATCTATTGTATCGGAGTACTCAGATGTTGGGTAGCGGGCCAGCCGCAGCGTCTTTTCTAGAAGGGAGTTGGTGACCTTAAATCCGGGAAAACCTGCCCGGAATAGAGCGTTAACATTTGCTGAATCTGTCCGGAAGATTGCCGACCTCAAAGATCTAGTATTCGGGACGCCGGGCGACAGCCGCGCCGTTCGTTTTATTACTGCGCACGGGCGGAATAATAGTGGCCATCTTGCGGATCATTGCAAGCACCAATTTCTTGTCGTCTTCAGAAAGCGTGGTGGAATATTTCTTGATGTCGGCCAGGAAGCGAATCTCTTCTTCAGACAGTTCGCCTAGCATCTTGCGCGTCTCGCGGTCCTGGGGAGTATCGCTGCCTGGGAAAAAGTCAGCTAGTGAGATCTCCATGGCTTCTGCGATCTTTGCCAGAGTCTCGAGCGAAGGAACGGTGTGCCCGTTTTCCACGCGCGAAAGATAGCAGCGCAGAAGACCAGTCCGGCGCTCGATGTCACCCTGCGACAAGCCGCGTTCGCTGCGGTACGACTTGATTACTTCACCGATATTCACTTTTGGTTTTTCTTTTGGCATTGTTGGCTTTCCTGTAACTGGGGCGTATCTTACGAGTCACCCTCCGGCAGGCGCAAGAGAATTCTCGCCACAATGTTCCTGACAGGAACATCCCGATTTAAGAGGAAATGGATTGAGGAACGGCAGAAGACTGCGCCGGCGCGCTCGCGCGTTTTCCGGCGCGCTTATTGGCATAAAGTTCTTGATCGGCGCGATTGAGTAATTCTTGAGGAGTCTCGCCGGCTTTGTAATCTGTCCAGCCGCGCGAGAAATGCAGGCTTATTTTTTCTTCGTTGAATTCGAATTCCAGTCCTTCGATGCGCGCCAGCACATGACGAACCTCTTCGGCGCGGCATTCGGGCAGCAAAGCCATAAATTCATCGCCACCCAGGCGCACAGCGAGGTCCGATCCTCGAATTGCGCGCTGCAAACGGTCGGCGAAACCCTTCAGCAAAGTGTCTCCCGCGGCATGCCCATGCTTGTCGTTCACTTGTTTCAAACCATCGATATCGATTAGCAGAACTGTGAGCGGCCGCCCATGACGCTGGGCACGGCTTATTTCCTGCGCGAGGCGCTGTTCGCCCGAGCGTCGATTGTAAAGCCCGGTCAACTGGTCGAGTGCCGCGAGTTTGTAAACTTCCGAGGCCAGACTCTCCACTTTAGCGAGCGAATTAATCTGGTCGGCCAGCTGGTTGCGCAATTTGGAAAGCATGTGCTGCTGGTAGATCAGATAAACGCTCGAAACCAGAACGAGTCCCACCAGCGAGCGGACGGCCTGGTTCAGATAGAAGGAATAGGTTGCTTGCTCGCGGCTCAACAATGCCGGGAAGGCGAAGGAAGCGACTGCGATGGTCAGAAGCAGTATCACAGCGAACGTGGTGGACCACAGCCACCACTGGCGGCGATCCAAATGGCGAAGATTCTCGCGGATTTGCTCGGGCGGAATTTCTGCGCCGCCGAAAGTAGGGTCTACCACCCGCTGGTTTGCGCTAGCCATTTTATTGAGAGGCAGTCTTATACCTGAAAATTGTTGCTAACTAACTAATTACAGGTTTCAGGGGCGGAATTCTATACGTATGTTCCGCCGCGTTTCCAACTGGGTAACCGTGCTAGCCCCCACTTAACGCGAAAAAGGCTTTTGGGGACTGTTCTCCGCTCTGACTGGCCTAAGACCCCACTCGGATAAAAACCTGCCGCCTAGCTCCTGATTTGCACCGTGCGAACGGGCCACCCAAATCCCTCCTGCTTCGTATCGTGAGCAAATTTCCGCCAACGACTTGGATTTCGGTCTTCTCGATTAATTTGGCCGCGTTTTACGACGCGCACGACACCACTCGAGGAGACTTTATGAAAAAAAAGATTGCTTGGTTGTTTCTAGTAGTGATCGCGTTGGTTGCGGTTCCAGTTTCGCACGCTTCATCGATAACGAGCCCAAGTTGGGGTATCGATGGGACGGATCCACCTCAGCCTCCTGTACCTTGGTAAAAAGCCTGAAATTCACAGCTGCAAGGGGGAGAGGCTCAGGTCTCTCCTCCGAATTCTTACGCCCGCCGCGATCTATCCGGTATTTCCACAGCGGGATGGCTCGTGTTTCTTGGTAGCTTTTATTTCTTCGCGCAGCGGGTATGTTTGGGCTGAACTAGGCTTCCCGTTACCTAAAAATTATCTAAATTTTCAATTACATCGCCGCGTAGGTTCCCGGCTTCTCCTTCAACTTTTTGTGTTAGGATTTAGCACAGCCGGATGGGAATTTATATTCAAACCGTGTGGCTGAGCGGACTGCTGATTGAAGGTATCATCCTGGTGCGTTCGGTTCTCGGTAGATCGCTCGCGAAATATCCTTTCTTCTATTTGTATATTGCGTCGGTCTTCGCGTCATCTACGGCTCTTTACGTCATCGGTATTGTGAAGCCGTTAGAGCATGGGTTTTATTGGCCTAAACAGTACGTCACGCTGTTTTTGGGATGCGGGGTTATATTCGAAGTATCCCGGCACGTGTTCGCCCAGAGAGTGACTTTAGATCGCATCGCGCGATGGACTATGCTCGTGATTTTTGGTGCGATTTTCTTGTCCGTCGCAATTCAGGCCTTTGTTCTGCCGGACTGGAATGTAACTGCGAATACGGCCGACCTGGAAAGAGATCTGCGAATCGCCCAGGCTATTGGATTGATGACAATACTTCTCCTGACCGGCTATTACGGCATCGGCATTGGCAAGAACATTAAAGGAATGATTCTGGGCTTTGGAATTTATGTTGGCGCAAGCGTGTTTTCCCTGACTCTGCGCCTTTTTGTGGGCCCTCGTTTCAATCCGGCTTTTGGAGTCATTCAGAATACCGCCTACTTAGTGGCCCTCTCGGTTTGGATGGTAGCGCTGTGGTCTTACGAACCAGAGCCCACTGAGAAGCCGCCGTCGAGTTCCGGCGGAGGATATCAACTTTTGGCCGACCGCACGCAGGAAATACTTGGTTCGATTAACGACCATCTAGATCGGACGGTGCCGCGATGATTCAACTAATCATTTCGTTGCTGGTCGGCGTGGCCCTTTTGGCGTCTCTGTATTTCTTCGTACGGCGGAGTAAACCTTCCGCCGAAGGCAGTGCGCAGCAACTCCGCGAAGCCAGGCAAACGCTCGATTCGTTGCAGTTCGGTTTGTTGCCGAACGACTTGGTGCACAGGATATTCGCCAAAGAAGATTTGGAATACGTAGTTTCCAGCGCTCCCGCGGACGTGCAATCGCTCTTTCTTTCAGAACGAAAGGATATAGCCTTGGGCTGGGTTCGCCGGGTGCGCGGATCTATTTTGGAGTTGATGCGTTTTCATCGTGGGCATGCGCGGCTTTACGCGCAACTGAGTGCTGCAACGGAAACGCGGCTGGCGCTGAACTTCGCGAGTTTGCTGGCTTTGTGCCGCTTTCTCCAAATCGCAGTGTATCTGCGTGGACCGTACGCGGCGCCGGGAATGGTGCGAACGGTAGCCGCGACCGCCGGACGAGTGTGCAACATCTCCGAGCAATCTTTGCAGTTTCTTAAGGTCAAGGAGCTCGATCCACTTAACAACACTCCTTCAAGCCATGGAGCCTCGGTTTAACGAGTCCCGTGTCATATTCGCAGACCAATACGGATGTCGAAGCAGCCGCAGACGACCTGAGGCGCCGCACGCTTGCCCACATGTCAACTTATTTGGAACGGATGATTTACCTGGGGTCGACGCGTGATTACAATAGCGGCGTTTACTACCACGACGGGCTTGCTTCCCGCTTTTCAGAAATGGTGGCGTGTGAAGCCTTGGCCAACTGCCACCGCGACGCGTTCCATGAGGTCTTACAATCTTCCATCGAGAATTTGGTGCAGCAACTGGATTCTTATGTTCAATCTACGCGCTCTGCGCCCCTGGAGTTAATCGCCGCGTGGAAGAACCTTCAACCTTACCGAGTGGCTGTTCCGGCGGGAACCGACACGCTGGCGGCCGATTTCTTATGCTCCAACGTCAAGATCGCATTGGCGATCTGGGAGTCTCATCAAGATGGCCGTTCCCGGCGGCAACCAGACGCATCGCTACCGCAGTTACCTGCCCAATAATCTCTGCTTCAGTTGGATAAGAGTATTGCCGCAGGGCGCAGCCCGAGAGCGGATGGGGAATTAGTGTCAAATTGGAATCGTGTGCTTCGCACCACGAGCACGCATAACCTGCTCTCAGCTCGACAAAATAAATCGGCCGGTCGAGTTCCGTGCGCCATCCGGAAACGGCCACGCGCTTTCTGTGACTATCGATTTGAACGAATGAGCCGGGCCGCAACAGGGGATCCATGGTGCGGTCGTGCATGCCTATGAAGCCGTATTGGCAATTGCGCACATCCAGCTTTTGAATCAGCGCGATGGGGACTTCGCCCCAGACTTCCACCATGCGCGAAATCAGGCTGGTCGCTTCCACTTGAAAACCGCGATCGAACCGTACTGGAAAACGAATGGCGCGGTCTTTGTCGGGCACCTCTATGGAAGCAAGGTGCGTGTTCTGAAGCGGCAACGAAGAGTGGTAGCGCACGGAGTCTTCCAGCTCCACTCCGAAGACGCTTAGCAGGTCGGCGAATTTCACGCGATAGATCGCGCTCAGGCTGAACAATTTGTAGATGCTGGGGACCGAATTTCTGTTTTCGAGCTGCGTAAGCCAGGCGTTCGAGATGGTGAAATCTTCGTTTGCACGGTCTTCCGCGATTTTGCGGCTAAGCTCTTCCACTTCACGAGTAGTGATCCCTAGACGATGCCGCAACTCTCTAAGATGGTCCCCAGGATGGACGAGAAGCGTCATGGTAATTTTAGGTTTATTTTATACAGGCGGTTTCGCGAGCATTTAGGGCTGTGTTATTAAGATTAAAGCCATCGGCGGGGGTGAATCAACCTTTTTGATAACCTCTAAATTTTTTCTGTGGAAAAACTAAAATACGCGCTGAGGCTGCTTGCAATCCCAAGCAAACTGGGCGGTCGGTGAACTGGTTGTAACCGCATCGTAATAAAAAGAACAGGTTTCTTTTTACGCGTCACCGGGTTTTGCGGGCCTAGGCCGCCGTCGATGGATGTGCCAATCTGGGATGAACGCAGTTCCATTTTGGGACCAATCGGGAATCAACGAGGAGCGAACACTATGGGCGCATTCTCAGGTACCCCATCGAATCCAACGGGCGGAAGCGGACCGTACCCCAACAAACGGGAAGTGCCGCGTTTCTCACTAATTGCCACTGTGGTGCTTCGTGAGCCCGACAGTGACACAAAGATATCTGGACGCATCTCCGAGCTCAGCCGCAAAGGTTGTTACGTGGATAGTCTGATCACGCTTCCGGAAGGCACGGAACTCGAAGTCCGAATATCTCGTGATTCGGGTGTTTTCGAGTCAAAAGGTAAGATCGTTTACGTCCAGGAAGGCATGGGTATGGGCGTGGCTTTCCTGGAAGTCGCTGCCGGACAACTCAAGACACTCGATTCCTGGCTCGCAGAGCTTTCCGCGTAAAGCAGCTTCCTACCGGCCGCGTGCTTTGGTTGTTCTTGGCGCTCTGGCATTTCGTTTGCTCACTCCTAAAAATCTTAGATTTGGGCCACCCTGCGGTAAGATATCTGTGCCCGGGCCCTGGGAGGAATTTTTGACTTTTAGCGCGAACACGCGGCAGCTAGGCGACGTCACAGTGGTGGATGTGCGCGGCGGCTTTACGAATCTGGAAGGGGAAGCCGTGCACGAAATGCTGCTGGATCTTTTCCGCGAAGGCCGCACGAAAGTGTTGCTGAATTTTCGCGACGTTTCTTATCTGGACAGCTCCGGCATCGGGCAGCTCGTCCGCAGCCTTTATACCGCTCGGAACAATGGTGCCGAATTGCGCGCAGTGGCCTTGACCGGGCGCGCCGCTGAAGCAATCAGGCTGACCAACTTACATCAGATTTTCAGCGATTTTCCCGACGAAGGCTCCGCTATCAAAAGCTTCGTGTCCTAAATTTAAAAAATCCATCGACTGTTGAGATCAAGAATCCAGCTGTCTTGGTGACATGCGCGGGTGGCCTGTACTAATGGACAGGTTCCGCTGCAAGCAAACCTGAACCTTTTCGTCGTTGCTCCGGCTTCGCAGTTGCGCCACAGTGTTTCACATCGGTCCACGAGGGCTGATTCCGCACAAAACCGAGTTCGGACAAGGAGAGAAATCCATGTGGACAAAGCAACCGCAAAGCGAAGCTCCCAGTTATTCTCCGTCGCCTGTTCCTCCGGCGCCTGTAGCATCGACACCTCAGAGCGCGAACTATGCCGCACGGCCGAGTGCGCCAAGCGCACGGAACGTCGCTTGCCTGGGCGAAACGATCGAGGTGAAGGGCAAAATTTCCGGTGAAGAGGATTTGCAGGTTGACGGAAAAGTGGAAGGGCCGATTTCGCTGCAGGGCCAGCGCTTGACTGTCGGGCGCACGGGCCAGCTGAATTCTGAAGTAAACGCGCGGGAAGTGGTGGTGTACGGAAAAGTTCACGGCAATTTGCGCGCGAGCGACCGTGTGGAGATCAAGAAAGACGGCTCAGTGACCGGCGACGTGATTACCGCGCGAATCAGCATTGAGGACGGCGCGTTCTTCAAGGGCCGCATCGAGATCGAGCGCGGGAAGCAGAACTCTTCAAGCGTTGAACGCGAAAGCGAGCCGGTTACAGCGGGCGCAGCGGCGGATTAAGTTCGGTTGAGTCGATTGCTCTTTGGCGTTCCGGCGCGCAACTCGGTGCGAGCCGGAGATTCGCTAAGGGAAGTTTTCGGCGTGCGGACGGTGTCGGTCTTCGCAAGAAAGATGCGGCGCTGAAGGCCGCGGCGCTACATCTAAACCTTAGGCACGCCTGCACTACGCTGATTTCCGCGATGAACGCCTATGATTGCAGGCGATCAATTCAGCGCGGCAGCAAATTACTCACTCATTCTCGCGCGGATTTTTGTACTCGTCCGGAACGTCGTCCTCGGGAACTTCGTGCGTACGCACTTCACCTTGATCGGCGTCCGGCGCGTTTTCTACTCCGCTCACAACCTCGGCCTCAAAAGATTGGCCTTCCTCTTCCAATTCTTCAACGCTTTCCGAATCCACGACCTCATCCCTTAGCAGGCCCTGAATGTCGCCGGATTGTCCGCCGGATGCGGGGCCGAGGCCGCGGCGACCTTGTGTGACCATGCCGGAATTTACCTCGCTGGTCCGGCCTGCGGGGCCGGGTATGTTACGGCGAACGGAGCTTTCCGAAAGGATGTTTGCCTTCCTGCGGCTTGGTTTCTTGCTTGCAGCCTTTTTCTTCGCAACCTTTTTCTTTAAGAGCTTCTTCTTCGGAATCTTGGCGGTCCTTTTCTTTGAGGCTGTCTTCTTACGAGTTTTCTTTTTCGTTGGCATGCGAAAAGTCTATCACCACCAAATGCGGCGAACAATGCGAGACTGGAGGACGGCAGCGCTCGAAAACGCCAGGGTCGCTTTTGTCAACCACATGGGCGGTTGCCGCGTCGTCTTGGTTTAGGCGCGAGGCAGAGTCGAGTCGTCTGCGAGAGTCCGGCATCTAAGAGTTAGCTCTTCATTTTCAAATTCTATGGCCATTGAGAAAAAACCTGACGCGGCAGAGAAGCCCGCGAAGGCGAAATTCGACTGGAAGTTGTTGCCGCATGTCCTGGCGCTGCTTCGGCCGCGGCGCGGAATCATCGCCCTGGGTTTTGTGCTGATGATTATCAACCGGTCGTCCGGTTTGATTCTGCCCGCGTCCACAAAATATTTGGTGGACGACGTGATCACCAAGCGGCAGACGAACCTTTTGCTGCCGATAGTGGCCATCGTGATAACGGCGACGATTATTCAAGCTATTACTTCTTACTCGCTTACACAGCTTCTTTCCAAATCGTCGCAGCGGATGATTACCGAGCTTCGCATACAGGTGCAGGCGCACATAGGCCGGTTGCCGGTGTCATTTTACGACGCGAATAAAACCGGCGTGCTGGTCTCGCGCATCATGAGCGATGTGGAAGGCGTGCGAAACCTGATCGGCACGGGACTGATCGAGTTTGCCGGAGGGATTTTGACGGCAGTGTTCGCGCTGGTTGTGCTGCTGCGAATCAGTGTGAGCATGACTGCGGTGGCTTTCGCGGTTTTGCTGGTGTTTGCTTTGGGATTGAATCGTGCGTTCAAGACCATTCGGCCCATTTTTCGTGCGCGGCCTAAAATCAACGCGGAAGTTACCGGCAGGCTGACGGAATCTCTGGGCGGCGTTCGCGTGGTGAAGGGCTATCACGCGGAAGCGCGCGAAGAAAAAGTGTTCGCTGCGGGAGTGCAGAGGCTGCTGGACAATGTTCTAAAAACGCTGACCGCGACATCATTGATGGGTCTTGCTGCGACGACACTGATGGGTATCGTCAGCGCGGCAATTATGTTTCTGGGTGCGCGCCATATTCTTGCCGGCACCATGACGCTGGGCGTTTTTCTGGAGTACACAATTTTCCTGGGACTGCTTGTCGCGCCAGTCTTTCAAATCGTCGGAATCGGACCACAGATTACGGAAGCTCTGGCCGGATTAGAACGGACGCGGGAAGTTTTGAACGAGAATCTGGAGGACGAAAGTCCAGATCGCACGGAGACGCTGGAACGGATTACCGGGCGCGTTGCGTTTGAAAATGTGGGGTTCGCGTACGACACGGGAAAGCCTGTACTGTACGAAATTAGTTTTGAGTCGGAGCCTGGAACGGTGACGGCGCTGGTGGGCCCATCCGGCGCGGGAAAATCCACGATTATCGGATTGATCGCCGCGTTTTACACGCCGACCAGCGGGCGCGTTCTGGTGGATGGGCACGACCTGTCTCGCGTGCGTCTGGATTCGTACCGCTCGCAACTCGGAGTCGTGTTGCAGGAGACGTTTCTTTTTGACGGCACGATACGTGAAAACGTGGCTTTCTCGCGTCCCGAATCCAGCGAAGCGGAAATTCTTGCCGCCTGTCGCATCGCGCGTGTGGACGAATTTGCGGATGCGTTTGAAAAAGGCTACGACACGATTGTCGGCGAGCGCGGCGTGAAACTCTCCGGAGGCCAGCGGCAGCGCGTTTCCATCGCGCGCGCGATATTGGCCGATCCGCGGATTTTGATTCTGGACGAGGCTACGTCGAGCCTGGATTCGGAATCGGAAGCGTTCATTCAAGAGGGGCTTCGCTATTTGATGCGTGGGCGGACTACTTTCGTAATCGCTCACCGGCTATCCACTGTTCGTCGCAGCGATCAAATATTGGTGATTGAAGCCGGACGGATCATCGAACGCGGGACGCACGCGTCACTCTACGCGGCTGGCGGGCGATACTACGATCTTTACACCAAGCAGCACGGCGTGGAATCCAATTTGTTTCTTGCGCCGGGAGAGGGTGGTACGGAATCGAAAGATGGGCAAGATTCTGACGCGCAGGCTCCTGCCAGCGCCGGCGATTCGTCGTTGCCTGATGCGATTCGGCTCATACGCGGGAATTGAGTACGGCGTTTTGTTGAAGCCGAAAATCTAGAAGCCAATTCGTACAACTCAGCGAGCCTCTAGCCGTTTAGGCTTTTATCGACAGGGCGCGCTGCGTTTAAAGAAGGACGCCGCGCCTGCCTGCCGGCACGCTGAAGGCCCGCCTACGGCGGGCAGGCCGCGGCGCTACATTTAAATCTTTGGCGCGCGGCTAAGCGGACTTCCAGCCGGGGGGCGGGGAAGTGATGGGCCAAAATTCGGGGGCTGGCCTGAGGAATTCGATCGCTACTTGAGCGAGACCGGCGTGCTCGCGTCCCATGTAAGAGACGCGACCTTCGCGTTCATCCCAATTCTTCGGATTCATCAGCGTAACTTTTTGGCCGATGGCCACTTTCGTTCCCAACATCACGAGCGCTCCATGCGCGCTTACCGTCACCGTGAAAGTTTCTTCCTGAAAAGGGCTGTGGTCCGCGGATTCACCGCGAATCGCGATGGGAACGTCCGCGAGGACACGTTCACTTCTTCTATTTTCCGGCTGCGCCATTTAGTTCTTTCCCCCTTTGTAAGGCACGTCCAGGAAAATGCCTCGCTCACTATTGTCTAAATTTGGCTAAAGATGGGAAAAACCATTGCGCGGGTTTCGCCGAAGTAACCCTGCGTTGAGGACAGTGGGGAACTCAGTGTGCGGCGCGCCCGCAAAGGGTGGTCTTACACGGTATGCATCGCGAGAGCGTTAACAATGCCGCGCTGAAGGCCGCGGCGCTACACTTAAACCGAACCGCGCAGTAGCCGGCGTCGGCGGAAAATTTCGGGATGATTGGTGCCCGAGGAGGGAGTCGAACCCCCATGACCGTGAGATCGGGAGATTTTGAGTCTCCTGTGTCTGCCAATTCCACCACTCGGGCTACAAGAGGCAGAGAAGCAGATTAGCATGCGGCGCCGCTCGCGCTCAAGACAACGCGGCATCTTTTTCATTGTTTTCGTGGAGGGGACGCCAGGAGCTATCAATTCGGGGATTCGTTTTGGCTTGGGGAAGCAGCCGGCTGTATGCGGCGGGGGTCGAGGAAGCTGTGCGCGAATTCGGCGATGGTAATTCCCAGTTGGCTCCACAGGCGGCGCTTCAAGGTGCGGTAGCTCTGCGAACCGCTGAAAATGTCGCGCACGAGATCGCGAAACGCAGGAGAATAGTTCAGCAGCTGCACCATGCGCGTAGTAATGGCGCCTCCCACGAAATTTCCGCGAAAAACTTTTTTTGCGATATTGGCTGCGAACTCAAGGTCCGCGGAAAAAGCTGCGCGAAGATGTTCGGGATATTCCTGAGGGCAGCCCGCTGCGAGCGCCTGTGCGAGCAGATCACCTGAACGCAAAGCGTAGTAAAGGCCTTCACCGGTAATGGGGTCAACGGTGGCGGCAGCGTCACCGGCCATGGCCCAGTTTTTTCCCACGATGCGGCGTCCCCTGATTGTTTTGGCCTGCGGCGACGGCAGAACATGGCTATACAACTGAGCGCCTGCGGTCGGGATTTTTTCTTCGACTACGAAATCGTCCAGGTGCCGGCGCAATTGCTGGCTGGTGGTCTGTCCCATGCGCGCGCAAATTCCCACGGACAAATGGTCGGCGCGAGGGAAAGACCATAGATAGCCTTCGAATTCCTTCAGGAATTTTATTTTGATGATGTTTTCTTCGGTGGGAACGAAGTAGCCCAGCGTCATCTCCAGGTCCTGCGCACCGAGCCTGGTGGTGTCGGGCAAAAGCTGATTGCGCGCTCCGGAAGCTAACACCACGAAATCTGAAATGCGTTCTTCGCCATCGACCATCAGGCGAACACGTTCTCCATTTGTGTTTACGCTGGTAACGCGAGAGCACACGGTAGTACATCCGGCGGCGACGGCACGATCGAGCAATAAGCCGTTGAGCACTTTGCGCGCGTAAATCACGATGGGGCGGTCCATTTCGAAGCGCGCGCGATGACCGCGACTTGAAATTAGTTCGGCTGTACGCACGATTTTTTTAGGATGGGGTGAATCGAGAAGGAACGGATAGGTTTCGATTGCTTTGTGCGTGAGGCCGCCGCCGCAAGGCTTTTCCCATGCGAGCCGCTCGTCAAAAATTGTGACCGCGAAGCCGGAGCTAGCCAGACGCTCTCCGCAAAGAGCGCCGGCAGGGCCGCCGCCGACGATAGCAATGTCCTTCATGAGATTCTTTATTATGGCCTCATCACGTCAGCGGGAAAACAGCGGCAACAAAGTACGCGGCGAGTATAGCACTAAACAATATTGCGGCTGCGACGGAGCCGGTTCGCCGGCGCAACGCGTCAGCGCCAAGCCTTTGAGCGATGGAAAATACGGCGAGAAAAACAGCGAGCAGGGGAATCAAAACTTGTCCGCTGCGGAGCTCGTAGTACGCAAGCCCGCAAGCGAGGAAGATTTCGAGGCGAAGCAACAGGAATATTCCAAAACGCAGCGCTCTGCGCCTGCCGCTTTGCACCGGACCCAAAACGATTTCCTCCACGGCGCAGAAAATAATTGTGACGGGGAGAATGGCTGCGAAGCGAAGCCAACGCGGCGCGTTGAGCCAACCGTCATCGAGCTGCCAATTCAGCCACGCGCCGACTGCGAGAAATATGGCGAAGCCAAAGACGGTGCCAAGTATGGCGTTCGAGACGCGTGGAGGCCAATTTTCCTGGATCCGCTTGCGATTGAAAACCAGCAGGACAATTCCCACGATCAGGAGCAATGACAAAAGGTAGTCTGCCGAGTAGATATGCAAAAACCTTAGCGGGATGCCGAGCGTGAGGAGCAAAACTCCGGCGAGAGATGCGACTGCGACCTCTGTAATGGAAAGCATGTAGGGCGGATGATCCAGTTGCGGGTCTGCGTGCGGCGCACCAGAAACTGAGGCTATCAGCGTCGCGCAGATCGGAAATAAAAACAGAATACCGACGAAGCCAAGGATCGAACCAGCCAAGCGGTGGCGACCTTTGTTTGCGACGGCGTAAGGCGCCAGATCGAGATTCAGCGCCAAAGTCTCCGGCGGAATCGTGGGAAATAGACACTGCATAATCCAGCGCTCAGATTGGTGAGCGATATTGCGGTCGAGCAACAGACTCGTGTGCGTCGCGCCTGCTACTTTGCGCAAATCGAATGCACGCTTTTGTGCGAAGTCGTCGGATTGAGAGCGCGTTCCTCTCGAGGCTTTTAAAAGCGCTTCCGCCGCGCGATGCAGGATGGCAGGTTCATATTGCCCGCTGAAAACGAGCAGATTTGAAGGCATGCGTTGTGGCAAAACCATGGGCGCGGGAGAAATTGCGATCGTGCCGGCCAGCGGAATATGGTCTGCCATGGCGATGGCAACCGCTGCGCCCATCGAATGTCCTACTGCGATTGTTTTTTGCGGATCGATCTGGCCGTTTCGGCTTAGAGATTCGACTGCCGCTGTCGCGCACTCGGTGGCCCTCGCGAAAGAAAAAGAATCTGTGCTGTCGCCATGTCCGGGTAGATCGAATGAATAAACCTGCAAGCCGTGTCCTGCGAATTCCGAAGAGAGGTACTTCATAATTCGCCGGTTAGCGGACAATCCGTGCAATACAATGACGGTGCCGGGCGGCTCGTCAGTGATGCGCGGATTTAAAATTGTGGCGGGAGTGCGGCAGCCACCCGCGTCGATCACGGTCTGCTGTTCGGGCAATTCGCCGCTGCGAATCCACATCGAGCCGACGATTAAGAAAATGATGCCGGCGATGGCCAGCGCGCCTTCCCACAATTTGAAATTGGAGATTTTCATTTTTCGGCGCACGGTGCGGCTTCCGCGGTGATTGCGGAGGGCGTGATAGAATTAGGTGTTTGCGGCTTTTCGCGCGATGGCAAATGGGAGCAGGGCATTGGCGTTACTTTCTCAGAGCGAAGTGATTCTCCAACGGCGCGAGTGGAAACGCAACGGAAAGAGAGTTGTGTGCGTGGTGGGAGTTTTTGATTTGCTGCATCCGGGGCATATTCGGTTGCTGGAGCAAGCGCGCGCGCAGGGGGACATTCTCGTGGTTGCGATACAGAGCGACGCTCGTGCACGCGAGAAAAAAGGCGCTGGACGGCCTATTATGCCGGCCGCTGAGCGGGCCGAGATTGTCGCTGCGTTCGAGGCTGTGGATGCCGCGGTGGAACTCGGCGAGGAAGCGCTGGCGGCAAAGTTCATGGATGAGTTCGCGCCGGATATTTTCGTGGAGGGAAGCAGCGCCAGTGCCGGGAGAAGCGCAGTGAAGGTAAGCAATCTTGCCAGCGCGTCGCGAGTGGCAGTGGTACACATTCCGCCGGAGCCGGGCCATTCAACCTCACGCTTGATCGAGCGCATCAAACAACTTCGCGCATGATTCTTTCTTTGGTGTCCGAGATTCTTTCGCGCGTTGCGCGGAATCCTGAAATAGACCAAGCCCTGGATACGCTCCGGCGCAGCAAGGGCGAGGTGCATCTAGCGGGGCTAACCGACCCTGCCAAGGCGTTCGTCTCGGCTGTTGCCACTGCTCAACTTGGACGGCCCACAATTCTAATCGTGGAATCAAACCAACGCGCTGAAATACTGCTCGAACCGGTGCGCTGGTTTTATCGCGCCGTTACACGAAAGCCGGGGCGGCGCGTGGCGCACTTGCCTGCGTACGATGTGCTGCCTTACGAATCGCGTTCGCCGCACGCGGAAATTTCAGAAGATCGCGCGGTGGCGCTGTGGCGATTTGCGCTGAGCGAAGCTGATCTTTTGATCGTGCCGATTCAAGCCGCTGTCTGGCGGCTGCGTGAGCCGGAATTTTATGGCGAGCTCGCGCTGACCATCGCGCGCGACCAATCCATCGAGCACGAAGCGCTTCTGAACTTTCTTTCCAGCGCGGGCTACGATAAACAAGTGACCTGCGAGATGCCGGGCCAGTTTGCGGTGCGGGGCGGCATTATCGACATTTTCTCTCCCGAAGCATCGCAGCCGGTTCGTGTGGAGCTGCTCGGCGATACCATCGAATCGATTCGCGCATTCGATCCCAATACGCAACGTTCCACCAATCCTGTGGAACGCGCGATGCTGATGCCGCTCACGGAATTTCCGCGCCATTCCGAAGTTCTCGAACGATTACGAGTGCGCTCGAGTTCCGACCGCGAGGATGATTCTCCGCTTGCGGCTTTCTTCCCCGGCTGGGAGTTCAAAGAGGTTTTACGCGAAGAGCGCAAATCGACGCTCTTCGATCTGGGGCCAGATCCGCTGGTGATACTCGATGAGCCGTCGCTTATCGCAGACTGCCTGAAGAAATATCGCGAACAGCTGCAAGGATCGTTCGATGAGTCTGACGATCCGCTGTCCGAGCCGCCCAGCGCTTATCTGTGGAGCGACGAAGAATGGCTGCACGCGTTGCAACGGCTGCCCCGGCTAGCGGTCGAGCATCTTGCTATCGCTCACGAGAGCAATCCTGCGAGCCAGCATGTGCTTCGCACGCAGCCCACTACGCGATATCACGGAGACGTCGCCGCGTTCGTGGCGGAGGTCCGCGGGCGCATCGCTGCGGGCGAACAGGTTCTTGTCTCCGGAGCGAGCACCGGCGAGCTGGAGCGCCTTGCTGATATTTGCCACGAGTTTGAAGTGCCCTATCGCATGGGTGAGTTGGAAGAAAACACGACTGTGGCGCGTCTCGCGGAAGAGGGATCAGGCGCGGCAGGGCCGGCGATGGTGCTGATCAGGGCGCCCATCGAAGAGGGCGTTTTGTTCGTGGACGCCAAGCTTGCGTTGTACGGTAACGCCGACCTTTTCGAAACTGTGGCGCCGTCTTCCAAGCAACGCGCGCGCTCGCGTCCCAAGACCGCAAGTTTTTTCAGCGATTTCTCGGACCTAAAGCCGAGCGACTACGTGGTACACATCGACCACGGCATCGGTCAATTTGAGGGACTGCGGCAGGTGGTGGTTGAAGGCGCTACCGGCGAATTCATGCTATTGCGCTACGCGGGTGACGCGAAGCTTTACGTTCCATTGGCGCGCCTGGACCTGGTGCAGAAGTATCAATCGCTGGGCGGCGTAGAGCCGGTTCTCGACAGGCTCGGTACTACTGTCTGGGAAGCGCGGAAAACGCGCGTGCGCAAATCCGTCACAGACATGGCGGACCAGCTCCTGAAACTTTACGCAGAACGAAAAACGGCGCCCGGTCACGCATTTCCAGTGGACACGAATTGGACGCGAGAATTCGAGGACGCTTTCGAATTTGACGAAACCACGGACCAGCTTCGCGCTATCGCAGACGTGAAACGCGACATGGAATCGACGCTGCCAATGGATCGCTTGCTCTGCGGCGATGTCGGCTACGGCAAGACGGAAGTGGCTATGCGCGCGGCATTCAAAGCTATCGCGGATTCGAAACAGGTTGCCGTCCTTGCGCCGACTACCGTTCTGGCGTTCCAGCATTACCAGACGTTCAAACGCCGTTTCTCGGCGTTCCCCGTTCGCGTGGAAATGCTCAGCCGCTTCCGCACCGAGAAGGAGCAGAAAAAAGTTCTGGAAGAGATGGAAGCCGGAAAAGTTGACATCCTGATCGGCACACACCGTTTGCTTTCTAAAGATGTGAAGTTTCAGGATCTCGGTTTGTTGGTAGTGGACGAAGAGCAGCGTTTCGGAGTTGCGCATAAAGAACGGCTGAAGGAAATGCGCAAGAACGTGGACGTGCTCACGATGTCGGCGACGCCGATTCCGCGAACGTTGCACATGTCTTTGGTGGGCCTGCGTGACATGAGCGTAATCGAGACGCCTCCTAAAGACCGCCTCGCAATTCAAACGACCGTTGCTCCGTTCAGCGAGACGCTAATCCAACGCGTAGTGGAAGAAGAACTAGCGCGCGAAGGCCAGGTTTTCTTCGTTCACAATCGCGTGGAATCGATTGACACTTTGGCAGCAATGGTAAAGCGGCTGGTTCCCAAAGCACGTGTGGTAGTGGGCCACGGCCAAATGCGCGAGACAGAACTGGAAAAAGTAATGTTGAAATTTGTGCGCGACGAAGCAGACGTGTTGGTGTCTACCACAATTGTCGAGAACGGTTTGGACATCCCTCGCGCCAATACAATTTTGATAGATCGCGCAGACTGTTTCGGTTTGTCGGAGCTGTACCAGCTACGCGGGCGCGTGGGGCGATCGAATCAGCGAGCATATGCCTATCTGCTTGTTCCACCGGACAGCACGCTCACTTCAATTGCGCGACAGCGTTTGGCCGCACTGAAGGAATTCAGCGACTTGGGCGCGGGCTTCCGAATCGCCGCACTCGACCTCGAGCTTCGCGGCGCTGGAAATCTGTTGGGCCGCGAACAGCACGGCCACATCGAAGCAGTCGGCTTTGATATGTATTGCCAGATGATGGAGCGCGCTGTGGCCGAGCGGAAGGGCGAGGCGGTAGCTGTTGAGCGTCGGGCCACACTCAACCTCGGGCAGGAAATCCGCATCCCACCTGAGTACATCGAGAACGAGAACTTGCGGCTTAGGATTTATAAGCGGATTGCGAGTGTTACGTCGGACGAGGAGCGCGAAGAAGTTCGCAAGGAACTGAACGACCGCTTTGGTCCGCCTCCGCCCTCGGTGGAGAACCTGCTCGATTATGCGGTGCTCAAGGCGCTGGCTGAGAGGTTGATGGTTGCGTCGGTAGATCATCGCGGGGATCAAGTAGCCATAAAATTCTATGAGGACACCCCCTTGGGGCCCGAGAAATTGGTCAAATTGATACGCAAGCGCAAAGGCATGCGCCTGGATCCGTCGGGAGTGCTGTGGTTTGAGTGGAAGGGTGAAAAGGGTGGACCAACGGGAGCCACCAGAAACGTATTGCTACAGCTACAAGCGTAGAGATAAAATTCAATTCAGAGTGAAACCTATGAAAATCTGGAATACGTTCCTTGCAAGTGTTTGCGCCGGGTTTATTGCGCTTATCGGATTTGCTGTCGTCTTGGTCCCGCAGGCTAGGGCTCAAGCCAAGGGCACGGTAATAGAAGAGATCGTCGTGCGCGTTAATAATAGCGCGATTACGCTTTCAGATATCCAGAAGGCCGAACAGTCCATGCACGAAGAGATCGTCCACGACTGTCAGGGCTGCCCTCCTGAAAAGGTCGACGAGATCTACAAGGAAAAGCAGAAAGACTTGCTGCGGGACTTGATCGACCAGGCGCTTCTGGTGGAGCGCTCGAAGGACATGGGCATTAGCGTGGAAACGGACGTGATCAAGCGTCTCGACGAGATTCGCAAGCAGAATAATCTGGGCAGCATGGAAGAATTCGAAAAGGCGGTGGAATCGCAAGGCATGGGCTGGGAAGATTTCAAAGCTCAGATTCGCAATTCGCTGCTGACGCAGGAAGTGATTCGCCGCGAAGTCGGTTCGCATATCAATATTCCCAACGAGGACGTGAAGAAATATTACGAGGAGCATCAAAAGGACTTCATTCGTCCCGAGCAGGTGGCGCTCTCAGAAATCTTTTTGAGCACCGAAGGGAAAAGCCCGGAAGAAATGGCGTCGGTTGAAAAGAAGGCCGAAGACTTGCGCAATCGGGTGGTGAAGGGCGAAGACTTCAATGAAATTGCCAAACATTTTTCGGAAGGGAGCACGGCGAAGGACGGCGGCGTGTTAGGAGTTTTCGAGCACGGGCAGCTATCCAAGCAGCTGGAAGACATCGCCTTTAAAATGGATAAAGGCCAGATGACGGATGTGATTCAGACCAAGACAGGTTTTGAAGTCCTCAGGGTGGAAGCGCACTTCCAGGCCGGATTGCAGCCGCTCGATAAAGTGGAAAACGAAATTATGAACCGCATTTACAGCCAGAAAATGCAGCCGACTATGCGCGAATACCTCGGCCAATTGCGCGAACAAAGCTATGTGATGGTGAAGCCGGGCTATACCGACACCGCAGCGGTGCCGGGCGCTAGCGTGATTCAAGAAGTGGCGGCGACTCCCGATGCGGCCGATAAAAAGACCAAGAAAAAAATGCCGATGAAGCCTAAAGTCAACGGCCAGTGAAAACCCACTACATTTGTGATTTGCAGGACGGTCAGGGAATCGCCACGCTGTTTCTGGTCCGCGAAAAGGAAATCCGCACTTCGTCTCGTTCCGGAAAATCCTGGCTGGAACTGGATTTAGTGGACCGCACCGGAAGAATTTCCGCGAAAATGTGGGACAACTTCGCGGTAATCGCTGTGACCTTCGAACGCGACGATGTGGTACATGTTCGCGGCCGCGTGAAACTTTATAATGGCCAGAAAGAGCTGATGCTGGAACAGATCATTCCAGCGGTCGAGCGCGATTACGACCTCGCCGATTTCCTGGCGCACACAAAGTACGACGTCGAGAAGCTGTATGCGGACCTTCGCGCGGCTATTGCTGCGATGAGAAATCCGTGGCTCAAACAGTTGCTGACAAGCATCGTGGACGATCCTGAAATCGCGCCGAAGCTGAAACGCGCGCCCGCTGCGATGACCATGCATCACGCTTTCATCGGCGGATTGCTCGAACACATCGTAAGCCTGATCGGTTTGGGCCGCTCGGTCGCGGAACATTACCGTGAACTCGACCCCGATCTGCTTCTGGCCGGCATCGTCCTTCATGACATCGGGAAAATTGATGAGCTTTGTTACGGCCGGGGCATCGATTACACCACGCAAGGCCGTTTGCTCGGGCACATCACTATCGGTGCTGCCATGGTCCGCGAAAGAATTCGTGCAATTCCGAATTT
>Ga0209624_10000506_pt1 | contig 34289 bp, 26 predicted proteins | sample JacPinW_OM2H0_O1_FD_188565 | JGI IMG/M metagenome (GOLD analysis project Ga0209624, IMG submission 188565) | Forest soil microbial communities from Algoma, Ontario, Canada - Jack Pine, Ontario site 1_JW_OM2H0_O1 (SPAdes) (version 2) | ecosystem: Environmental > Terrestrial > Soil > Boreal...
GTCTTCCCGATTGGGCTCCTGTTCCGCCGGCTTGGTGGTAATCTCCAGCGTGGCGTTGGGAAATCCGTGATCGAAGTAGAAGTTGAGAATTCTTTCTCGGTCGTTGGCCAGATCCAGTTCCGAATACGGCTGCCCGGGCTGCGTGCTTAGTTCGGGGAGTTGGCTGGCCGCCACGTTCTGGGTACCCAGAACGTGCAACTCGCCGACCCGCGTTCGCACTCCTTCGTCGATATGAATGTGAACCACCAGCTTGTTTAGCCCCCCATGGTAGTCATCATCCACTTTGGTTTGAATCTGGACCTGTCGGAAGCCACTGGAGCGGTACAACCCCTCTAAAGTCGCCACGTCACTTTTGAGCAGGTCTTCGCTGTAACGTCCGTGGCTCACAAAACGGCTAGCCGGCTGAATCTGCAAATAGGACCGCAGCTTCGCCGTGTCCAGAAAATCCTGGTTGCCTGTAATCTCCACCAATACAAGCTTGTGCACAGCCCCAGGGTTAATCTGGTAAATGACCCGCATCGTTTTCGCGTCGCTTTCTTTCAGAATGTCCACCTTGGCATCGAAGTGGCCGCGCGCCTGCAGGTAGTTGATCAGGTTCCGCTTGCCTTCATTCAGCAGATCGTCATCCACGGCGTTCTCTTCATAGACGGGAATTTCCCTCCGCATCACACCGCGGCCGATGTGGTAACCGCGGGCAGAAATCACCACCACCGGGCCCGGATTGAGTTGGAAGGTGAAATCGACACGATTGGTTTCAGGGTGGTAGAGCTGCTCCGCAATCGAGGCCTGGGCCAATGCGCGATTTTGCTTTTGAAATTTCTTGCGCAGCCGTTGCAGCGAACCTCTCACCCGGTCGGCGGTAACCCGCTCTCCGTGATTCAGGTGCGCGGTATCCTGCACCTCGATCAATGACATTTCCGAAGTGCCCGTAACTTTCACTTCGCCCACGTGCGCCGGTTCCCCTCGGCTGATATGAAACAGAATGTCCACCTGCTGGGTCACCGCCTTCGCCGCGCTTTCGGCAGTGACTCGCGCCCGGTAGTAACCGTTCTCCTGCATCAGTTGTCGAATGTTCTCCAGCGCGCGCTGCAACTTCTCCTGCGCAAACAGTTCTCCCAACTGCAACTTCGACGCATTCACAATCTGGTTCGAAGTAGGATGGGCGGGAGCGCCCTCCACCTCGACCGCTCCCACAAAAAAGTTCGCCGAGGTCGTGAAGCGAAGCGCCACGCCGTCGCCCGACGGCGCAACTTCGGCTTGGATGTCGGCAAAGCGTCCGGTCGCATACAACGCCCGAATACTGTCGCTCACTTTTCCGCGATCCAACGGTTCACCCACTTTCTGCGGCAGCAATTGCAGGATGTGGTCGCGATCGCGCCCCCCCACACCCTGAATCTCGAGGGATTGCACAAGTTTGCCGACATATCCCGAAATGCCAGACGGGGATGGAAGTTGCGGCTCTTGCCCAATCATCGATTCAGCCATCGCCGGTGACAGATTCGCGTGTGACGCGGAAGATCCAGCTTGCGACCGAGACCCCGACGCATTCTCCGACGCAACGACTGTAAACCACAGCAAGATCATCGCGGTCAGCAGTGTCGCGTAGGGTTTCAGCAAACGTGTCCTTGGGCCCAGGCGCTATTCCATTTCGATTTGACGGCAAGCGAATGCGCCTGGCGGTCCTTGTGCAAACGGCCAGGCCCGCGCTTTCAAGTCGAGCCCGGCATTGGGAATCTTCCACCGGCAAGCCAGCCACTTATAATAAAGGTTTTACACCCTGACATTGGTGACCTCTTTGGCACAGCAATCGCAACCGGAGCCACGCGGCGGGAGTTCGCCACAGAATTCTCCTACCGACGAGCGTTATTCGCGCCAGATCCTGTTCCGCGGCATCGGCCCAGAAGGCCAACGAAAGCTGGCAGCCTCCCGAATAGCGATTGTCGGATGCGGTGCGACCGGCTCCGCCCTGGCCAGCCTGCTGGCTCGCGCCGGCGTAGGAACTCTGCGCATCATCGATCGCGACTACGTCGAGCCCAGCAACCTGCAGCGTCAGTCGCTCTTCGATGAGAACGACGCGGCGGAATCTCTTCCCAAAGCCATTGCCGCCGCCCGTAAGATTGCCGCCTTCAACTCTCAGATTGCAATTGAACCCAAGGTTGAAGATCTGGTTCCCGCAAACATTCAAGCCTTACTCGAAGGAATGTCGTTGATCCTCGACGGCACCGACAACTTCGAAACTCGTTACCTGATCAATGACTATGCCGTCGAGCGCGCACTTCCCTGGATCTATTCCGCCGCCGTCGGCAGCTATGCCGTCACTTTGAACGTTCTTCCCGGCCAAACCGCATGCCTGGCTTGTCTGTTTCCCGACTCGCCTCGCGGCATGGTCGAAACCTGCGAAACTTCCGGCATCCTCAATTCAGCGGTGAATCTGGTAGCCTCCATCGCCGCGACCGAGGCGCTCAAATTCCTGCTCGCCGGCCCGACCGCACCACAACTGAGGCGCACCCTCCTTTCCTTCGACGTCTGGACGAACGAGCACGCCGAAATCTCCGCCACCCAGCCCCGCCCCGGTTGTCGCTCTTGCGGTCAGCGCGATCTCATCCATCTGGCCGGCGAAGGCCGCCCGCACATCACCCTGTGCGGCAGGAATTCCGTGCAAATCCATGAGCGCCAACGGCCCATTGACTTCGCCGAGCTGGACCGTCGCCTCCAGCCCCACGGCACAGTCCGTCACAACGACTTCGTCCTGAAATTCTGGCACGACCCCTACGAGATGACGCTGTTTCCCGATGGTCGCGCCATCATCAAAGGCACCACCGACACGGCCCTCGCGCGCAGCCTGTATGCACGTTATGTAGGAAGCTAGGGGTCGGGTGAAAGTTACCGCACGATGCCTTGGACGGGGCACAGCTTTCCCCACGCAGCCGCACTCGCCTGCGGCTGGGTTTTGCCGGGCGCGGCTTCGAGCCGAGCCCTAAGCATCCCCCCATGATCCGGGCTTTAGCCCCCCAGCGTCGATTCATTCCGAGATAACCTTGACTCCGGATCATCATCTTTCTTCCGGATTGCTTTGGGACGCTTAGTTCACCGTTAGATCGAGTACGCTACTATTCCCTCCGCTGGTGCAGCCCACGTTTCCGGAATTCCCGCTCGGGGTTTGCACCATCACCTTGATCGTTCCCGGGCCCGAGATCACATCACTGGAAAGCTTTACCTGCAATTGCTGATCGCTCACCACGGTGGTGGCCAGTGGCGTCGAGTTGATGAGTACTTCCGAAGCCGAAACAAACTGGCTGCCGTTCACCACGAGAATTCGGCCATCCTGCACTTGAGCGAAAGTCAAGGTACTGGGCGAGAGTGAACCGATCAGCGGCGCCGGCCGAGCGCTGCCGCACAAGGGGTTTAGAGTGTTGTTGCAGCCGAGGATCGAGACGGCGAGAGTGAGCAGGCAGGCAAAGGACAGACCACAGGTGCGCAAACGCATGGGAGATACTCCTTTGGGATGGTGTTCCCCCGTCCGGCTGTCTGAGCACAAACCGCCGGTCCAGGGTCAAAATCATTGTCCCGGCAGGGTGCAGCCCGAATGCCAATGCAGAGCGCGCGGCGAGATTTTCTCTAATTACATTGTTATTAGTGGGTTAAAAAAAAACAGTGCACGTTTTACCACCCTCCGGTCGCCGCTCTGGTGGCCGAGTTCCACCAGAGTGGTGGATTTCGGCCAAGGTTTGCGATCCTATCCGTCATCCCAATGCTGCGTTCGACAAAGCGGAAATTCACCGCCTCGGATTGAAAAAATCTCCGACGATTTCCGGCGTGCTGTGCTTCCTTGGACCTGCCATTACCGCGGCATCCAGTCATCTCCTGGTGATGGCCGCAGGACGGCTCATCTTCGGCATGGGCGCGGAGTCTTTGAATGTCGCGGTCGTCGCCGCGCTGGCCCGCTGGTTTAAAGGCAAAGAGCTGAGTTTCGCCTTCGGCGTCAACCTCACCATCGGCCGCCTAGGTTCGTTCGCCACGCTGAACTCCCCCACCTGGGCACGCGCCGCGTATGCCAACTGGCGCTGGCCGTTTCTGATTGCGCTGGGCCTGTCCGCATTTTGCATCGTGGGCGCAGTCGTCTACTGGGGGATGGAAGTGCAAGCATATCCACCTCGGCGAATCCTCCACCGACAAAGTCGTCTTTGCCGATCTGTTCAAGTTTGGCGCGAGCTATTGGTATATCGTTGCCCTGTGCATCACTTTCTACTCGGCGATCTTTCCCTTTCAGACTTTCGCCGTGAAATTTCTCATCGAGGCGCACGGCACGTCGCGCAAGTTCGCCGGTTCCTCTCCAGCATGCTGACGCTGTTCGCCATGATCGCCACTCCCCTGTTCGGCCTCTGGGTCGACCGCATCGGCAAGCGTGCTCTGCTGATGCTGTTCGGTTCGACGCTGCTGATCCCTGTCTACCTGATGATGGCTTACACTCGCGTGAATTTGTACGTGCCCATGGCGCTCATGGGGGTGGCGTTCTCGCTGATCCCGGCCGTTATGTGGCCTTCGGTCGCCTATATCGTGGATCAATCGAAGCTCGGAACAGCCTACGGGCTGATGACCATGATCCAGAACATTGGCCTGTTCGGCTTCAACCTGATGGTCGGATGGGCCAACGATTACAGCCATGCCGGCCCCGACCACCCCAGCGGCCACAACCTCGGAATGTGGATTTTTTCCGTCCTGGGATTTCTAGGCTTGGGCTTCGCCTTCCTACTCCGACAACGCGAGCTAGGCCCGCATGGACATCGCTTAGAGACCATCACCACGATGCATCCGGGATCTCTTGGCGGCCAACAAATCTACCAATTTAGCTCCACCAGATTTACCGATTTACGAAGATCGCGACTCTAAATTTGGAATCGGGTTCATAGCTTCGAACCGCACACTGTTCAACCCTGGGCAAGCAAAGGATTTCCGGAGACAGACCCCACTATGGCAGAATCCCAAGATCGGTAGAAGTGCTCTGATATTCTGAATACAGACATTACCTTAGTTTCACTTCATACAACCCGCAAGCCATACAACGGAAAGATAGTTAGCCGCATCTCACGGGGTGCGGCCGGAAAAAGGCGACTTGACCGACCCAGTGCAGCGGCAGGGCAGCGATTCGAACGAAGCCGACCTCATCGAGAAGGCCAGGCAAGGGGACGCCCAGGCGTTCCAGGCTCTCTACGATAAGCATAAACGGCGCGTCTATTCGCTCTGCCTGCGCATGACGGCGAACACTGCCGAAGCCGAAGATCTGACGCAGGAAGCGTTTTTGCAGCTCTATCGTAAGATTGGAACGTTTCGCGGCGAGTCGGCATTTTCGACCTGGCTACATCGCTTGTCGGTGAACGTGGTGCTGATGCATCTGCGAAAAAAGAGCCTTCCGGTGGTTTCGCTGGAAGAAACCACGCAGGGCGGCGAAGAAGATACGCCGAAGAAAGATTTCGGGGCAGAAGATCTGGCGTTAGCCGGGTCGATTGACCGGCTGCAGTTGCAGCGAGCAGTCGACGATCTCCCTCCTGGCTACCGCACGATTTTTGTTCTTCACGACGTGGAAGGCTACGAACATAATGAGATCGCGACCATTGTCGGTTGCTCCATCGGCAACAGCAAGTCGCAGTTGCACAAGGCGCGGATGAAGTTGCGCGATCTGCTCAAGATCAAGCGAGCGGAACGGGCGTCCTGAGCAGCACGGCTGGTGAGTTGGGGTGGTACAGTTTGGACGATTTACGTGAGCCGGCGCAGACTGGACACGGCAATACCTTCGGCTGCGGCGTCAAGCTGCCAGCGGATTGACCATGGCAGTGGGGCTGGTTCGACAGAGGCTTGGGGAGAGCAGTATGAATTGCGTTGAGTTGCAAGCGAGCCTGGCAGAGATTGAAGACGGCCGCGGCGCCGAACAACGGGATCATCTGAAGAGCTGTCCGGAGTGTTCCGCTCTGGTCACAGAATTGATCCTCATTGCTTCCACGGCGGTTGAATTGCGTGCGGATGAAGAACCCGGTCCTCACGTTTGGAAATCCATAGAACGTGCATTGCGGCAGGAAGGAGTCATTCGCCCCCAACGTGCGAACCGATCCCTTTTGCCTTCCCTTAGCAGTCGCTGGGCTTGGGCGCGATGGATGGTCCCGGCGGCCGCTGCTTTGCTGATTACCGTGGGTTTATATGTTCGTGAGCATTCGCTTTCCCATCAGCTTGCCCGCGACACGGTGCCAGTGGCTGCTGCCTCCGATCTGGCTGTGGCCGGCCTGAACGACGATGACCTGCTGCTCGAGCTAGCCCAGCAGTCGCCCGCGATCAAGGCGCAGTATGCGGACAATCTCCGCCGCGTCAACGAATACATTCAGGATGCAAAGAGTGTGGTCGCCGCCAATCCGAACGACGACGAAGCTCGCCGCTCCCTGATGGAGGCCTATCAGCAAAAGGCCCTGCTTTTCGAGTTGGCAATGGATCGTTCTTTGCCGTAATGTTAGCCATTCTCAACCCGACAGCTTCTACGCTGCGCGGACCGACTGGGGACCATCGGGGAGTTTCAATGAGCGGGCGAGTTTTAATCACTGGGCGGGCCTTGATGAGCGCGCGAACGATCGAAATGATCGCCATCGGTGCGCTGCTGGCCGGGACGCTTCTAGCCGAAACCCATAAGGAATATCGTTTCAATGTAGGTCCCAAGTCCGGAGTTTCCGTCAACAACCCCTACGGCTCGATCTCGGTTAAACCCTCCGCCGGCAACGTTGTGATCATCAACGCCTTGCTCTATTCCGACAAAGTCGAAGTCGACAAGAATCTGGTCGGCAATCGCGTCGAAATTCAATCTCACCTCCTGCCCGGTGCGGATGCTCAATCAGGACGCGTGGACTATGAAATTCTGGTCCCTGCCGACGCCAGCATCACGCTCCACTCCAGCACCGGCCCGCTGCGGGCCGAAAGACTCCACGGGGATGTAACCCTGGAAGGAGCCGCCGCCACCGTCGAAATCCGCGACATCACCGGCGCTCACCTGCACGTCAAAACTCTGAACGGTCCGGTCACGCTCACCAATGTGCAGGACGGCCACGTGGAAGTTGACTCCTTAAGCGGCGAGGTCACGCTCAACGGCGTCACCGGTCCGCTGGTGCAGGTGATTTCGACCAGCGGCAGCATTAACTACATTGGCGACTTTGGCGATCGCGGCGAGTACCGCCTGACCAGCCATAGCGGCAACATCGAAGCCACTGTGCCCGAATCAACTTCGGCGGATGTGAGTGCGCGCTCCGTGCGCGGTGAAGTACACGACGACATTCCTCTCCAACCCCGGACGCACACCTGGTTCGTCATCAAAGAGGGAAGTGCCTTCTGGGGTACCATGGGTCGCGCCGCGGTCTCATCGACCGTGGTGCTGCGCAGCTTCAGTGGTAAAATTCACCTCAGCAAACGCACCGCAAAATAGCGAACCATTCAGTTTCCAGCTGCTCGCTTCCAGCTCGACAAGTGGCGGCCAGCAGTTTGCAGCAAGCAGCTAATTTTTGACGAAGACTTCGGGAAAAGCGGCGAATACACGGCCACGCCCACCGGGGCGGCTTAAGCCATCGTCCACCGCGGTCGGAGGTCTTCCGGTCAACGCTGTTTTTTTGGTTGGCTTCATGGGGGCCGGGAAAACCAGTGTGGGCCGCGTCCTCGGACGGCGGCTGAATTGGGTCTTTGAAGATCTCGACGACCGCATCGCGGCGCGGGAAGGGCGTACGGTAACGGAAATTTTTCGGGATTCGGGAGAATCCGAGTTTCGCCGAGCCGAGCACGCGGCCCTCGAACATGTGCTTCACGAACTACGCGGCGGAGTCGCCAGAATTGTGGCCCTTGGGGGCGGAGCTTTCGCGCAGAAGGAAAACGCAGCGCTGCTAAGGGGATCCTGCGTGTCCACGGTTTTTCTGGACGCTCCGGTGGAAGACTTATGGCAGCGCTGTTGCGCGCAAGCCAGCGAAACCGGCGCAGACCGTCCCTTGCTCCGTAGCGTGGCGGAGTTTCGCGACCTCTACCAGATTCGGCGCAGTGCGTACTCGCAGGCACGCCTGCGGATTGAAACCGGCAACCGCACGGTGGAAGCAATCGCCGCTGAAATTGCCGAAACCCTGGGCTTGAAGAAAATCGCGGAGCCCACCGAACAAGGAGAAGTCGAGTGAAGTTTGAAACCGGAATGCGCCGTGCCGCGGCGGTTATTTTGGCCTCCGCCCTGGCTGCTCTCGCCGGGGCCCATGCTGCCGACAAAAAAGATAAGCCGAAACCCGCACCTGCTCAGACCGTTGACTCCGGCTCGTTCGGCATCTTCGTCAAGGGCCAGCGAGTCGCCACCGAGACCTTCAAGATAGAGCAGCAAAACGGCATCAGCACGATCAAATCGCAATTCAAGGAAACCTCCGCGGCCGATGCCGCAGCTCAGAAGTCGGAACTGGAAATGACTGCCACCGGCGAGTTGCTGCGCTATGAATGGAGTCAGGCCTCGGGAAGTTCCCTGAATGTCTCTCCCAACAACGATTTTCTGATGGAAAGAATGACCGCGAGTGGCGCCAGCAAGCCCGCCGAACAGCCCTTCCTGCTGCCCAGCACGACGGCGATTCTGGATAACAATTTTTTTGTACACCGCGAACTGCTGGCCTGGCGCTACCTGGGCGCCGCCTGCAGGCCCGAGGGCGGAAACCTGAAGTGCCAGCAGGGTGCTTCGCAGTTCGGCGCACTCGTGCCCCAGGAGCATATTTCCATCAGCGTGCGCTTGGAGCTCGTAGGCAAAGAAAAAATCACGGTTCGCGGAGTCCCGCGCGAACTGCTCCGGCTGAACCTGACCGGCGAAGACTTTGACTGGGCGCTCTGGGTAGATGATCACGATCAGTTCAAACTCATACAGGTGGCGATTTCTGCCGATAACACGGAAGTGGTCCGGGACTAAAGCTGCACCTGCCCGGCGGCGGAATCGAGATCGCCCTGGAGAACGTATTGCTGCTGGCTGACTCACGTACGGCGCGGGTTCTGGTCACGGTGCTGCTCTTTGCTCTGGCGCTTGGGTTTCTCTACGTCGCTCGCGCCACGCTGATTGCCTTTCTGTTCGCCATCTTCTTTGCTTACCTGATGAGCCCGCTGGTGAATCGTCTGGAAAATCTGCTGCGCAGTCGCGTAGCAGCCATCGCCGTGATCTACATTATGCTGCTCGTACTGGTGGTGGTGTTCTTTGTGGTGGTCGGTCCCAAGGTGACGCGGGAAGGCGCTCGCCTCGGACATTCCCTGCCCGCTTTGCTCACGCAGCTTAGCTCCGGTCAAATCGCGACCCAACTCGGCGCACAACACGGCTGGAACGCCAAATCTACCGAATTGGCTCAATCCTTCCTGGCCGGCCACAGCGAACAGATCACCCAACTGGCCCAGCGCATCGGGCTGCGTGTGGCCGACGTCGCCGGGCAGGCCTGGCTCTTTTTCGTGGTCCCGCTGCTCTCCATTTTCTTCCTCAGGGATGGCCGCTCTTTCAGCGACTTTCTGCTCGCCACGATCCAGTCCCGTCCGCAACGCGAGTTTCTGGAAAACGTGCTCAACGATCTGAATCAGATGCTGGCTCACTTCATCCGTGCCCAACTGACTTTGGCTGCCCTGACTCTGGTCATGTACTCCGCGTTTCTTGGCATCATGGGTGTTCCCTACGCGTTGGTTCTGGGCACTTTGGGCGGAGTGCTCGAATTCATTCCCGTGGTCGGCCCCCTGGCCGCCGCACTGGTCATTGTCAGCGTCGCCCTGCTTCTGAGTTATCAACATTGGCTGATCCTGGTCATTTTTCTCGGAATCTGGCGCCTGTTGCAGGACTACGTTTCTTCCCCTCGCATCATGGGCGAGAGCATGGAACTTCATCCCTTGGCCGCCATCTTCGGCGTCATGGCCGGCGGCGAAGTCGCCGGCATCCTGGGCATCTACCTTTCCATCCCCGTGATGGCCAGCTTGCGTATCGTCTTGCGCCGCTGGCGCCTCTATACCGAAAAGAAAAAGTTCGGCCCGCTCACCGAATTTCCCTTCCGCAGTCAGGAAACCCATCGCCCCTAGCCGTGCTTGGCCCTCTGCTCGGGACGCTTCGCCCGTTCGTCCGCCGTAAGCACCCAGTCCTTCATAAAAAGGGATGAAAAAGGATGAAAAAGTTCTGCCGCAGTTCGGGCATCGGAATCCCTCCCAGTTTCTCGAACCGCAGATGGAAGCCGATTGTGCAGTGACCCGCACCCGACCAAGGTGGTCCTCCTTTCGCTACTTGCGAACCGCCAGGCTCGCGTCAGAGGCTGATGATGGTAGGGTCATTCGGATTTCGTGCGAACCCGAAGGGTGGAGCAATCTGCAGCCTTGTCATTGCGACTGCCCAGCGAGTGGCGAGGAGATGGAGTCTGCTGTGCTCAACTGTTATAGAATTCCAAGTATTCAATGAACCGCAAAATTCCTATCGGGATTCTGGGCGCCACCGGCGTCGTCGGACAAAGATTTATCCAGATGCTGGAACACCACCCCTGGTTCGAAGTGGCTTGGCTGGCCGCTTCCGACCGTTCCGAGGGCAAGATTTACGCCGAGGCAGCGCGCTGGCGCCTTAAAACGCCGATCCCGCCCGCGGTCGCCGCCATGACGGTCTCGCAAGCTTTTCCCGAAGGCGCGCCAAAAATTATCTTCGCCGCCCTTGACTCGTCGATTGCTGCGGAACTCGAGCCCCGATTTGCCAGCGCCGGCTGCGCCGTGGTTTCCAACTCCAGTGCCCTGCGAATGCAGCAAGACGTCCCGCTCGTTATCCCCGAGGTGAACTCCGGCCACATCAAACTCATCGACGTACAATCCTGGCGCCAGAAATCCGGCGGCTACGTTGTGACCAATCCCAACTGCTCGGCCATCGGTCTCGTCCTCGCTCTCGCGCCCCTGCACCAGAAGTTTGGTTTGGAAGCCGTCATGGCCGTGACCATGCAAGCCGTCAGCGGCGCGGGATATCCGGGCGTGCCCTCGCTCGATATTCTCGGCAATGTCATCCCCTTCATCCGCAACGAAGAAGAAAAAATGGAGGAAGAAACCAAAAAACTGCTGGGCCAGCTGAACGGATCCAAAATCATTTCCGCAGCGTTCGCCATGAGCGCGCAATGCAACCGGGTCGCCGTCGAAGACGGACACACCGAATCCGTTTCCATCCGCCTGAAGACGAAAGCCAAGTCGGAAGAAATCATCGCCGCCTGGAACCGCTATCGCGCCGAGCCGCAAGCATTAAAATTGCCCAGCGCTCCCGAACGTCCCGTCGTCTACCTCGAGGCCGCCGATCGTCCGCAGCCGCGCTTCGACGTCGACCTTGGCGCTGGCATGACTACCGCCATCGGCCGCCTTCGTCCCTGCGGCGTGCTCGACTGGAAATTCACCGTGCTCTCCCACAACACCATTCGCGGAGCCGCCGGCGCCGCTGTCCTCAACGCCGAACTCCTGAAGGCCAAAGGCTACCTGGGATGACCGCGCGCTTAGCCGACTGCATGGGCGCCGCGAAACCATCCCTATCTTTCTGCCCCCCTCATCGACGGCGTCATCCGGAGCGCAGCCGTTGGTCAGGCGGAGCGATGGATCTCGCGCGCATCGCCTCCGCCGCAAACCGGTTCGCAGCAGAATGGCCGACCATCGATCATGGTTCTATTTCCAACCTGGGGAAGTCCCGCCCATGATCGTCATGAAGTTTGGCGGCACATCCGTCGAAGACGCCAAAGCCATCGACCGGGTCGCCTCTATTGTCGCGGGACGCCTGGCGCAGAATCCGGTGGTTGTGGTCAGCGCCATGGCCAAGGTAACCGACACTCTGCTGACCATGGCCCGCGCCGCCGGAGAAGGCGAACGGAAGACCGCCCTCAAACTCTGCCGCTCGCTCCAGGAGCGCCACTATAACACCGCCAGCGAACTGCTGGGCACCGCCCGCTTCACCGAATTCCACTCCGAACTGGGCATTGACTTTGAAGCGCTCGACGAACTTCTGCGCGGCATCTCCGCCGTCGGCGAGGTCACTCCCCGCACGACCGACTATGTTGCTGCCTTCGGCGAAATGCTCTCCAGCAAAATCGTCACCGCTGCCATTGCCGCACGCGGCCTCAACGGAGTCCATGTCGACTCCCGCGACGTCCTGGTTACCGACAGCAACTACACGGAGGCGGTTCCGCAATACGACGAAACCAACGCGAAGCTTCAGCAGAAGGTTCAGCCTTTGCTGCGCGCCGGCCAGGTGCCGGTGATGGGCGGCTTCATCGGCGCCAATCGCGCCGGCATCACCACCACCATCGGACGAGGCGGTTCGGATTTTTCCGCCGCCATCATCGGCGCGGGCCTGGGCGCCGACCGCATCGAGATCTGGACCGATGTCGACGGCATCCTGACCACCGATCCCAGAATCTGTCCCGAAGCCCGGCGCATCAAAGTCATCAGCTTCGATGAAGCCGCCGAACTCGCCTACTTCGGCGCGAAAGTCCTGCATCCCGCGACGGTCTTACCCGCCATCCAAAAAAACATTCCCGTCTACGTGCTCAATTCGCGCAATCCATCCTGCGAGGGCACGCAAATCACCTCGCGCGCTCCGCAAAGCAAAAACATTTTCAAAGCCATCGCCGCCAAAAAGCGCATCACCATCGTCGACGTGGCCGCTCCCCGCATGCTACTGGCCCATGGATTCCTGCGCTCGATCTTCGAAGCCTTCGACCGCCACAAAGTTTCCGTCGACGTGGTCTCGACTTCAGAAGTCAGCGTCTCGCTCACCGTCGACTCCAATCAAGCCATCCCGGCGCTGGCTGCCGATCTCGCCAAGCTGGCCGACGTAAAATACGAAGGTCGCAAAGCCATCGTCTGCCTGGTCGGCGAAAACCTGCGCAACACCCCCGGCATTGCTGCTCTGGTTTTCCGCGAACTCGCCGACAAGAAAATTCGCATGATTTCGCAAGGCGCCTCCGAAATCAACCTGACTTTCGTGATCGAGGAAGACGAGGTCCCGGACGTAGTCCGACGCCTACACAAGACTTTCTTCTCGGAGCTGGATCCGGAAGTATTTGCCTAAAGTGGGAGCGCGTCGGGTGGCCCAGGTCGCTGGTTCGCGAGAGGTGGGTTCTCGATTCGTAGAGTACTTTGCTGAAATTAAACGTAGAGTCAACCAATGCGATAACATCGAAGCGGCAGCCATGAATTTTCTGCTCCTAGGCCGCGGCAAAACTGGATCGCTGGTCGCCGAAGTAGCCGCCGAACGCAAGCACCGCACCGTCATTGTCGGCGCCAAAGAAAACGCTTCCAGCGCCGCCCTCAGTCCAGAAATCCTCGGCGACATCGACGCCGTCATCGACTTCACCACGCCCCAGTGCGTTCTCTCGAATATCGAAGCCTGCGTGAAAGCCGGCAAAAACATGGTCGTCGGCACCACCGGTTGGTACCAAGAAATCGAGCAAGTCCGCAACCTGGTCGACCAGCACAAAACCGGATTCCTTTACGCCGCCAACTTCTCGATCGGCGTGAATCTCTTCCTCGAAGTGGCTCGCGCTGCGGCCGAGGCGCTGGGTCACGATTATTCCGGCCAGATTTTCGAACGCCACTACGCCCAAAAAAAGGATGCCCCGTCCGGCACCGCCCTCGCGATCCAGCACGTAATCCAGCAAGCCAGCCGTAAGAACGAAAACTTAGAGATCACTTCCTTTCGCGAAGGCGACGTAGTCGGCATGCACGAAGTCGTCCTTGAATCTTCCGCCGACAGAATCTATCTCTGCCATGACGCCAAATCCCGTCGCGCCTTCGCCCAAGGCGCAATCCGCGGGGCAGAATGGCTCGCCGGCAAAAAGGGCTTTTACGATTTCAGGGATTTGTGGCGCGACTTGTAGTTGTTCTTACGCCACTTCCCAAGGAGGGTCGACATGCGACGAGGATTTCTTCTCCTGACGGTAGGGTTCGGGATATGTGGCGCTGCATTCGCTCAAGCTGCCCCAACCGATGCTCAGACACTCCAGGCTATTCTCACGGAGGTCCGTGCCCTGCGTCAGGAATTGCGCATCTCGCTGACAAGAGTTCAAAGCACGCAGATTTTGCTTTCTCGCTTACAGATGCAACAGGGAGCCGTTGCGCGAGCATCGGAACATTTGGACGAGGCTCGCTCGAAGCTGGCTGAGATACAAGTCCATCAAAGGGAAATGGCGGGCGAGGTCAGGCGCCTCGAGGATGCGAGAAGTGCCGAAGAGAACCTCCAGCAACAGAAGGCATTACAGGACCGGATCAACCACGTCAAATCCGATCTCGAAGTCACAGGCGACACAGAGCAGCAGCGTCAAGCGACAGAAATCCAGGCCGAGCAGCAACTGCGGGCCGAACAGGATAAGCTGAGCGCGCTCGAAACCCAACTGGACGAAGGCATACAAAGCATGGGCAACTCCGTCGAACAGTCCGGTCGCAATCGGCCCTGACCCGCAAGGGAAGGCGCGAGATGAGCAACGCCGCCAGCAAATTGAGAAGCGAGGCGCCCGGCGGTTTTCCCTCACTCCCGGTTCGCGCTATCCTATTCGTATGCAACTCCGCGGCTGCGGCACCGCCCTGGTCACTCCCTTTCGTCAGGATGGTTCCATCGACGACGCAGCCCTGCGCAATCTGGTCACCTGGCAAATCGAATCCGGCATTGATTTCCTCGTTTCCTGCGGGACCACCGGCGAAACTCCCACCCTCGCTCACGATGAATGGCTCTACGTCATCGACACCACGATCGAAGTCGCAGCCGGACGCGTCCCCATCGTCGCAGGCGCCACTTCTAACTCCACGCACGATGCGGTCGAGCGAGCCAAGGAAGTCGCCGCCCGCCCCGGAGTCAATGCCATCCTCACCGCCTCGCCCTACTACAACAAACCTACGCAGGAAGGCCAGTATCGTCATTTCAAAGCCATTGCCGAAGCCGTCAGCGACAAGCCCATCATTCTCTACAATGTGCCCGGCCGCACCGCCGCCAACCTGGAACCCGCGACCCTGGCGCGCCTCGCCGAGATTCCGAACATCGTGGGCGTCAAAGAAGCCAGCGGGAACATGACTCAGATTGCCGAGGCCATCCACGCCGTTCCCGAAACATTCCTGGTGTTTTCCGGCGACGACGCGGTCACGCTTCCGGTCATCGCTCTGGGCGGCGTGGGATTGGTGTCGGTTGCCTCCAACGAAATTCCTCAGGAAATGGCGTCGCTTACCCGAGCCGCTCTCGCTAACGACTGGGCCACAGCGCGTAGCCTGCAGCGCAAGTATTTCCCGCTGATGCAAGCCAACTTCATCGAATCAAGCCCGCTACCGGTGAAAGCGGTTCTCGCCATGATGGGCAAAATAGAAGAAGTCTACCGCCTGCCTCTGCTGCCCATGCGCCGTGACACGCGCTCCCGCCTGCAGAAAATCGCCACCGAGGTCGGACTCATTCCCAAACCCATCAGTCCATCTGTCGAAACGCCGGAATTTTTCATCTACGAAAACTGGGCCGCCGGCCCGCGCAAGATCGTCCTGCACCGCGGATCCTGCGGCCAATGCAGCCACGGCAAGGGCCGTCCCGCCGGCCACGACGCAAATCATTCCCGCTGGCACGGCCCCTACGCCACCCTGCCCGAGGCTCGCGAGACGGCCCACGCCATGACCGGTATCCTGATTCGCAGCGAATGCAAGTGCGTGTAACGACCCACGAGTCGCGGCCCTCCTCACCCCACTCTCTCCTACCGACCGAGCGCCGCAAGCGGAGTGTGGGACCTGATATTCCCCGCGGTTACGAAGCAGTTTCATCCCCCTCCAACTTCTGCATTCTGGATTCCGATTTCCGCATTTCCTTTATCGCTTTTGGGCCGTAAAACCACTCCGTTCAGGGAGTGGATATAAGGCTTGCTTTTTTGTTGAAGCTGCAGCAAAATCACGTACCTTAGCTGGATCTGGAGACCGTAAAGGTCTGCTGTGACGGAGCTAGTCTCTGTCGGAAAACCAGGCGAATGCAGTAACGCTACAAGTGGGCCCGGGCAGGGCCTTCAGGCGCTAACGTAAGGGTCGTAATCCTATGCGTAGCCTGAGAAGAAATCCCCTCTCTTCTTTAGAGCGGGGAGGATGTCAAACTTTCCCCGCATGCCCTCCCTGCAATCCTCCATCGAGCGCCTGGCCGCGCAAGGCGAAGTCGAGCACGACCCCGACGCCCGTCGTATCTTCCTGGAATTCCGCGACCAACTGACGCAGGGCAAAATACGCGCCGCCGAACCAATCGGCGGTGGCGCTAAAGACAAGAAACAGGCCCGCTGGACCGTCAACGCCTGGGTGAAACAAGGCATCCTCCTTGGCTTCCGTCTCGGCGAACTCACGGATATGACCGCCGGCCTTTCTTTCATCGACAAAGATACTTTCCCTGCCCGCCAGTTCACCACCGCCGATCGCGTCCGCGTCGTCCCGGGGGGGTCGTCGGTCCGCACCGGAGCTTACCTTGCCCCCTCGGTCATCTGCATGCCTCCCATGTTCATCAACGTGGGCGCCTACGTCGATGAAGGCAGCATGATCGATTCTCACGCGCTGGTCGGTTCCTGCGCCCAGATCGGCAAACGCGTGCATCTGAGCGCCGCAGCGCAGGTAGGCGGAGTTCTCGAACCGATCAACGCCGCCCCCGTCATCCTTGAAGACGATGTGCTGGTCGGAGGAAACTGCGGAATTTACGAAGGTACTCTGGTCCGCGCAGGCGCCGTGCTGGGCGCAGGAACGATCCTCACGCGCTCGACTCCGCTCTACGATCTAATCCGCGGCGAAGTCTACCGCGCTACTCCCGAGGCCCCGCTCGAGGTTCCAGAAAATGCGGTGGTCGTTCCCGGATCGCGCGCCGTAAAAAAACGCGCGGCAGCCGAATGGAATCTTTCCCTCTACACCCCAGTAATTGTGAAGTATCGCGACGAAAAAACCGATCGCGGAATCGGACTCGAAGACTGGCTCAGATAGAAGATCGAAGGGGTCCATTCCAACGCCGGCGGAATCGCGCGACCTAGGACGGCGAGACCAGAGAGGAATCTGCTTTTGCCGCCACGATGCCGATCTTCAATTTTGAGTTCCCATTGAACGAGACCTGAATCTGCGCCAGCAGGCCCACCACTGCATCCGCCTGGCTTAACTTCGGCCTCGGATAGGTGCTCGTAATTCCCACCACCTTCATCCCGGCGGCGCGTGCCGAGCAAATTCCCGCGGGCGCGTCCTCCATCACCAGGCAGTCCGCCGGCTTGAAACCCAGCAACTCCGCCCCCTTCAAATACGGCTCAGGATGCGGTTTCCCATGAGCCACATCATCCGCCGTTACCAGAACTCTCGGCACCGGCAATCCACAGAAGCGCAAACGCGCGCTCGCCAGCAGCCGCGTCCCCGACGTGACCACGCCCCAACGCCCTTCCGGAATCGAATGCACCAGAGCCCCTGCGCCCGGCATCACCCGCACGCCCTCCTGATGGTCAGCCTCACGGCTTTCCAGTTCCAGCACTTCCGCCTCAGCTTCCAAATGCGGCGCCACCCGCTGGATCACTTCGATCGTGCGCACCCCATGGGCAATCGCCATTACGGCGTCTCCATCGACGCCCTTACGCCGCGCCCACTCACGCCACTCCCGGTCGACCGCGCGTGTCGAGTCCACCAGAACTCCGTCCAGATCAAAAAGAATGGCTGAGCAGGAAAAGATAGGCATCTCTGATTATTTAATCACAGTGATCGGGAAAGAGCAGCGTTGCGGAACTCGAAGGTTACTAACTCGTAGTCGCCGGAAGACTCGCCTGACCCTGCGCGACCAAAGCCTGCTGTAGCGCTCTCTGCCGTAGCAATAGATGCCGCTCGCGGAAATGCAACTGGGCGCGTCGGCCCCAGGCGCGCACGAACCAGTAATTCAGTCCCGCGCCGATCGCCGAACTGGCCAGCGGAATCACACGCGCCGCCCACTTCTCCACCACTTCCGCGCTGGCCTTCGCCGCAATTCTTTGGATGACCCGCGGCACAAATTTGTTGATGACTTCTTTCTCCAGCAACTCCCGGCTGACGTCCACTCCCGCCGCGCTGGCCGCGGCTACCCAGAGTTCGGCAATCTCCTCGTCGGTATTGAAGTGAAATCCGTAGACCAGGCTCAACTTTTGAATTGTGCGCATCGTGATCGCAGAAAGAATTCCGAGATCGGGCACGATGGTGATTAACCCGCCCAATCCCAAGCCCGCTCCCTCCACCGCTGCCATCTTCATTCCCGCGCGGATGATCGAATCCGCGACGGCATCGACCTCCCCAATCTCCAGCGAATACACACCGTGATAGCCGCTGATCGGCATCCGATAGCCCGCACGCAGTTGCAGCAAGAATTTGTCAGGATCCACGCGCACCGTCGAATAAGCGCGCGTCAGGCCTTTCACCATTCCCGACTCGATGCGCCGCCGAAGCCACGATTTGCCCTGCCCCACCATGACTCCAACCTTACCGCATGGGGAAGGACAAAGCTACTCGGAGAAGACCTTAGTCCTCACCTTTTCTTTCCTAGTTCGGCGTCTTTCGCTCCTGTCTCGCTCCTGGTTCGTTCTGATGAGTTGTTGGTTGTTCGTTGTGATTTCTCCGCTCAACCACCGGCCCATACTCCCGGTCCGCCGTTGGCGCCAGGGTGCAAGAGCGGGGCTTCCAGGGCCCGCGTTGGGAGCTTGAGTGGGAGACGGCTTTGACCGCGGGGATCCATTGCGTTGTTGCCTCGAGAGACCATCCACGAGGCTTAGCCGATCTGCTGAACCGCCCCACGAGGCGCTCCGGCGTGGCGCTCCAGCTTACCCGGGCGTCGGTCCTTCGCTCCCTGTGCTAGCATCATCCTTAGTCAATGCCAACTGGAAAACTGCAGATTATCCCCCTTGGGGGCCTCGGCGAGTTCGGTATGAACTGCATGGCCGTCCGCTGGGGCGACGATATCATCGTCATCGACGCCGGACTGATGTTCCCCGAAGCCGAACTTCTCGGCGTCGACATCGTAGTCCCCGACATTTCGTATCTCATCGAAAACCGACAGCGCATCCGCGGAATCGTCCTCACCCACGGCCACGAAGACCACATCGGCGCGCTTCCCTGGATGCTCTCCGAACTTAAAGTCCCGGTCTGGGGCACCGAGTTCACCCTCGCCTACGTCGAAGACAAGCTCGACGAGCACGGCCTGCTCGACGACGCCGATCTCCGCGAAATGCGCCCCAACGAGCGCTTCAAGGCTGGTGCCTTCACCATCCATCCCATCCACGTAACCCACAGCCTGGTCGACTGCGTAGCCCTCGCCATCCACACTCCGCTCGGCGTCATCATCCACACCGGCGATTTCAAAGTCGATCCCACACCCACCGACAACAAACTTTTCGATTTGCACAGCTTCGCCGAGTACGGCAAGAATGGCGTCCTAGCTCTGTTTCAAGACTCCACCAACGTCGAGCGCAAGGGATACACGCCCAGCGAGCGCGCCGTCCGCAGAAAATTCGACGAAGTCTTCGCCCACACCAAGCGCCGCCTGTTCATCTCCTGTTTCTCTTCGTCGATTCACCGTATCAATCTGGCCGTCGAACTTGCGCACCAGCATGGCCGCAAGATCGCCTTTTTAGGCCGTTCGATGAACAACTCCGCCGAGATCGCCGAAGATCTCGGCTACATCGAAATTCCCGAAGGCCTGGTCATCAATCCCGGCGAGATGAAGAATTTCCCTCCGGAAAAGGTTTGCGTGCTCATCAGCGGCACCCAAGGCGAGCCCATGTCCGCGCTCTCCCGCGCCGCCGTCGACAATCACAAGCACGCCAAAATAGAAAAAGGTGACACCGTCGTCCTCTCCAGCCGCATCATCCCCGGCAACGAAAAGACCATTTACCGGATGATCGACCACCTCTTCCGCCGCGAAGCCTACGTTATCTACGAAGACGGAACCTCGCCGCCCATCCACGTCAGCGGCCACGCCAGCCAGGACGAACTCAAGCTCATCATCAACCTGGTCAAGCCCCGCTATTTCACTCCCATCCACGGCGAATATCGCCAGTTAAAGCTGCACGCTGAAATGGCCGCAGCCATGAAGGGCTCAGTCGGCAAAGTGATGCTGATCGAAAGCGGCGACATCCTGGAATTCGACGACCACGGCGCCCGCAAAGCGGGACGCGTCAACGTAGGCCGGGTCTGCATCGACTCCGGCAGCCGCACGGATGTGGTTGAAGATTTGATCATTAAAGACCGCCGCCACCTCAGCGAAGACGGTATCGTCCTGCCCATCATCGCCATCAACAAACTCACCGGCAGAGTAGAGACCGCCCCCGAGATCGTCACCCGCGGCTTCAACGTCGGCGAAGACGGTTTCATGGAAGGCGCCAAGCGCATGGTCGAAGACACCCTGGCCCACTCCAGCGAAGAAGAAAAAGCCGACTACGGCGTCATCAAAGAAAAAATCCGCGCTGACCTGAAACGCTATATCTCCAAGCAAACCCAAAAACGCCCGCTCATCATGCCCGTAATCCTGGAAATCTGATAGGCAGTGAACTGTCAATTCCCTATATTTGTCCTGGACTATTACATTTGCTTATTTCCGAAAGCAAGTTCGGTAACTCGTGTAATGTCGTTCTTCACCCTTCGGGGTGGCGAGCGCTTTTTATTGTGCAGCAGCCGCGTTTTACGCTGTTTGGGGTAACGCCATTTGGCGTAACCAATTGGTGCCCTTTCTTCTTATCCAGTGAGCCAATAATGGGTCGATGAAGAAATAGTTGCCTTTGTACAAATCGAGAATGTCCTTTGAGTCAGTGACTGAAGTAGAGCTACGCCAATGGGTGTCGTCTTCCTGGAAGCTTTGGCAAGCAACGCGATTTTCCCGGTGTAGCGAGTGGATTTTGTCTTGTTGCCCTCGCGCCGGAACTTCGGAGGAACGTGCGATGAAGATGGTAACTGGCGGATCGTGTGCGCTCCTCCTCGCACTGACAACGCACGGACACGCCCTCAAGGCCTCATCGTCGTGCGAGAGCTTGTCATCCCTAGCGCTCCCGAACACTTCGATCAGCCTCGTCCAGGTGGTGCCGGCGGGAGCATTCACTCTGCCTGGAACGGGCCCTGCGACGCCGCAATTCAGCCAGCTGCCGACCTTTTGCCGTGTGGCAGCCACGCTCACTCCCTCGGCGGACTCTGACATCAAGATTGAGGTCTGGCTGCCGACTACTGATTGGAACGGAAAGTTCCAGGCCGTCGGCAACGGCGGCTGGGCGGGAACCATCAGCTACGGCGCGCTGGCCTCGGCGTTGCAGGAGGGTTACGCGACGGCATCGACGGACACTGGACATGCAGGCGCGAATGCGTCGTTCGCGATCGGACATCCGGAAAAAGTCATCGATTTCGCCTATCGTGCCGTCCACGAGATGGCGCTGAAATCGAAAGCCATCATTGCGACGTTCTACGGGCGCGCGCCACGGTTTTCGTACTGGATGGGTTGCTCCACCGGGGGGCGGCAGGCCCTGATGGAGGCTCAGCGCTACCCGGAAGACTTCGATGGGATTATCGCCGGCGCTCCAGCGAACAATCAGACGCAGCTGTGTGCCTGGCGGATCGCAGTGGAAGCGAGGATCCTCCAAAGCCCGGCGAGCGTTGTCCCTCCCGCCAAACTCGTCCGCCTCAATCGCGCCGTGCTCGCCGCATGCGACGCAATCGACGGAGTGACGGACGGCCTGCTGACGGACCCACACCAATGCCAGTTCGATCCTGCAACACTTTTGTGCCGCGGCCCCGACCAGGACGATTGCCTGACGGCGCAACAGATAGAGGCCGTGAAGATGGGGTACGCCCCGGCGAGGCGAAAGACGGGGGAATTGATTTACCCCGGATTAGTGCCTGGCGGCGAAACAGGTTGGGCCATGTTGACAGGCGCCCAGCCTGAACCTGGATCGATCGACGTGGATATGTTCAGGTTCGTCGCCCACGAAGACCCGGCGTGGGACTGGCGCACCTTCGACCTGGACCGCGATACCTCCCTGATCGACAAGAAAGCCGGTTTCATCGACGCCGTGAATCCGGATCTTTCCGCCTTTCGGGCTCATGGTGGGAAACTGCTCATTTATCACGGCTGGAATGATGGCGGATCCGGCGGGGCGATCTCGCCGCAGAACACTGTCAATTATTATTCAAGTGTGTTGGCAAGAATGGGATCGCAGCAGCAGGATTGGCTGCGGCTCTTCATGGTACCCGGCATGGAGCATTGTGGAGGTGGGCCGGGGCCCGACCAGGTGAACTGGATGGCGGCGCTAGAACGTTGGCGCGAGTCCGGAATCGCACCCGATCGATTGATCGCATCGCGTGTCAGTAACAACCGTGTAAAGATGACCCGGCCAATCTGTTCCTATCCAGCAGTCGCGCATTACAACGGCGTGGGAAGCACGAACGACGCGGCAAACTTCGCGTGCAAGGTGCCTTGATCTCTTCTTTGGGCGGTCTAACCGGTTCGCAGCCGCAGCGGCCGGCGCTGAGCCTCGAAGACGTTGGCAAGCTTCGCAGAAGCCGACTACGTATTGCCAATCGGATCTCACAATAGATGGGTTCAAAGAAAAGAGGTTTGCCGGAGTTGCGCCGTACAGTTGGATGCCGACTGCGAGGTCGAGCCAACCCATGGGCAAGCCAAGGACGCCCTTCAACACTCCTCTTGATTGACGATCGAATCAATGAGAATTCTAGATTCACGGAGCTACGTCACCCGCCTTCTCCGCTATCGGCCGTGCGTAGCGCACGAGTGAGAGGAGGAACTTTCCGGGTTCCTCGGTCATCGGAATGTGTGCCGAACGCTCAAACCAAACGAGCTGCTTTTCCGGCGCCGTCACCGCATCGAACCACGCGGCGGCGACTTCGGCATTCACGTTCCGGTCGTGACGGCCCAGAAAGAGGATCAGTGGAACTGCAAGCTTGTTCGCCTTCCTGAGATCAAGCGCGACCACCTCGGGGAGCAGGTATGGCGTTGCGAACTTGTTGCCATCCCAGATATGGCCGATCTCCTGGTCGCTATAGTCGGGTGAAAGTTGGGAGAGATCGCCATCCGCGGAATTGTCCCGGCGGTAGGCCATCACGCCGCCATAATAGCCAACCCATTTGCGCTCGACGTAAATGTCCTTGATAGGAATGGTCTGGCCGGGAGCCCCGTAGGGAGTGATCGCCTCGAGCTCGCGCACCGCCTCGGCATTGCCGTCGCGGCGCGCGGCATCCATGGCGAAGCGCCAGCCTCGACGCTCGCTCTCGGGTCCGTCGATCAACTGGCAGACGCCAATATAGGCGTACAGCCATTCGGGGTGATGCTCCGCTAGCTGCAAGCCTAGAAAGCTGCCCCAGCTGTGGCCAAGGACGAATATCTTGTCCTTGCTGAACTCCTGGCGCGCCCAGGCGGCCATTTCCTCCGTGTCGGCAATCATGCGTTCCCGTGTGAGTGTCGGCGCGATCTTCGCAGAATCCGTCAAGAGATAAGTCTTGCCCGCGGCGCGCTGGTCCCACTGGACAACGGTGAAATATTCCTCCAGGCCGTGGGTAAACCACCAGCTCATCGGAATCGAAACGTATCCGGGGCCACCGTGGATATAGAGCAGCACCGGATTTCTGCGGTCGGCGCCGCGAATCGACACCCATTGATCGATCCCGCCGATCCGCACCTTTTCCAGCCGCTCGACTCCATTGGGCGCGACGATCTTGCGCGCATTTGCGATGATGGCGGTCGCCGCAGAGCGGCTGGCGGGTTTGGCTGGCTCCTGCGCCCGAACTGGCACGGTGGAGAGTATCGCAAGAAATGCGAGCAGGTTCGAGATTATCCTCCCGAGGGCTTTGATCGCGTAAATATGATTACTCTTGCGAGTTTGTGACACGAGTCTCTCCTCCCAGAAGCTTTTGGGGGCTCGGTTAGCCGCACCTCCCAAATTTTACAGGGCTCCGATTCGAACGCACTCCACTCATCGCAGAAATCTCATTCCGCCACGACGGTCCCGAGAAAACGGGCTTGTGGGGAGAGTCGAATCGGAAGGTTGCGAGCGGATCGTGGATTGAAGGTAATACGGTGAAGTCCGGACGTGCCGTCATACCCGAGATCCGAATGAACTCCTTGAAGTCCTTGGCGATGAATTGGGGTCCGTTGTCGGAAATGACCCGCGGTTTAACGCTGCGCTTGGGCCCTTTCCGGAATGATCTCAATGTCGGCCTCGGTCGTCGATTCCCGCAGATCCCAATCGAAAATGAGCGAGCTTGTTCAAAATATCAGGGTCCAATCAGGGTCCAATAACTCTTTCCCGTGTACGACTTGCGGCTCCACAATGGGCCGTCGGTACCGTCAAGTTCAGGCAGTCACAAGTTGTTCAGTCCCTTTCACGACGGCAATCACAATAGTGGCCACCGGAAAATTGAATGCGTATATTGAAAGCTCATGCATACAGTGCTCCTCTCCGACATCCAGGAAGCCCGCACCCGCCTCCAAGGCATCACAACCCGCACCCGCCTCATCGAATTCGACCTCAGGGCGGCCCAGGTCTCGCCTTCTTTGCAAGACGTGGGGACTTTCGCTCCCAACCCCTCCCGCCGCCTTTTCCTCAAACCCGAAAATCAGCAGCCCATCGGCGCCTTTAAACTCCGCGGAGCTTACAACAAAATCGCTTCCCTCCCGGAAGCCGACCGCAAACGCGGCGTCATCTCCTACTCCAGCGGCAATCACGCGCAAGGAGTAGCCTACGCCGCCCGCGCGCTCGCCGTGAAGGCGGTTATCGTCATGCCCAACAACGCTCCCGCCATCAAGCGCGAAGCAACCGCCGCCTTGGGCGCCCAGATCGTGTTCGTGGGCCCGGGCAGCACCGAACGCCAACTCAAAGCCGAAGAACTCGCCGCCCAGCACGGCTACGTCATCGTGCCTCCCTACAACGACGAAAAAATCATCGCCGGCCAAGGCACCATCGGCCTCGAAATCCTCGAAGACTTACCGCAAGTCGAAGCCGTCTTCGTCCCGGTCGGCGGTGGCGGCCTGATCAGCGGCGTAGCCGCGGCCATCAAACTAACCCGGCCTGAAACTCAGGTAATCGGCGTCGAACCCGAACTAGCCGCCGACGCCCAGGCCAGCCTGCGCGCCGGCAAGATAGTCCAATTCCCCGCCGATCAGGTTTCGCGCACCCTCGCCGACGGCCTGCGCACCCAAAGCGTGGGTAGTATTAACTTTGACCACATGCAGTCCTTCGTCGACGCCATCATCACCGTCACTGAGGACGAAATCCGTCGAGCCCTGAAACTGTTGTGTGCCAATTGCGACACCGTAGCCGAACCCAGCGGAGCGGTCGCCGCCGCCGGATTCCTCTTCCGCTCCGATGACCTGCCGAAAACAAAATTGAATGTGGCAATCATCTCCGGCGGCAACATCGAGCCGAAAATGCTGGAAGAACTCCGCCAGCGATAAGACATTGCAAGCAAGCGCCGCTACGGCCAATAATCATAGTTATGAGACTTCCGATATGAGACTTCAACTCGCTTTTCTCGGCACCACCATGCTCGCCGTATCCTCGTTTGGCTTCGCACAGGCGCAACGCGGCACGCTCGTTCGCGAGGAGTCCATCCGTGTCTCTCCCAGCACCGACGCCGCTAAACTCGGCGAGGCAGGCCGCGGACACGAGCTCGTCATCATCGAATCCGGTCATGACTGGACTCATGTGGAGGCCATCCTCAGAGAGCCAAGAAAAGATGCCGACGAGGACGATCCCGAATCCGAAGGCAAGGCCATCACCGGATGGGTCTCCAGCAAAGCCCTGGTCAGCCTGACCACGCCCAACGGCGACAAGATTGTTTTCGGCGAAGCCGCCGACTCAGAAGACCAAGCCAGTCGCCGCCGCGGCCGCCGCGATGCCGCGCAAGACGCCATGCGCCTCTACTACCGGGTCTACGATTTGTTTCCGACGTCCCCACTCGCCGCCGAAGGACTCTACCGCGCCGCCGACATCCGCTGGCAGACGGATCGATCTGACGTGCTGACCCGGCCCTCGGCCCGCGAGCGCGACTCTTACATGCGCGGCCAAATCAACGAAGAGTGGATGAAGCTGGTCATTAAGAAATTTCCCGGAACCAAGTGGGCCGATCTCGCCGCCTTCCATCTCATCGAAAACAAACTCTGCGGTGACTGGCAGAGCGCGTCCAAGTGCCCGGACAAAGAGGCCGAAATGTATGAGAAGTACGCCAAAGACCATGAGCAGTCTCCCTCCGCGTCCGAAGCGCTCTACGACGCCGCCTGGCGCCGCTCCGCGTTGATCGAGATTTACAAAACCGAGGCCAATCAGAAAAAATCCGAGGAATCGAAAACCCGCGCTTTGGATCTGGCGCAAAAAATCGTCGCCCAATACGCCCAAAGCGATTGGTCCACCCGCGCGCAAATGCTGATTTTCTATATCCAGCAAGGCGTCCCCACCTACGGCAACGCCACCGACTAAGGTCTTGGTCAGCGCGTCGGGGGAAAAGAACGTTTGTGATCAGGACCGAAGCGGACCGAAGTTTTCTAAGCAGCGAAGCTTTCTACACTCTGCCATTCCGACCAAAGCGAAGCCCGCGAAGTGGAGGCCCCTGCCGTTGGCGTCTTCCCGGAGCCGTCCTCGACCTATACTTTTTCTGCGATACTGTTGCCTGAATTTTCCGCGGAGGACGATTGAACGACTACCTGCTGTCTCTGATCCTTGGCATTGTCGAAGGTCTCACCGAGTTCCTCCCTGTCAGCTCGACGGCGCACCTGCGCATTTCCGAACTGCTCTTGCACATCAGCCTGTCCGACGGTTACTGGAAGATGTATTCCATCGTCATCCAACTCGGCGCGATCTTGTGCCTGCCGGTTTATTTCTGGAGTCGCATCAAAAGATTTGTTTCCACGTTTCCTCGCGGCGACAGCGGAAGACGCACCCCGCTCACCCACCCCCTCGGTCTTACCGCGGTAGCGTTCGTCGTTACTGCGGTTCCATCCTTCTTACTCACCAAAGTGATTGGCAAACACCTGGAAAACATTTTGATCATAGGCTGGTCGCTGCTGATCGGCGGAATCGTGATGTGGCTGGTCGATGCCTTAAACTCCAAGTCGGAAGCCGCAGGTCCTGGTGCGCCCGGAAGCCGCATCCACACCTGGAAAATGGAGGATATGAGCCTGGGACAGGCGATCTGGATAGGCTTCTGCCAGATCTTTTCGGCCGTCTTTCCCGGCACATCGCGCTCCATGTCGACCATCGCTGGCGGCCAGATTGCGGGCATGTCGCGGGCTGCCGCTCTTGAGTTCTCCTTCTTCGTCTCTATCCCCACCATGGCTGCGGCCACAGTTTACACTCTGCTCAAATCGCTCAGCGGCAAAGGGGAAAACCCAATCGGCGTCGCCCAGATCGATGCGCATGGCTGGATCTTGCTCGCCATCGGATTCGTCGTCTCCTTCATTGTCGCCTACGGTTCGGTCGCGTGGTTCATGGCCTACGTCCGCAGACGCGGCTTCGCTCCCTTCGCGGTCTATCGGATTATTGTCGGAGCGCTAGTTCTGGCATTCGCCTCAAGGCTGGTGTAGACAGGTTGCTGGCAGCGTCTCTTGCCGGCGCCAGCAGAAATACGCGTTGCTATCAAGTCGCTGCCAGCAAAGACTCTACGAGGAAGCTAGGTGAATACTACGCCCTATTTCCTGCATTGTCGGAACCCAGCCTTCTTGGCATAATGTAAGGGCTCTGGCCGATTGGGCGCTGAAGAGTGTAGTGTCTTCACTGCCTGAATCTGCCCCACATGGACTATCTGGCAAGCATCTTCATTCCCACCGGGAACCGGCGGCTCAACGAGCTGATCGGATTCCTGATGTGTGTCTCCGCGCTCCTCCTTTTCCTCGCACTGGTTTCGTATTCTCCGCTGGACCCGTCATGGAATAGCGCCTCGGTCCTGACCGGCTCCCACGCTGCGCGCAACTGGATCGGCGTCGTCGGCGCGTTCACCGCTGACATGATGCTGCAGTTCTTCGGCATCGGCGCCTTTCTGTTGGTCATCTTTCCCGCGATGCTCGGCGCGCGCTGGTTTCGTTCCATGAAGGTGCAATCGCCGCTGGCAAAAAGTCTCGGCGGGGTCTGGCTGCTGATGTTTGTGCCCGCGATGCTGGCGCTGCTGCCCGGACAGCTGCGCTGGATGCACGTGATTCCCATCGAAGGCTTGCTCGGCCGCGTCGTTGGGGACCTGCTGATTCATTATCTGAACGTGGTGGGCGCGTACATCGTGTGCGCTACAGTGCTCGCCGTGGCCCTGTATCTCTCGACAGCGTTCTCTTTCGCGGCGATTCAACTCTGGGCTCCGACGCGTTTCGCCTTCGCCACTGCGCTGTGGAACCGCTACCAAGATTGGCGGCAAGAGCGGGCCAAAAAACGCCAGCAAAAAGAACTCGATCAGCGGCGAATCTCGAGGCCTGCAGTCAAGACGCAACTGATCCCGTCGCGGCCGGCAACGCAAGGTCCGGCAGTTGCGGAACCCCGACGGACGGGCATTGAACGCATGATGGCCGAGGAGGAAGCGGTAAAGCCCGCGGCAGCATCCGGCGGAATTCTGCCTGAACCTCTGGCCCTGAAGGTTACGCAGGAACTGTCCGCCGATCCTGAAGTTAGCGAACGCGGCGACAGCGGACACAAAGCCAAGACCACTATGCCGCGCATCGCTGCCGGCGGATATAAGTTGCCCTCGAGCAGCCTGCTGCAGCGTCCCGACGAACAGCAGCTGGTCGATGCGGATGAACTCAAACTGCTGGCGCAGGTGCTCACCGAGAAATACGCCGAGTTCGAGATTCACGGACAGATCACGCAGATCAATCCCGGACCGGTCGTCACCACCTTTGAGTTCAAGCCCGAAGCCGGAATCAAATACAGCCGCATCACCAACCTTTGCGACGATCTTTGCCTCGCCTTGAAAGCCGAGAGCATCCTGATCGAGCGCATGGCGGGAAAGAGCACGGTCGGCATTCAAGTCCCGAACCGCCAGCGCGAAATTATCTGGCTGCGCGAAAACATCGAGTCGCAGGAGTTCATGGGCTCGAAATCGAAGATGACGATCGCCATGGGCAAAGACATCAACGGCCGCATCGTCACTGCCGACCTCGCGGGAATGCCACACCTGTTGATCGCCGGTTCCACGGGTGCGGGCAAGAGCGTCGCCATCAACGCGATGATCATGTCCATCTTGTACAAAGCCACGCCCGATCAGGTGCGCCTCATTCTCGTCGACCCGAAGCGCCTCGAACTGGGCAACTACGAGGGTGTTCCCCATCTTTACACGCCGATCATCACCGAGCCGAAACTCGCCGCCAACGCTCTGCGCAATGCCGTCCGTGAAATGGAGCGCCGATTGAAACTGCTCGCGGCCAAGGGCGTCCGCAACATCGATCAGTACAACCGGCTGTTCGATCAGAGCGGCACGCCGAGTTTGTTCGACGAAGAGAATGACGAGAAGCCAATTCCCTACATCGTCATCATCATCGACGAGTTGGCCGATCTGATGATGCTCGATTCCAGCAACGTTGAAGAATCCATCACGCGCCTGGCGCAGATGGCGCGCGCGGTGGGCATTCACCTTGTACTGGCGACACAGCGGCCTTCCGTAGATGTGATCACTGGTTTGATCAAAGCGAACTTCCCCGCACGTGTTTCGTTCCGCGTAGCGACGAAAGTTGACTCGCGCACCATTCTGGACGCGAACGGAGCCGAAGCTCTCCTCGGCAAAGGCGACATGCTGTATCTGCCGTCAGGCTCAGCGCGTGTGCACCGGTTGCATGCTCCCTTTGTCACCGAAAAAGAAATCGCCGCCGTGGTCGAGTTCTGGAAAGCACAAGGCCTGGCCGAATATCAGCAACAATTCCTCGAGGCGCCCAAAGGCGAGCGCGAGGTTGGCTCGGAAAGCAGCAGCGGAGAAGCCGGCGCGGAGGGCAGCGATGAAGACGATCCCCTGTATGGCGACGCGGTGAAGTTGGTAGTGGAATTCGGTAAGGCTTCCACTTCCCTGCTGCAGCGCCGTTTGCGCATCGGCTACGGCCGCGCTGCGCATCTGATCGACCTGATGGAGCAGGACGGCATCGTCGGCGCCGCCGATGGCCCCAAACCGCGCGAAGTCCTGAAGCGGCCCGATTGGATTTCAGAAATCGAAGAAACCACGCGCTAACGCATCCCGTAATTCCTCGTCGAGACTGGCTTGCTAGTTCTTCTTGCCGCCCACGAGAGATGGCCTAAGTCGCTACAACTGTTTTTCCCATCTCACTCAAGCCCCAATCCAGTCCAAAAAGCGCCCTTTCATCCGCCGAGACCATTCGGGCAGCCAACTCTTGTAGCGCAACAGGACCGTTGCCTTAACCGCCTTTGCCGTCTTCGGCGCAGACTTGTTGCTGAAGACGAGATAATAAATTCCCGCTCCCGCCGGAATGTCTGCCTGCACCGTCCCTTCGGCGACCCTGCCGCTTTCGTAGACCGAACTGGTTGCATATCCGTTCTGCCAAACCGTAAAGGCGGCGTCGGTGAGAACATAGACCTCAAGCCCGTTGTCAACCTCTTGATCCGCCACTTTATTATTTTTAGCCTTGGCCGAGTCTCTGCGATTGCCGCCATTGGAACTGTCGGCGAGAGAGGTGAACTGCCCCACGACCGCCACATTCACGGAGCCTTCCGGCAACGCAAATTTGTAATACCGAAAAGTATGCGGACCGACGGAAAAAGGCGCGTCGAGAATGATCCGGTCGTGCTTCCACCCGACAAACTCCTGCACCTCCTGTGCGCTCGGGCTGTCGCTGATCCCGGCCCACAGAATGACGCCAACCAGAACAGCAAGCGATATCCAAAGCAGCAGACGCGACGGCCGTCGTATCTGTCGAATCTCCGGAGGTAGCGGTTCGACGACTGCGGGAGATTTTGGCGGAAGGCTTACCGGCTTGCCGCATTTTAGGCAGAACTGAGCTTCGTCCGGCAGGCTCGCGCCGCACTTGCTGCATCCCAGCAGGACCTTGACTGCGGTCGGCGTCGTGCTATTTGTAGGCATACTCACCGGCTCTCCGCACTGCAAACCGAAGTGCGAACCATCAGGAAGATTGCGCGCACGTTCCGCAAAGGAGGGCCCTTTCGACTGATGCAGAAATGCCAGCAGATATTAGCACAGGTTCGGGCGAACCCATAAGTTTCCCGGAAGCGGCGGAACCGGAGCAAGCGGAAGAAGCGGAGAAGCGGGGTTACCGCGGCGCCTCCGTGCGCAATCCTCGCAGAGCCACCATGCCCAGCGCCAGCACAGTCAGGATCATGGCTCCCCACAGAATCCCCGGATGCTGCTCTGACCACGGCCGCTCGTCGGGACGTCCAGTGTAGCGCGCATTGTGCGCGCCAGGGCCGAGTTCGGCCTGCGCGGCAGAAGCCTCCAGGTGAAAGAAACGAGCGTAGTCGTACTCCGGAGCCGAGAGTTTTTCGTCGCCGAAATACAGACGGAGAGTGGTCTTGCCTTGGGGATCAAAATAGATGCGGCGTTCGAGCGCAAGCGGTTCGGCCGCGAGCACGGCGAGAGGTGGGTTGTCCCCATTGTCGATGGTGAGGATCAGGTGGCGGGAATTGCCGTCGATGTTCAGGGCAATGGCATCCCCGGCCATCACGCTCACCGCTAATTCCTCGTTCGTAACCAGCGTGCCCGCGCGATTGAGGCGCACGCGACTGATTTCGCCGGTTGCGACCTGCATACCTTTGGCGTCTTCGACGCTGACGGTGCGGCGGAAATTCACTTGCGCGGGATCTACACCGAGCAAGATGCGACTCAGAGGAACCCTCGCCGGAATATCGCAGGCGATTTCGGTTTTGCGCGGCATGGGTTGCGGCGCGGCGCACGATCCGACCTTGGTCCAGGAGGCTTGTTGCTCGCGCAAATTGAAGATGCTCGCGCCCTTCACCTGATCCGCGGTAACGCCAGAAGACAGCCGGATGTGAAGGTAGCGAAAACTGGAGGTTGGCAACTTCAGCACCGAATTCGAGCCCAACTGTTCCTGGCTGAAATCATAGAGTGTGGACGGCGCAAGTTCGACGTCGGTGGCCTTTCCAGGCGCGCTGCCGCCAGACACCGATGCCGTGGCCACAAAGTCCCGCGCATCGAGACGCAGGCGAATGCGATCGTATTCGGCCAGGTCCTGGGTATCGAGATCGAACTCGGTGTGCCCGGAAACACTGCCCAGATTGACGATCTTCGCCGCCACTTCTTCGGAAGAGACTCCGGCCTGTTGCTCGGAAAGCGCGTACTGGACGGGAGACTCCCCCTCATACAAGCGCAGGTCCCCGAGATCCGGACGCGCGTGACTCCAGAGCTCTGCGTCGACGATGAAAAAACTCTGCTGGTCCGGCTGCGCAATGTGGACGTCACGGACATTGCTGAAATATGGAATGGCAGGCTCGGGCGGATTGCCGGCCCCGGCAACCAGAAGCATGAGGAACAATGAGATTGTAAATCTCATGCGCTGCTGGCATTCCTTTCTGTTTTTCTTCGAGTTCCGGCCGGGGCGGAAAGCTGCAGCCAGTCACGTTGATAAACAAACGAAATTGCCAGCAGCAACACGCCGAGCACCATGAAGCTGACGATGCGATAGCCGCGATCGAGTTGGGAGACGTCGTAGACGAATACTTTCACGATCGTGGCGGCAATGAGCAAGAGAGCCTGCCAGCGAACAAAAGCCGAGCGCCGGAGAAATCCGATCACCATCAACACGGCGCCGTAAGCCATCCACAGGGCGGAGTAGGTAAAGTCGCGCTCGATCTCGATGCGGCGTAACTCCGGGACCAAGTTCGCTCGCCAGGACCGCACTCCCATCATTTGCCGCGAATAAAACTCGGCCACTTCGCGGCTGAAAGCGATCAGGGCAAGAACATTCAGAGCGACCACGGCGCTCGAGGCGACCCTACGCGCCCAATCGTCATCGCGTTTCGCCGCGTACCAAGCTACGGCTCCCAGCACCGCCACGGCCACGGCATAGGTCGCCATGCGCAGGTTGAAGAGAAGTTGCGTGGTGTGGAAATTATCGATCAACAGCAATCGTGCTACACCGAGTGCCAGAGCTCCCAGGGCAAACAGATTCAGGAAGTCGGACCTAAGGCGATTGGCCACCCCTAGAAGTACTCCGGCCTCGACAAACCAGCCCATGGTAATCCAGTGTGCGTCGAGGCGAATGGGAATCGCGACGGTGATGAAGCCGATGGCGAGGGCGAGATGAAGATAGTGCAATGTCTCCGATGCCCGGCGAGCCATCGCCCGCTGATGAACCTGGCGGCTGAGAAAAATGTAGACCGCAGCCAGTGCCAGCGCGAACCATGCCATGTAGGTTTTATCGACCTCTTCGATCATGGCGTAGGCCTGGAGGAAATAAGTTCCGGCATTCACAAATGCCACCACCGCCGGAACGGAGGCGAGCAGCGGCATCTCTCCTTCCGGTTGCCGTGTGATCAGCGGCGCGATTGCGAAGATGGCGAAAAACAGCGTGGCAAAGGCGAGCGTAAGGTTGAACTGGCTGCGAGTGTAGAAGCGTGAATACCATCCAACGTAAAGCAAAAGAGTGCCCGCGTAGCTCATGATCAGCAGGCGCCGCCAGGGCTTGAACCTGAGCAAGACCAGCGTGCCGAGATCGAGAATCGCCACATAGGTGAACAACCCCATCTCGCGATTCTGACCGGTGGAAAGGAGCAGCGGAGTGCTGAATCCGCCGGTGAGCGCAAAGGCGGCGAGGATCTGTGCGTCCTCGGTCCAAGCCATGGCTGCGGTGGCCGCCGTCACCGCCAGCATCATGGCAAAGGCGACGCCGCTCGGAATCAGGCTATAGATCTGAAACGCCGCCCACACGGACAGATACATCGCTCCAATGCCAACCGCTTTGAGCGAATAAGAAAACGCCCGGTACCCCTTCGTGCGAAATCGCTCGCTCCACGCCACGATCCCGATCCCCGCAAGCAAGCCGATGGTTACGCGGCCGGCAGGACCGATCCAGTTATTGTCGAATGCGAATTTCAGAAAGTAGGAGATTCCGATCAGCAGCGCCGCGATGCCGATGCGATTCAGCCAATGCGAGCCGATACGCGATTCGAGGTCGGAGTCGGCTTCAATTCGCCGAGCCGACGGCTCGGGCGGGATGTTGGGCACTGGAGCGGCAGTCGGCACTTGCGGGTTGAAACCGGCAGCGGGCGGGACCTGCGACGTCTGAGGAGTCCTAGGAGTTTCGGCAACCGAGGGGGGGTGCCGTTCGACCGCGGGCGCCTCCATCTGGA
>Ga0209624_10000507_pt1 | contig 34260 bp, 28 predicted proteins | sample JacPinW_OM2H0_O1_FD_188565 | JGI IMG/M metagenome (GOLD analysis project Ga0209624, IMG submission 188565) | Forest soil microbial communities from Algoma, Ontario, Canada - Jack Pine, Ontario site 1_JW_OM2H0_O1 (SPAdes) (version 2) | ecosystem: Environmental > Terrestrial > Soil > Boreal...
AGAAGGCGTCACCGTGTCGACGAGCGAAATGGGCGATGCGATCGTCAAGGAGCTGGCGCAACAGGCCTCCGAAAGTGTCACCGACGAAGAGAACTAGGCGGCCCCGCGTTCACGGTCCCTCGCCCCGGTGCAACGAAGCCTTGCATCTCGCCTCCCTCCTCTATAACAAACGATCTGTTCGGCAAAGAGAACAGGTCGTTTTATCATTGGATATTTGAAGGCGGGATCGTTGGGGGACCTCGGAGCGCTTCTGAATGGCGCGGCCACGCAATCCGTTTCGCCGGATAGCCTGACCCTGCGCTTGAGCTCCAATTCCCCGCTGCGGATGGATTCGGGGGCGGCGCTGGCGCCGCTGACCGTCGCCTACCAGACATATGGCGCGCTCAACGCGGCGAAATCCAACGCGCTTCTCGTCTGTCACGCTCTGACCGGGGACCAGCACGTTGCCAACCCGCACCCCGTCACCGGCCGCCCAGGCTGGTGGGAGACAATGGTGGGCCCTGGCAAACCGTTCGATACGAACCGGTTTTTCATTATTTGTTCGAATGTCCTCGGCGGCTGCATGGGCTCGACGGGCCCCGCTTCCCTCAATCCGGAAACAGGCGAGCCGTACGGCCTCGACTTTCCGATCGTGACCATCGCCGACATGGTGCGCGCGCAGGCGCTGCTGATCGACCACCTCGGCATTGACACGCTGCTTTGCGTGGCCGGCGGTTCGATGGGCGGCATGCAGGTGCTTCAATGGGCCGCGACCTATCCCGATCGCGTCTTCGCCGCGCTCCCGATCGCGACGGCGGCGCGCCATTCTTCGCAGAATATCGCCTTTCACGAGGTCGGCCGGCAAGCGATCATGGCGGACCCGGATTGGCGGCACGGGCGCTATCTGGTCGAGGGCACGCGGCCCGGCAAGGGCCTCGGCGTCGCCCGCATGGCGGCCCACATCACCTATCTCTCCGAGAGCGCGCTGCATCGCAAGTTCGGACGCAATCTCCAGGACCGCGCGGCGCGCACCTTCTCGTTCGACGCGGACTTTCAGGTCGAATCGTACCTGCGTCACCAGGGCGCGATCTTTGTCGAGCGCTTCGATCCGAATTCCTATCTCTACATGACCCGGGCCATGGACTATTTCGACCTCGCTGCGGACTATGGCGGATCGCTTGCGGGCGCCTTCAAGGGCTCGCGGACCCGCTTCTGCGTCGTCTCCTTCACCTCTGACTGGCTGTTTCCCACGAGCGACTCGCGCGCCACCGTGCGCGCGCTGAACGCCGGCGGCGCTTCCGTTTCCTTCGTCGAGATCGAGACCGATCGCGGGCATGACGCCTTCCTGCTCGACGTCCCCGAACTCATTGACACCACGAAAGGCTTCATCGACGCGGCCGCGCGCGCCAGAGGCGTCGATTGAACCTTGCTCGACCTCACGCTCCGCCGCGCGTCGACCTCTTGCGCGTGGCGGAACTTGTCGCGCCCAAGTCCCGCGTGCTCGACGTCGGCTGCGGCGATGGCGCCTTGCTGCGCCTCCTGGCCGAAGAGCGAAGCGTCGACGGCCGGGGCATCGAGCTCTCGCAGCAAGGCGTGAACGATTGCGTCGCCAAGGGGTTGTCGGTCATTCAGGGCGACGCCGACGCTGATCTCGTCGATTATCCGGACGACGCGTTCGACTATGTCATCCTGTCGCAGACGTTGCAGGCGACGCGCCAGCCGCGCGTCGTGCTCGAGCACATGCTGCGCATTGGCCGCCGCGCCATTGTTTCGGTGCCGAACTTCGGCCATTGGCGCATTCGGGCGCAGGTCGCCTTCGGGGGCCGTATGCCGGTGACGGAGAGCCTTGCTCATTCCTGGTACGACACGCCGAACATCCATTTCTGCACCATCGCCGATTTTGTCGCGCTGGCGCGGGACGTCGGGGCGACGATCGACAAGAGCGTCGCGCTTGATCTCGCTGGCCATCCGCTGCATCGGATGTTCTCGCCATGGGCCTGGAATCTGTTGGGCGATCAGGCGATTTTTCTCCTGCACCGCAAGCGCTGACGCCGCGGGCGTTGACAGCGTCGTCGCCCCGCCGTCAACTATCGGCTGTTCACAAGGAGCTTCCTTCCGATGCCGATCCGCTCCGCCATCAACGACCTCGTTCCCGACGCCCAGGCCTGGCGTCGTGAAATCCATCAAAACCCCGAGCTCATGTACGATGTCGAAGGGACCGCTAAGTTTGTCGCTGACCAGCTTCGCGCCTTCGGTTGTGACGAGGTCAAAACGGCAATCGGCCGCACCGGCGTTGTCGGCGTCATCCGCGGGGCCAAGGGCTCGCGCTCGCGCGCGATCGGGCTCCGCGCGGACATGGATGCGCTGCCGATCGAAGAGGAGACCAACCTCCCTTATCGTTCCAAGATCCAAGGCAAGATGCACGCTTGCGGCCACGACGGGCATACCGCCATGCTGCTCGGCGCGGCGCAGCGGCTGGCGCAGACGCGCGACTTCGCCGGCAACGCCATCGTCATCTTTCAGCCCGCCGAAGAAGGCGGCGCAGGCGCGATGGCGATGATCGACGACGGACTGATGGATGGGTTCGGCATCGAGGAAGTCTACGGCATGCATAACATGCCGGCGCTGCCGGTCGGCTCGTTCAGGCTGCGCAAGGGAGCCACGATGGCGTCGGCCGATGAGATCACGATCACGGTCGAGGGCCAAGGCGGCCATGCGGCGATGCCGCATCAAGGCGTTGACCCCGTAGTCATCGCCGCGCAGATCGTAGTCGCGTTGCAGACCATCGCCTCGCGCAATATCGATCCGCTCGACTCTTGCGTCGTCTCGATCACGCGCTTCCAGGCCGGCACGGCCAACAACATCATTCCGCAATCGGCCTGGCTGAACGGCACGGTCCGCACGCTCAAGGCCGCAACCCGCGACATGGTCGAGAAGCGGATCCACGAAATCGCCTCCGGCCTCGCCGCCTCCGGCGGCGCGACCGCGCGCGTCGAATACCGCCGCGGCTATCCGCCGACCGTCAATCATTCGGCGCAGACCGACTTTGCCGCTGGCGTCGCCCGCAAGGTCGCGGGCCCGGCCCATGTCGATTCGAACGCCCCCCCGGAAATGGGCGCGGAGGACTTCTCCTTCATGCTCGAAGCGCGCCCGGGCGCTTTCATCTTCATCGGCAACGGCGATAGCGCCAAGCTGCACCACCCAGCTTATGATTTCAACGACGCCGCCCTGCCCTATGGCATGAGCTATTGGGTCGAGCTGGTCGAGACAGCGCTTGCGCCGTAGGGGCTTATGCAACCGGAAGGCGAGTCACGGCCAAATAAATCCAAGTAAATGCAAGAAAAAAAGCTTGCATTTCCTTTTTTTTCCTTTGCCGAATCGGGCCTTTTCAAAGGGTTACGGCGAATCCAAATAGAAAAATCCTCTTTGCCCCCAACTCGCGTTCCGGGTTGTGAGCGAAACATCGCAACGCATTCCGGCGCTCCATTTCCCCGCTGCCGGACCCGCCCGCGGCGCCGGAGTTCGGCGGCTCAGAACATACATAACACAGATTATTGTTTTTGAGAACTCCTTGCTGACTTTTTTGTCTTCCGGAATCCAGGATGACCCGTGGCTGCTATGCCTCTCCGGCTTTTTGTGGCTGCGCGCTCGGCCCCGGCCATGACGCCCCTGCCACAACGCCAATCTCCGGTATTGCCGTGGTTAACACTGTATGCTAAGGCGGTGACGTGGTTACTCCCGTGACCGCACACGGCGCACTCAGCCACGATCCTCGCGAGGGGGCCCCGGAGCTAATGCCGGTGCTGAGTGCGCCCCTTGTTGCCAAAGTCTGGCTCGGACCGTAGCGAAGGTCGGGAGGAAACACGTCATGGCCAAGCCCCCTGATGTCGCGAGTCCCGCATAATACATCCGCATTATTGAAGCATAAACGTGCGTTTTTAAGAGGATTTGGCCCCTTAGAGCGTGCTGCGTTCGGATTGACCCGTCATTGCGAGGAGCCATAGGGCGTCGAAAGACGCCCGTCTTTCGACGGGCTATGGCGACGCGCGTAGACGCCCTACGTTCCCCTGGATTGCTTCCCCCGGCTTGGACCCGGGGGGAAGCAATGACGATCGCGGGACGACCCAAATGCAATATGCCTTAAGCGGAGAAAAAGCCTGATCACAGCACCCCGTAGGTTTCGAACGCCTCGCGCGCACCCATGCCGTGCCGGATGGCGGTCGCGACCCTGTTCTCGGTCGACGCCTTGGCGAGTGCTGCTTCGATCGCCTCGGCCGCCACTTCGGAGGGAATGACGAGGACGCCCTCGCGGTCGCCGAAGATGAGATCGCCGGGCACAATCCGCACCCCCTCGATTTCAATGCTCACGCGAAAGTCGATCACTTTGCCGCGCGGCCCCTGGTCTTGCGCGTATAATCCGCGGCAGAAGGTCGGAAAGCCAAGCGCCTCGATGCCCGCGGCATCGCGGACGAAGCCATTGAGTACAGCGCCCGCGGCGCGCAAATAACGGGCCCGCGTGGACATGAGTTCGCCCCACAACGCGTAGCGAAACGAGCCGCCGGTGGCGACATAGACCTCGTTCGGGCGAAGGTCGTCGAGCGCCTCCAGCATCAGCCCGAACGGCTTGGAGGCGCCGGGCGAGCGGCCGCCGTCATCGAAGATGTCGGCCTCGAGCACGGGCATGGCCCGGCCGACAAACTTCATGTCGGGCTTGAGCGGTCCGATGGCCTGCGGCAGGAACTGGCGCCGCCATCCCATGGTGTCGAGCACATCGCCCACGACCGCCGTGAACAGCTTGTCGCGGAGGTTCGAGAAGACGACGTCTTCCTCCATCCTGGCCATGTCTCCTCCTGACATAAGCGGCGAAACCCAGAGTTTCCCGGGCCAAAGGCCGAGCCCGATCCACAGCATTATCAGCTGGTCTGCGTCATGTCAGGTTGTAAAGGCGTAGGGTCCCTCCGAGCCCGCGCGCGGGCTGCACCTGCGATCCAACGAGGCTCGCGGCGAAACCCAGACCAGCGCATGCCGCGTTCAAGCAGAATCGTCATTATCGTCATTGCGAGGAGCCGTAGGGCGTCGAGGGACGCCCGTCTTTCGACGGGCTATCGCGACGAAGCAATCCAGGGATCATCGGGCTCCCTGCGTTCCCCTGGATCGCGTCGCTTCGCTCGCGATGACGTCGACGCCGCCGTCTAAACGCTCTATGCGCTAATGCGTCGCCGGAGGGCAAAGCCGGCGGCAGAAGTCGTCGAGCTGGTCGAAATCGCGGAAGGCGATGCGGATCTCGCCGCTCTCCCCGGCGTGGCGAATGGTGACCTTCGTGCCCAACGCCAGCGCAAGCTTCTCCTGGAGCGCGCGCGTGTCGGCATCGACAGGCGGCGCGCCCTTTCGCGCTCGCGTCGTCTTGCCGAAATTCTCGCCCAAGCGTTCGATGTCCCGGACCGTCAGGCCCTCGGCGACGATGCGGTTGGCAAGCGCATCAGGCTCGGAAACGGCGAGCAGCGCCCGCGCGTGCCCGGCGGAAATCTGGCCGCCCGCGAGCAGGCTTCGCGTGTGCTCGGGCAGGTTGGTCAGGCGAAAGGTGTTGGCGACGTGGCTCCGGCTTTTACCAACCACGCGGGCGATGTCGCCGTGCGAATAGCCGTAATCGGCGCCAAGCTGGGCGTAGCCGGCGGCCTCCTCGAGCGCGTTCAGGTCGGCCCGCTGCACATTCTCGACGATGGCGATTTCGAGCGCTTCCCGGTCCCCCGCCTCAACGATGATGACGGGTATCTCGTGCAGCCCCGCCCTCTGCGCGGCCCGCCAGCGTCGCTCGCCAGCGATGATCTCATACGCATCGGCGACGCCGGTGATGGCGCGGACGACGATGGGCTGGATGATCCCGCGCTCCTTGATCGAGGCGGCGAGTTCGTCGAGCTCCGAATCGTCGAACCGCTTTCGCGGATTGCGCGGATTGGGGCGCAGGAACTCGATCGGCGTCTGCCGCGTGCCGCGCGAGACTTCGGCATGCTGCGGGGTCGCCCCGCCCAATAGGGCTGCGAGTCCGCGCCCCAGGCGAGGCCGGTTTTCGATGCGGGCGGCGTCTTCGGCCATGGATCTTTTCCCTTAGGCTTCTAATTGACTAAGCGGCGCGCCAACGCCCCTCGCGCCGGATGACCTCGGACGCGAGTTTCAAATAGGCTTGGCTGCCGGCGCATTTGAGGTCGTAAAGCAGCGCCGGCTTGCCGTGCGAAGGCGCTTCGGACAGGCGGACATTGCGGGGAATGACGGTGTCATAGACCTTGTCGCCCATGTAAGCGCGCACGTCCGCGACCACCTGGCCCGCGAGGCTGTTGCGGGGGTCGTACATGGTCAACACAATGCCATGAATCGTGAGGCTCGGGTTGAGGGTGCTGCGCACCTGGTCGACCGTGGTCAGGAGCTGCGACAGGCCCTCAAGCGCGAAGAATTCGCACTGCAGCGGCACGACGACCGCGTCGGCCGCAGCGAGCGCGTTGATGGTGAGAAGATTCAGCGACGGCGGACAGTCGATCAGAACATAGGTGGCGCGCTCGGGATCGTCCGCGCTCGACGCGCCATAGACACGCAGCGCATCGCGCAATTTATAGGAGCGGTCGGCATGGCCGGCGATCTCGAGCTCGACGCCGAGAAGATCCATGGTCGAGGGGGCGATGAACAGGCGAGGCACCGAGGTCGGAATGACGACCTCGCGCAGGGTTTTTTCCCCGACGAGCATGTCGTAGCTTGAAGTCGTCCGCGCGCTCCGATTGATGCCGAGCCCGGTCGAGGCGTTGCCCTGTGGATCGAGATCCAGGATCAGCACCCGCTCGCCGATGGCGGCGAGAGCGGTTCCAAGGTTGATCGCGGTGGTGGTCTTGCCGACCCCGCCTTTCTGGTTCGCCAGGGCGAAAACACGCGGGCGCGCGACGCCGTCGGGCTCGCGAACGAGAGACTCCGTCTCGGTCATGGTCATGGCGTTCGGGTCTCAGCCTTGGCGAATGCGCAGGATCGCAGCCTTGGGGTTGACGACGCTCGGAAGCGTTTCGATTGCATAGGCTGATGCCTCAGGCGACGCCGCAATCTGGTCCTTAACTGATTCGCCGCGCGGAAACACGGCAATGGCCCCGCGCTGGATCCAGGGTCTCGCCAATTTGAGCGTCAGCGGCAAGGGGGCGAAGGCGCGCGCGGTCACGGCATCCACAGCTCCGAGGCCTCCGGGGTCGATCGCTTCGACGCGCGCGGGGTGAATCGCCGCCGCTGCCCCGGTGGCGCGGGCCGCTTCGCGGAGGAAGGCGCACTTCCGCCCGTCGCTCTCGATGCAATGGACGATGGCGCCGGGAACATCCGCAAGCTGGATGGCGATCACGAGCCCGGGGAAGCCGGCGCCGGAGCCCATGTCCAGCCAGCGTTTGGCCTCTGGCGCGAGCGCAATGATCTGGACCGAATCGGCGATATGGCGGGTCCAGACTGAGGGAAAGGTCGAATTGGAGATGAGGTTGGTCTTGTGCCGCCAGCGATCGAGCAGCTTAACGAAGATGGCGAGCCGATCCTCTGTTTCACGTGAAACAGGCACAAGGCGCAGAGCGGCGCGGCGATCGTCTGCGAGTTGGTCCGCCAAAGCGCGGGTCGGCGCCCGGCTCACGGGAGGTCCCATTGAGCTGTTCTGTCATTCCCGGCAGACCGAAGGTCTGACCGGGAATCCAGCCGTCTACAGTGCGACTGAGGGAGCTCTGGATTCCCGATCGACCGCGTTGCGGCCGTCGGGAATGACAACGGGAATCGATCAGGCGGATTCACGTCCCTGGAGGGAGCCGATTGCGGCTGGAGGACCGTTCGGCCCGCCTTGCGTGCGCCGCGATCAGCGCCAGAGCCGCCGGGGTCACGCCCTCGATGCGGCGGGCTTGGCCCAAGCTTGCGGGGCGGACGGCGATGAACTTCTGCTTGATCTCATTGGAGAGGCCGGAGAGCCGTGCATAGTCGAGGTCCGCCGGCAGGGCAGCCGAATCGTCGCGCCGGTAGCGGGCGACATCCTCGGCCTGGCGGTCGAGATAAACAGAGTATTTCGCGTCGGCTTCAAGCCGGCGAACAAGAGAAACGGGAATATCGCCAAGTTGAGGCCAGACGCGGGCAAGTTGAGCGAGCGGGAACTGCGCTTGCGCCGCCAGTTCGAAGGCCGAGCGTCGCGCGCCGTCGCGATTGACGATAAGGCCGTGCGCCTCGAGCTCGCGGGGCGTGGCGGTCGCCGCCCTCAGCATGGCGCGGGAGCCGTTCAGCTGGTCGCGGACTTGCGCGTAGACTCGCGCGCGCTCGGCGCCGACACAGCCCAGCGCGATCCCCTTCGCCGTCAGGCGCTCGTCGGCATTGTCGGCTCTGAGCGACAGCCGGAACTCGGCTCGCGAGGTGAACATGCGATAGGGCTCGGTGACGCCGTGGGTGGTCAGATCGTCGATCATCACGCCCAGATACGACTCGGCGCGGTCGAACGTCGTCAGCGCGTGACCGCCGGCCTTGCGCGCGGCGTTGATGCCCGCAACCAGCCCTTGAGCCCCGGCTTCTTCATAGCCGGTCGTGCCGTTGATCTGTCCGGCCAGGAATAACCCCTCAAGCCGGCGCGCTTCCAGCGTCGGGTCGAGCCCGCGCGGGTCGATATAATCATATTCGATCGCGTAGCCGGGGCGCAGGATACGCGCATGCTCGAGGCCCGGAATCGTCGCCACGAGCGCGGCCTGCGTCTCCGCAGGCAACGAGGTCGAAATGCCGTTCGGATAGATGGTCGGATCGTCGACGCCTTCTGGCTCGAGAAAAATCTGGTGGCTGTCGCGGTCGGCGAAACGGATCACCTTGTCCTCAATCGACGGACAATAGCGTGGGCCACGCCCGGAGATCGCGCCCGAATAGACGGCGGAGCGATGCGCATCCGCCTGGATGAGGCGATGGGTCTCGGCATTGGTGCGCGTGATGTGGCACGGGAGCTGCGGCGCGGTGATTCCGGTCGTCATCGAGGAGAAGAATTCCGGCTCGGGATCGCCGTGCTGGATCTCGAGACGTTCCCAGTCGATCGTTCTGCCGTCGAGCCGGGGTGGCGTTCCCGTCTTGAGCCGCCCGAGCGTGAACCCGGCGCCGTCGAGACTTTGGGCGAGCGAGACCGAGGGCGGATCGCCGAAGCGGCCGGCCGGCGTACGCTGGTCGCCAAGATGAATGACTCCGCGCAGGAAGGTGCCGGCGGTGAGCACGATTGCGCGGCAGGCGATCGTGCGGCCGTCGGCGAGCTCGACGCCGGTAATGCCGTGGGCATCGGAGGCGATCCGGGCCGCCTCCCCTTCGACGACGGTCAGGTTCGCAGTTTCGGCGATGAGCGCCTGCATCGCGCGCCGATAGAGCTTCCGGTCGGCCTGGGCGCGAGGCCCTTGGACCGCGGGTCCCTTGCGCCGGTTGAGGACGCGGAATTGAATGCCTGCGGCATCGGCGGCGCGCGCCATCACCCCATCGAGCGCGTCGATCTCGCGCACCAGATGGCCTTTGCCCAGGCCCCCGATCGCCGGGTTGCAGGACATCTCGCCGATCGTTGCGAAGCGATGAGTGACCAGCGCGGTAAGCGCGCCGCAGCGGGCGGCCGCGGTCGCGGCTTCGCATCCCGCATGGCCCCCGCCGATGACAACGACGTCAAATCTCATTTCAGGCTGCCGGATGTTTCACGTGAAACATGTAGAGGTGAGACGTGCTCATGGCCGGGCTTGTCCCGGCCATCCACGTGTTCGAGCCAACCATTAATTCGCACGCCTCCCCCGCCGGCGGAGCCAATGTTGGACTGGTCTTGAAACGGTGCGGCGTGGATGGCCGGGACGAGCCCGGCCATGACGATAGAGCTCGAGGCGCTGCCCGCTCGCAGGTCACTGATCCCGATCCTATTTCCCAACGCACAACCGTGCAAAAATCTCTCCAAGCACGTCTTCAACGCCGATACGCCCGACTATGAGATCCATTGCCGAGGCCGCGCGCCGGAGATCCTCGGCGATCAATTCCGGCTCCGCCGCTCCGGGCTCGAGCGCCGAAGCCAGCGCCTGGCGCGCGTCCTGAAACCCATGCCGATGTCTTTCAAGCGTCAACAAAGCCGGCTCGTGCGACGACATGCGCTCTTCCGCTAGATCGGCAATGACGTCAAGCAGCCGGTCGATCCCCGCCTCTGTTTTCGCGGAGATGGCAAGCTCTTCCCGCCCGGTCGGCGCGTTAGCCTCTTTGAGGTCTGTCTTTGTCCGCACAAGCAGGGTCTGCGATTTCATGCCGGGCGCCCGACTGTCCTCGCCGTCGCTCAGCCACAACGTCAGGTCCGCGCTCTCGGCTCTGCGGCGCGCTCTCGCAACGCCTTCCTGCTCGATCGGATCTTGGCTCTCGCGGATGCCCGCGGTGTCGACGAGGATGACCGGATAGCCGCGCAGATCGAGAAACACCTCGATCAAGTCGCGGGTCGTTCCCGGGATTGGCGAGGTGATCGCGACGTCGCGGCCAGCCAGCGCGTTCATCAGCGTCGACTTGCCGACATTGGGAGGTCCGGCGATCACGACCGTGAAGCCGTCTCGCAGTCGCTGGGCCGAATCCGCGGTCGCGAGCGCCCGGTCGATCCGCTCGAGTGCGGCGCGCGCCGCAACCCTCACCGACTCAAGCGTGAAGTCCGAAGCGTCCTCGACGTCAGTGAAATCGATCTGCGTTTCGATCGCCGCCAGGGCCTCAAGCAGGCTCGTCCGGATGCCCTCGCAGGCGCGGCTCAGCGCCCCGCCGGCGATGCGTTGCGCCTGTCGCCGCTGCGCCTCGGTTTCGGCTTCGACCAGATCGGCGAGCCCTTCCACCTCGGAAAGGTCGATCTTCCCGTTCATGAACGCCCGCCACGCGAATTCTCCGGGCTCCGCGGGGCGCAGTCCGGGCACGAGCGCGAGAGCGCGGACGACCGCGGACGTGACCGCCCGGCCGCCGGTGACGCTGATCTCCGCCATCTCCTCGCCGGTGAAGCTGCGGGGCGCTTGGAAACGGGTGATCAGCGCGCGGTCGAGCGGTTCCCGGGATTGGGGGTGTGTCAGCGTTCGCAGAACAGCGCGGCGATCGGGAAAGTCAGCCCCCGGCGCAATTGCGGCAAGCGCTTCCGAACAGCCGGGACCGGATATGCGCAAGACCGCGATCGCGGCTCGGCCGGCGCCGGAGGCGGGCGCGAAGATCGTATCGTGATCGTTGGCGAACATGTGTTCGCGCTAAAGTTTAGGGAGTACGGAAGGAACCGTCGTCGCGAGGAGCGCTCGCGCGACGCGGCGATCGGGGGACGACCGAATTGCACCAGGCCCCGAGACGAGCGAAATCGCCCGCGCCCCTCCGCCTCGTCCTGAGGAGCGCCGAAGGCGCGTCTCGAAGGACGGGCAAGACCCCGCGGGACCGGCGGCGCCAAATGGACGATTCCCTTCGACAAGCTCAGGACAGGCTTTCGAGGCCCCGCTGCGGCGAGGCGCCTCGGAATGAGGGGGTTGGTACAGGCGAAGGCGGAAGACGGTGGCCGCGAGCGGACGCGAGCTGGGCTCAGTCTCGCGTCGGCGCGGCGGCCGGCAATTCGCTGACCGCGCCGCCGGAATGTGCGGGGGCGGCGGTCGCCTGCTTCCAGGGCGGCGTGCATACGACATATTGGTCCGCAATCGCCTCGTGATCGCCCTGCTTCTCACGCTGGAAATATAGGTAGCAAATGCTGAGCGCGCCGGTGCGATAATCGACGCGGAACACGCCGCCTTCCTGCTCGTGGCGCGTTGCGACCAGCCCGTAGTCGCCGGGGTCCTGCTTGGTCGCGCCGTCGCCGCTGCGATAGCAGGAGGTGACGCCGAACGCGCCCGGACCGACATCGGGTCGCCCCGGATTGTGAGCGAATTGGCACGCGATCACGTCGCCCGACAATTTGTCGAGGCGGTAGACGAGCGATAGATTGATTTGCGGCGCCGCGAGAAACTCATACTGGCCGGCTTCGGCGCCCGTCGCAAAGAGGCACGCGGCGATCGCCGCAAACCCAAAGACTGAAGCTTTTGCCAACATTGCCGACCTCTGCCAAGCGCAAATCACGTGCGGTCAACATGGCGCCGAGCATCTTCACAAATCGTTAAGGCTAACGGCGAATGACCCCGTCAGGCCGTCAGGATCTCTTTGCTGGCGACGGTCGAGTCGGCCTTGAGCCGGTAGACAAGGGGCACGCCGGTCGCGAGCTCCATCGTCGGAATCGTCTCCGGCGTCAGCCGGTCGAGCACCATGACCAGCGCGCGCAGACTGTTGCCATGCGCCGCGACCAGGACGCGCTTGCCGTCAAGCACGGGTGGGAGGATGTTCTGGCAATAATAGGGGAGCGCGCGCGCGACCGTGTCTTTGAGGCTTTCGCCGCCGGGCGGGTTGATGTCGTAACTGCGTCGCCAAATGTGGACTTGGTCTTCGCCCCATTTCTTGCGCGCATCGTCCTTGTTGAGCCCGGCGAGATCGCCATAGTCGCGTTCGTTGAGGGCCTGGTCCCGCTGTTCCGGCAGGCCTGTCTGCCCCATTTCCGCCAGCGCTAAGTCAAGCGTGTGCTGGGCGCGGATGAGGGCTGAAGTGAATACGAGATCGAAGGCGATGCCCTGCGCCTTCATTCGCCGGCCGGCTTCTTTGGCTTCCTCGACGCCGGCGGGGCTCAAGTCCACATCCCGCCATCCCGTGAACAGGTTTTTCAGGTTCCATTCGCTCTGACCATGACGCAACAGAACGAGGAGACGATCGGCGGGCATGGGAACTGGCCTTGGCTGGAGGTCGACGGGCAGCCTTTAAAAGCATGGCGCACCTGCGGCGCCAACCCGAAAACCGCGAATCATTCGGAAGGCAGCTGTCGCCGCGCGCTTGGCGCGAGAACGGGCTTGAGGGGCGCCGGCCGCGCCCGGGCGACCGCGCGGACGCCGACCCGGCGAGGAACCTGCTTGATCGCCTCGACAATGTGGACGCCCGCGAACGGCAACCCGACTGCGCCTCCGACCCGCTCGATCGTCGGCGCCGACCGCATCATGAAGGGACGCGCGACCGGCGGCGCATGAAGCGCCTCGCCCCAGAAAACCGGCGAGAACTCCGCGCGATGAAGCAGGTCGCGAAGCTGGGATTTCGAATAGGGCAGGCCCTGTCCGTAAGGGGTGCTGTCCGTGCGCGCCCAGACGCCCCGGCGGGAGGGTACGATCACGATCATTCGTCCCTCCGGCGCGGTAATGCGCCACGATTCTTCCAAGAGCGCGTCCGGCCGATCGGCCGCCTCCAGGGCGTGAGCGAGCAACAGCCGGTCGATGGACCCGTCAGGCAGCGGCAACATTTGCGGGTCGACCAGCGCTGCGGCGCAACGTCCGGCTTCCGGCCAGATCGCGACGCCCTGTTCGGCAGGCATGAGGGCCAAGCATCGGCGAGAGCCGTCGCGGAATCGGTCGAGAAAGGGCGCGCCGTAACCCAATGCGGCGATCGAAAGGCCGGCGCTGCTATCCCAGCGCTCACGGATCACGCGCCCGATCAACCTGCGGGCGACGCTGCCGAGGGGCGAGCCGTAGAAGCTCTGCAAGCTGAGGACGTCGAGAGGCATCGCTATCGGCCGAACGGAGCCCATGACTTTGAACGAGCGCCCGCCCTTTCGCAATGTGTGGGCGTCCGCAACCCGCACAGGAGACGGGCGGAGGAGAGACAGGGATCGGCCGTGCGGTTATAAGGAATGCGCGGTCAGGGCGCGCGTTTGGCTCGAGAGCCGCGAGAACCGAAGACGGAAATTGCCGAGCGTAATCGCCCATGACAATCAGCATCCATCAGTATCTGTGTCTCACGGACAATTACGGCGTCCTCGTGCACGACTCGACGACCGGCGCGACGGCCTGCGTCGACGTCCCGGAAGCAGGACCCACGCTCGCGGCTCTGGCGGAGCGGGGCTGGAACCTGACCGACGTCCTGATCACCCATCACCACGCCGATCACATTCAGGGCGTTCCGGACGTGAGGGCAAAATTCCCGAACGCGAAAGTGTGGGGTCCGGCCAAGGACGCGGCGCGAATCCCTTTCCTCGATCATCAGCTGAAGGAAGGGGACACGGCCCGCGTCGGATCGCTCCGAGCGAAAGTCATCGAAACCCCCGGGCACACGCTCGGCCATATCGCCTATCATTTCGACAAAGACGCAGTCGCCTTCTGCGGCGACACGCTGTTCTCGCTCGGTTGCGGCCGGGTGTTCGAGACGCCCCTCGCGGTCATGTGGAGCTCGCTGGCCAAGCTTGCCGCCCTTCCCGACGAGACCCAAATCTACTGCGGCCATGAATATACCCAGGCGAATGGCCGGTTCGCCATCAGTATCGATCCCGGCAATCCAATTCTGAAGGCTCGAGTCGAGGAGATCGCGAGGCTGCGCGCCGAGCGGCGGCCGACCTTGCCGACAAATATCGCAGCCGAGCTTGCCGCCAATCCGTTTCTGCGTGCGGAGGAGCCGGCGATTCAGGCCGCGGTCGGCATGGGCGGCGCGGAGCCTGCGGCGGTGTTCGGGGAACTCCGCACGCGCAAGGACCGATTTTAAGGCGTCTCAGACTTCTTGGCCAAAGATTCCAGGCGCTTTTGCATGTCGGACAGCTGACTGCGCAGGTCGTCGATATCCTCCTCGGAACTCGCCTTCTTGGGGGATTCCGCCGTCAGCGCCGCGCCGGCGAAGGGCGAGAACATCGTCAAAGCTTGATTGAACGCCGCGAAATTCTTCTTCGTCAATTCCTGCATGGCGGCGAACGAGCCGGCGGAGAACGCCTCGGGACCAAACATGCGACTTGCAGCTTCACGCATCGCCGGTTGCTCGCCCGTAAAGCGGTCGATCGAAAATTCGAGATAGCTCGGCAGGATCGCCTGCATGCTGTCGCCATAAAAGCGGATCAGCTGGCGCAAGAACGTCGTCGGCAGCAGCGACTGCCCCGCAATTCCCTCCTGCTCGAAAATGATCTGGGTGAGCACCGACCGGGTAATGTCGTCGTTGGTCTTGGCGTCGTAAACGATGAAATCTTCGCCGGCTTTCACCATTTTCGCCAGATCGGCCAACGTCACGTAGGCGCTCGACGCCGTATTATACAGTCTGCGATTGGCGTATTTCTTGATTGTAATCGGAGTGGAATTAGCCATGACGTTATTGCCGGTCCCGGGTGTGACGTCGCCGCGCGTCAACATAAGATAAGCGTTTTTTTGCGCAGCCCAAACCTTTTTTTGCGTTGCAGCGTACGCCGGCGGCCCTCGATGCAACGCGGGAGATGCGGGCGGGGCGTTTGACCGACTCCGCGAGCGCCAGCGAGGCTTCGGGCGCCTGTTACGTCGATAGCATTATCCCGAAAGCCTGAGAAGCTGCGGCGGTGCAGCGCAAATCGCTTGGCTTGAAATTCCGGATGCGCGTCTTATAACCGGCTCTAAGAATCAGATGAGCCATCGACGTCAGCAGGGCTATCTTTGAATATACGAACCGTGTCGCTAGTTTGTGCTGGCGCGTTCTGCCTTATTGCCTCGGATACACTCTTGACCTCTATCGCGGTCGCGCAGATCACGACGGCAGGCGTCGTGGGCGCGTCGTCCGCCGCCGCCGGCTCCCCCGCGACGGTGAGGCTGGTCGCCGAGACCCTCCCTGCCGGCAAGCAGGACCCTGCCGAACGGTCCGCCAGGTCGATCGAATGTGCGCAAAAGGCCGACGCTCAGAGCCTGCAGGGCAAGACGCGGAAGCACTTCTTGCGCGAGTGCAAGCGAGGCTCGTGAGCCGCGCGTTTGAGGCGGCCGCCCTTGTCTGAGGCGCCGGTCGACGAGCGGGTGGAAACCTTCCTCACCCCGCGAGACTGGCTGCGCTATGCGGTCGGCCGCTTTCTCTCTCGTGACCTCGCCTTCGGGCACGGCGCAACGACGGCGCTCGACGAGGCCGCCTTCCTCATCCTCGAGGGTCTGGGCCTGCCGATCGACATGCTCGATCCGTTTCTCGACGCCAGGTTGCTGCGCGTCGAGCGTACCCGACTCTTGGAACTGATCGAGGCGCGCGTAACGACGCGCAAGCCCGCCGCCTACCTCGTCAACCGCGCCTACATCCAGGGGGTTCCCTTCTATGTCGACGAGCGCGTCATCGTGCCGCGCAGCCTGATTGGCGAATTGGTCATGACCGCTTTCGCCGAGGACAACGCGCTCGTTGGCGATCCCGAGCGCATCGGCTCGGTGCTCGACCTCTGCACGGGCGGCGGTTCGCTCGCCATTCTCGCCGCGCGCGCCTTTCCCAATGCGCGCATCGAGGCGGTCGACGTCTCGCCCGGCGCGCTCGAAGTGGCCGCGCGCAACGTTGGCGAGCACGGGCTCCAGGACCGCATCGCGCTGAAGCAGGGCGATCTGTTCGCTCCGGTCGAGGGTGCACGCTTCGACTTGATCCTGACCAACCCGCCTTATGTCGACGCGGCGGCGATCGCGCGCTTTCCGCCCGAATACGCGGCCGAGCCGATGGTCGCGCATGCTGGCGGCGCGGACGGGCTCGACATCGTGCGCCGGATCCTGAGCGAAGCGGCCAAGCACTTGACAGCGCCCGGGACGCTCGTCTGCGAGGTCGGCGCGGCGCGCGCGGCGCTCGAGCAGGACTTCCCGCATCTGCCATTCCTCTGGCTCGACACCGAAGACACGTCCGGCGAAGTGTTCCTTTTGCGCGCCGCCGATTTCGGCGCGACGAAGCCGCGGGCGAGGGGCCGGGGATAAACCGTGGATCGCCGCCAAGGTGCGCGCGGGCGCGATCTATTGGGCGGATCGGGCGGGTCGTCTAATGGCCAGGCAGAGAAGGCGCTAAAAGTTTAGACGGGCGCACACCTGGAGAATCCGACCCTTGATCTGCCCTGCGCCGTCGCCTTCGCGGCTGGTCGGCGGCCGACTGAAGTGATTGGCCCGCTGCTCGAGGACGAAGCGGCCAGCCGCAAGCGGATTTTTGGAAGGCGAGGGGATCGTTGGGTTAGACCGCCGCGGCAGGTCGTTCTTCCACTGATTTCGACACTCTGCTAGCAAGCCGATTTGAATGTGTGTTGCGGCGTCGACCCTGAGATCGGTCTCGGCGAGCGATGGTGATCGACCAGGAGGGTTGGTGGAGTTTTCCGTCATCATTCCAGCCTATAACGTTTCAGGGATTATCGGACGCGCGATCCGAAGCGCGGCGGCGCAGACGTTTTCGCCGCTCGAGATCCTCGTCATCGACGACTGCTCGACCGACGATACTGTGGAGGTCGTGAGGGCGCTGGGACGGGAAATTCCCTCCATCCGCCTTCTCTCAACCCCGGCCAATGGCGGCCCGTCGGCGGCGCGTAACGTCGGTTTGCGCGCGGCGAAAGGGGACTGGATTGCCTTGCTTGACTCCGACGACGCCTGGAAGCCCGGTCGTCTTGAGCGCCTATCGGAAGTCGCCGCTGCGACTTCGGCCGACTTCGTCGCCGACAATCTGGTGATGTGGGACGCTGTCACAGACACCCAATTCAAGCCGACTTATTTTGACTTTCCGGAGGCCCAGAAGCAAATCACGCTCGTCGACATGTTTAGCGCTGACGATAATTTCAATTTCTCAAAGGCTTCTTTTGCGCTTATGAAGCCGATCTTTCGTCGCAAGTTTCTTGCCGAGCATAAGCTCGAATACAATGAAAGCATGAAAGTCGGCGAAGATTTCACCTTTTATGTCGAGAGCTTGTTCAACGGGGCGACGGTCATCCTGATCAAGGAAGCCCACTATATCTATTCGATGCCAAGCTCCCCGTCTGGGCGTTCGTCACATAGCCGCTCGGTCCAGGACGTCGGCAAGCTTCCTGGCATAAGCGACCTCATGAGTCAGAAATATGCCGATCGCATCGACCCGACGCTTAAGCGCGCCATGGACGATTTCCGGAAAACGTTCACTCTCCTTCACCAATCCAACGTCGCTCGGACCTATCGATGGTCCGGCCAATACGCTCAATATCTCGCCTATCTAGCCGCCCGGCCTGAGCTGACGCGGCGTCTAGTCTCCCGCGCCGCAATGAAGATCGCAAAGCGAATGGGATAGGCGGTCGTACGGTTTAGCAGCAATCCGAAGATGCGAGGTGCCGCCGACCCGCTGCTGGGGATCGGCATAGTCCTACGCCCTCGTCGAGATTAAGCGTCGGGCTGAGGGCTGCAGAGCCGCGCCTGCCAACGGCAACAGTCAGACTGGCGCCGGATCGAGGTCGTCGTCAGCATCGGATGCCAGCGACCTCTCGTTCGGGCGACGCGCGCTGCTTCAGGACCAATCCATCAACTGACGGAAAGGCTGGGCTCACGTTCGGCGGCGCGATTGAGCGTGTCAAACATCTGATTGGGGTCAAACCTTGTGCGCACGGCCTCGAAGCTGTCCCACCCGGGATACACGGCGCGCAAATATCCAATGTCCTGTCGCTTATGGAGTTTGCCCCAATGAGCTCGGGCGCCCAATCGCTGCATGACATCCTCAAAGGGATCGAAGACAGAGAGCTTGGCCGCCTGATCTACCATCCACCATGCGTTGAACAGAACCGCGTCATAGCCTGCGTTAGGCCCAAGATAGGATTGTTCGGAGCCCTTCAAAAACTTTATTTCCATAACCCGGCCGGGGTTCAACCTCACGAAATCAGAACCCCGCAATTGCTCGATCGCCATCGGCGCTCGCGAAGCCGCGACGCCATATTGCATCGTCATCGAGACTTGTTGCGGCTCGGCGCCTGTTGGCCGCTTTATGCTCCGCGCCAGCGCCGGGTGGACATTTGCGATTCGACGGAGAGCGGTCTTCGCCCGACCAATGCCCGCGGATTTCCAGCTTTCATCACCCCAGAAAGGCGCATCGCCGGCCACGTATGATCTGAATCCCTTTTCCGGTTCGGCTCTCGTTTCCAGGCCTTTCAAAACGACGATGTCCTTGCCGAAACTCCAATGTCCCCAAAGATGCTCGTAGCGCTGCAAGAGTTCGGGCGTCCGAGCAAGGAAATCGTCAATGGACATTGAAAGTTCGTCGAAACGGACCCAAGGCGTCGAGATGGCCTGAAGTTCCAGTTCGACGATCACGCCGAGCGCGCCAACCGCCACGGCAGCCGAGCGTTTCACCTCTGGCGCACTGTCCTGATCGATTTTCTTGACCTCGCCGGACGCGAGAACCAAGGTCAACGATTGCACGAAGTCCGACATCGTGCCCCATCGAGCGCTCGTTCCATGCGTGGCGGTCGCCACGGCGCCGCCGATTGAACCTTGGGTCAAGAACGGCAGCGACGGCAACGAAAGACCGGCTCCAGCCAGAAATCTCGTCAGGTCCCCAATCCGGACGCCGGACTCCACGACGACCGTTTTGTTGACCGGATCCAAATGCCGAATGCGATTGAGCCCATTGAGGCGAATGGCCACCTCATCGGTGAGAATTTCGGCGCCGTAGGAAAATCCGTTGCCAAAAGCTCTTACCCTCTGGCCGGAGCGATCGGCGGCGACGATTGTGTTGCTGACATCCTCCACCGTCGAGCACTCGACGACCTGGCGGGGCTTATAGCACAGGACCTCGCCGTAAGTTTTTAAAGTCTGGGTGCGTCCGTGAACGAGCGGGAAAAGCGGCGCCGGCTGGACCCGTCGCTTGAGGCGGTCCGATTCGAGCATCGCCTCGACGACTGCAACATCGCGCAAGGCTTGCGCTGCGGTATTTAGTAACGGCGTGCCGCGTTGAACGGCGTCGATGCAATGAGAAAGGGTCTCGTAAACGCCGCCCGGCACAAACAGATCGTCCGTGACCGGAATGAACCGCCTGCCGGCTTTTCCTTCGACACGAATCCAATTGTGCCGAAAATCGCGACGACTGAAGCGGTGAAAGCCGGCAAGCAGCGTCCCCTTGGCGCCGACCAATCTGAGCCCTTGGTCTCCCGCGCCTGACGGCGCTGCGAACGACAAGCGATAAGCTCCCTCCGCCCCACCCGAAAACGAGAAGATCGCTGTGACGCTATCCGCCGGCGGCAGATAGGGGAGGTGTTGGCTCACCGAGGCGCTGACCCACTCGATCTCGCCAGCAATCTTTCGCAATAGCGCGACAAAATGAACGCCGGAATCGAGGAGAAAGCCGCCCACATATTCGGGAGTTCCCCGCCATTGCAAATTCTCCGGACCCTTGAAAGCGTGATAGGTGAAATCCGCGAACCGAAGCTCGCCTATGGCGCCGCTGGCGACGATATTCTCGACGATTTTGACGGTCTTCTTAAAGCGCCAATTCTCGGCGACGGCCCAAAGCGGCGGCCGTTCGAGTTGGGCATAAAACCTCATCAGCTCAATGCCGCTCGCCACCGACGGCGAACACGGTTTCTCGCTGATCACGTGCTTCCCGGCCGCGAGAAAAAGTTTGATCGCGCTGGGCATGACGTCGATGGGCAACGTCAGGTCTACGAGATCGACATCCGGGTCTCCCGCGACGTCTTCAAGCGAGCGGTAGTGCTTGATGTCTTTGCGACCGTACAAATCGCTGGCGCGCGCGACGGATTCCTCGGATCGGCTGCACAGCCCGACAAGCCTTATTCGACCCTCTCCTTCGAGGCGTTTAAGGGCTGGAATATGAGCGACGCGAGCAAACCAGCCGCAGCCGATCAAGACCGTACGAACGCCACTCGACATAGATCGCCGCCTTTCAGTTCAACCTTCGGTTCTTCTGGAGTGTAACCGCTTTGACGCAACCGTCGCCGTCGCCGCAAGCGCACCCGAAGCGATCCAGCCGAGCTCGACGGTTCGGCCCGGCGCGTGGGCAGAGGTATACGATGATTATCCGCAATGCGTAACCCAGGCGCCGCTCGCGGGACGAGCCCCAAATCGCTTAGCGTATCGCCCCCGGCGGGAAACGGCGCCCGCTCCAGCTGACTTTCCTCATTCCCTCGGCTATTAGGCTGCCGCTTGATATTGGTTCATGAGGATGCCGCCAACGTGAGGCGGCGAGACGACGCGCCTTTGGACGCTTGGGAGGTCACATGGAAACGCGACGCATAAAGGCTCGGAACGGCGAGGGACTCACGTTTTCCGTCGTCGGCGAGGGGACTGGCCCGCTCGGCGACTTCTATGAGCTGCTCGACGAAAAAACGTCGATCGCGACGATCGAGCAGGCGCTCGCGAGCGGCGTCAAGGTGTTCGATTCTTCCCCCCATTACGGCAATGGGTTGGCGGAGGCACGGATGGGCGCGGGGCTCAGGCGCGCGAAGCGTGACGAGATCCTGGTCTCGACCAAGATCGGCCGCATCATGGACCCCTTCACCAGGCCGCCCAAGCTGCGCAGCGACGTGGTTTCGCCGGGCTTCGCCGGCGGACATCCGCACGCGCCGCGTTTTGACTATTCCTACGACGGCGCGATGCGCTCGATCGAGCACTCTCTGTTGCGCATGGGACTCGACCGGCTCGACATTGTTCTCATCCATGATTGCGACGTCTGGACGCATGGCAAGGAGGAAGCGCCGGGGCGCTTCAAGGAAGCGATGGAGGGCGCCTATAAGGCGCTCGACAAGCTGCGCAACGAGAAGACCATCAAGGCGATCGGCTTCGGCATCAACGAGGCCGACACCTGCGTCAAATTCGCCAAGGCCGGCGATTTCGACGTGGCGATGATGGCCGGACGCTATACGCTGATCGACCAGACGGGCTTGGCCGAGTTTCTGCCGCTTGCGCTCGAAAAGAATATGGGCGTGATGCTCGCCGGCGTGTTCAATTCCGGCATTCTCGCGACCGGATCGGGTCCGAACGCGAAGTACGACTACACGGACGCTCCCAAGGCGGTCGTCGACAAGGTGAAGGCGATCGAGGAGATCTGCAAAAAGCACAAGATCACCCTACGCCAGGCGGCGATCCAATTCGCGCTTGGCCATCCGGCTGTCGTCACCGTCGTGCTGGGCGCGGTCAAGCCAGAGGAAGTCAAGGGGAACGTCCATGATGCGACGGTCGAGATCCCGGCGAGCCTGTGGGCGGACCTCAAGTCGGCCAAGCTTCTGGACATGGCCGCGCCGACGAAGGGGTAAGCCGGGTTCCGCGCCCAAGGGACTGCGCAAAAGGTGGGGGACAACGCGCGCCCCGCCTTGCTAAAGCATGACCTAAGGCCAATCTGGCCCTCCATGAGATCCAAATTGTTGCAGCCCGGGAGGCATTTCCTGTACCTGGTAGATGGTACAGGCCTGAATGCAGGTAAGTCGAGGGCGTTAGATTGTTATTCTAACGTCTATAATCTCAATATTTACGTAGAGACTCATAATATAAACAATGAAGCAAATATAGCCTTTTACTTCAGCGGAGTGGCGTCTGCCAGTACTAGCACTCTGGGAAGCCGCGCAGCGGGTATTGGATTGAATGATCTGATACAGCAGGTGTATGTAAATATCTGTTCAAATTTTAACGGCGGCGACGAAGAAAGTATACCGGATAAGCTATATCTTTTTGGATTTTCGCGCGGCGCTTTCGTTGTGCAATCTGTGTGCCGGTTAATAGACGAGTATGGACTGCTACACGCTGATCGTATAAATCTTTTCAATGAATTGTATCGTCATTGGCTAGGCGAAGATAAGACTCTAGATAAGGAAGCATTCACGGAGGATAACTGTTGGAACGCTGTTTCCCTCGAATTTGTTGGTTTGTTTGACAGTGTGTTCGGGGTTTATAACGAAGACCGCAATAGCCCTCTACTGAGACCGGCCGCAGATAAGGATCGACAATTACCGGCCGTCATTAAGACAGCCGCGCATCTCCTCTCGATCGACGAGGGTAGACGATACTTTGCTCCCTACCTCTGGAAGGGGATCTCCAAGCCCGGGCAAACCCTGCTCCAGATTTGGATGCCCGGTAACCACTCCGATGTCGGGGGCGGCTACAGCGAAGATCTGCTGAGCGCAATTGCGCTGCGGCGCATGCTGGAACTTGTAGCGAACAACACTTCGCTCAAATTGGATCGAGATAGAGTGCCTGATCTCGACGCCCTAATCCGGCGGGACTGCGTCCAAGACAATAAAAGGCACATACACGACGAACGCTTTTCGGCGGTCCGCAAACTCCGACCGATGCCGAGGCGGCACAGGAGCGAGTTTATCTCGAAGGAGCATCTGTTGGACCCGAGCGCGGTATTCCTGAATCGGAAGTTTGTGATCAGGGGTAGGAAGCGCACTCAGTATCTCCTGCCGAACGACTGGCTCAGCCTGCCAGTTCTCGAAACGCTGCCCGCAACCTCGGATGGCTCTCATGAAGTTCCCGCCCGAATTTCTTGACGAGATTCGCGCCCGCCTGCCGGTCTCGGAGGTGGCGGGGACACGCGTCAAATTGCGCAAGGAAGGGCGCGAGTGGCGAGGCCTCTCACCCTTTTCGGCGGAGAGGACGCCGTCGTTCTTCGTCAACAACCAGAAGGGCTTCTTCCACGACTTCTCCTCCGGCAAGCACGGCGACGCCTTCGCGTTTCTGATGGAGACCGAGGGGCTCACCTTCCCGGAGGCGGTCGAGCGGCTGGCCAACATGGCCGGCCTGCCAATGCCCCGCCCAAGCCAAGCCGACGCGGCCGAAGACAAAAAGCGCGCGAGCCTCGTCGACGTCTTGGCGATGGCGGCGCGCCTGTTCGAGGCGAACCTGCAGCAGCCGATCGGCGCCAAGGCGCGCGGCTATCTCGCCGACCGCGGCCTCGGGGCCCCGGTGCAACAGCGCTTTGGGCTGGGCTTCGCCTCGAGCGAGCGGTTTCACCTGCGCGACGCGCTTGCGGCCCAGGGCGTTGGCGCCGAGGCGATGATCGACGCGGGCCTGCTGGTCCACGGGGAAGACATCGCCGTCCCCTATGATCGGTTCCGCGACCGGGTGATGTTTCCGATCCACGATCGCGCCGGCCGCGTCATCGCCTTCGGCGGACGGGCGATAGAGGCCGGCGCCAAGGCGAAGTACCTGAATTCCCCGGAGACCGCGCTCTTCCACAAGGGCGGCTTGCTTTTCAACCATCATCGCGCCCGCAAAGCCGCGCATGATTCAGGCGCGATCGTCGTCGTCGAGGGCTATATCGACGCAATCGCGGTGAGCGAGGCCGGCTTCCCCAACGTCGTCGCGCCGCTCGGCACGGCGCTGACCCCCGATCAATGCGCGTTGTTGTGGGCGATGGCGAGTGAGCCGATCCTGTGCTTCGACGGCGACGGCGCCGGACGCCGTGCAGCGTTCCGCGCCATCGAGACGGCGCTGCCGCTGATCGGCGCGGGCAAGAGCCTGCGCTTCGCGCTTCTGCCCGAGGGCCAGGATCCCGACGATTTGATCCGGCTCAGCGGTCCCGCGGCGATGGCCGAACATCTCAAGGACGCGCGGCCGCTCGCCGACATGCTGTTCATGCGCGAGACCGATGGCGAGCGTTTCGACACGCCCGAGCAGCGTGCGGCGCTCGAGCGGCGCCTCGTCGAGGCGGTCGGCAAAATCGCCGACGAGACCTTGCGCCGGCACTACCAGGCGGACGTGAAGCGGCGCCTTTCGGCGTTCTTAGGCGACGAACGCGAGCGGCCGGCGCGCGGCTACGGCAGCGCGAAACAGGCCTTCGTCCCGCGGCGCGGCGGGCGATTTCCCCTGCCTGGGCCGCGGATCGGCGTCGCGGAAACGCCCTTGGCGCCGCAAAGCAAGCTCGGACGGAGCTCTGGCCTGCCGGCGCGGGAGGTCATGATCCTTTCGATTGCGCTTGGCCATCCGGCATTGATCGAGAGCCGTTGCGAGGAACTGGCGGAGACGGAATTCATGGGCGCTGGCGTCAGCGCCTTGCGCGACGCGCTGCTCGCCGCTCCGGTCGACGCGCTGATCTCGTCCACAGCGCTTGGCCAATGGCTAACGGGCGCCGGGCACGGGCCGGCTTGCGAACGGATTTTAGGCTTGGCCGCAAAGATGCCGAATTGGTGGTGCATTCGGCCGGAGGCGGCGCCTTCGGACGCCGATCAGGTCTTGAGGCAAAGCTTGGCCTTGCATCGCCGGGCTGGCGCGTTAAATAGGGATTTGAAGCTCGCGGAGCGGTTGCTTGCAACGGAGCCAAACGAGCTTAATCTTGCCCGACTGCTTGATATCAAAGCGAACTTGGCTGACCTTGCCGACGCGGAAGCAGCCATTGACGGTTTTGGCGATCAATCCGGACGCATATCGTCCGCGATCTGACCCGAACGGCCCGGCGCGAGAGATCGGGATGGCGGGTTTGAGCGGGACGCGGTGGTGAACAAAGTCTTAGCTCGACCGCGTTAGCTTTGTGCGGCCGCCCCGGCATGACGGGGATGGTCGACAATTTCAATACCCGGCGCCCTGGGCCGCGGAATGACGGAGACGCCGCGATGGCAAAAAAAGACGAGGCGAAGGCCGAAGGCGAAGCCGCGGTAGTCGAGACCCCAGATAGCCCGCTGCTCGATCTCAGCGACGCCGCCGTCAAGCGGATGCTCAAGATCGCCAAGAAGCGCGGCTGGGTGACGCAGGATGAATTGAACGCGGTCCTGCCGTCGGAAGAGATTTCATCCGATCAGATCGAGGACATGAACGCAATGCTCAGCGAGATGGGCATCAATGTCGTCGAAAGCGAAGACGCGGAAGAAGCCGAAAAGGAAACCGCCGACAGCCCCGACGAGGAGGAGGCCGAAGGCGGCGAGCTCGTCGAGACCGCCCGCCCGACGGCGGTCGCGACCCGCAGTTCCGAGCCGGCCGAGCGCACCGATGATCCCGTGCGCATGTACCTGCGTGAGATGGGCTCGGTCGAACTCCTGTCGCGCGAGGGCGAAATCGCTATCGCCAAGCGGATCGAGGCCGGCCGCGAAGCGATGATCGCGGGCTTGTGCGAAAGCCCGCTCACCTTCCAGGCCATCATCATCTGGCGCGACGAGCTCAACGACGCCAAGATCCTGCTGCGCGACATCATTGATCTCGAGGCGACCTACGCCGGTCCCGACGGCAAGAAGGCGCCGAAGACCGACTATTCAGCCCCCGGCGCGCCGCCGCCACCCAATCCGGCTCGCGATCGCATGGCCCCGGCGACCGCGCCGCAGGCTCCGCCGGAAGGATTCGAAGGCGAGACTCCGCCGCCCGACGGCTTCGACGATGAGGACGATCTCGAGAATTCCGTCTCGCTGTCGGCGATGGAAGCCGATCTCAAGCCGAAGGTGCTTGAGACGTTCGACCGCATTGCGGACGCTTACAAGAAGCTGCGCCGGCTGCAGGATCAGAACGTCGAGAACAAGCTCAAGAGCGAGTCGCTCTCGCCCGCTCAGGAGCGCAAATACAAGGCGCTGAAGAAGGACATCGTCGGCGACGTCAAGTCGCTGTCGCTGAACCAGAACCGCATCGATGCACTGGTTGAGCAGCTCTACGACATCAACAAGCGCCTGATCGGCCTAGACGTGCGGCTCATGCGCCTGGCCGAAACCCATCGCGTCGGGCGCGAGGATTTTCTCAAGAACTACCAAAATTCAGAATTGGACCCGAAATGGCTGCTCCGGGTCTCCAAGCTCACGACGCGCGGGTGGAAGGAGTTTATCGCCAACGACAAGATTGGGATCAAGGAGATCCGCACGGAGATTCAGTCGCTGGCGACCGAGACCGGGCTTGAGATCCAGGAGTTCCGGCGCCTCGTGCAGATGGTGCAGAAGGGCGAGCGGGAAGCACGGCAGGCGAAGAAGGAAATGGTTGAGGCCAACCTGCGCCTCGTCATCTCGATCGCCAAGAAATACACCAATCGCGGCCTGCAATTTCTCGACCTGATCCAGGAAGGCAACATTGGGCTGATGAAGGCGGTCGACAAGTTCGAATACCGCCGCGGCTACAAGTTCTCCACGTACGCCACCTGGTGGATTCGTCAGGCGATCACGCGCTCCATTGCGGATCAGGCAAGAACCATCCGCATTCCCGTGCACATGATCGAGACGATCAACAAGATCGTGCGCACCTCGCGCCAGATGCTGCACGAGATCGGCCGTGAGCCGACGCCGGAAGAGCTGTCGGAAAAGCTCGCCATGCCGCTGGAGAAAGTGCGCAAGGTGCTCAAGATCGCCAAGGAGCCGATCAGCCTCGAGACGCCGATCGGCGACGAGGAGGATAGCCACCTCGGCGACTTCATCGAGGATAAAAACGCGGTGCTGCCGATCGACGCGGCGATCCAGTCCAATCTGCGCGAAACGACGACACGCGTGCTGGCTTCGCTGACCCCTCGGGAAGAGCGGGTTTTGCGCATGCGCTTCGGCATCGGCATGAACACCGACCACACGCTGGAAGAGGTCGGCCAGCAATTTTCCGTTACCCGCGAACGCATCCGCCAGATCGAGGCCAAAGCCTTACGTAAGCTCAAGCACCCGAGCCGGAGCCGTAAGCTTCGGAGTTTCCTCGACAATTGAGCGATGGCGATCGCCGGTTTCTATATTGGCGACTGCCTGTTTCTTTTCCATCGCGAACCGGATGCGTATCCACTAGTCTGTGTTGTCTATTTATCATCCTCAATAAGGCGTTCACAACCGCTCCTGACGTGTTATTATTGGTTGCGGCGCACCACGCGCCGAACAGGGGTCTCACATGAAGCGTTCGGTAATCGCAGCGTTGGGCGCCGCGATCATTGCGATGCTTGGCGCGAGTTCCGCTGCGCAAGCGGGTACGATTGACTTTGGCGTCGTTGGGATAGGCGGAACGATCGGCAGCACCGGGTCGGATTTGGAAGAATCGACGGCGCTCGATCTCGATGACACGACGCTGTTCGTTTCCGGGACCGGGACGGGCGACGAGTCCGGGTTGGCCGCCTTCGACACGGTCTCGGTTTTTGCTCCCTCGCCGCCAGCCACTAACATCATTTTTGGATCCGGGACGGGGACGTCGCCGCTTTCGCCTGAGGTTGTCCTCTCGTGGACGGGTAGCCAGGGCGCCTTCACCGAAACACTGACCACGGTGCAGGAGGTCGCCCGCAACCCAGATAGTCCTGACTCGATCGGCGTCACCCTGTTGGGAACGGTGACCGGCCCCCTCGGCAGCGGCTTCGTCGACACCCCGGTTTCTCTCACCTTGTCCGCCACTCAGGACGGCGGCCCGGGGAATACTATCAACGTGTTGTTCACCAACGCGACGGGCGTAGCCCCCTCCATTCCTGAACCCTCGACATGGGCGATGGTGGCGTTCGGCTTTGGCGCCCTCGGCTACGTCGCGTCCCGCCGGCGCAAGGCCAATCTCGCCGCATTTTCCCTGTAAGTTCCAAAGCTAGTCGAGCGTCTGCCGAAAGGCCGCCTCTTTGGCCACCTTTCTATTTCTGCAGACTGCGCTTTGTCACGCCTTCGCGCCTCTGGCGGTTTCAGAGCGTGTGCCGTTGCGCTGACCCGACCGCCTTTAGGCGCTGTTCGCCAATCTCGACACGCAGGATGCCGATCTCATTAGTCAGGGGCGCGTCAGGACGTTCGTGGATTTAGAAGGGTTATTCGGGGGGTATTCGGCGCCGCAACACCAGCGAGTTGGACCGCGTTGCTGCAACCTCGATGGCGAACGTCCGCGCTCAGATGCCCCAAACCACAACTGCCTCTCGTGGCTCCTCAGTCCAGGGCCGCGGGGCCCATCTTGGCCGTAAGACTCGGATTCAATTGAGCTTTATTGCTTAACATCGACCTCTCCAGGACTGGGGCCGGACCGCCGCGTGTCACTCTCCTGTCATCCGCCATTGCTAGAAGGAAGTTGTATTGGTGCGGAACATTCTCCAACCCGCTTCCGAGGAACTCAACGAAAGGCTTGACTAGTCGTCCCGCACCTGCTTTGTTGACGCAACGGTACTGTGGGTTGGTTGTGCTCTTCCCAAGAGCGATGATTTGTAGGGGGTTGTGCCATGAGGAAGATTTTGCTTTTGTCGGCGGTCGGAGCCCTTTCCGCAGCGGTTTCGATCCCGGTTGCTAATGCTTCAGTCCTCGCGGTGATCGGTCAGGAGAGTGATACCGACCAGGTCGCTGCGACAGTGTCGGGTGGCGTTACCACAATCTCGAGCAGCACGTTGGTCGACATCACCGCGATCGACGCGCCTATTTCCGTCCCGATCACAGCCACCTTGGATTTCACCGCCACCAGCGTTGGACCTGCCATTCTAGTGGGCGGTAACATCGTCGAAGCCTTCACGGGGTCGTTCAGCATCACGGGCGGCGGCAACAACTACCTTAGCGGAACGTTCGACGACTCGGTTTTCGGAGGTGGCAGTTCGCTGGTGCTCAGCGCTTCCAGTGATCAACCAGGCGAGACCGTCACGTTCACCTCTAGCGTCATACCGGTTGTCGACCTCGCCGATAACCGGGGCATTAGCTTCAGCTTCACAGACGTCTCCCCGCCTGCCACTACCGTCGGGAGCGGGGCTTCGAGGACGCTCGCCCCGTTCGCAGCGGATATCAGCGGCGATTTCAGCGCTAATGTTCCCGAGCCCGCGACCTGGGCAATGTTGGGCCTCGGCTTCGCCGGAATGGGCTTGGTCGGTCTGACACGACGCCGGAAGAATTCCCGTTACGCATTCTGAACGACTCCAGTTTAGTCGGATATGGACGGCCTCCTGCGGGAGGCCGTTTTTGTTTACGATCAGCAAGAACTCGTTGCGCAATCATGTCAGTGGGTCCCTACCGGTCTTGATGTCGCCGTTAGCAGGCTTGGAAATAGCGCTCGCGATACCACCCGTGAATATGCGGCGCCGCAACATGGCGGCGAATGCGCCGCGCGGGTGTGTCGCGTTACGCAACTCGGCGTGCGAGCGTCAGCGATGGACGCCAAGGCTTTAGGCGAGCGGCGAAGCCTTCAGGCTCCCTACGTCCGGTGCCTCAGCGACGGGCTGGCGCTCGGAAGGCGCTGAAACAATTGAGGTTTATCGGCATATGGTGTCTTCCAGAAGCGCCAGGCCGGGGCTGCGCGTCATTCTCCTGTCACTTGCCGCCGCTACAGGCAGGTTGCAGTTGGTGCGGTTCTAGTTAGCATTGTCCAATCCCTTTCCGAAAAATTCAGCGCAAAGGGCTTGACTACTTCTACCGCACCTGCTTAGTTGACGCAGCGGTGCTTCTCGCAACGTAATGTGCTGCTACTGTGGGTTGTCGGCGGCCGAACTAGGGGAACTTTAAGATGCGGAAAACTTTACTGATGACAACCGGGCTGGCCTGGTTGGCCCTGACTGCGGCGGTAAGCGCCGCTCCGGTGGTTACGTTGACTCCGGGACCTGACGATCCGCTGTACTTCGAGCCTGAAGCCGCCGGTCAGGACGACTTCACGTTGGGCGGCATTACCTGGAATGACGTGTCCGGCACCGCCGACACCGAGAAGGGGTCCTTGACTGACATATATGCCGCTCCTCTGGGAATGGGCACGAGCCAGACCACGGGCACGACCTATATGGCCGTCGAGGGTGGTGGTACGGAAACGGCGACCTTCGCGACGGCTCAGACTAGCCTTACCCTTTATTGGGGCTCGATCGACGGCGGTGAGGGCGGCAATCTCAACACACTTTCGATCAGCGTTGATGGCTTTACGTTGACTGGTGCCGATTTGGTAGCATTAGGAGCGAGTGGATCAGGCTCTCAGACGGATCCCAATTCCAACGAGTTGGTGACGATCTCCGGCCTCAAGCCTTTCACGGAGGTGTCGTTCTCCTCGACCAAGGATGCGTTTGAGTTCAGCATTGTTCCGCCCACCACAACGACCACTGGGGCTACTCCAGAGCCAGGGACTTGGGCAATGATGATGCTTGGGTTTGCCGGACTCGGCTACGCTGCGTTCCGTCGGAACACGAAGGGTCGGGCGTTGGCGATCTGATCGCCCCTCTTCTCGAAAATACGCAAAGGGCCGCCGCGAGGCGGCCCTTTCCTTTTGCGGACGGGCTTCCTGCAAGTTTAGGCAATCCGCGATGGCGCCGGGCCCGAGCGCGGCTTGCCGATTAGACTAGAATTCCAACATTGCTGCGGGATCGGCCAGATGATGCAGCCGGTCGGCGGCCGCCAGGGCGAAGCGTAGCAGGAGCGCGCGGCGGCTGGCCGGCGCCATGCGCCTGAGCTCGGCTTCGCGCACGATCTCCGCGCCATAGGGGTCTGCGACGATGAGACCCGCCTCGGCGGGCATCAGGTCGACCGGCGTATGCTCCGAAATGGCGAAATAGAGCTGGTCGCAGCAAGCAGCGTAGTCTCGCCATTTGCGATCGGCGCGAAAGTCCGCTGGCGACGACTTGACCTCGACGATCAGCACCTCGCCATCGCGATTGACCGCCGCGATGTCGGCGCGCCGACCATCGGTCAGCGCGAGTTCGGTCACGCTCGAGAAGCCACGCGCCCGGAGCAGCCGCCGCACTCCGCGTGCGATCATCAGCGCGGTCTCCGACTGACGCCCGTCCGGCGGAAGCGTCTGCGTTTCCTTCCACATCACGCGGCTCTGGCGTCGGCGAGGATCATCTCGGCCGCTTTTTCGGCGATCATCATCGTCGGCGAACCGGTATTGCCGGAGGTGATGCGGGGCATCACCGACGCGTCGGCGACGCGCAAGCCCTTAAGGCCGTGAACCCTGAGCCGCTCGTCGACCACAGCGAACGGATCCTGCGCCAATCCCATCTTCGCGGTCCCCACGGGATGGAAGATCGTCGTCCCGATTTCGCCCGCCGCTCGCACAAGCTCATCCTCCGACTGCAGGTTTGCGCCAGGCTTGAGCTCCTGGGGCGCGTAACGCGCAAGCGCGCGTGCGGCGGCGAGGCGGCGCGTGAGACGAATGGAGTCCACGGCAACCCGCTGGTCGGCGAAAGCCGACAGATAGTTGGGTTGGATGACTGGCGCGGCGCGCGGATCGGCGCTCATGGCGTGGGTCGAGCCGCGGCTCTCCGGCCGCAAATTGCAGACGCTGACCGTTATCGCCGGATAGGCGTGCATGGGCTCGCCGAAACGATCGAGCGACAGCGGCTGGACATGGAACTCGATATTGGCGGTGGAATAGTGGGGCGAGGACTTGGCGAACAGGCCAAGCTGCGAGGGGGCCATCGTCAGCGGCCCGCGACGCCGAAAGCCATAGTCGAGCCCCATCATTCCCCGCTTGAACAGGGACTGGTAGTCGACGTTCAGCGTGCGCGCGCCGGTAACGCCAAAGATAGCTCGCAGCTGCAGGTGATCCTGCAGATTTTCCCCGACCCCCGGCAGAGTATGGACGACCGAGGCGCCGATCGCCTTGAGACGATCCGGGGAGCCGACGCCCGAAAGCTCGAGGAGCTGCGGCGAGCCGATCGCGCCCGCCGCCAGTATGATTTCCCCTCCGACTCGCGCCTCGTGGCTGACGCCGTGCTGGGTATAGCGCAAGCCTGCGGCGCGGCGACCCTCGAACAGGATGCGCTCTACATGCGCGCCGGTCGCGAGATGCAGGTTCGGCCGCTTGAGGATCGGCTTCAGAAACGCCGTCGCGGCGCTCCAGCGGCGGCCACGGCGCTGGTTGACCTCGAAATAGCCCGAGCCCTCGTTGTCGCCCTGATTGAAGTCGGCGATCTTCGGGATGCCGATTTCGACCCCGGCCTCCCGCACCGCGTCGAGGATCGGCCAGAACACGCGCGGGCGCTCGACCCGCCACTCGCCACCCTTGCCATGCAGCTCGCTCAGGCCGCCGTGATGGTCCTCTTGGCCGATGAAGTAGGGCAACACGTCGTCCCAGCCCCAGCCGGCGAGGCCGAGCTGGCGCCAGCCGTCATAATCGGCCGCCTGGCCGCGCATATAGATCATGGCGTTGATGGCGGACGAGCCGCCGACCACCCGGCCGCGCGGATAGGCGATCGAGCGGCCGCCCAAATTCGGCTCCGGCGCCGTCTTGAACATCCAGTCGGCGCGCGGATTGCCGATGGCGTAGAGATAGCCGACCGGAATATGGAACCAGATCCAATTGTCGCGGCCGCCAGCCTCGACGAGGAGCACGCGGTTGCGGGGATCGCGGCTCAGCCGATTGGCAAGTACGCAGCCGGCCGAGCCGGCGCCGACGATAATGAAATCGTAGGTCTCGGCGCTCATGCAGCTACGGCCCAGCAGGCGACGTCGCGCCCCTGCTTGCGCTCGAGCGGCGGCTTCTCGGCGGTGCAGCGATCGAAGGCGAGCGGGCAGCGCGGATGAAATGCGCACCCCGGAGGCGGCGCAAACGGCGACGGCGGCTCGCCGGAAAGCAGGATGCGCTGGCGCTTGGCGGTCGGGTCGGCGACCGGCGCCGCGGACAGGAGCGCCTGCGTGTAGGGATGCTGCGGGCGGTCGAAGATTGTAGCGCGACCGCCGATCTCGACCGCATTGCCGAGGTAGATCACCATCACCTCGTCGGCGATATGGCGCACGACGGAAAGATCGTGCGAGACGAACACATAGGCAAGCGCAAATTCCTCCTGCAGGCTGGCGAGGAGGTTGAGCGCCTGGGCGCGGATCGAAACGTCGAGCGCCGACACGGGTTCGTCGAGCACCAGGATCTTCGGCTTCAGCATGAGCGCGCGGGCGATGGCGATCCGCTGGCGCTGGCCGCCCGAGAACATGTGCGGGTAGCGATGATAATATTCAGGCCTCAAGCCGACCTTGGCCATGATCGACAAAGCCTCGGCCTTGCGCTCGGCGGCCTTAAGCTCCGTGTTGACGAGCAGCGGCTCCTCGAGCGCCTTGCCGATCGTCTGGCGCGGATTAAGCGATCCATACGGGTTCTGGAACACGATCTGGATTTCCCGCCTGAGGCGCGCCCGCGTCGCCGCGCTCGCATGCGCGACATCCTCGCCATCGATCAGGAGCGAGCCCGCGGTCGGATTTTCGATCAAGGTGAGGAGCCGCGCCAGCGTCGACTTGCCGGAGCCGGATTCGCCGACCACCGCCAGCGTGCGCCCGGCATGAAGTGAGAAGGACACGCCCGCGAGCGCCTTTATTGTCGCGTGGGAGCGGAAGGCGCCACGCGATACGGAGTAATCCCGTGTGAGGTCCCTGGCCTCGAGCACGGCGCTCACGGAGCCGCCTCTTGCAGCTCGAGCGCGCTCGGTATCCCGCCGACCAGCGGCGTCAGACAGCGCGCGCGGCCAAGCGCGGGCTCAGCTGGCAGCGGCTCGGAATCATGGCAGGCGTCGAAAACATAGGCGCAGCGCGGCGAGAACACGCAGCCGCGCGGGCGGTCGAACGGCCCGGGCACGACGCCCGGAATGGCGGGCAGCCGCCGTCCGTTCGCCCGCTCCGGCAACGCCGCCAGAAGTGCTGCGGTATAGGGATGGTGGGGATCGGCAAACATCTCGCGCGTGGCGTTCATTTCCATCTGCTGGCCGGCATATTGGACAATAACC
>Ga0209624_10000508_pt1 | contig 34108 bp, 35 predicted proteins | sample JacPinW_OM2H0_O1_FD_188565 | JGI IMG/M metagenome (GOLD analysis project Ga0209624, IMG submission 188565) | Forest soil microbial communities from Algoma, Ontario, Canada - Jack Pine, Ontario site 1_JW_OM2H0_O1 (SPAdes) (version 2) | ecosystem: Environmental > Terrestrial > Soil > Boreal...
CCTCATGATGATCGCTCCGGCCTGCGCGATCATCATGAGGACCAGGGCGATTCCTGGAATAAGAGCCTTCGACTGCTGCCACATCGTGAAACCCTCCCGCTGAATCTTTTTCGTCTGGACTGCACCACTGCAATATTTCTCGAGAGGGAGCACCACTGTGGATGCTCCCTTCTCGATGAGTCTTTCAGCTGTTACTGACTTCCACCGCCCGAACCAGCTTCCTGCTTAACCTCAGACTCGGTCTGGTCAGCAGCCGTCTGCTGATCCTGCAGAGTCTTCTCGGCGTTTTTGTCTGGCGGCGGAGCCGGGACATCGCCATCCACAGTGCTGGTGTCCGGCGCTTTCGGCAATCCGCCCGTGCCTTGTTTCTTGGCTAGTTCTCCCATTCCATCTTTCAGTCCCTCACGGAAGTGGTTGTACATCTCTTGCAGATCGTCCGTTGAGACTGGCCCTTCCTTGCCAACCGCGCAGTCCGACTTCGTGCTGGCAACGACCTTTACGTTCACGTTGCCGTCGCCGTCCGGCGTGTCGGTCGTGCGCTGAATGACGTCTCCTTGCGAGAGAGGACACTCGTCACCGTCCGCCACCAGGCTCATGTCCGAAGCAACCATGAACGTCTTGAAGTTCGGATCAAGCGCGGGAGGAGCTTCGTTGGAAGTCGCCGGCTGCCCGCCGGAACTAGCGGCGTTGCCCTTCGACGCTTCCGCCTGCTCGGCCGCAAGCGTTGTTTTCACTTCGTCTGACAGGGCTTGCTTGACCTCGGGACTGAGCTTCGCGGCTTCCGCTTCTGCCGGCAGGAACGGAGTCAAACTGGCTACGAGGTTTCCGTCATCCGGTAACTGCAGCCATCCAGTCGCGTTCGCTTGTGATTCATAAGCAGCCTGCAAAGTGGCTGCGATCATGAAGTCCGTCAGCCAGAAAGCTGCGGTCGGGTACACCGGGTACGGCGCATAATATGGGCCGTAGTAGCCATACCACGGCGCCCCGCCCCATCCCCAGCCGTAAGCGATCGGAGCCGGCCACGGATTGTAAGCCCATCCGTAGTAAGCGGGGCGATAGTAGTAAGCCGGATAGTAGCCGTAGTAGGGCCGGCCCCCGTAGTAGTAGCCGCGATATACGCCGCTGCGGTAGGCACCGTGATAGTAATACGTGCGCGAGTAGTAAGAGCGTCCGCCGCGGACAACGTAAGCGCGCTGCACGTATCCACCGCGTCCCGTGGTGACGACACGTGCTCCGTTATGCGTGGCAATCACCGTTCGGCCGCCATGCATGCCGCGCTGGATCTGCATTCCATTGCGGTTCACGGATCGAATCTGACCGTTTGGCCGGATACTCGCCGATCCTCCGCCGCGAAGAGAAACCTGTCGGCCCGGAGCAACGTGACCGTTCGCTCCGCGACCTCCCGCGTTCATGTTGCCACCGGGGCGTCCCATCGAGTTGTTCGGGCCGGTCCGTCCCGTGTTGTTCATGCCGGTGCGGCCATTGTTGTTGCCGCCCGGACCCGTGCGACCCGTTGTATTGGCTCCAGGTCGGCCTGTCGTATTTGTTCCAGGTCGGCCCGTGGTGTTTGTTCCCGGCCGCCCCGCCGCGTTCCCAGGTGCCGTGTGGCCTTGTGTCGTGGAATGTTGTGCCGGCCCAGAATTGTGCGCGGGCGCGCTTGCATGTGGCGCTGGCGCACTCGGCTTCGGAGCCGTCTTCTTCTCCTGAGCGGCAAGTAATGCCGGAACCAAAACCAGCATCGTGATCACGGCATATTTCTGCAGAGACTGTTTACGAACCATATCCATCATCCACTCCATCGGAAGCTCCTCGGCTCAAAACGTTCATTCAGTTGCCAGAGTTCGGTAGGGACGCGCGAGCGATCCACGCATTCGTTTGCGAAATTTTCTGGGGCCCGGGACAAAAAGAAGGCCGGTAAAACGTGCCTTGCGGGGGACGAGGCTGGCGTTTTACGGCGAACAAACGTTATCAAAACTGCAACCCCTGCGCAATCGAATAATCCGTCTTGTGTACCACGGACTGCGTTAATCTATTCGGTCCTTTGGAGGAAATTCGTGCGTTATCTCGATCGCTTGCAGCCACTGGCCCTTCTCGTCATGCGCCTCGCGCTGGGTGCGGTCATGGTAGCTCACGGCTATCAGAACCTTTTCCGTCATCTCCACGAGCATGTGCGCTTCGTGGCGAGCCTCGGAATTCCCGCGTGGCTCGGTTATGTTTCCTATTTCGCAGAGTTCGCGGGCGGTTTGCTGGTTTTGGTTGGACTCTTCACCCGGGCCGCCGCTTTCGCGCTTTGCATCGATCTAATCGTCGCCATCTGGAAGGTGAACTGGCACAACGGATTGACGGGCGATCACGGATACGAATTTCCTCTTGCTCTCGCTACTCTCGCCTTTGCGCTTATCTTTCTTGGCGGAGGGCCGATCGCGATGGACCACGTCTTTCACGGCGGGGGCGGCGGTTCCGGCAAGCGATAAACCCATATGGGCCCCCAACCAGCAGGCACGCGGGGACATAGGACGCAACTTTCTGCACAGTCCCGGGTTTGGATTCGTACGCCCCGGAGCGCCTGTTCGCTCGCCCGGTCAGGGTTCGATTGGGTTGAAGGCTAAGGTTCGTCCGTTTGTAATTCGGTTCCAGCTGAATTTATCATGGACCTAGAGCACCCAGGCACTTGCATCCAAAAGGTTTGGCGATGGCATCTTAATTCGCCAGCAGGCCTAATCCACAGGAGGTTCGTCTTGAGAAAGTTTGCCTTCCTCGCCGCCATCTTCATGTTTCTTACTGCCGCCAATTTCGCTTCTGCCCAGCAAGCAGATGCCATGTTTGGTTTCGGTACCGTCATGTCCCCCGGGGCTGCCGATTGCGGCGCATCGGGATTTGTCAATCTGGTTTGCCCGGAAAAGGGTGGCCTTTATCCCAACATCAGCGCGGATGTGATCTTTCACAAGCGCATTGGGTTTGGCTTCGACGCTTCGTGGAGAGGCAGCCAAGGCGACTTCGCTGGACTCGGTCAGCCTTATCGCCCGATCCTGTTCGACTTCAATGGCGTCTACCAGCCCCGCTTGAGTAAAAAGGTCGGAGCCGATCTGATGGCCGGCATAGGCTGGCAGAGCACGCGTTTTTACGGATATCAGCCAACCAGCAACTGCGTCTACTTTGGCGCCTGCTATAGCAGCAGCAACCACTTCCTGGTCGACATTGGCGGCGGTATCCGCTACTACGTTTGGGGACACGTGTTCGTCCGCCCTGAGGCGCACTACTACCACATCCTGAACAACACCGATTTCTTCAGCTCCGGCAACGTCATCCGGGTTGGCGCATCAATCGGTTACACTATCGGTGGTCCAGAGTAGATTGCCGTTGGGCTGACGGCTGCTGAATTGTCCCGGGCGCACGGTTCGCTTCTCGCTCACCCGTAGGCGTCTGTCCGGCCTGCTTCATGGAAATGCCGATCACGCTCTTAGGGGGGCAGGATTGAGAAGGTTCTCTTCGTTCGCATTCGCATGCGCGCTTTTTATCACCGCGAGCATGGCGCGCTCACAGACAGTGGACGTTGCGGTGGGCGGCAGCACAATTTGGTCTTTCAAAAACCCCACCGCCTCTGTCGGATTTCTTCCTCCCGCTGAGAAAGGTGGGGTATATCCCGGCGCCAGCGTGGAATATATCCTGCCGAATCATTTCGGTCTCCTCGCTGAAGGCGCTTTCCGCTACCACCAGGGAAACTACAACGACTTCCAGCCTTATCGCGCCATCCTCTACGACGCCAACGGCGTGTACACGAGCCATCTCGCGCGCAAGACTCGCGGCGATTTCATGGCCGGCATTGGCGCCGAATCATTGCTCTTCTACAACCAGGCCAACGCTTGCAACATTCCCACCGGAGGCTGCAGTACTACCCTCAACAGCAACCATTTCCTTCTGCACTTCGGCGTTGGCGTGAAGTACGCCCTCTGGCGAAATTTCTTCGTTCGTCCTGAGGCGCATTGGAACTACATCATCAACAATCACGAATTTCATTCCAACAATGTTTTTCGCGTCGGCGTCTCCCTTGGATATACCTTCGGCGAGCATAAGCCCGCACCCGCACCGAAGCCGGCTGCTCCCACCCAACCAACAACCCCGACGACGTCCCCGCCAGCCACTCAACCACCGAGCCAATAGAGAAAGGCAGCGTCCAAAGACGCTGCCTTTTGTTGAATCTCCTATTTTCGATCCAGCTCTACTTCATCGATTCGCAGATCTCGGCTTCGTGGATCGCCATGTCTAAGTGCTTGATCGCTTCCATGCGATGTCCGTCGAAGTCGTGTTCTGCGCTCTCCAGATGATGCTTGGCCGCCCGCATTGCTTCCAAAGCCTCGTGGATATGCGGATGCGGAGGCGCCGGCATGGCGGCGGCAGGTGCCGGAGCCGGAGCCACTACCGGTGCTGGAACTGCTGGAGCCTTAGGTCCGGCTGCCGCTGCCGGAAAGGCCAGCGTAAAGAGAACCGTTGCCATGATAAGCAGAGTTAGAAACCCAGTCTTTTTCATATGTTCCTCCTCGTCCGAATTGCGGCTCGGACGCAGCCGATGTAATTCCTTGCGCTGCCACGGATAATCGCCCCATCGCCCCGAATGACCCGCGACACTTCGGCACAGTATAGCCTCACACTCTGACCCTTCACCCTGTGTAAATGGTTACTTCCCAGATGCCGCTCCGTTCTCCATCCGCTTCCGCCACCACACCCAGATCGCAGCCAGCACCACCACGATTGCAACGGCCACATCGAATCGTTTGATGATTCTCTCCAGCCGAAGCCAATGCTGCCCGAACAGATATCCAGCGCCCGAGATCACAGACACCCACAAGCCTGCGCCCAAGAAATTGAAAATCAGAAATTTCCGCCACTGCATTCGCAGCACACCCGCCATCGGTCCAGCGATAATGCGCATGCCGAATACAAATCGTGCAAAGAAGATGGTTGCCGCTCCATACCGATCGAACAGCTTTTCCCCTCGCTCCAGCGTTGAGGGCCGAATGCGAAAAATCGACTGGTAACGCACGAGCAGCGGACGCCCTCCGTAGTATCCGAGGACAAATCCCAAGTTGTCTCCGATCGTTGCTGCGATCGTAGCGACGACGATGATCCACCAAAGCTGCAGTTCGTGCTGGGAATAAGCCAGGAAACTGGCCATTAGCAGGATCGTTTCGCCCGGCACTGGGATGCCGGCATTCTCCAGCAGCAGCGCCACGCCCACGGCCCAATATCCATAGTGCACAATCGCATTCCGCAACAATTCGAGAATGGATTGAGTCATGCGGTCCCGTAGGTAAAATTCCAGAAGCGCCGGTGCCCCATCGGCGGTGGCGAGGACGCTTCGCACTCGCCTCGATCAATCAATTTGCAACGATTCACTTCGTCAGAAACTCGATCAGCGCCCGATTAAACTCCTCCGGACACTCTTCGTACGGCAGATGTCCCACGCCGGGGAAGACAACCGTCTGCACATTGGAAAAATGCCGAGCCACCAGCTCCATTGATGAAAAGTAGACGGCCGGATCCTTCGTCCCCCACATTAGAAGTGTCGGAATCGGAGCGAGTTTCGGGAGCAATCTCTCAAGTTCTTCCAGATCTTCTCTCCAGGTCTTCACGATGCTCAATCCGTGTTCAAACAGACCGGGAATCGCAAGCGGCGCTTTATAGCCCTCCAAACTGCCGGGAGGAATTTTCTTCGGGTCACCGAACATTCGCCCATGCCAGTAGGGATAGAGTTGCTGCATGCGGCCCATCCGAACTCCGGCACGAAACAAGCCGGCGCCAAAAAATGTTCCGAAAAACGGTGCCAAACGCTTCCCGTGTGCAGAGTACGGATTCACCGGGCAGGCGAGCACCAGGCGTCGCAACTTGAGTTTGCAAGCGTCCCCGCTCACGCATTCCGCCGCCGCGCACATCGCCACGGCCCCACCTCTTGACGTTCCGAGCAGATCAAAGGTCGACAGTCCCAGCTTTTCGGCGAACTCCAGAACCCGCAGTGCCGTCCCCCGCATCGAGTGGTCGATGCCTTTGGGTCGATCCGAGAATCCTGCGCCCAGCATATCGAGAGCAAATACGGTCGCGTGCGGCGCAAGAGCGGGCATGGCATAGCGCCATGAGAACGAATATCCCAATAACCCGTGAAGCAGGATTAGCGGAGGCCCGGAGCCCGAACGCAGGTAGCGCATCCGCGCTCCGTCCAAGTCCATCCAGCACTCTTCAATGCCCTCGCCCAGAATCGGAGCAACATTCGCCGGGATCTCTTGAACTTGGCTCATTCCGCTTTACAAGCGCCCGAAAATCTTCCGGCCTCAAGGACAACTCTTTCCCACGCCCCGGACTCTATTTAAGTGAAACAACGCCTCTGTCGCTTCACTTTGGGGAGCCTCGGCTCCCCGTTTTTTCGCCTTGTCATCCTGATGCGAGCGCACTTCGCTCGCAGAAGGATCTGGGCGAGCCGCGCGATGCGTCGCGCTCTTTGCGACGCAGCGATCGCGCGATTGGCTCGCTTCCCTATTACGCTGCGGCCTTCGGTTTCTTCCCCAGCAGTTTCTTCAGCACGCGAATCCCCTTATCTACGTGCTTCTCTTCCATCAAGAACGGAGGCAGGAAGCGCACGACTGTGTCCTGGGTGCTGTTGAACAAAACTCCCTCGGCTAGTCCTGCATCCACAATCGGACGCGCAGGAATCTCCAGCTGAATTCCCTGAATGAATCCCCGGCCGCGCACACCGATCGCGGCTGCCTTCTTCTCCACGAGCTCTTTCAGTTGTTGCTGCAGATAGGCACCGACTTTATTGACATTCTCCAGCAGGTTTTCTTCTTCCACGATTGCCAGAAACTCCAAAGCAACACGGCATGCCAGCGGCCCGCCGCCAAACGTTGTTCCATGCTGCCCGGGTGAAATCGCAGTCGCGAATTCTTCCTTCGCGATAAACGCGCCGAGAGGAAGTCCCGCTGCGATCGGCTTTGCAATCGCCACGATATCCGGAGTAACTCCGAAACTCTGGAACGCGAAAATTGTTCCCGTCCGGCCCAGGCCGCATTGAATCTCATCGAAGATCAATGCCGCCTTATGACGATCGGCCAGCGCTCGGCACTCGCGCAAGAATTCCACCGAACACTCGTAGATTCCGCCTTCGCCGAAAATCGGCTCCAGCACAATCGCGCAGGTATTGTCGTTCACCGCTGCTCGCAGACCTTCCACATCGTTCTGTTTCACAAACGTGACGTCGTCGAGCAGAGGCTCAAAGCCCTTGCGATGTTTTTCCTGCCCGGTGAGCGAGAGCGCTCCAAACGTACGCCCGTGATACGAACCATCCAGCGCTACCAACTTTGACTTCGCTTCTCCACCCGCGCGATGCCCGGCGAGCCGCGCCAGTTTGATCGATCCTTCAATCGCCTCCGTTCCGCTATTCGAGAAAAAAGCGCGGTTCAATCCGGATAGCGTGCACAGCTTCTCTGCCAGCGGTCCCTGATACTCGTGGTAGTAGAGATTCGAAACATGCACAAGCTTCGCCGCCTGGTCGCGGATCGCCTTTACAATCCGCGGATGCGCATGGCCCAGGGCATTCACGCCCAGCCCGGATACAAAATCCAGATAGCGCTTCCCATCAATGTCAAAGAGGAATACGCCTTTGCCGCGGCTCAGCACTACGGGATACCGGCTATAGGTCGTTAATAGAAACTGGCGCTCACGTTCTGCAATTTGTTCGAATGTATTCATAAGAAGTTCTGATTTTACCGGAATGTGCTCAGGAAAACGGATCATCGATCCACTTTCCGCGCGAAAACATCGGGACGGAGAATCCTGTCGTGTACTTCCCTCATACGGGATTTCATCCGATCATCTGAACTGCCGTCTCCACAAAGATTTCTCAATAGCAGAAGAGTGCGGGCTCCAATGCTCCCGAACGCAGAATCCTGTGCATCAAAGCACGACAAACGCACGGATCAAGGCTGGAGATGTTTCCTGAACGTCGCAGTTGTGTCCGACATAAAGTCAACGGTCCTGTATTCGCCAGCTTCGATGGCGTAACTGGAGGAATGATTCTCGATCTGAGTGAGCAGGGGCTGTCCATGCAAACCGTGACCCCGCTCGACACCGGACCTCAAGCGGACCGCCGCCTCCATCTTCGTCTTGACTTGCCGGATTCCGACGTACATCTCGAAACTACTGGCTACATCGCATGGGCAGACGCTCTGGGGCGGGCCGGAGTGCGCTTTTCAGAACTTCCGGAAGAAGCCCGCCGACGGATCGATCACTGGCTGGCGCTCAATGACCAAGCCCCAAGCCGCAAGGCGCCCAAACTCACAGTCGACCGAGTCCTGGGAACGAGTACAAATCTCTCGGGCACTACCCGCGCCAAGGAAACTCGATCCATTCGCCTTGAAGCCGCCTCGGGCCCGGAGCAAAGAGATACTCGTCCGCCCGTTTCGACGTCGGTTCAGTATGAGTTCCAGTCGCTCGGGCCTGATCTCAATGCGGCGCTGCGTGTCATCAGCGATCGTGCGCGAACTCTTCTGCGAGGAGGTGGTGCCGCCATCGCCCTAGTGGATGGCGGACCCATGATGTGCCGCGCCAGTGTTGGAAGCGGAGGCCCTCCTCTCGGAACACAAGTAGATGTCAATTCTGGGTTTTCAGGGGAATGTATCCGGTCAGGAAAGGCTTTGCGCTGCGACGATGCCATCACCGATCATCGTGTCGCTCCGGAGATATGCCGCAAACTGGGAATCCGCTCCATCGCTGCCGCGCCCATACGGTACGAGCGAAGCGTGGTCGGGCTGATTGAAGTTTTCTCTCCGCACAGCTTCGCGTTCGATGAGGGCGATCTCGCCGTCCTCGAACGGCTGGGACAAACAGCCCTGCTGATGGTCAGTCAGTCACATGCATTTCGACACATCGGACCTCCGGCTCCGGCCTAGTTCGACGGTTACGGCCTCTTTTCTCTCCGGCTCCAATTCCATAACGGCGCACCCCACGCGCCGATTGCCAGTAACGCTCCGAACAGGATCACGGCATCGATGCTGCTACGTCCTTGGCTCGACCAGTAAACATCCTTCAGATTCAGCCAAAGCGCGAATTCGTCGAGCGTAAGAGCCGCCCCCACCCCATAGAGGATGGACATGAGACGTCCCACAAAAATCGATGAGCCATCCGTTCCGACGCCTACTTCGCATAACCATCCGTATCCGACCAAGAGAAGAATCAGTATCCCGAACACGAGATGGTGAATGTGTCGTCCTTCCATCTGGACGAAATGAAATGGCGGAATCTTGTGAAGGACCGCGTAGACCACCGCCCGCACTCCCGCGAATGTCATGAAGAAACTGACTGAGGCAATAAATAATCGCCGTCGCGGACGGTCGGGAATCCCCTCGTGCAGTGCTTGCCCGAGGGATGTTCCATGCAGAATGAGCATGCTCAACGCTGTGCCACAGATCGCCAGCAGAAGAACGAACCACGTGTAAGCCATGCCGCATTAAAGCGCAAGAATCAACCTCAGCGCCAGCACGCTGAGCAAGCCCCATTCCTCTCTAGGTGTCAAAGCAGATTTATTTCGGAATGCCGGCTGCCACCGGCACCGTATAGAAGGTGTACTTGTATGCCCAACGAGATTCGTGGCCGGCAGGAACATTGATATTCACAAACGGCTCTGGCGCAACAACAGTTCGCACCGCCCAGACTCCGACATTCGCCAGCGGCTGATCTGCTGCGATCAACACAGCGCCCCCGGATTGGTGGTTCTCCACCCGGAGGCTGTAGTCGGATGCATCATTGCTGAATCCCGCGAACTCGGTGTAGAACGTGTCACTGCCCTTCAGATCTTTCGGAAACCGGAGCTCTTTGCCCCGAATCTCGCCGAGGCCGCCCATATCGAGCGTGCACCGAAGAGCAAATGAAAAGCTCAGTACTACGGATGGTCCCGTCTGCTGATGATCGATCGACAGGAAATTATGGTCGTAGACCTGCGTCTCGATCGCCCTCTTGCCTAAGTTCACGAACCGATGTTCGATCGTCATGACAGGATCGTTCTTCAGAAAGCGAATCGTCTTCGTGTAGCTAAACTCGTATCCCGAGCCACACTTGACTTCCTGCGTGAACTCAATCCAGTCAGGGCCACTTTTCACCGTGCGCTTACCGCCGTCGACGATCGGGTATATCCGATATGAGCTGTAGGCTTCGTTGTCGGGCTTGCGCAGCGATCCAACACCGATCTTGCAGAATGTCTCGCCAGGCTTCGCCTCCGAATATCCGAGAGCGGATCCGTCTTTCCCGATGAATTCTTCGACAGGCCCGCTGGCGGCACTGTTTACACCCGCAACAACGGGATCGCCTATCATGACGTCGGGCACTCCTGGGTCGAACTTCTCAAAGAACGGCCCGTAGTAGCTATGGCCTTCGTATTCCAGGCTGCCGATGACACCGGCCCAGTCGAACCGCATGCCGCGGTAAAAGCCCTTCTCAGCGTCGGGCAAATACACCTTCGCGCGCAGCACACTATTGGAGATTTCTGCCTGGGGATAAGACTGACCGGGATAGGTCTGTGCCGCGAGCGGAGTTGCAACCAGCAGAACCAAAGCCAGCGCCCACGCCATCTCATTCTCCATTTTCGCCACGCTTGCCTTTCAGTACAGTGACTTCTCTCCCTCCGGACGCGTCTTCCAGCGCCGGTGCACCCACAGCCACTGATCCGGATATTTCCGCACGTAATCTTCGATCACCTTGGTGAACTTCTGGGTGTTGGCCACTATGTCCGCTTCCTGATCGCCCGTGCGAATCAATTCGAGCGCCGGATCGAATCGTAACCTGTACTTGCCCATCGCCTTATCCCAGATCGTGAACGTCGGAACGACCGCCGCATCGGTTCGCATGGCAATCCGCGCCAGTCCGCTCGCCGTGCATGCAGGGATTCCGAAGAAGTCGACGAACACTCCCTGCGGCGGAGTCATATTCGTGTCCATCAATATTCCGACAGTCTCACCCGCCCTCATCGCTGCCAACAATCCACGCACAAAATCGTCCTTCGCGACCGTTTTGTTTCCGTGCATAGTACGGTAGTGCTCGATCATCCGGTCTAGATAAGGATTGTCCATGGGCCGCATCACAACGTGCAGCCAGTAGCCGTGCAGCGAATGCGTGAACGCCGAGAGCTCCCATCCCCCAAAGTGAGCCGTCAGAAACAGCACGCCCTTGCCGCGCGCGCGAGCCTGAAGATAGTTGTCGAGCCCGTCATACACGACAACCTTGTCGACATTTTCGAGGGTGTAACGCGGGAATTGGCACAACTCGGCGAGTTGTCGGCCCAGAGAAGTAAAGACACCGCGCACGATGCTCTTTCGTTCGGTCTCGTTTTTTTCCGGAAGCGCCAGTTCAAGATTGCGCAGACCCACACGCCGCAACCGCCCGTGGCACACATAGACCACCTGACCCAGCCCGATCGCAAACGCTCGCGCCATCGGACGTGGCAACGCGCCCAGAATTTTGATGAACGGCCACGCTGCCGCGTATTCAAGTTTCCGCCGCATCAGGGATGAGGGGTCAAAGATCAGGCGTTAGCAAGAATGAAGGCCGGGCGTCGACTGTCCTATGGGCCCGGCCCGTGTTAGCTATTTCGCTGCTTGCTGCGCCCACTTGGCAAGTGTACTGAGGAATGGATTCGCCGCCGCCGGCGGGTCGACTTCGCCCGTCAACGCCGCCTTGAATGTCACCATGTGATCGTAAAAATCCCGCGTGCTGTCTTTGTCCTGTTTGATAACGGCACCGTTCAGGCTGACTCCGGCAAAGATTCCGCGTGCGCGCGAATACGTCAGCACTTCAGCACGCATCTTCCAGTCGGTGTTGCCTTCGGCATGGCGCCCGACCGGACCCGCCGCGACCGAGGCGTCCGCTCCCAGAGCAAACTGGCTCGACAACAAATGCTGCATACCGTTCTGGTTCATGATGAGCATCACCAAGTCGACGGCCTGTCCGCCGATCTGGAATCCAAAACTGCCTCCAGTCACGGTAAAGAATGCGGGCGCGCTCCATCCCTTCGGCGTGCGGCAACTTGCCAACCCTCGACCGTACTTCGCTCCGACAATGAATCCGCCCTTCAGCATCGACGGCACCACCGCAACACACTCCGACCTGCTCAGAATCTCCTCCGGGATACCGGAGTCCGGGGCCGATTCGATCTCGTTCAGTACGTCCGCGGCAGCCTGCACACGGTCCGTGACCTTCGTATCTTTGGTTTGATCGTCCGCCGCCAAGGCATACGAACACAGCGACACTGCAAGCATCAGCAACACAAGTTTTTTCATTGTCCTCACCACGCAACAGTACTGGGATCTGGTAGCTGAATTGTAAATGAATTTTTCGAGTTGCACGGCCTCGTGCCTCAACTCAACCCTCAATGCGAAAATGGATTGCGATGAATCCAGACCCGACCCCCGTTCCCCGTAGCTTTCGCATCGTCGCCAAGACCAAAATCTTCGATCCCCAGGACGGATTTTTTCCGCTCGATGATCCCGGCAATGTGACGGACTGCACGATCGCCAACCGAGACGGAAAGTGGTGGATGTATCTCGCCGGCACGGTCAACGGTAAACACGGAATCCATCTCTTCAGTGCTTCTCTTCCCGACGGTGCTCCGCTGTCACCAACCGGATGGACCTTAACACCCGACCCGATTAGTCCAACTAAGATCGGCCTTCTCGCCGGATATGAAGCCAGCGCTCCGTGGGATTTAAAGGGCGGCCGGCACTGCCCATCTTACGTCAGAGGCTGGGACCCAAATCGTCAGCAGTGGGTCGAGCGGATTTATTACGCCGGAGGCGCCGAACAGGTCTGGGGTCCATACACCATCGGCTATCTCGAATGGGACGGCAATCGCTGGGTCGATCAACCTTCTCCTGTCTTCCTCCCAGAGGAATCATGGGAGCACAACAGCGTCTACGAACCAAATCTGATCTACGCCGACGGCAAATGGAAGATGTGGTACGTCGCGGGCTCCAACCAGGAGGATTACCTCGTACACGGATTTTCCGAGAGCGTCGACGGCCGCTCCAATTGGACCGAGCACAAGGTCTTCTCCCCGCCGGAGCTCAAGCTCTTCGATTTCCCTGTCATCCCGTCGAAAGCCGGCTATGAAGCCGTCTTCTCCCGCGTGTGGCTAGAGCCATCCGCTCCGCCGCCCGAAACCGGCCTGTGGTATTGCCGCTGCGATCAGCCTGCCGATGAGCTATCTCGATGGAGCGAGCCCGTCCAGATCATGAACGCCGAAGATCACGGCTGGCACACCGGGCCGTGGAAGCCCTCCATCCACTACAGCGAGACCAACCCAAAACGGCTGCTCGTTTTCTTCGACGGAATCTATCGCAAAAACGAACCCGGTCCGTTTCCATTTGCCTTCACTTTGGGGTGTCTTGAACTCGAATGGCTGGGCGGCTGAGGACAAAAAAATGCGGGGCTGAAAGCAGTGACCCTAATCGCCACTCTCAACCCCGTCTCCCAGGTTCTGTGGTAGGTGAGCCGAGTATGCTTTGGGTCCAATAATCCGACAAGATTACGAAGGTAAGTGGCCCGAAGTTACGGCACCTTCATAACGCAATAAGCGATGAGTTCGGCTGGCTCGTCGCTCACAGCTCACCGCTTATTTCCTACCTACTTCGTCGCTACCAGTGAATGCGTGATCGCATGCACGGACAACGCAATCCGATTCTGCACGCCCACTTTACGCATCAGCTTTGCCACGTGCGCTTTCACCGTGCGCTCTTCGATTCCCAACTGTGCGCCAATCTCTTTGTTCGAGCGTCCGGCCACCAGCATCTCGAGAACTTCCTTCTCACGGTCGGTGAATGTCACCCGGCCCGCTGGGAAGATCCGTCCCGGTGCCGACGACACACGCTCGATAAACATCGACAGCACCTTACGCGGGGCCCATACCGATCCCTGGTTCACGATCCGTATAGCCTGCGCGAACTCTGCCGGTGTCGCGGCTTCGTCCACGTATCCTTTCGCCCCGGACGCAATCGCTTTCAGAATGGTTTCTTCATCGATGCCAGAGCCGGTCACGATGATCCGCAGATCCGGCCGTGTAGCTTTCAAGCTAGCCATCACGTCGAACAGGTTTTGCCCGGAACGGTTACCGAGCAGGATGAGATCGATGCCTTGCAGCGTGCTGATTTCGGGTAGTCCAGCGGAGATCAGCTCGAACTCCGGTTCGGAGTCAAACAATGCGCGGAACCCGACGAATCGCAATGGATCGCTTTCCACCACCGCAATTCGGATTACTGGTTTTTTAGCTACGGCTGCTTTCATTAGTTTTCCCTGTGGCCCTCAAGTCTTCTACTCAGCATAGTAATAATTCGTCACAATGCAAAGAGAAGGTGACCGGAGGGAAATTACGGGAGTAACATGGAAATACGCGGCTGCGAAGCAGTTTCGCGACGATTTGGACCCCGCGCACAACCGCTACTTCGGCTTCGCTAAAATTAACGGCTTGGGAGAGTCTGTTCGCATGACATGTTTGAAGCAATTCGGATTAACGCAGTTCGGTTCGAAGCACTTGTGCTTTGTCCTTACCGGGATTTTGCTCGTGGCAACCACGTCTCTGGCGCAAGATCCTCCACCCGGAGTCGGCGCTGCGCCTCAGGTGCCGCCCACGACCTACACACCCAAGTTTAAAGGCGATCCGGCTCGCTCCGACTCCGAAGCCGCAGCCCTGGCCTACATGCGCGTCGTCATCCGAGCCGAAAACCGGTTCAACAAGCAATACGGACATTACGCTCTCACGCTGCGCGAACTCGTCCATTCCGGAACGTTCACTCAACGCATGGTCAATACGGACCGAGGCGATTACACCGCGAGCTACAAGGGAAAGAAAGATAGCTACGTGCTAACGATGACGCCCAAGGCTCTCGACGCTCAACACCGTTCCTTCTACGCCGAAGACGACGGCAAGATTCACGGCGATGAATCCAAGCCCGCCGACGCTGACTCGCCAGTAGTGAAGTAAATTGAAGAAGATTTTTTAGGGTGCCCACCCTTGTCACGCTGTATGCGACAGAGCCTGTCCTGAGCGTAGTCGAAAGAGTGGGGTTTTTGACTTCTTGACGTTGTCAGATACAGAACTGGAACTGTTTCAGCAACCGAAACTATTCGCTCTGCGCCACAGGGATCACATTCACCTGCACGCTCTTCCGTTCACCATCACCAACCTTCAGCCCGCTTCCCTGCCCCTCATAACTCTTGAGGAATTCCGGATTGAAATACGCGTCCCCTTCAATGCTCTCCCACGCAAACAGCGTGTAGTCTCCAGGCCGGATGCCTCGCAGTGTGAAGTGTCCGCTCTGATCGCTGACGGTTTTGTGATACCGGTCTAGCCTTGTGCGCATCCGCGGTTCGGGAACGGCCACGACGACGGTATTTTCCACCGGATTGCCTTTGCTATCGACAACCACTCCATCCACGATCCCACCGTTGGCGCTCAGGAGTAGATCGATCCCGACCGCGCCGCCATTGACGCTAATACCCGAATCACTGACCTCGTGCCCGCTCGCTGCCACTGATTTCACGAACCAGTCTTCGTTGCCACCACTTTGACTTAGCAGTTCGATGTAGTAATTTCCCGGTGGAACATCTCTCCATTCAAAGCTTCCGTCAGCGGACACATGGGTGAGATTGCTGAACCGGTCTCCAATCGCGGCAGCTCCCGCATCATCTTCTCCATTGATCGTCTGCAACGTGAGAAAAATTTGGCCTGGATCGAAGCCCCGCACCGGTCCTCGGCTCTCCAGTCGCAGTCGGCCTCTCAAGAACGCTCCCGGTTGCGGAGACAATCGCAGTCCCTCGACGTTGGTCGAGCCCACCTGCAACGATTGCCTCGCCGTCATCGGCACTGGCGCCCCGTCCACCGACGCCACAATCGTGTAGTTGCCCGGAGAAACATCGTGGATCACGAAGCTGCCATCCTTATGCATCTCCGCGCCGTTTTGTACCAGGCTGAAATCGCGCGACTGCAACATGATCGTCGCCGAGGTGCGCGGAGGAAGGTTTACCACCGATCCCTTGATACTCAAGGCCGGACTCGGCGTCAGCGAAAAATTCACTGGAAAATCGTCACCCGCGTGCAGCTGAATCGGCGCTGCCTGGCTCCGGTCCGCCGTGCCCGGATAGTACGTCGTCTGATACGACGTCGCCGGCTTGTCCGAATTGCGCGGCTCACCTGCCGTTACTCCCGCCCCTTCGATCAAACTCTTGAAGTCCGGCGGAGGACTGACCGAAACATAAACATTCCCCGCAGGCAAATTCGCCACACGGAATTCTCCCAAATCATTTGTGCGTTCGGCTCCGGCCTGCTCCCAATGGGTATGCCCCGCGCTGAAAGTCTGCCGCAGCACCGTCACTTCTGCATCCGGCAGTGGATCCCCATCCTCATCGGTCACGCGACCGCGAACCACAGCAGCAGCTTGTAATCGGAGATGGATGTCCTTCAACTCTTGCCCTGGCGTCAGCGTCAGCACTCGGCCATCGGTGCGCGAGTGGCTCTTGCTGACGTCCAGCAGCCCTACTCGTTCCGCGAATAGGCGATAGCGCCCCGGCACAACGTTTTCGATCCGGAACCCTCCGTCCGCTCCGGTCACGGCCGTGTAATCCCCTCCCTCAGTCTGATTCTCGGCAATCAGCTCGATCAGCGCTTTTTTCACTGGTTGGCTGTCGGGATCCTTGGTGACAATCCCTTCCACGGCCGCGCGGTTTCCATTTGCAGATCCAGCTGAATTCTGCGCAAGCAGGGTCGCCGCGCACAGCACGATCAGCGTGAATGTCAGAACCGGTTTCATGAGGTTCGTTCGCGGAGGCATTGCCGAGAGGTCATTTTGAACCGGGGAGCGGATCGCAGCAGCTCTATTTTATCCTCTATCCTCTTTCGCCAATCTATCTCACCTGCAAGACTCCTTCCGCGGCTTGACAAACCCGTCGCCGTTGCTGTATTTAGATAATTATCTAATTACATGAAGCTCTAATTATGTCCCCCTCATCCAATGCATTCAAGGCTTTAGCCGATCCCACGCGCCGCGAAATCCTCCGCCTTCTGCGCCGCGGAGAAATGACGGCAGGCGATTTGGCGGAGCGTTTTGACATGACTAAACCCACCATGTCGCACCATTTTGCGGTCCTGAAGGAAGCCGATCTCCTCACCAGCCGCCGCGAAGGACAAACCATTTGGTACGGGCTTAACACGACTGTTGTGCAGGATCTGATGGCCTGGACCATGGACCTGATTGGCGGGACCAAAGAGGATCCCGGAAAACAGGCTTCGCAAAAGGAACAAAAGCTATGAAACTGACGAGCAATCAGAGCTACTATCTGGCCGCCGCGGTCGTGATTCTCGCCACGGCTGCAGGGATCGTCGTCGCCTACCCACGGCTCCCTCAGACCGTCCCCATCCATTGGGATATTCACGGCCAAGTCAACGGATGGGGATCGAAGTCGTCGCTATTCCTTTACGGCCCGGGCTTGATGGTATTGATCGTGGGTCTGTTTGCTGCCCTGCCATGGCTTTCTCCGAAGAAGTTCGAAGTGGATTCGTTCCGCACGACCTACCTCTACATCATGATCGTGAGCGTCGGCCTGATGGCTTACATCCAAATCCTGATCCTGGTTTCGGCTCTTGGCGCGCCCCTCGACGTAAGCCGCGCGATTGAAGGCTGTGTCTGCCTTATGACGGCGCTAATCGGAAATGTACTAGGCAAGGTGCGCCGGAACTTCTACGTTGGCATTCGCACTCCGTGGACCATCGCCAGCGAACGCGTCTGGAACAGGACGCATCGCCTCGCCGCCAAAACATCGTTCGTGGCAGGACTGCTCGGATTAGTCGAAGTGCTCCTGCGGGCGCCGTTCTGGCTGCCGATTGCGACAATACTTTCTGGTCCGTTCATCCCAGCGATCTACTCACTGGTGTACTACAAACAACTGGAGCATCGCGGCGAACTGAATTAACCACATCTTCGCCCAAGGAGGGCGCCTGAATGAAACACGTCACGATTTTTCTGCTATTCCTCGCGGCCGCAACATTCGCCCACGCGCAGGATGTAACTGGCGACTGGCAGGGTACTCTCAGTGCCGGTGGAAACGAACTGCGCCTCGTGCTGCACATCACCAAATCTGCCGACGGAGCGCTGAAAGCCACGCTCGACAGTGTTGATCAGGGTGCGAACGGCATTCCAGTCAACGCCGTCAATCTAAAGAATTCCACGCTCAACCTCGACGTCGCTGCTGTCCACGGCACCTACGAAGGCAAAGTTGCTCCCGATGCCAAGACAATTACAGGAACGTGGACACAAGGAAGCCCACTTCCTCTGGAATTCAAACGCGCGGTCGCCCCGGTTAAAACCAAACACAAACCCGCGAAGCCTTCTGACATCGACGGCACCTGGATGGGTTCGCTCGACACGGGTGCAGTCAAACTTCGTGTCGTCTTCCACATTCTCAACGCTGAAGATGGACTGACCGCCACGATGGATAGTCCGGACCAGGGCATGAAAGACCTGTCTGCAAGCTCGGTCACGCGCAGCGGCGCTTCTCTCAAGATCGAGGCGAAAGGAATCGGGGGCGTCTTCGAAGGAACTATTGCCGCGGATCAGTCTTCCATCGACGGCAACTGGAGTCAGGGCGGCAGCTCACTTCCGCTTCTGTTGAAGCGCGTCAAGGATCAAGCGGAACTGGAACTCAAGCGTCCTCAAGTTCCCAAGAAGCCGTATCCCTACCGCGAAGAAGAAGTCACCTACGCCAACAGGACGCAGAACGTAACGCTGGCTGCAACCTTCACTATTCCGCAGGGAAAAGGCCCATTCGCTGCGGTCCTGCTCATCACCGGTTCAGGACCGCAAGATCGCGACGAGAGCCTGCTCGGACACAAACCGTTTCTGATTCTCTCCGACTATCTCACGCGCCACGGCATCGCCGTTCTCCGCGCTGACGACCGAGGAACGGGAAAATCCACCGGAGTCTTCAGCGGCGCCACAACTGCCGACTTCTCGACCGACACCGAAGCTGGCGTCGCTTACCTGAAGACGCGCCCAGAGGTCGATCCACACAAGATTGGATTGATCGGCCACAGTGAAGGAGGAGTCATAGCTCCCATGGTTGCCGCGCGCAACAAGGACGTCGCGTTCATCGTGATGATGGCGGGAACCGGCGTTACGGGCGATCAGATTCTGCCAGCGCAGGCAGAAGCCATTGCAGTCGCAAGTGGCACGAATCCGGACGAGGCTGCCAAGAATGCAGCTAAAGAAAAAGAAATGCTGACGCTCGTCGAGACTGAGAAAGACCAGAGCGTCCTCGAAAAGGAACTGAAGGAAAAAATGGCGGGGGATGTTCCCGACGCGCAGATCGGAATGCAGATCCTGCAGATCACTTCGCCGTGGTTCCGTTACTTCCTGACCTACGATCCGGCGAGCGCGCTGCGAAAAGTCACGTGTCCGGTACTCGCGATCAACGGGTCACTCGACAAGCAGGTGCTTCCCGATCAGAATCTCCCCGCAATTCGCAAAGCGCTCGATGAAGCCGGGAACAAGCGGGTCGAGATCGACGAACTTCCAGGCCTGAATCACCTGTTCCAGACGGCAAAGACAGGCGCTCCGACGGAGTACGCCGAGATCGAAGAAACAATGTCGCCGGTCGCTCTAGAAAAAATCACGAGCTGGATTTTAAAGCAGTAAGCTTAGAGGATTATGTGGCGACAGCCGCCTCGGCTGTCCGTCGCGCAACGCGCGACAAAGTGGATCGGCGTACTGTCCGACTGGATTCGTCAGCTGTCCTTGCGGTAGAGCAAATTCTTCATCGCCTCGCGACGAGCCGCGTTCGCTCCCTTGTCCGTCTTAAGAACATCCGCAGGCTTCGACTTCGCTTCAGCCTCTTCTTCGCTGCACGAAAGACACCGGTTGGCGAAGCCCGGCTTCCCGGGCTTCAACTCGAATTCCTCGCCACAAACAACGCAGGTTTTAATAGGAAATGCCACGCCCTTATTCTCGGTGGAAGAGCGGCCCTTAAGGGCCGCGTAAGTTCTCTTAATCTCAAGGGCTTTAGCCCCTGAGACATCATCGCCAAGCTAGTTCAAGAAATATTGCCGGTACAACGTATCCCGCTGCGCCGGACGAAAGCCCGCATCGCGGATAATCCTCCGCAACTCTTCTTCGGTCGTGCAGTTCGTCACGCCCGCCGCGCGCACGACGTTCTCTTCGAGCATCACCGAGCCGACATCGTTGCCGCCAAAGCGCAGGCCCATCTGACACACTTTCAATCCCTGCGTCACCCAGCTCGATTGCACATTCAGGAAGTTCGAAAGATAAATCCGCGAGATCGCCAGGACTTTCAAATACTCGACCGCGGTCGCTTCATCCCAATGCCGTCCGCCAAGCGCAGTGTGTTGCGGCTGAAAGCTCCACGGGATAAAGGCTGTGAACCCGCCGGTCTCTTCCTGCAATTCGTACAGCTTCTGAAAATGATTGATGCGGTTCTCGTAGTTCTCGCCAACGCCAAACATCATGGTCGCCGTCGTCCGCATTCCGATCTGATGGGCGGTGCGATGCACGTTAATCCAGTCTTCGGTGAGACATTTCAACCGCGCGATTTTGTAGCGGACTTCGTCATCGAGAATTTCCGCCCCGCCGCCAGGGATCGAATCAAGCCCTGCATCACGCAGCCGAAGAATCGTGTCGCGGACCGACAGCCCGCTGTACTCGGCGATCGCGAGAATCTCGGACGCGGAGTAACAATGCAGGTGGACCATCGGAAAACGTTCCTTGATCCCGCGCAGCATTTTCTCGTGCCAGTCAATCTTGAGGTCTGGATGCAGTCCACCTTGCATCAGCACGCCGGTACCACCGAGTTCGACCGTCTCGCGAATCTTGTCGTAGATGGTATCGAATTCGAGGATGTAGCCTTCCTTTGCAGCTGGGCCCTTCAATGGCCGGTAAAAGGCGCAGAAGGTGCAGTACTCGGTGCAGAAATTGGTGTAGTTGATATTGCGGTCGATGATGTAGGTGACCACGCCTTCGGGATGAAGCTTGCGGCGAATCGCATCGGCTTCCATCCCGATGCCGATCAGGTCATCAGACTCAAACATCTCCAGCGCTTGTGCTTTGCTCAGGGACATGGGGGCTCACAGAACCAGACTTACAGAACCAGGCTTTATTGTAGCGGAGAAATCCGCGCGAAAAAATTCCGCGCATCGTGCTGAGAACTGCTTTCTCACGCAGGTCGATTTCGGGAAAGATCGCGGATGGGGTGGTACCCCCCTCCCCCCAGCGGCTCTCAGAATCATCGACTTAGCAGAAAACTGCAAAGTAATCTATGGGGCACAACCACTTACGGGCAAAATCTTGAGCCCCAAGCACTTAGCGCAACTTCCGACGATCCGCCCAGAGGTGTTCCAGTTCGGGTTGCCTCCGCGATGATCGCGCGAACCGCGCCTGTGCGGCAAGGTCAGATGTCACATCGTTGGAGATTCCTGCTGTGGAAAAATCAGCGGACACCGGAGGGTTGAACCATCTATCTTATCTGGTCGAGCGCAGCTGCGGCTTGGTGATTCCCGTTGCGCGCAGCCGTCTGTAACCACTTCTCGGCCTGTTCCTGATCCTTTGGAGTTCCATCGCCGGTGGCATAGCGCAGCCCAAGATTGTATTGAGCAGCGGCATTCCCGGCTTCGGCAGACAACGTAATCCACTGGGCAGCTTGCGAGCAGCTTTGTGGGACCTGGCGTCCAACTTCATAGGCCATTCCTAGAGCGAGCGCCGCGTTGTCGTCTCCGAATTGCGCCTGACGCCGAACCGCGCGCATCTCGTAGTGGCTCAAGTCCTCGACGACGAAGGATGCGGATGGATCGGTAACACGTAAATGGCTCGATTCCAGCAGCGAATCCCACGAGTCTTGCACTGTCGCAGGAGTGGGCTCACTCGAGGCCTTGACCGACGTCAGGCCGGAACGATGACTGAACATTTGAAAAAGAACGAAAAACAAAACGATCAGCAGCACGACGACGGGTCCGGTATAGGCTCGTGCAGCGCGGGTGGTCTGGCTTGGGATGATTACTCTGAGCCGCGGAAGAGCCGCTTCCTTCGCCTTCAATTTCGCCAGAACGATCGCAGTTCCCTGTTTGAATTCGCTTCCGAGGACTGCATTCCGAGCAGGCTTCTTGACGAGCTCTGCAGCTGGAAACGGAATCGCATCCTTCTTCTTCGGCGGCCAAGGACGGAACGGAGCCAATGCCAGCGACCCGTCAACTTTGTCTGGCGAAGACATCGGAGCAGCCATTGACAAACTTGTCATCGGTGGAAGAGGTGCGGCCGGAATCGGAATCACGGGATCGACCGCCTTCGCCGTCGGTGTTGGGTGCGAATTACTCGAGGCTTCCGCCACTTCGGGAACAACTTCCGCCGAGACCGGCGGGACACTCAACAGCAAAGGGTCGACTGTCGATGAGCCCAACTCCGGAGCGGGTTCTGCGCGCAATTCACTTTGTTCGCGGTCGCGCTGGCACTGAATCACCCAGGCAGCATTCAATAATTTCTGGAAGGAAATCGCATCGAGGGCAGGTCGATGAGTCATAAAAAAGAATGGCCAGGCGGGAGGCCAAACTGCTGGCGAAGTAGTATACCTCGCCCTGTCCAGTCCTGACAGTAAAGGAATTCCGGGCAGGACCCGAAAGCTTACTGGGAGAGCAATTGGTCGGCGATCTGCTGAGCCCGGCCGAGGTCGCTAGAATGCTGTTCGGCCTGCTGGTGGGCGCGTTGAGCGTCTTGTTCATTCCCGGCGCCGCGCAGGGCCTGTTCCAGCAAAAGGAAGCCGACGTCGCTGGGCTGGGCCGCTAATGCGTAAGCGTAATATTGGGCCGCCTGGTTCCAGTCGCCAGCCTTCTGCGCGAGCAGACCCAGCTGAAGGGGATAGGGATTGTTCAGCTTAACCGCAGACTCAAAGTTTTCGCGGGCGCGGGCATAGTCGTGTTGCGAAAGATAAATCTGCCCGAGATTGGCATAGGCGGACGCACGAATCCGGCTGTCGGTGGCGAATTGCAATGCCGCCCCGTACCTTGAAATCGCCTGCTGGATATCCCCGTGCTGCTGGGCGTACACGCCGAGATTGAGCTGGCTGACCGGATCATCCGGCTCCAGAGCGGAAGCTATGCGCAGATGCGCGACGGCTTCTTCGATCCGTCCCTGCTGGGCAAGAATCGCACCCACATTATTTTCGGCAACGAAGTTTGGCGGCGTAACCGAAAGCGTGTGCGTCCACAGTGTGAGATCGTCGCTCCAATAGGAAATTTGAACATGGGTGACCGCAGCCATTGCTACGACGATGCAGACGCCGACCACAGCCAGGAATGCCTGAGAAGCGCGGTGCTCTGGCGGCACCGACGCCGGCTCCGACGCTGCTTTCGGAGCGACCAAATCGGCCACACCCCAAACCGCCATCACGAAAATGCCGAGTAACGGAAGATACGCATAGCGATCGGCCATCGCCTGATTTCCAACCTGCATGAGGCCGATCATGGGAACCATCGTCCCCAAGTACCAGAACCATCCGACCGGAAGGTAGCGACGTTCGCGATACTTCACCACCAACGCGGAGACCGTGATCAGGAACAGCGCCGATAGAAGTACCTTCAATAACGGCAAAGAGTGCGGATACGGATAGAGAATCGCGAGCCGCGAGGGCCAGACTGCCTTCGCGATATACAACGCGTAACTGACGATCGCATTTTCCAGGCGCAGCCCGGGAGCGTTCACCAGGTTGTGAGTTATCGCCCCTCCGGACCTTTGCGCCGCGACTGTCACGATCGCACTGCCAAGCGACATGGCCAATAGCGGCACTTTTTCCAGGCAGAGCCGCCAGATCGGCAATCGGCTGTAGTCGCTCGAAGCGTTCAACTGAAGATCATCATGCTCGGAACCAGCCACCCTCCGTAACGGCCAATAGTCGAGCAGCAACAGGGCGAAGGGCAGAGTAATCGCCATCGGCTTCGACATCAGGGCCATGGCGAACGAAAGGGCGACGACCGTGTAGCGGCCGACGCTCGGCTGGCGCGCATACCAACCATAGGCGCATAGCGTCAGCAGAAAAAACAGCATCGCGAGGACGCTCTTGCGTTCAGCGATCCACGCCACCGATTCCACGTTGAGCGGATGCACGGCGAACAGCGCGGCGACCATCAGGCTGCGACCGATCGAGCGTGTCTCTTTTGCCAACAGCAGGAACAGGAGCAGAACGCAAGCCGCGTGGAGCAACAAGCTCGTGTAGTGATGCCCCGCCGGGTTGAGCTGAAACAGCTGGCAATCGAGCGCATGCGAAAGCCAGGTCAGCGGATGCCAGTTCGCTTCATCGAACGACGTGAACGCCCATTTGATGGTGGACCAACTTAATCCCGCGCGCACGTGCGCGTTGGTCACGACATAGCGGTCGTCATCGTAATTGGCGAATCCGTGGCCGGCCGCAGAGTTATAAAGGGCGAGAGTGATGGCCGCGAGCAACAGACAGAGCACAAGCGTCAGCTTGGCAGGAGAGCGAAAGATCTCCGCAGGCCCCTTCGGGGCAAGAACCGGGTTGGCGGCAGAAGCGGGCATGATGCGTTCTTGAACGTTCACCTCAGCAGCTGAGAGTCTCTCGTCATTACAGCACAGTGGAAAAGGAAGCAATGGAAAGCAGACAACTTAGATCGGCACGGAAGTAACTGCGCTCGGGTGGTCGGGAGTGGCCGGCTCCGCCAGAATTCTGAAAACTTACTTTCCCCTTGACAGCTTAGGAGTAGCAAGCTACCCTCCTAAGCATCTTAGGGGGAACGGTGACCGACCAAGCTCAGCTCCTTCCCGGCACTCTCGATCTCCTCATCCTGCGAGCGGTCTCGCTCGGCCCGCTGCATGGCTACGGCGTCCTACTTCGAATCGGACAAATCTCCGGCAATGCGCTGCTGATTGAGCAGGGCGCGCTCTATCCCGGGCTGTTTCGCCTGGTAAGGCAAGGACTGCTCAAGGCGAGTTGGGGCACGTCGGAAAACAATCGCCGCGCGAAGTTTTATGAACTAACGGCCGCAGGCCGCAAACGCCTGCGGGAGGAAACCGAAAGCTGGAATCGACTAGCCACAGCGATCAGCTCGGCCCTGGGCGCGCAACCGGAGGAAGTATGAGGTTCGAAGCGGAAAAGGAGATTCCGGTATGAGCACTGCTGTCGCGACGGATGGGATGACAGACGCTTGGCCACGGGTTTACGCCAGGATTGCCGGCGCCCTCTACCTGCTCGTCATCGTCGGAGGGGCATTCGCCGAACTCTTCGTTCGCGGCCGGCTGGTCGTGCATGGAGATCCCGCGGCGACAGCGCACAACATCCTGTCGCACGAATTGCTGTATCGGCTGGGCTTTGTGGTGGAAGTTTCGTACTGCGTATGCAACGTGCCTTTGACACTGATCTTTTACAACCTGTTCAAGGTGGTCAACAAGAACGTCGCCTTGCTCATGGTGTTGTTCGACGTCTCGGTCAACGTCATTGAAAGTGTGAGCCTGCTCGGGCATGCCGCGCCTCTGGTCTTTTTGGGGAGCGGCCACTATCTGAATGCATTCACACCCGAACAACTACAGGCTGCGTCTTATATCTCGCTGCAGTTCTTTGAACTTGGATTCGGAATCTGCCTGCTGTTTTTCGGCTTCGATTGCTTCACGATGGCATATCTGATTGTGAAGTCGACGTTCTTTCCGCGAATAATCGGCGTGCTGTTGGCGATCGAGGGAGCAGGTTACATCATCAACAGCCTCGCGCTCTTTCTCGCGCCCGCGCTGCAAGCTCGCATCTTTCCTTATTTCATGCCCACGGTGATCGCGGAAATTGCGCTCGCGTTTTGGCTCCTGGTGATGGGCGTGAATGCTCAGAGATGGAAAGAGCAGGCGGCGACAGCTCGACAACTATAGGGAAAAACGCAGTCAACCCCGCCGAACTGAACTCCCCGTAACCCATTCAAGCTACAGGAATTGAACGTGTTCACTTTTCCACTTGACCCGTATTCAACTCGAGTTTATATTTGTTTTGAACATGTTCAACATCCATAAAAGGGGAGAACATCATGGGAACCGCCAATAACATCATCGTCGCTACCTACCTGGTTTATCTGATGATCAGCGTCGCGTTGACGATCTGGGTTGCCCGCACGCTGTACAAACGCGGAGGCATCTTTCTAGTCGATGCATTTCATGGAAATACTGAGCTCGCCGACTCGGTCAACCACTTGCTTGTGGTGGGATTCTACCTGATCAACATTGGCTTCGTTTCGCTCGCGCTGAAGACGGCGGACGTCATCAACACCTCCCGCGCCGCCATTGAATTGCTCAGCGACAAGATGGGGATGGTCCTGCTAATCCTCGGCGGCATGCACTTTTTCAACCTCTACGTTTTCTCCCGGATCCGCAAAAGTGCGCGAGTGCCGCGGCCGCCGTTTTCGCCGAATCCGCCGGTTACTCCGGACGCTGTTCTTAAAGTTGCCGTACCCCGGTGATGAAACATGCGGCGACGCGATTACCAGGCATTGATCGCCGCTAACCACGAAAGAAGGAGGTACGCATATGGAGAAACTTTACGTGCTCTACGATCCGAAGTGCGAACTGTGCTGCCGGTTGAAGAACTGGATCCTCGTGCAACGCTCATGGATCGGACTGGCGCTCGTGGAACAGGGATCAGAAAAAGCGAAGCGCCTATTCCCTGAGCTGGAGAAAATCGCAAGCAAAGAAGATCTGGCTGTCATCAGCGACGAAGGCGCCGTGTACTTGAACGATCGCGCATGGATCATGGTTCTTTATGCGATGGTGGAATACCGCGACTGGGCCGCCCGGCTGACGCACCCGCTATTGATGCCGCTGGCGCGCCAGGCCTTTGCCGCATTATCGAAGAATCGTCACACTCTATCGCGCTGGCTGACTGCCGAAAATCCGGAAACCTTGGCGGACGAGTTGCGACATATCGAACTTGAACCTTGCGCCTTTCCCCCGGCAGGCCCCCCGTCGTCGAATGTTCGGGAGTTCTTACAATGACCAATCCAACGCTGAAGAACAGAATCACGGCGCGAGCGGAAGACACGCGCCGCAAAATCTACGAGGCCGCGATGGAACTGTTCCGCGAAAAGGGTTTCGAGGAAACCACCATGCGCGATATCGCGGCCAATGCGGGCGTAGCACTCGGTGGCGCCTACTACTATTTCTCTTCCAAGGACGCCATCGTGCTGGCCTTCTATGCCGAGATGCAGGAAACCAGCAACGCCGTCGTTCTCGAAGCTCTCGGTGAGCATAGGAAGCTGAAGGAGCGGATCCGCTGCGTTCTCGAAAAACGCTTGGAATTGCTTGAGCCGAATCGAAAATTCTGCTCGGCGCTCTTTCGCCACGCGCCCGATAGCACGGATCCTCTTTCTCCTTTCAGCGAAGAATCGCGCAGCATCCGGGAAGCCGCGATTGAGCACATGCGAATTGCACTCGAAGGCAGCGACGCAAAAATCCCGCCGGATCTGAAGCCGCGTCTGCCTTACCTTCTCTGGCTGTATCAGATGGCCTTGATCATGTTCTGGCTCTACGATCGCTCACCCAACCAGGAGCGAATGCAGCGTCTGCTGGACAAGAGCTTGAGTTTGCTGGTCAGCCTGCTGAGGATCTCTGCCCTTCCGCTCATGAAGCCCTTGCGGAAGTCAGCACTGGAACTGGTGGAGATCGCGGGGTGAGTCGGAAGGAGCAACGATGCGGCAAGGGAGAACACCAATTGGTACCGTCACCATAACGGGAGCATTTAGCTACACGGGCAGATATGCGACGCGCTTGCTCCTGAACCGAGGATTTCGCGTGCGCACCCTAACCAATCACCCCGACCGGAAGAATCCTTTTGGCGATCAGGTCGAAGTCTTTCCCTATCATTTTGAGGATCCCGAGGAACTCAGCAAAACTCTTCGCGGCTCATCCGTTCTAATCAATACCTACTGGGTACGCTTCCCGCGTGGAGAATCCACGTTCAAGACTGCCGTCAAAAACACCCGCGCGCTGATCACGGCTGCCAAGAATGCCGGGGTGGAACGCATCGTACACGTCAGCATCGCAAATCCTTCGGCCGAATCTCCTCTTGGCTACTACCGCGGCAAGGCGGAACTGGAACAGGCGGTGATGGACTCAGGCCTTTCGTACACAATCTTGCGACCGACGGTAATATTCGGAACCGAAGACATACTCATTAACAACATCGCCTGGTTTATCCGTCACTTCCCTGTCTTCGGCATTCCCGGAAATGGTCAATATCGCATTCGCCCGATCTACGTCGAGGATATTGCACACTCAATTGCCGAAGCGGTAGATCAATCCGGAAACCGTGTGCTGGAAGCTGTCGGTCCCGAAACATTTACGTTCGAGGAGTTAGTGATGCTCATTGCTCGAAAGGTGGGCCGCTCCCCGCGTCTCATTCACACGCCGACTACCTTGGCATATCTGGCAACTATGGTGACCGGGTGGTTTGTTCGAGACGTGATTCTTACGTGGGACGAGTATCGGGGCTTGATGGGCGACCTTCTTGCTCCAGATGGACCTGCCTCCGGTAAGACATGCCTTAGCCAATGGCTGACGGAGAACCGCGAAAAGGTGGGAACGCGGTATGCCTCCGAAGTGGCACGTCACTACACCGCGGGCCGCAGGGATCGCGTCGACTCACTCAACTACGTTTGACACCCTTCCCCACCTTACCTAGACTGCCTGTGTAGGGCTTCGCGAGGACCATTCATGGCCTGGCTGCAGAACAAGTTTGAAAAGAATTTCCTGATCTCGACCGTCGATTACGTCTTCAACTGGGCGCGCAAATCAGCGGTATGGCCGATGACCTTTGGACTGGCGTGTTGCGCGATCGAAATGATCGCCTCGTCCACCGCGCGATTTGATATTGCGCGCTTTGGATCGGAAGTCTTCCGGCCTAGCCCGCGGCAGAGCGACCTAATGATCGTCGCCGGAACCGTCACTCTGAAAATGGCGCCCGTGGTGAAGCGCATCTACGACCAGATGCCCGACCCGAAGTGGGTGATCTCAATGGGCGCGTGCTCGTCGGTCGGCGGCCCTTTCAATACGTACGCGGTGCTGCAGGGCGTGGACAAAATCGTCCCCGTCGATGTCTATGTCACCGGATGCCCCCCGCGTCCGGAGAATCTTTTCTACGCACTGCTCAAGCTGCAGGACAAGATTGACACCATGACGCTGGCGCGTAAGCCCACCGAAGTTCGCCTCGATCCCAATATGATGGAGAACTTCAAGCGCCAGGTGATGATCGCGCAAACGCTGCAGCCGAAATGACCGCGCTTTGCGGGCGTGAGCGAAGCGGGAGCCCGCTGCGGTCATCCTGAGCAAAGCGAAGGATCTCAGAGCTGAGCCGTAGCACAACAACCATGTGGGGACGGCCGCCTCGGCTGTCCAGCCGAGCAACGCTCGGCAGCATCTCACCAGGGACCATTGATGCCGACATTCACGAAACTCACCACGCAATCCGACCTTCCCGGCACCAACGAAGCTAAGGAATTCCAGTGCGCCGGCAAAGAAATCTGCGTCGCCAATATCAATGGCGCATATTCCGCGATGGACAATGCTTGCCTGCATCGCGGTGGCCCGCTCGGCCAGGGCACGATCGAGAACGGGAAAGTCGTCTGCCCATGGCACGGCTGGGCGTGGGATGCGAAGACCGGCGAAGCTACGCACAACGCCAATGCAAAGCTCGCGGTTTATCCATTGAAGATCGAGAACGGCGACGTGCTGATCGAGATCTAAAAACGAGATCATGAGCCCGATCACGCACTTCCTCAGCGGATGGGTTATCGCAAACTGTGCGAAGTTAGACCGAAGGGATCGTTCTCTCGTAACGCTCGCCTGCGTCATTCCTGATATTGATGGCATCGGCATCATCCCCGAACTACTCACCCGGAATTCTGCGCATCCTCTGTTGTGGTTCACTCACTACCATCACTCCCTGCATTCTTTGGTTTTCGCGGTGGTAGTCGCTGTTGTGGCGTTTGTGTTGGCCAGCAAGAAATGGGAGACAGCGGCGCTATCACTCCTAACCTTCCACGTGCATCTGCTCGAAGACGTACTGGGATCGCGCGGGCCCGACGGCTACCAATGGCCTATTGCGTATCTCAAGCCGTTTTCCTCGACATTACAACTGACATTGCCGGGACAATGGGGCCTGAACTCTTGGCCAAACATCGCCGTCACCGTAGCGCTGTTGTGCATCACTCTCGCATTGGGATGGCGCCGTGGGTTCTCGCCCCTAGAAATGATTTCCATGAGGGCAGACTCTGCATTCATCGCGGCCCTTCGCAAGCGTTTCCCGCGACAGTCGACCTCTAACGCCGAATAAACGGGGACGGTAAGCCGATTACCTGATCCACCAACTTGATGATGATCTCGACTACTTCCTCCGCCGATCGCGTGCTGCCCGCCAGCGCGTCGTAGGTTTCGAAACTCGTCAGCATATGCAGGGTGTCGATTGCAATCGGCTCCTGCACCGGCGTGAACATGCGATAGACCCTTCCGTAGCGCTCAAGGATCACGCGCAGGTCGTTGCGCCGGCGCTCATTGCGTTCGAGCAAACCTTTACCGATTTCGGCATCGATTGCCCCCAGAGCGTGCAAGCGCCGAATCACTGCGCGGTCAGAACTCCAAAACCCGGCAAACACACGAATGAATTCGTGCAGTGTCTGTAGTGGATCACTTCCACGCCGAAATACTTCGGCCAGATTCTGCATCGATCCGCGTTGGGCAATGAAGTTGTACAACGCCTCCAGCAATCCCGCTCTCGATTCGAACTGATGGTAGACGGTCAGCCGCGTAACACCTGCCGCTCGGGCGACAGCTTCCATAGTGAATTCCGAGAAGTTCCTCCCCAGCAGCAATTTCCGGGTGGCCATCAATATGCGTATGCGCGTGCGGTCGGCCGCAACTTGACGCTGCCGCATCTGGTAGGGACGGGGGCTCAAATCTCGCATTCTCCATTTTAGTATTTCACTATACATAGTGTATATTTACATTGATTTGTTTGTTGGAGTTCCACGATGTCAGTGTCAAGATCTGCAACTCGTTTCCTCTGGATCGCAGTATGTCTGCTGGTAGTAATCGGAGTCGCCGCAGTCACCCGCCGCACGATCGTTCTGTTCTTTCCCGGGAGCCTCGGCAGCGGTTCCTCTACCCCGGCTGCCGCACTTGACGGAGGGTTCGCGAGCAACGGAATTCTGACGCTGATCCACATTCTGCCGGGAGCATTGTTTCTCGTGCTAGCGGCGTTCCAGTTCGCGCCCGGCATCCGCAGAAAGCTTCTGCAGTTTCACCGCTGGTCGGGGCGAGTTCTTGTGGTTACGGGTCTGATCGTCGGCGTCTCCGCTCTGGTGATGAGTTACAGAATGAATATCGGCGGGCCAAATGAGACCGCGGCGACCACGCTATTCGGAATCGTCTTCCTGATTTGCCTGATCAAGGCCTATGTGTACATACGGCGAAAGGAAGTGGCACGGCACCGCGAGTGGATGATTCGAGCCTATGCCGTTGGATTGGGTGTGGCGACTACGCGTCCGATTGTCGGCATGTTCTTTGCCTTTCGCCGACTCACGCCACACGAGTTCTTCGGAATCGCATTTTGGCTGGGATTTACCATCACTCTGCTTGCTGCCGAAGCTTGGATCGACTACACGCGATACCACGGCTCGGAGCGAATGAGGAATGCGGAAGCAACTGACTCCAGCCACACCTTTGCCGCGTGAGAGGCACTCGCAAATCTATCCAAGGTAGCGCAGAAACCTGCCCGGTTGACTGTCGAATCCCGGAAACACCCCGGCGAGGTCCTTGTTTCCCATATGACGCACTACCGCTTCCCCGATCACTTGACGGAAGTCGGTAGTGAGGGCAAGATCACGGCCTTCGTAGAGTTGCGATTGATCGAGGCCAGGCCAGTGTCCGTAGACCTTACCGCCCTTCACCGGACCACCAAGGACAAACATGACGTTGGCATGACCGTGATCGGTGCCGCGGTTTCCGTTCTCGTGCGCCGTACGGCCAAACTCTGACATCGTTACGACGACCGTGTCTTCGCCAAGATCGCCAAGATCGGTCCAGAAGGCAGCAAGCGATTGCGAGAAATCGCCAAGCACGTTGGCAAGTTGGCCTTCGGTCGATCCTTCATTGACGTGATGGTCCCATCCTCCGATATCGGCGAAGGCGACCTGGACACCGAGATTGGCTTTGATCAGCTGCGCCAGCTGGCGCAGGCTGTCGCCGAAGCGGCCCTTGGGATAATTCGCGCCCACCGAGGGAGTGTATTTGCCGGGATCAGCCGCCTTCAGCATCTTCACCGCATCGAAAGTTTCTTCACCCGTTCCATGCAGCACGCTGTCGGAAGAATGATCGTACATGGCCTCGAAAGCAGTCGCCGCTGGCGATGCCTTCGGACTTCTGCCTCCGACCGAGAAATCGTTGATGTTATTCATCGCGACGGCTGGTTCGGCGCCGCTCAGAATGCGCGGCAGCGATGGACCTAGTGCAATGGCGCGGAACGGCGAGTTTTGCGGCGTCGGAGGCAGATGATGGACCGAGCGATTGAGCCATCCATCTTCCGTGATCTTCACGCCCGGCGTGCCGGTCTCCATGAAATCTTGCGCGTCGAAGTGCGAGCGCGTCGAGTCGGGCGACCCAGCCGCGTGCACAATCGCCAGATGCCGCTGCTGCCAGAGCGGCTGAAACGATGCGAGGGATGGATGCAATCCGAAGAATCCGTCGAGATCAATGACAGACTTCCGCGGGATGTTGATGCTGGGCCGCATCGCGTAATACTGCGATTCGGCGTGGGGCACAACGATGTTCAATCCATCGGCGGCGCCGCGCTGGAAAATCACAACGAGCCGCTTGGTTCGACCGCCATTCTCAACCGCGCCAAAGGCCGCTCGAGTAAGAAAACTTGGCACGGCGGCCGTCCCGACAACGGCGAGGGCGCTGTTGCGAAGAAAAACGCGGCGTGTGATCGACATAAAACAGCTCCTGGCTGCTAGCTATTAGCTACTGCCTTGTTCAACTGGCTTCTTTGTTCTTCTACGCTCTCGGTCCTGGACCCCAGCTCTCTGCTTCGCGTTCGGTTTGCTAGCAGCGAGTAGCTAGGAGCTAGTCGCTCGTAGCTATCTCCGCTGAAACTCCGGCGACCCCAGCAGCAGGCCGGCGATCATGTTGGCGTCGGGCGGCTTCTGTTGCGGAACCTTGTTGCCCTGCCCCGGCACTCCGTTCTTCGACGGTGAGGACACTTGGGCAACGATTGAATCGTGCGTTTGCTTCGACACGTCAGCCGCGAGCATCGTCGCCTCCATCGCGGAAAGCGTGGCATTCGCGTCTGGAGGAGGCGGAGGCGTCCCTTCCAGTTGCACCGCGTCGACTTTCACGCCGCGCACTTTGCCGGCGGTCAGAGCCAAAGCAAAGTTCATGCGGTTCAGCAGCGCGGACGAACTCACCCACGTATCAGCCTTCATGGAATATCCCGTCGGTGGCTGCGCTCCGTAGAGTGGCATGCCCATGTTGTTCAACTGGCGCGCAAGAGGCATTGCGTCTTGCACATCGGCTCCAGTCGCGCGTACGGCTGAAGCCACGAACTCGAGAGGAGTCTTCACCTTTGCGCGATACGAAGCGTCGTCCCAGAATTCGGGCGAGTGGAATAGCGTCTCTAGGACTTCGCGGATGTCGCCCTTTTTCTTCTCGAACGTCTTCGCCATGCGTTCGACTAACGCGGGCGGCGGATCGTCGGACACGAAGCGCTGCGCCAGTTTCAACGAGATAAAATGCGCAGTCTGCGGGCTCGTCGCCAGCAGGTGCAAAACTTCCTTGCCTTCGTCCTCGCCTTTGGGCTTGATGCGATGTCCGAGAACGAACTTGGGACCGGGCTCGTGCATGCGCGGCTCGTAGCGGAATCCGAGGCCTTCGAACGGCTTCTCGATCGTCCATCCGGTAAAAACTTTGGCGACTTCGGTGACATCGCGCTGCGAGTATCCGCCATTCACGCTGACTGTATGCAGTTCCAGCAGCTCGCGGCCGTAATTTTC
>Ga0209624_10000509_pt1 | contig 34060 bp, 23 predicted proteins | sample JacPinW_OM2H0_O1_FD_188565 | JGI IMG/M metagenome (GOLD analysis project Ga0209624, IMG submission 188565) | Forest soil microbial communities from Algoma, Ontario, Canada - Jack Pine, Ontario site 1_JW_OM2H0_O1 (SPAdes) (version 2) | ecosystem: Environmental > Terrestrial > Soil > Boreal...
CCGTTCCGGAAGCTTGTCCTGCGCCAGCGCCGCGCGGCGTTCCGATCTCGCGCGCTCGATGAGCTCCGGTGACCACGGGCGCGGATTGGAACGAGATTGGGCGATCGAATGGTAAAGCGGCCCAAGCCGGCGGGCGTAGTCGTCGACGCCGCCCGGCGCGTTCAGGTCGATCGTCTCGAACGGTCCCATGAACGACCAACGCAAGCCGAGACCCTGCGACACGCAGAGGTCGATGTCGGCGGCACTCGCATAGCCCTCTTCGAAGAGCGCCCAGGCCTCCTTGAGAAGCACGCCCTGCAGGCGGTTGAGGATGAACCCTTCGATCTCCCGATTGACCACGATCGGCGCCTGGCCGACCGCCTGCATCACGCCGCGAAGCCAGGGCAGGATCGCCGGATCGGTCCAGGGCGCCGGGACGAGTTCAACCAGCGGCACGAGATGGGGCGGATTGACGGGATGGGCGATGAGGAACCGTTCCCGCCGCGGCGCGTGCTCGGTAAAGGCGGAAGCTGGAATGCCGGAGCTTGAACTTCCGACGACCGCGTCGTCCCGGATCAACGCGCCGATGGCTTCCGACACCTCGCGTTTCTCGGGAATCCGCTCGAACACGGATTCCTGGACATAGTCCACGTCGGCGACCGCGGCGCGCAGATCGTCAACCACCGTCACGCGCGAGCAAATGGCGTCCACGCCGTCAACGAGACCCGCTTTCGCCATATCCTCGAGGCTTGCGCGAATCCGCTTGGCCGTCGTCCGGCGGATGTCCTCGCTCGCGTCGAACGCGCGGACATTGACGCCCGCGCGCGCGAAGACGATGGCCCAGGCTGAGCCGACAAGGCCCGCGCCGACAATTCCAACCGTTTGTACCGAAGAGCCCGCCATCAACGCACCCGCGATTTTTCGCCGTCGCCAAGGCAGATCTCGCTGATCCGCAGGCCATCCGACGTGATTCGGGATGGGAAACGATCCTTGAGCCGTTCTTCGTGGACGGGAATGACCCGGCGCGCCTCGTAGCCTACGGACTTCATCATCGCTTCGGTCGCCATTACGAGATTCTCCTGACTTCCGACGGCGAGGCCGACGGGCACGTACATCTGATCGACGTCCACGACCGCTCCGGGCCCCTCGACATTTTCGAACACATAGACGAGATCGCCGGCGAGCGCCCAGGCGTCGCTCGACTGCGACTTCCCATCGTTGCGGACGTGCACCCACATGGAGCCGTATGTGTGGCTATCGTAGGCGACGTGCAGGTCGATGTTGGGAAGAACATTTTCGAGCGTGCCGTCGACGCAGACGAGCCGCTTCTGCCGGGCGAGGTCGACCCCGCGAATGATGTCGCCGGGATCGATGGCGACCATCATCCAGCGCAGCCGGTCGGGCAACGACATGGCCCAGACCCATTTCGTGATCTCGCGTTCCTGGATGTAGAAGGTCGCTTTCGGGAAGTCCTCGACATTGCCGAAATGATCGAAATGCGCGTGGCTGATGAACACCGTGTCGACGTCTGAAGGCGCGAGTCCGACGCCTGCCAGCACTTCCTTCGGCGTGTGCCAGTTCTCGACCCCGAACCTGTCGCCTAGGACCTTGCCGTATTCCTTGTCGTTGTAGCCCACGTCGACCATCGCGACATGGTTCTTGCCCTTGATCAGCGCGTAGCAATAGGGGAGCTTGACGTAGCCCTGATTGTGCGCGCCGTAGAGAACGCCGCTCTTGTGGTATTTGGTGACGTACGAATATTCCAGGACCCAAATCGAATAGTCGGCCATGCGTTCCCTCCTTCGTTATTGTTAGGCGCGCGCCGTCATGGGCGCACAATTGCAGCAGGACTGCCGGAAGTCGACCATCGACAGGCCAAGCTTGTCGATCGAGCAGAGCTGAACAAGCCGATAGGCGGCGGCGACGCGATCGAGAGCGAGCGACACGTCGACGGTCTCATGATCGACCGAGGCTTCCAGCGCATCGAGGCAGGCGCCGACGAGGCGCGCCGCGCCAATGAGATGTTCCACTTGGCGCTCGCAGCCGCGCGGCGCGCTCAGGTCCGCGAGCGTGCCGGTCACTTCGCGCCACTGCTCGCGCGCGACGGCGACGGCGGCGAGATCGGCGATCTCGCGCCGTTGGCTTGCTTGCGCCAGAACGAGCAGCCCCGCCGCCTGCCCGATAAGCCGGCGCAAGGCGTCGTAAGGCCGTCTCAGCGCGGCCGCCGCCGCGGCGTCGACCTCCGCGACATCGGGCTCAGGAAGCGCTGGCTCGGCGACGGCTGGACAGTCCCAGCGATGGACCAAGGCCGCGCGATCGAGCATGTCCCTGCCGCTACTCGGCATGGCTGACCTCCCGGGTGGAGGCGCGTTCGATAAGTTCGCCCGGAAGGCATTCGATTCGCGGCTCCAGTTGCGCGGAGTCGAACAGCATTTCGATCAGCTGCATTGTCACGTCGATCATCTTACCGACCGGCTGACGCACGGTGGTCAGCGCGTGGGACGGCCAGCGCGCCATGGCGATGTCGTCGAAGCCCACGACAGACAGATCACCGGGAATGTCGAGTCCGAACTCCCGGCGCGCCCCGTCCATGAAGCCGATGGCGAGAATATCGTTGGCGCAGAACACGCCATCCGGACGGCTCGTCCCGCCAAGCAGACGGGAGGCGGCCTCGTATCCCCGCTCATAAGCGAAGGCGCCAGCCTCGATGCAGACCGGTTCCTTGAGTCCGTGGTCGAGACATCCGCGCCGATAGCCCTCCCACCGGTCGACATTGGTGGAGGCGTCCGGCCGCCCTGCCACAAATGCGAGCCGCCGATGACCGAGCTTGGTCAAATGATCGGCGACAAGACGTCCGCCGCCGACATTGTCGCAGGTCACGCCGAATGCGTCGACGTTCAATGGGCGCCGGTTGAAGAAGATGACCGGCGTGCCTGCGTGCCCGCACGCTTCCGCGGCCTCGGACGACAGCGTCGCCGCGAGAACGATGACCACGTCGGGCTGATAGGACAACAGAAGCTTCACCGCGTCATCGAGCGAATCGCTCGAGCCGGCCGCCGTCAGCATCACGTTGAGATCGATCTCGCGCAGCCTTTCCGTGAGTCGCGTCAGGACCTCAGGATAAAAAGGGTTGTTGATGTCGGACGTCACCACTCCGGCGATCCGGGTGCGCTTGGTGATCAGGCTTCGCGCCAGCGGATTGGGCGCGTATCCGATTTCGGCGGCCCGCGTGAGCACGGCCGACCGGGTGCTTGGCGCGATCACCGCGTCGGTATAAAACGCGCGCGATATCGTCGATGTAGACAGGCTCAGGTCGCGCGCGAGGTCCTTCACCGTCACGCGGGCCTTGCGAATGCGAACCCTGTCGTCGCCGCTCATTGCCGCGAGTCCGTCGTTAACGCGCCCGTTCAGGCATTGCGTCCGCCATAGCGCCGCACGCGGATGTTGGCCTGCTCGGCGTGACCGTAGAAGCCTTCGAGCATGCAGAGGCGCGAACAATATTGGCCGACCATCGCGCTCGCTTCGTCGGTGAGCACTTTCTGGTAGGTGCAGGTCTTCAGGAACTTGCCGACCCAAAGTCCGCCCGTGTAGCGCGCCGCCTTCTTGGTCGGCAGCGTGTGGTTGGTGCCGATGACCTTGTCCCCATAGGCCACGTTCGTGCGCGGCCCAAGGAACAGCGCGCCATAGTTGGTCATGCCCTTCAGGAACACGTCGGGATCTCTCGTCATTACCTGGACGTGCTCGGAGGCGATCCGGTCGGCTTCGCGGACCATCTCGGCCTCGTCATCGCAGACGATGACTTCGCCGTAAGATTCCCACGCTTGTCCCGCGGTCTCGCCCGTGGGCAGGATCGCCAACTGACGCTTGACTTCGTTCATCGTGTCCCGCGCGAGCTTCTCCGAATTGGTCAGGAGAATCGCGGGTGAGGTGGGACCATGCTCCGCCTGACCGAGGAGATCGGTGGCGCAGATCTCGCCGTCGACCGTGTCGTCGGCAATGATCAGCGTTTCCGTCGGTCCAGCGAAAAGGTCGATGCCGACGCGGCCGTAGAGTTGGCGCTTCGCCTCGGCGACAAAGGCGTTGCCGGGCCCGACCAGCATGTCGACGGGAGCGATCGTTTCAGTTCCGAGCGCCATGGCGGCGACGGCCTGCACGCCGCCCAGGACATAGATCTCATCGGCGCCGCCCATATGCATGGCCGCCACGATGGCGGGATGCGGTCCGCCCTGGAAAGGCGGCGCACAGGCCATCACGCGCTCAACGCCCGCGACTTTCGCGGTCACCACACTCATGTGCGCCGACGCGACCATGGGATATTTGCCGCCGGGTACGTAGCAGCCGACAGCGTTCACGGGGATGTTCTTGTGGCCGAGAATGACGCCGGGCAGGGTCTCGACTTCGAGGTCCTTGATGCACTCGCGCTGCTTCTGCGCGAAATTGCGCACCTGCGCTTGCGCGAATTTGATGTCCTCGATGTCCCGCGCCGCGACCTTCCCCATTGCCGCTTCAATGTCGGCCGGAGACAGGCGAAAGTTTTCGGGCGACCATTTGTCGAATTTTTCCGACAGCTCGCGAAGCGCCGCGTCGCCGCGCGTCTCGACCTCGGCAAGTATGCCTTCGACCGTGGCCCGCACTTTGGCGTCGTTGGCGGCCACTTCTTTGGCGTCGCGACCCCGCTTCAGGTGTCTGGCCATTGTCTTGGTCCTTGGTTCGAGAAGGGCGTCCCGAGCGCCGAGCGCGCCCGGGACGATAGGCGTTACGGCTTCACCGTCGGCTCGATTTTGGTCAGCTTGTACAAGTCGGCCGGCGGGTCGCACTTCTGGCAGTTGATGCCTGGCTCGTTGGGGGCCTTCACGACTTCGGCCGGCAGCGGCTGGATTGTCTTGCCGGGCGTCGGCGCGCCATCGAGAGCAGACTTGAGGCTGAGTTCCGGCAAGAACTCGGGACTGAACACTTCGGTCACGAAGGAGCTTGGCACTTTCCCGTCAGGGAAGGCGTTGCATCCGTCTTCGAACGTGTCGCCCTTGCAGAGCGTGACCTTGTCGGCCGGCACCCAAGGCAGCGGATACTGGATGTTCATCGCCTTCAGGTCCCGCTTCTTCGTCAGGATCTCCATCATCAGCTTGAACGCATAGCCGGCCGTGGCCGGGGGAGAGCCGGCGGAGACGCCCTTGAGGCCGTTCTTCTGGGCCTCGGGATCGGCCAGCGCCAGGCGGAAGCCGTTCGAGTTTTCGCCGGTCATCGGCACGAGGCGGGTTCCCTTGTCGCGCAGAGCCTGGATGGCGCCAAATTCGCCGGCCTGCGCCCAGATGCCGTCGACATCGGGATGCGCCGCAAGCGCCTTGGCGGTCTCCTGCTGGGTCGTGCGGTCGTCCCAGAAGGAATAATATTCGGCGACCACCTGGATGCCGGGATATTTCTTGAAGATGTGCATGGCGCCGTCGGTGTGGCGCTTGTCGACGGAATTCCCGGGGACGCCGCGGCTCAAGAAGATCTTGCCCTTGCCGTCGAGCGCGTTCACCAGCGCCTGCGCCGTGTTCTCTCCGAAGCCAGCGGTGATGTAGCTCACGTTATAGGCGCAGGGCTCGGTCACGGTCGCGTCGTACATGAAGAACAGGACGCCCTTCTCACAGCCGTTCTTGACTGTCCGATTGAGGGCGGTCGACGAGATCGGGAAGCTGATGACGCCGTCGGCCTTGGCGTCGATCATGCTCTCGTAAGCGGCGATCTGACCCTGTGGGTCCGTACCGGAAATCACCTCTTTGAGCTCGACCATCTGATCGTAGGGAGGCGTCTGCGCGAGAGCCTTCACGATATTGGCGGCCTCGGACTGCCAGGCGTTGCCGCTGTAGCTCAGGCTCAGGAATATTTTGAACTTTTTCGGTTCATCAGCCGACGCGGAACCCATCCCAATCGTGAACGCGGATGCCAGCGCGCCGGCGGCGACGCAAGTCGTTGTGAGCAGCTTTCTAAGAGTCGTCATGCCTATAACCTCCCTAGTGCGCCACGTTTGCCCGTGAGAACGTTCCCACATCCAATTGTGGGGCCGTCTCCAGCCGACCGGCTCGTGGCTTAGCCAGCCGACCTGTTTCTTAGTCTCGCGATCAGATCCTCCCGAAGAAGAAGCAGCGCGCCGACGATGATCGCGCCCTCGATCACCGTGCGCCACCCCTGATCCATGCCAAGCGCCGAGATGACGGTGCCCAGCGTGGTGAGAAGGATGGCGCCCCCAACGGTCGCCGCGAAGCTGCCGCGGCCGCCAAGAATCGACGATCCGCCGATGACGACGGAAGCGATGCTCGGCAAAAGGTAGGAATCGCCCATGCGCAAAGTCGCGCCGTTCGCGTAACCGACCAGCATCATTCCTGCGAAGCCCGCGCAAACGGCGCTGATCGCGTAGGCAGCCATGATCGGCCGCCACGTGGCGACGCCCGCGATGCGCGCGGCCTCGCGGTTGGCGCCGACGGCATAGAGCCGCCGCCCGAAGGCGGTCGCGCTTTGCAGCGCCCGGGCGAGGAGAGCGAAGATGACAACGAAGATCAGAACCGCTGACACGGGGCCGACCGACCCCTTCATGAGCGCAAGGAAGGCCTCGGGCGAGGCGCCGCGCGGCGTGCCGCTCGTGTAACCAAGCGCGGCGGACGCGACGATGATGCCCATCGCCATCGTCATGATGAAGGGCGGAATGCTGAGCCAGATCACTCCGACCGCATTGAGCGCGCCAATGCAGGCGCACAGGATGAGAACCGCGGGTATCACGACCCATTCCGATCCGAAGGAGCTGTTCCAGGTAGTCGCGAGGACGCCGCCCAGCGTGATCATCGAGGCGATCGAGAGGTCGAGGCCGCCCACGAGTATGACGAGGCCCTGACCGAAGGCCACAACGATCAGGAACGAGGCCAGCGTTATGATCGTATCGACCTGATCCCACGATCCGAGCGCCGGGCTCACGAACCGGGAGGCGAGGATGAGGATGATCGCAAGGGCGAAAATCGCCGCGGTGCTGATCGTCTCCGAGCGAATGCGTCCGATCCGTCGCGTATCCGCGGGCGGCTGCAAGGCGGCGGAGGGTCGCGCGCTGGTCACGCCCGGGCTCCCGTCGAGGCGAGGCGCGAGATGACGGAGCCGAACACGATGGCGAGCACCATGACCGCGCCCTGGAAAATGCCGGTGTAGAACGACGACACGCCGCCTGAGAACAGCACCTTCTGCAAGAGCATCAGCGTCGCCGCGCCGATCACCGCGCCTACGAGGCTGCCTCTGCCCCCGGTCAGCGAGACGCCGCCGAGCGCCACGGCGGCGAATGCCAGCATGAGGAACGGGGTTCCCGCGCTGGGATTGCCGGTCGCGGTCTGCACGCTCAACATGAAGCCCGCGAGTCCGTAGAGCAGGCCCGCGCCGACGAAAGCCGTGAAGCGGGCTCGCACGACCGAAATCCCCGACAGCGAAGCCGCCGTTTCATCCGCGCCGACCGCAAAAATGCCCATGCAGGTGTCGGTGCGTCGGAAGACAAGCCACAAGGCCACGACTGCCAGCATGATGAGTCCCGAAATCGGGATGATTCCGAAGAGCACGTCGGTGAGCGTGTAGCTGACCCAATCCGCGATCGTCCCGCCCGGCGCGTCCATGATGACGAGCGCGAGCCCCTGACCCATGATCATGGTGCCCAAGGTCGCGGCGATCGATTGCAGACGCAGGACCGCGACGAGGAGGCCGTTGAGCGCGCCGATCGCGCCGCCAACGCCAAGACAGATCATGAGGCTGACGAGCGCCCCACCCGGGCCTTCGACCGGATAGGTGGCCATCAGGACGTTCGAGAGCGACACGATTCCGGCGACCGAGAGGTCGAAGCCCTTCGAAATCACGACGAGGCTTTCGCCGGCGGCGGCGATGGCGAGCGGCGCCGCGTTGTTGGAGAGATTGGTCACGCCCGACACCGTGAGGGCGCTGGGATCCCAGAGCGCATAGAGCGCGAAGAGGATGATGTAGAGAATGGCGACGACGCCCGCGCCATCGGTCAGGCCGCGCCGGATCGCAATCCCTAAGTTGGAGCCCGGCGCGTTCGCCGCTGCAACGTCGAGATTCGCGCTCATGCGGCGGTGTCTCGAATCGAATGGCCGGTGAGGGCGGCGACCATGGTGCGCTCGTTTATGTCGGCGCCGGACAATTGCGCAAAAATCCGTCCGCCATAGACGACCAGGCAGCGATCGGCGAGATGAACCAGTTCAGGCAATTCGGAGGAATAGAGCAGGACAGCGCCGCCGGACTCAGCGAAACGCCGGATGGCCGCATAGATCGACTGCTTCGTTCCGACGTCGACGCCGCGGGTCGGATCGTAAAGCAGGAGAATTTTGGCGCCGGTCTGCATCGCGCGCGCCAGCATGGCCTTCTGCTGATTGCCGCCGGAAAGATCGCCGACCCGGAAATCGAGATAGCGGGGACTGAGGTCGACCTCGGAGGACGAACCGGCCACGGCGTCGCGCTCCAGGCGCTCCGAGACGAGACCCGCGCGTCCAATCCGCCCGACGACGGGAAGGACGATGTTGGTCGCGGTCGCAAGAGCCGGAAAGATGCCCTCGGTCTTGCGCTCCTCCGGCAGAAAAGCGATTGCCCGGCCCGTCCTCAAGGCGACGTCGGGACCCGAGAGCCGAACCGCCGCGCCGTCCACCTTGACCGAACCGGAAGCGAGCGGAGCGAGTCCCACGAGGGCGCGGAAAAGCGCGCGCTGTCCCTGTCCCTCGAGCCCTGCGACGCCGAGGATTTCGCCTTCGCGCAGCGTGAGCGAAATATCCTTAAGACTCCCGCCTGCCAATCCCTCGGCTTCGAGAACAGCCGGGCGTGTCGACTGTCCAGTGGCCGCGCGGCGCTGCATTTCCTCGGCCTGGCTGCGACCCACCATCATTTCGAAAATGGCGTGATCGGTGGCGTCCTCGAGTCCGACCGTGCCGATGCTGCGGCCATTGCGGAGAACCGTCGCGCGCTGACAGAGTTCGCGAACCTCGGCCAGCCGATGAGAGATGTAGAGGACAGAAGCGCCCGCGGCGGTCGCCTGACGAACGAGACCGAAAAGCCAGTCGGTCTCGGCCAAGGCGGCGGTCGGCTCGTCGAGGATCAGCACCTTTGGATTGCAGGCGAAGGCTCGCGTGATTTCGAGCCGCTGGCGCTCGGCGAGCGTCAGGCCCGCGACGATGGCGCTGGGCGAAAGACGCAGCCCGAAGCGGTTGAGAATGGCTGCGCCCTGCTTTTGCGTCGCGGCGCCGGATACAAGCCCAAAACGTCCCTTCGCCTGTCGCGGCAAAGAGAGATTCTGCGCCACTGTGAGGTTGGGGACGAGGCTCAGTTCCTGAAAGGCTGTCGCCACGCCGCGGCGACGTGCGTCGACGATCGCGCTCGGCTCATAGCGCTCGCCGCCAATCTGCATCGTCCCGACGTTCGGCTTGACGACCCCGCTCAGGATCTTGACGAGCGTCGACTTGCCCGCGCCATTCTCTCCCAGAAGGGCGTGCACTTCGCCGGCCTGAAGTTCGATCGAAACATCCTGAAGCGCGACAGTCGCGCCGTAGGATTTCGATACCGAACGCACATCGAGCGCGCAGACCGCTCCTGACACGTCTCACTCCGAATCCGGCCATCTTTGGGCCGATGGGAACGTTTGCAGGGAACGATTGCATCGGCTGACTTTTCAGTCAACCGACAATTTCACGGGTGGTGGAAAGGCCGCCGGAAATGGCGGCGCGAGGATCGGCCGCCCAGTCCTGCGGAGCTTTTCAGCTTGTCATCTTCCAGCTTCCGTCGGCCTGTTTGCAGCCGACGCCCCGACCGTGGTTGGGCCGGCCTGCGACATAGATGGTTTGTGAATAGGAGCGGCAGCCGTCGCCCGTTGCGGCCCCTGGCTCGACAAAGCCGAATACGCCTTTAGCCCCGCGCCATGAGCGCTTCTGACCCGAATCGAGCGCTCCCACCTGCGCCTGCCAAGCTGCTTGGCGGTCGTCGTCCGTCAGCGAAGAACCGACCGAGCCGCCGAGGACGCCGCCGAGCGCAGCGCCGGTCGGAATCGCAGGCGCAGGTATCCCGGCGGGAGCAGGCGCGACCGTTGACGTCGCGGCGCCGGCTGGCGTCGTCGAGCCGGTGACCGGCGGGGCGCCGTTCGAACCGACGCTTTGACAGCCAGCTAGTCCGATCGACCCAATCGCAATCATGAAAAGGCTCAACCGCATCGATTTCATTCTCCTGGGCTCGGTGAGGTTCGCAAAGGCGCCATTACGAGGGCGTGGGGCTCACACGCATGGCAGCCTTAAGATCGCGCGCAAGCCGCCGAGCGGGCTTTCGTCGAGCTTGAGCGAGCCGCCGTAGATCGAGGCGAGCTCGACGACGATCGACAGGCCAAGGCCGGAGCCGGGCCGCGATTCGTCAAGCCGCTTTCCCCGCTCGACCGCCGCGGCGCGCGCGTTCTTGTCGAGACCCGGCCCATCGTCGTCAATCTCCGCGACGAGGAATGGATCGGAATCCCTTTCGACGGCGCGGGCGGCGTGAATGGAGACCCGTTCGCGCGCCCACTTTCCCGCGTTGTCGAGCAGGTTGCCGATCAGATCGGTCAGATCCTGCGCTTCGCCGCGGAATTTCAGACCCGGCTGCAACGCGACGTCGAAGGTCAGGACCTGCTCGCCATGCAGCTTCTCGTAGGTGCGGACGAGCCCCTCGACGACCGGCTTCACTTCCGTCGCCACGCCAAAGGTCCTGGCGCGAGCGGCGGCGCGCGCGCGGTCGAGATAGAATGTCACCTGCCGGCGCATGATTTCGGTCTGTTCGCGCACCTTGTCCGGCAAGGCCGGGCTCATCGAATCCGCTTCGTTCATCAAGACGCTGAGCGGGGTCTTGAGCGCATGCGCGAGATTGCCGACCTGGGTGCGCGCACGCTCGACAATCTCGCGGTTGGCGTCGATCAGTTGATTGACTTCCGTCGCCAGGGGAGCCACGTCCTGCGGAAATTCGCCTGCGATATGCTCGGCCTCGCCGCGGCGTATCGCGGCCACGCCTTCGCGGAGAACTCTCAGTGGGCGCAGGCCGAATCGAACTGCAAGCGCGGTCGAGCCGATCAGCGCCAGCGCCAGCGTCAAAAACGTCGCCGCGAGCCCCAATTCGAAGCTGCGCTCCTGACCCTGGATCGCATCGGCCGGAGCGGCAACCTGCACCAGAAAGCGCCCATCATCGCCAGCGTCGATCTGGCGCTGGATCATCCTCACCTGATGTCCGCCCGGGCCGACCGCGTAGCCGCTGAGAATGGCGCCGTGATCGTTCCCCACCGCGACCAGTTGCGGCAATTGGGTCGCGAACAGCGACTTCGAGGCGCGGATTTCCGGCGGGTTCACGTCGGTGCGGGTGATCTGCCAGTACCAGCCCGAGAACGCGAGCTCGAATTGCGGCGCGATCGCCGCCTGCGCGGCCGCCTTCCCCTCGTCATTCGGGACCGCGACATTGGCGACCAGCGCCTTGAGATAGACGCCGAGCTGGTCGTCGAAATTGGCCTCGGTCCATTGCTTGTTGAGCGCGCTCAAGCCCAGCCCGGCGAGCGCGAGGATGAGGATGCTCCAGAACGCCGCAGAGAGAAAAAGGCGCGAAGCGATCGAACGTGCGCTCAGCGCCTTGAACATGAAGACGCTTTACGGCACTTCCCGAACCGCGCCGCGCGCCGCGCTGGTCGCGAAGGCGGCGTAGGCGCGCAAAGCCGTCGAGACCGCCCGCTTGCGCGGCTTGGCCGGCTTCCAGGCGCTCGCGCCCTTCGCATCCATCGCCGCCCGGCGATGGGCGAACTCGGCCTCGTCCACGAGGAGTTCGATTGTGCGCGCGGGAATATCAATCTCGATCAAGTCGCCTTCTTCGATCAGGCCGATCGCGCCGCCTTCGGCCGCTTCCGGCGAGACGTGGCCGATCGAGAGTCCGGAGGTGCCGCCCGAGAAGCGGCCGTCGGTGACCAAGGCGCAAGCCTTGCCGAGTCCGCGGGATTTCAGATAGCTGGTCGGATAGAGCATCTCCTGCATGCCCGGGCCTCCACGCGGCCCCTCATAGCGGATGACGACGACGTCGCCTGCCGCGACCTTGCCGCCCAGGATTCCCTGGACCGCGTCGTCCTGGCTTTCGAAGATGCGCGCCGGGCCTTTGAATTTGAGACTGCCGGCGTCGACCCCGGCCGTCTTCACGATCGAGCCGTCGAGCGCGATGTTGCCGTACAGCACCGCAAGGCCGCCGTCCTTGGAGAAAGCGTGCTCGGAATTGCGAATGACGCCCTTGGCGCGATCCTCGTCGAGCGAGGGATAGCGCGCAGACTGGCTGAACGCGACCTGGGTCGGCACGCCGCCGGGCCCGGCCAGGAAGAACTCGCGCGTCGCATTTCCGGTCGCGCGCATGATGTCGTTGCGCGACAAAGCATGCTCGAGCGACTCGGCATGAACCATGCGGACGTCGCGATTGAGCAGGCCGGCTCGGTCGAGCTCGCCCAGAATACCCATCACCCCGCCGGCGCGATGGACGTCCTCGACATGCACATCCGCCACGGACGGAGCGACCTTGCACAGACACGGAACGCGGCGCGAGAGCCGGTCGATATCGGCCATGGTGAAGTCGATCTCGCCCTCGTGCGCGGCGGCAAGCAGGTGCAGGACGGTGTTGGTCGAACCGCCCATGGCGATGTCGAGCGACATGGCGTTCTCGAACGCCTTGAGCGTGGCGATCCCGCGCGGCAGCGCGCCTTCGTCATTATCTTCGTACCAGCGTCGTGCGAGATCGACGATGAGGTGCCCGGCCTCGACGAACAGGCGCCGTCGGTCGGCGTGAGTGGCCACCACCGTGCCGTTGCCGGGCAGGGACAGTCCCAGAGCTTCGGTCAGGCAGTTCATCGAATTGGCCGTGAACATGCCCGAGCACGAGCCGCAGGTCGGACAGGCGGAACGCTCGAGCACCGCGACATCGGCGTCGGAGACCTTGCTGTCCGCCGCGGCGACCATCGCGTCGACAAGGTCGACGCTGCGCGTGCCCGTAGAGAGCTTGACCTTCCCGGCTTCCATCGGCCCGCCGGAGACGAACACCGCGGGGATGTTCAGGCGCATCGCCGCCATCAGCATGCCCGGCGTGATCTTGTCGCAATTCGAGATGCACACCAGCGCGTCGGCGCAATGGGCGTTGGCCATATATTCGACGCTGTCGGCGATGAGCTCGCGCGAAGGCAGCGAATAGAGCATGCCGTCGTGGCCCATGGCGATGCCGTCGTCCACGGCGATGGTGTCGAATTCCTTGGCGACCCCGCCCGCCGCCTCGACCTCCCGCGCCACCAATTGGCCAAGGTCCTTGAGGTGCACATGACCGGGCACGAACTGGGTGAAGGAATTGGCGATGGCGATGATCGGCTTGCCGAAATCGCCGTCCTTCATGCCGGTTGCGCGCCAAAGGCCGCGGGCGCCGGCCATGTTGCGGCCGTGGGTCGAAGTGCGTGAGCGATACGGAGGCATGGGTCGCGCCTATGGAGTGGGGAAGGGAGCGCAGCAGCGCCAATTAACCGTCATATTCGCATTTTTCCTTAGTCCTCAGCAAGGGCGCGCTTATGGCGCCCGGGAAGGGACCCGAAAGCGAGGCGGTGAAGGCGACGACGCGGATGTTCTGCGGCGGACGTTAGCGCCCTCCCACGCGAACAGCGGCAGAAGAGGCGACCGCCACATTTTGACTTACCCCGCCCATTGGGCACATTCAGCACCAAGCGAAGGAATGGCCGAATGGGCGGGTCGATAGCGGGGTTGGAGCGCGCGTTGCGCGACGAGGGCGTGGGCGAGGTCCAGTTCGACGCTTTCGCGCGCGGCCGTTACGCGACCGACGCTTCGCTCTATCAGATCATGCCGCTCGGCGTGGTCATTCCGGGTTCGATTGAAGAGGCGACGCGAGCCCTGAGCGTCGCCCGGTCGCGCAACGTTCCCGTTCTCCCACGCGGCGCGGGAACCTCCCAGAGCGGGCAGACGGTGAACTCCGCGCTGGTCGTTGATTGTTCGAAATCGCTTACCAAAATTTTGTCGCTCGACGCCGAACGGCGGCGCTGTCGAGTCGAGCCTGGCATTGTACTCGACGAACTCAATCGCCAGCTGAAGCCGAAGGGGTTGTGGTTCCCGGTCGATATCTCGACGGCGTCGCGCGCCACGATCGGCGGCATGGCGGGCAACAATTCCTGCGGCGGTCGATCGCTTCGCTACGGCACGATGCGCGACAACGTGCTCTCGATCGATGCCGTTCTCGCCGACGGTTCGCCCGCGCATTTCGGCGCTGTACAGGCCGACCTCTCCGACCTCGCTGCCAACGACCCGCGCCGGGCGCTATTCCAAGATGTTTTGCGGATCGGCGCGCGGGAAGCCGATGAAGTCGCCGCCCGGTTCCCCGCCGTGCAAAGGCGGGTCGGCGGCTACAATCTCGACGCGCTAACGCCGCCGGGCAGCCAGTCCGACTGCAACGTCAATCTGGCCCATCTTCTCGTGGGCTCCGAAGGGACGCTCGCCTTCTCGACGGCGATCGAACTGAAGCTTTCACCGCTACTCGGGCGGCGCGCGGTCGGGGTCTGCCATTTCGGATCGTTCTTCGAAGCGATGGACGCTGCGCAGCACATCGTCGCGCTGAAGCCGATCGCTGTCGAACTCGTCGATCAAACCATGATCGGGCTCGCTGCCGAAATTCCGATCTTCAAGCCGACGCTTTCCGCGTTTCTGCGCGGCGATCCCGAGGCGTTGCTCGTGGTCGAATTCGCCGAGAGTGACGACGAGAACCGCAAGCGACTTTCGAGCCTGACGCAGCTGCTCGGCGATCTCGGCTTCGGCTGGGACCGTCCCGGGCGAAAATGGGGCGGCGTGGTCGAAGTGCTCGATCCGGCGCTGCAGACGTCGATCGCCGAAATGCGCGCGGCGGGGCTGAACATCATGATGTCGATGAAGGAAGCTCGCAAACCCGTCTCGTTCGTCGAGGATTGCGCGGTCCCGCTGCCCCATTTGGCCGAATATACCGCGCGGTTGACGGAAGTCTTCGAAAAGCACGGCACGCGCGGCACCTGGTACGCGCACGCCTCGGAGGGGTGCCTCCACGTTCGGCCCGTGCTCAATCTGAAACTGGACAAGGACGTCAGGGCGATGCGCGCCATCGCCGAAGAGGCCTTTTCGCTGGTGCGCGCCTACAAGGGCTCGCATTCGGGCGAGCACGGCGATGGCATCGTGCGCTCCGAATTTCACGAGAGCATGTTCGGCTCACGGCTGGTGCGGGCTTTCGAGGAGGTGAAGGACCGCTTTGACCCAAAAGGGCTCTACAATCCCGGCAAAATCGTCCGCGCGCCGCGTTTCGACGATCGGACGAAATTTCGCTTTCATGCCGATTATCGCGTCCTCGAGTTCGAGCCTGCGCTCGACTGGTCCGCCTTTCCCGGTCCAGCCGGCGGCATCTCGGGCGCAGTCGAGATGTGCAACAACAACGGCGAATGCCGAAAGCTCGCCGGCGGCGCGATGTGTCCCTCGTATCGCGTGACCCGCGATGAGCGCGACGTGACGCGGGGCCGCGCGAATATGTTGCGCCTCGCGATATCCGGTCAGCTCGGCCCCGACGCCCTGGCGTCCGACGAGATGGTCGAAACGCTGAAGCTCTGCGTTTCCTGCAAGGCGTGCCGCCGCGAATGCCCGACGGGCGTCGACATGGCGCGCATGAAGATCGAGGTTCTCGCGGCGCGTGCGCGCAATGGTCGGCTCGGCGCGCGTGAGCGGCTTATCGCCCATCTGCCGCGCTACGCGGGCCTGGCGTCTCGCCTGCACGCTCTCATGAATTTGCGTGATCGGGTTCCCCTTTTCGCAAAAATGTCCGAGTGGCTGCTAGGACTCGCCGCTGAGCGAAGCTTGCCCTCATGGCGGCCGGATCGTTTCCGGTCCGATCGCGAAGTCTATGGTCCCAAGGCGGGTCCGGAAGTCGCGTTGTTCGCCGATACATTCAACGCGACATTCGAGCGTGAGAAGATCGACGCCGCTTTGCGGGTTCTCGTCGCGGCGGGCTATCGCGTTCACCTTGCGAACGCTGCCGGAGGTCGGATCTGTTGCGGCCGCACATTCCTTGCGGCCGGCCTGGTCGAGCAAGCGCGCTTCGAGGCCTCGCGATCTCTCGCCGTTCTTGCGCCATTCGCGGAGCGGAACATTCCGATCGTGGGCTTGGAGCCGAGCTGCCTGCTGACGTTTCGCGACGAGGCGACCGCAATGCGGCTGGGGGAGCGCGCCGACAAGGTCGCGGGCTGGGCACTGCTGTTTGAGGAGTTCGTCGCGCGCGAACGGGATGCGGGGCGTTTTAAAATCGACCTCGCGCCGATCGCGGCGAAGGCGCTGTTGCACGGCCATTGCCATCAGAAGAGTTTCGGCGCCATGGCGGCGACAGAGAAAGCGCTTCGCCTGATTCCCGGACTGGACGTGCAGACGATCGAGTCCAGTTGCTGCGGCATGGCCGGCGCATTCGGCTATCAGGCGGAGACCTACGAAATGTCCCTTGCAATGGGCGAGTTGTCGCTGCTTCCGCGCGTGCGCGACGCGAATGAGGCGACGCTCATCATCGCCGACGGTTTCTCCTGCCGCCATCAAATTCGCGATGCGACGAAGCGCACGGCGATCCACGTCGCAGAGGCGCTAGATCGCGCACTGGCTGTGGGGCGCTGAGAAGCGGAAGTTCTTTTCCGCTTCCATGAGAGCGATAACTTACCTTTGAACGAAAGGGGGTCTGCATAACAAAGCTTTGAACGGACAAACCATTCGCACTCTGGAACAATCCGAGGCCTGCGGACTTTGGGTATCCGGTAGATTGTGCAGAGACGAGGATTTGTACGGGCAATATGGTCAAGCACGAGAGAATTGTTGCTGAGCTCGACGCCAACAACGTCGCGAAGGATGCCGCGATGCTGGCGCCCTCCAAAACCGAGGTTGAGCAGCCTGTCCTTCCGGGCATCGGGGAGCCGGAGCCAACAATGCCTCCGAAGCGCCGGCGACGCTTTGGATCGGTAATCTTCCTGTTTATCGCCGCGATCCTCGGGATTGGCGCCTGGCGGTTTCTTTGGCCGCACGCCGCCCCTCAGAAGCGCGCGCCGCAGGATGTCCAGCCGGTCGGCGCCGCGAAGGTCGCAGTGAACCAAATCAATGAGACGATAGCCGGCCTCGGAACTGTGACGCCTCTCGCCACCATTACGGTTCAGACGCAGATCAATGGCCAGCTGATGGAGGTCGGCTTCCAGGAAGGCCAACTCGTCCACAAGGGCGACTTTCTCATGCAAATCGATCCCCGGCCTTTCCAGGCGGCGCTTGATCTTGCGCAAGGCCAGCTCGCCCATGACACCGGACTTCTCGAACAGGCCCAGTCCGATCTCGTTCGGTTCGAGACGTTGGGACGCCAGGATAGTATTGCCCAACAGCAGGTCGTCGATCAGAAGTTCCTTGTCCAACAAGACAAGGGGCTCGTTCAAGAAGATCAGGCGAACATTGAGACCGCCAAGCTCAACCTCGTCTATTGCCGTATCGTCGCGCCCGTCACCGGGCGCGTGGGCTTGCGCCTCATCGATCCGGGAAATTACGTCCAGACGACGAACACGACCGGCCTCCTCGTGCTCGCTGAGGTCGAGCCGATTTCGGTCATCTTCATCATTCCGGAGGACTCGATCCAAGACGTCTGGGCTGAGGTCCGGGCGGGGCGGAAGCTCGCCGTCTCAGCCTATAACCGTTCAGACGACAAGCTGATCGCCACGGGCACGCTGGAAAGCGTCGACAACCTAATCGATACGACCACGGGCACCGTCAAGCTGCGTGCGAACTTTGCCAACACGGATGAGAAGCTTTTTCCGAATCAGTTCGTCAACGCGCGGTTGCTCGTGCGCACACTCGACCATACGACGACCGCCCCGGTCGCGGCGATCCAGCACGGCTCGCCGGGAACTTTCGTATTCCTCATCAAGCCGGACAATTCGATCGCCGTCCAGAAGATTCAGACGGGCGTCACCGACGGCGACCGCGTCCAGATCGTGTCGGGGCTCAAGCCCGGCGACGAAGTCGTCGTCGACGGGGCCGACCGGCTTCGCGAGGGATCCAAGGTCCGGATTGTTCCGGACGGGGACGACACAATAGGAAATGTGAATGACGGCCCCGGCGCTCCACCCGGCCAGCAGCCGAACAACGCGCGCCATGTCCCGTCGGACTCCCGCATAAAGCCGAGCGACCAAGGCGCGAACCAGCCCCCGGCGAAGAACCCCTAGGGGGCCGATATGAACCCGTCGCGGATCTTCATTCTGCGCCCAGTCGGCACGACGCTCCTGATGGCCGCGATGTTGTTGATCGGCGTCGTCGCTTACAGCTTCCTTCCCGTGTCGGCGCTGCCCGAGGTCGACTATCCGACCATCCAGGTCTCGACGTTTTATCCAGGCGCAAGCCCCGAGGTGATGACGACGGCCGTTACGGCGCCGCTCGAGCGGCAGTTCGGCGAAATGCCTGGGCTCGATCAGATGAGCTCGATCAGCTCGGCGGGAGCGGCGGTTACGACGCTGCAATTCTCGCTCGACCTGTCCTTGGATGTCGCCGAGGAAGAAGTGCAGGCCGCGATCAACGCGGCCGCAGGTTTGCTGCCGACCGGCCTGCCCGCGCCCCCGGTCTATGCGAAGGTTAATCCGGCGAACGCGCCCGTCTTGACGCTTGCGGTCACGTCGAAAACCTTGCCGCTCACCCAGCTTGAGGATCTCGCCGACGTCCGCATGGCGCAAAAGATTTCGCAGGTGAACGGCGTCGGCCTCGTGTCGATCGCCGGCGGCCAGCGCCCAGCCCTACGTGTGCAGGTCAACCCGCGCGCGCTCGCCGCTTATGGTCTCGCGATCGACGACATCCGCACCGACATCACCAATCAAAACACAGATCTGCCCAAAGGAAACTTCGACGGCGCGAGGCAGAACTCAACCATCAACAATAATGATCAGCTGGAGACGCCTGAGGACTACAAGCGTCTGATCATTGCCTACAAGAACGGCGGCGCGATCCGGCTCTCAGATGTCGCGACCGTCGTCGAGGGGCCCGAAAACTCGGAGCTCGCCGCCTGGGCCAATCGAACTCCCGCGATCATCCTCAATATTCAAAGGCAGCCCGGCACCAACGTCATCGCCGTCGTCGACGCGGTGAAGACGCTGCTGCCGAAACTAGAACGAACGCTGCCGGCTGGCCTCGACGTGGCGGTTCTTTCTGACCAGACAGGAACAATTCGCGCTTCTGTCGCCGACATCGAGTTCGAGCTCGCCCTTGCCGTCGCGCTAGTCGTGCTGGTGATTTTCATCTTTCTACGCAACCTGCCAGCGACCCTGATCCCGAGTCTTTCGGTGCCCCTGTCACTGATCGGCACCCTCGCCGGGATGTACCTGTTCGGCTTCTCGCTCGACAATCTCTCGCTCATGTCGCTCACGATCGCGAGCGGATTCGTCGTCGACGACGCGATCGTGATGATCGAAAACATCTCGCGTTATATCGAGCGTGGCGACCCTCCGCTGCAAGCGGCGCTGACGGGAGCAGGCGAGATCGGCTTCACCATCATATCGCTCACCGTCTCGCTGATCGCGGTCCTCATCCCGCTTCTCTTCATGCAGGACGTGGTGGGCCGCCTCTTTCACGAATTCGCGATCACGCTCGCGATCACGATCATACTTTCGGCGGTGGTTTCGCTCACGCTTGTGCCGATGATGTGCGCGCTGATCCTGCGTCACCATCCGGAGGAGTCCCGCAGCCGTATTTCGCGCATCGCCGAACGTGGCTTTGAGCGCGTCATCGATGGCTATGACGTCACGCTCCAATGGGTGCTCAATCACCAGGTTCTCACGCTCATCGTCGCAATCGGCATGCTTTTTCTGACCTGCGTCCAATATATCCAGATTCCGAAGGGTTTCTTCCCGATCCAGGATACGGGCGCCATTCAGGGGATAACGAGCGCCGCGCAGGACGTCTCGTTCGCCGAGATGGCGCGCCGACAACAAGTCCTCGCCGAGGTCATTCTCAAGGACAAGGACGTCACAAGCCTCTCGTCCTTCATCGGCGTCGATGGCGTGAACAGCGCGCTCAGCAGCGGGCGGATGCTGATCGCGCTGAAGCCCCGTGACGAGCGCAACCAAACGGCAGTCGATATCATCCGCCGGCTCAACCAGGAGACGAAGAGCGTAGCGGGCATTTCGATCGCGATGCAGCCTGTCCAGGATCTGACCATCGACAGCACCGTCGGCAAGGCGCAGTACCTGTTCTTCCTCGAGAATCCGAACCAGTCCGCATTCAAGACCTGGGTCCCCAAGCTCGTGGACCGCATGAGCTCGATGCCGGAATTTGAAAACGTCTCGAGCGATCTCGAGCTCAACGGCAAGCAGCTCAAAATGACCATCGACCGCGGAACCGCCGCCCGCTTTGGCATCACGCCGGCGACCATCGATAATGCGCTTTACGACGCGTTTGGTCAGCGGATTGCATCGACCTATTTCACCCAGACGAACCAGTATCGGGTGATTCTCAGTGCTGACGTCAGCAATCTTGACGACGTGCGCCATACGCTCGACGGCATTTATCTGCCGTCCGCCACCACGACCACTGGACAGGTTCCCCTCTCCGCGGTCGTCTCGCTTTCCGAGGCTGCGGGGCCGTTGAAACTGGAGCATTTGGGCCAGTTTCCCTCGGTGTCGATTTCCTTCGATCTCGCGCCCGGCGCTTCGCTCGGCGATGCGGTCGATGAGATCAAGAGGGCCGAAGACGACATCGGCCTGCCCGAGACGTTCACCACGGCCTATCAGGGCGCGCTCAGCGCCTTTCAGAAATCCTTATCGAACGAACTCTATTTGATCCTCGCGGCGCTCGCCGCGGTCTATATCGTGCTCGGCGTGCTCTATGAGAGCTTCGCCCATCCCATCACCATCATCTCGACGCTTCCCTCGGCCGGCGTCGGCGCGCTTCTGGCGCTCAATCTCGCGGGGGCCGGCCTCGACATCATCGGCATCATCGGCATCGTGCTCCTGATCGGAATCGTGAAGAAAAACGCGATCATGATGATCGACTTCGCGCTTGAAGCGCAGCGTGTGGAGGGCAAGAGTCCACGCGAATCGATCCATCAGGCGTGTCTCCTCCGTTTCCGGCCTATCCTGATGACGACGATGTCGGCGCTGTTCGCCGCGTTGCCGCTGGTGTTCGGACTGGGCACCGGGTCGGAGCTACGCCGGCCGCTCGGGATCTGCATCGTCGGCGGGCTGTTGTTCAGCCAGCTGTTGACCCTGTACACGACGCCGGTCGTGTATCTCGCGATCGACCGCCTTAGTGCGAGCCTTTTTGGCCGCGGCCCAAGCGCCGCGCCAAGCCCCGCCCCCGCCGAGTGATGTGAGGCACGGCCGCACGTGAACATCTCGGCCCCCTTCATCGCCCGGCCCGTCGCGACGACGCTCCTCACCATTGCGATCGCGCTCGGCGGGTTCCTGGGCTACGAGGCCCTGCCTGTCTCGCCGCTGCCACAGGTCGACTTTCCGACGATTTCAGTGACCGCGCAATTGCCCGGCGCGAGCCCCGACGTCGTCGCGACCAGTCTCGCTGCGCCGCTAGAGCGGCATCTCGGACAGATCGCTGACGTCACCGAGATGACGTCGCAAAGCCAGACCGGGCAGGCGCGCATCACCCTTCAGTTCGGGCTTGATCGCGACATCAACGGCGCCGCACAGGATGTGCAGGCCGGGATCAACGCGGCGCAAGCCGATCTGCCGACCAACCTTCTGTCCCAGCCGACCTATCGCAAAGTGAATCCGGCGGACGCGCCCGTCCTCATCCTCGGCCTCACGTCTTCGACGCTGACACGCGGTCAAATGTACGACGCCGCGACCAATGTGCTCCAGCAGCAGCTTTCACAGATTTCGGGGGTCGGGCAGGTGATCATCAATGGCGCGGCGCTTCCCGCCGTCCGCGTCGATGTGGATCCGATGGCGCTCTCCCGTTACGGCGTCGGGCTTGAAGATCTCCGGTCCGCGCTGTCGAACACCAACGCCAATGCCCCCAAGGGCGCGGTCGATATCGGCGCCGAGCGCTGGCAGATCTATACCAACGATCAGGCCAATCATGCGGACGGCTACCGCGATCTCGTCCTCGCCTACCGCAACGGCGACGCGCTGAGGCTGAAGGACGTCGCCGACGTCGAGGACTCGGTGCAGGATCTGAGGAACCTGGGGCTCTCCGATGGAAAGCCAGCGGTTCTCGTCATCGTCTTTCGCCAGCCCGGCGCCAACATCATTTCGACCGTCGACGAAGTGCGCAACTCGATCCCGCGGCTCAAGGCGGCGCTTCCGGCCGGTCTCGACATCACTTTCGCCGCCGACCGCTCAACCACCATACGCGCGTCGCTCCACGAGACGGAGATGACGCTCATCGTTGCGATCGTTCTCGTGATCGGCGTCGTCTTCGTCTTCCTGCGCAACGGACGGGCGGCGGCGATTCCCGCGGTCGCCGTGCCTGTGTCGATCGTCGGGACGTTCGGCGTCATGTATCTGGCGGGGTTCTCGCTCGACAACCTCTCGCTGATGGCGCTGACGATCGCGACTGGATTCGTCGTCGACGACGCAATCATCGTTTTGGAGAACATCTCGCGCCGGCAAGAGGAAGGCATGACGCGCATTCAGGCGGCGCTGGTCGGGGCGCGAGACGTGGGGTTCACGGTCGTATCGATCACGCTTTCGCTTATCGCCGCGTTCCTGCCGATCCTCTTGATGAGCGGGATCGTCGGGCGGCTATTCCGCGAATTCGCGATGACGCTGGCGCTCGCGATCATCGTTTCGATGGCCATCTCCCTCTCAACGACGCCAATGATGTGCGCTCTATTCTTGAAGGGCGCAGAGCGTCGGCCTGCGCGCCGCACCTTGTTTGAGCGGGCGCACGATGCTTATGGCCGCTCGCTGGCGCTTGCGCTCGACCATAGCTTCGTCGTGCTGTTGACCTTGTTTGGAGCGATCGCGCTCAATGTCTGGCTGATCATCGTCATCCCGAAGAGTTTCTTTCCCGAGCAGGACACCGGGCGTCTCATCGCGAGCCTTGTCGCCGATCAGGACATTTCCTTTGGGCTCGTGAGCAAGAAGCTGACGCAGATGATGGCGATCGTGCAGCACGATCCAGCCGTACAGAATGTGATCGGTTCGACCGGGGTGGGCGGGGGAGGCTCATCGGCGCAGACCAACACCGGCACGGTCTATATTTCGCTGAAGCCTTTGAGCCAGCGGGACAGCATGGCGACCGTCATGACGCGACTCAGGCGCCAACTCAATCAGGTGCCTGGCGGGCGCCTGTATCTCAATCCAGTCCAAGACATCCGGATCGGCGGACGAACCGGCAACGCCGAATACCAATACACGGTCCTCGGCGACAGCACGGCCGAAGTGTATGCGTGGGGGCCAAAGCTCCTCGCGGCGGTGCAGAACGACCCGGCGCTTGCCGACGTGAGTTCTGACCAGCAGCAGCGAGGGCTGGAGACGGATGTTAGCGTCGACCGCGACACCGCCTCGCGGCTCTCGTTGACGATGTATCAGATCGACAACACCCTTTACGACGCCTTCGGGCAGCGGGCAGTCTCAACCATCTACAATGCGCTCAACCAGTATCACGTCGTCATGGAGGTCGCGCCGCAATTTCTGGCCCGGCCCTCGATGTTGCGGCGAATGTGGGTCAGCACTTCGGGCGCCCAGGCGAGCGGCTCGCAGACGACGCAGCTCAGCGCGGGCTCGGTCACTCCGACGACGTCGCTCGCCGTTACGCCGGCGTCGGTTGCGTCGACCGCCGCCGTGACTCAGTCGCGCTCGTCCACTCTCGCCTCTGCCACGAATACGACCTTCGTCCTGTCAAACAACTCCTTTGTCCCGTCGAACAACTTCGTGTCGCTTGCGCCGTCCAATTCGGTCGCCACTGCGGCCACGCTCGGCGCAAGCGCGGCTTCCAACAACGCGGTGCGAACTGCGGCGCAGGCGACCATCGCATCAACAGGGAATTCGAGCGCCTCGAGCGCCTCATCGGTGTCGACGTCCGCAGAAACCATGACGCCGCTCCTAGCTTTCTCGGACTACAAGCCCGGCAACACGCCGCTCGCGGTCAATCATCAAAGTCAGTTCGTCGCGACAACCATATCTTTCAATCTCGCGCCGGGAAAATCACTGAGCGACGCAACCGCTGCGTTTGCGCGCGCAACTCAGCAAATTCATATGCCAAACGACCTGACCGGAGGATTCGCCGGCGCAGCGCTCGAATATGAGCGCTCCCTCGGCGCCGAACAACTGCTGGTCACAGCCGCGATCGTCGCGATCTATATCGTGCTCGGCGTCCTCTACGAGAGCTTCATCCATCCCATCACGATCCTCTCGACGCTTCCATCAGCGGGCGTCGGCGCGGTGATCACGCTGCTCATATTCGGCATTCCCTTCACGATCATTGCGCTCATTGGCGTGATCCTGCTCATTGGCATCGTCAAGAAGAACGCAATCATGATGATTGATTTCGCGCTTCAGGCCGAACGCGAGGAAGGCATGGATAGCCGCCAGGCGATCTTTCACGCAGCGATGACGCGCTTCCGCCCGATCATGATGACAACGACGGCGGCTCTCCTCGGCGCGTTGCCGCTGTGTTTTGGCATTGGCGAGGGAAGCGAATTGCGCCAGCCGCTCGGCGTTTCAATCGTGGGCGGTCTCATCGTGAGTCAAGCGCTCACGCTTTACACCACCCCGGTCGTTTATCTGTACCTCGACCGCCTAAGTTTAAGGCTGCGGTTGCTCATGGGACGCGGCGCGCCGCGCACGCAGCGGCCGAGGCATGCTTTGCTGCCTTGATGACAGTAATTTGAAGGGTTCGCTTCGGTCGGTTTGACTCATTCGTGTGTCGTCGAATGCCCCCCCTTTGCGTGCGTCGCTGTCGTCCGAGGCGCGCCTTCACATTCGACGTGCGGGGCTGGATTCTGGAGGCGAAAGTTCAATTATTGGATTACGAACGATGCGAAGATTCCGAACGAGCGAATCAAGCCGTACGCGGATGCTTCCAGGTTCCCTTTTTCCTCCATGACGCTTTGGAAGGCGAAGGCGGGCGCGTTTCCCCCAAGCTGCAGCGCGGCGAAACGCCATTGCCGGCGCGTTGAAGCGCGACGCCTTGTGTGACTAGCCGCAGTCCGGTAAAACAATCCGACTGATTTGGCTGGCAGAAACGCGCCAACGATAAACTGAAGAGCGGCTTAAGGCATTGAAATTGCGGGTGTAGCTCAATGGTAGAGCAGCAGCCTTCCAAGCTGAATACGAGGGTTCGATTCCCTTCACCCGCTCCAAGCTTTTCAATGACTTGCGCCATGCCCGTCACTTCGTTCTGACAACGAGGCCGCTGCTCATTCTGACAAATGATCGCCGTTCGTTCGCTCCAAGCGCCGCTTCTGCGCGCCCTTGGCGACTTGTCGCATGGTGGCCTTCACGTATTTGCCAAGCACCTTCGGCGACTTGTGACGGCCCTGCGCCATGATCTGCCGATCGGTCAATTCGGCGTCGCCCGCTTCGGTGAAACCGCCGTGGCGGAACGAGGCGAACGACAGTTCGTCGCGCAAGCCCGCCGCGCGGATGACTTCCTTCACCTTGCGCGTCATGTGCGTGAGATCGACGTCGTCCGGCGTCGGCCATGTCGGCCACGGGCCGCGATCGCCTCAGTCGCGGCGCAACATGAGGCCGCCGATGCGCTCGCGCTTGATGGCGTCAAGCTCCGCCATCAATTCCGGGTAGAGCGGGACGCCCTTCTCGTCGATGAGCGGGACCCAATTCTCCTCCCGCGTCTTCTCATGCACCACATGCACCGCATTCGGCTGCTCTTTCGGCCGATAGTGGGCGACGCTGAAGACGCCGAAAATGTCGGTCTGACGCTGCAGGAATTCCCAGGCGATGAGCGCCGCTGTCGCGAGCGAATGCAACCCCATCTCCTTCGCCTTGGCGCGAAAGATCTGGAGCTCCTCGAAGGTCGCGGTCGGCGTCTCGCGGCTCGACGATGTTAGCCCCATGCTGGCGAACGGATTGACGTGCGGCACCTTGGTGGGATGGCGGCGGAAAACGACGTTCCACGCGCGCCGGCAGGTCTTCATCGCATGATTGACGGTTGTGCGTCGCTCGCGCTCGATCACGTTGCCGGCCCCGTCGGTCTCCCTGACGATTAACAGCTTCTCATAGAGCGTGTCGGCGACGGCGGTCGTGATCGCCGACAGCGACGCCTGCCCCAGACGCCGCCCGTCTTTCAGTTCATACTGCCCAACCAGCCGGAACCCGGTTTCATGGACGCGCCTGGTTCCCGCGTCGAGCTTGGTAAAGCGGCGGTCGGTCCGGTATTCGGCAAAGAGCCAATCCAGTGTGCCAGCCTTGGCCGGGCTTTCGACCTTGTCCGACGCGCCGCCCGACCGCCAACTGTCGAAGGCTGGCAGCAAAACATTTTCGGCGCGCTTGACCGCCGCGTCATAGTCGACGCCGAGAGCCTCGCTGGCGACCGGGCAACCGGCCCTGAGCCCAAGCCCCGTTTCTGAGCGGCTTGCGCCCCACATAGCGGGGCAAGGGCAGGGCGGAGCGGCGCGGTTTCACTTCTAGATCAATCTCCTCAAGTGTTCCGGCGTTTCGATCTCGGCGGCGCGGCGCTCGGGCTCCCCGAACTCCATCTTGACGCCATCGACGGTGACAGCCGAAACATGTTTGCCGCTTCGTTCGGCGGCCTCGATCAGCGCCTGGACATTGGGCTTGCGGAGGCGGGGCGTCTTCGGCTTGGGCGCCGCGGCGACGGCCGCTTCGAATGCGGCATTGCTCTCGCGCGCGAGCCAATCGGTGAAGTCGTCGGCGCGACGAAAGCCGAGGCCGGCGGCAACGATGTCCTCAAGGTCGCTCATTGCAGCACCGCGTGTCTCGCCTCCTCAAAGATCGCGCGGACCTCGGCGGGCGCGAGCGTCTTCGCCTTCACCGCGCGCGGCTGGCCCGCCTTGCGCTCGCGGGTGATACGGTCGTTGTGCGCGCCCAACTCCTCGAGAATTTTGGCTTCACAGCGCGGATCGTCGAGCGCGTAGAAAAAGCGCTCGCCGAGCGCGACGCCTTCGCGCTTCGCCGCGGCGCGAACGGCGTCCGCCGTCTGCCACATGTCGACGTAGAAGAAATGCGTCGGCCGCTGGCCACCTCGCATGCCGAGCAGGTTCTTCGTGACCTCGTTGAAGTGACCGGCGCGGACGATGAAATTCGGCGATACGCCGTCCGGGTCCGCGCGTCCGCCGACAAAGAAAATGTAATCGTCTTCTTGAGCGTCTTCGGCCCGCGAGAGCGTGACCAGCCATTGCGGCCAGTAGGCGCGAACAAATTCGGCCGCATCCTTGCGGTGCTCGAAAAACCTCGTGAGCTGATCGACAATTGCCATCGACACCAAGTCTAAGTCTAGGAATTCGCCTGGTTTTTCAGGCACTTGGCGGCCAAAGCACAACGCGACCCCGCCGCGATGCCGCGCCACGTCGTGAGCTTCAGGCGACGTCCGGCGGACGCGGAGGAATTCTTCGCGGGTGAGCCTGCGCACTGCCTTACATTATTGTAAGGCTCGCCCCGCCGTCAAGCTTGCGCGGCCCCCGGGGCACGGCGCCTTGCTCAGAGATCCATCCATACACGTCCGTCCGGCGAGGCGGCGGCGTCAACTGGAGCAATTCCCGCTCGCGCTGCTCGAGGTTCAGCTGCAGGGAGAGATCACTTTCGAGGGGTTGGTGGCGCGCCACGCCTGGGGTTTCGCATATCTCTTTGCACGCCTCTCAATCGTAGGCGCCACGGTGTCGCTCGGAAACCCGATCGCGGCGCTACAGCTTCACTGGTCTAATCCTAACATCGGACCTTCTTCCTAAGATGTCCTGTAAGCGTCCGCTTCAAGAATGTTCGTTGCTCACAAAGCTCGCGCGACGCGAAGGACGGCATCGACAAGCCGAGCCACCTGGGCGGCCCCACCCCCTTCGACCAAAAGACCAGTCTCAAGCGACAGCCCTTCGCTTGAAGTGAGAAGATTTGCCGATCCCACATAGGCAAGCGTGTCGTCCGCAACGACAACCTTCGCGTGGAACGTCTCAATCGGCAAAGCGCGCCCCTCGGCGGGGGAATGTGAAAGATGATAATCCCGCACAGAGACCTGCATCGCCCTCAACCAATCGGCATGTTGAACGCCAAGTTCAACGGTATATTGGTCCGTGTTGCGCAAAACGACAATCTTTTGACGACCCGCGCGCGTCGTCTCAAATACACGCCGTGACCATCGGAAGCCGCTGCCGTCAATAAAAGGCGTCATTACAACCAAGCGCTGCGACGCGGTCTCAGCCAAGCGCGCGAATGCAGCTGACGTGGTCAGGAAACCTCCCGGACGATCAGGCGTCGAGGCTAGTTCCTTTTCGAGGCGGCTGGGAAGGAGTGGCATAGTGACGGCCAATTCTATTGCCGCTGGATTCAACCGCATCCTTCGGAAATGATCAGCGCCGCTCAGAACCTGGACCACCCGCTTCAGCTCGTTGGTAGCGTATTCGCATATCCACGAGTCGTCCGCAGCTCCCGCGACGCATAATCGCGTAGCGGCGAGTCCTGCCAAGACCTGCGATGCGAGTCCCGGATCGATGCCGGAAGCAGATGCGCGGCAAATTTGCTCCAGCGGCCACGTCCCAGGTCCGAGCGAGGCGAAGGCCTCCAAAAGGCGCGCGGCCGTCCCAGGCCAGGGAGCCGTGCATCGGACGATTTCCGCGTCTGATGGCATTACGCTGGCGAGGGCGGCTGGCCCGCAAGTCGGTCCTGAACGACTTCAAAGAAGCCGCGAAGTGGAGTTTGATCGGTATCCCACAGCGGTGCCCGGCCGCCAACAAGCGCCGCGCGCGACAGCAGCTGATTTCCGGCGATGCAGGATGTTTCGGGAATCATGATGCAGGCGGGACAAGCGCCGCCGCGATGGTCGCAGAGCGTACCAGAACCGCAACGTAACTCGCGACGTGAGACGAGATAGCGAAGAAATGCACTGTTCTGGTCGCGCCACATAGACGAAATGTTTCCAAGATCTTCCGTCATGCCGCGCCGATGCACCACAAAGGCAAGGTCGGCGGGGAATATCACCTCGCTTAAGGAGCCGAGGTCCAATCCCGAAAACCGCGCGATACCATGCATAACGTGATGGGCCATCGAGTGGATCAGCAGATACGTCATCGACGCAATGTCGCGCGCCCGTACCCGCGAGACGTCGTCGCGCACGGAAAAATCTTTCAGGAACAGCCCGTGGCGGCGGTGGCGGCTGATCCAACACTCCGTTGCTTTGGAGAAAGGCTCCGACCATCTCCGCGTCGAGTTGGATGTAGATGGCCTCATTTTGCTGCTCGATCACATAAATCGGGCGTTTGTTGCTTGGCAGAGGCGGAAAGCCCATCAAGCGGACAGGCATATGGGTCCTTTTGGACGGTTTCCGGCGTCGCAGACACGCGCGAGAAGCCGAATGAAAACTCGACCATGTCGAGGTTCCGTATTAGGCGGGCTTCCTCGATCCCGGTTCTTGCGAAATCACCGGCCACGCGCCGCTCATAGGCACGCTGAAGCTCATCGGTACCGTATTCGGCGCAAAGGTCTGGATGCGCAAGCTTCAGATCCGCAGCTTCGCCAGCGAGGTTCACCTTGCGCCGCCGCAATGCGTCATGTTCGATGGTGCTGCGTATCGGATCGAAGCGCCGCGCATAATTGCCGCGCTCACGTACGCGCGCGTGCAAGGCGGGACTAGCGATCACTTCCCGGGATACGAAACCTGCCGCATACCAGCTGTTGAGCATGCTCCTGGCCGCGTCAGCCCATACCTCAATGTTGGCGGTATCGCCGGATGCGCGAGCTGCGGCTTCACGCGCACGAAACATTTCGTAGGGAGCAAAGATCGAACCCTGCCCGTTCTTCTCGAGCTGCTCCTTGATGCGGTCGTCTTTCGGATCGGTGCCGGCGAAACCGTGCAGCATAGCGACGCGGGCCGCCAACTCATCCTCGCGGGAAGGTCCCATCAGGGTGATGACTTCGGGGTCCGTATCGAAGACGATAAATCGAGCGGTCTGGACGTAGAACACGGGCGACGCGCGGTAGGAGACCGGGATCATGTTGATCTCGCTCCATTGATGCGGCACGCCAGCGTCGATCAAAGGTTTGAGAAGATTGAGGCTGAATGGGTCGGTTTGATAGACTTCCTTTTGCGCGCTGCAACCCGTACAAATAAATCGCCAACGTGAGAATTGATTGCCCTGCTTTACAAGACGAAACTCTCAGCGCCGCATTGGCAGCGCGGAATTTTTTGGACGGTACCCCCCCCCGGTCCATTGTGTATCGATAGGGCGATAACCCCTCGACCAGGCCTGACCAATGTGCGTAGACGACGTCAAGTTGTCGCCAGTGAGAGTCATGGGCCGGATAGCTAGCCTCGGCCGTGCAGGTGACGGGAAGCGGTTCCGCAACTTGGTGGGCCGGCGAAACATATTTCGCGCACGAGCCCGCACGTGTCGCAACGGTAAACAAGCGGTCCGGGTAGGTAACCCATGCGCTCTGGCCGTAAAAACTCAAAACGATCGAGCGCGATATCAACCGAAGCCTGCCCCTGGCGCATGGGGTTGTGGAAGCAACCGTCCAAGAGCTGCTGCTCGTAAACAGGCGCGTCGCGATTGACCGCCATGCCGCGAGCCAGCCAGTTTTGGCAGAACTCCTGAAGGCTCTCGATAATCTGGTCGCGGCGAGTCTGGCGCGTTGAAAAATCGATGGTTGCGCCATCAATAGGAACGGATAGGCACGCGCCTTTGCCACCCTCCCACGTAAAGATAGCACCCGGCGCATATGCCGTCGCCAGCTGAGGCTGCGACCGTGTCATTCGCGGTGGCAAAGCGCGCAGCCCCTGTCCGCTTATCGCAGCGCCGCTGTCTCTTTGATCTTGGGACACGCCTTAATCCTCCACGTCGATCGGTGGTGGATCGGCGTCCACGTCTGAGCGGACGGCCATGCGTTGGCCCCGAATAATCCGCATGACCTGACGGGTCGTCTCAAGGTGCACGTTCTTTCCGCGCCACGGATCGCGTGTCGCGCCAAGAATGACACCGCCAGCGTCTACGTCGCGCAGGGACATCATCGGCTTGCGCAGGTCGCGCGTTTGGCGGCTCTCCCAGAAGTTGGACAACTTGCTGCTGTCGGACCTCTGTGTGAAAAGGCTGAGAATCTCGCGCACCCTATCTTCAACAAATTTTCGGTAGTGGTCAGCGTGCGTTGCGGCTCCGGTGAACCTGTAGCCCCTGCCTTCGATACCTACGGCTTCCAGGGCAAATTCTGTCGCGGCGCGAATTGCGCCCGGATTCCCTCCCGCGTGACGGTCGGCCCATGTCTTGATGGCCGCAGCGGTGGTGAAGGTCCGAGCTGCGCTCTTGTCAGCGGCGGCGGCGAATAATTCCTGTTCAACAACCCCGCAAAGAAAGGCTTGCAGGATGCTCGGCATCGCCCGGCGAATGGCCCGCTCCGCCCATCGCTGAACAGCCGGTGGCGGAATCATCCGCTCTAGAAAACGGTGAAGCTGGTCATGTGTCTCAATGACATAACGGTCGCGCCGACTATGGGAGTTGGCACCAGCAAGCTGAAGCCAACATGTGTGCGCCCAACGCGGCTTGACGCCTGGATGTATTCTGCGATGTGGGAGGGGAGACCAGCAAAAAACATCGCATTGAACTTGTCGACGTCGACGCCATGGCTGATGGCGGACGTGGCGACGATGTTCCTGAGACTTTCGCCGAGCGGCGGAAACGGTTGCCCTGGAGCGAGACTAGACTCCGCACGTTGCATGACCTCCTGAATTTCAGCGATGGTGACGCCGCCGGAGATCAGCGCCGTCACAAAAGGCAAGTCACCTGTACCCTCGCCCCGCTGGTCCCGTTCGACTTGGGTCTGCAGCGTCTCGATAATTTGGTCCCCGCCTTTCTTGTTCGTGACGTAGGTTAAGGAGATACGTTGCAGATCAAGGATCGTAGCGAGAACACCGGGCCCCGACGCGTTTCCCCTCGCGACAAGTGCCTCTAACCCACGACGCCGTAACGGAGTGAGAGGATCGTCGGGATTTAGCGCAGCAGACATTTCGTTGACGACGTCTTGCGGCCGACCTTCCTCGACGAGCGCGCGCCAGAGCCGCGTAATCGTCAAATGGTACGCCGACACGACGGCCGAGGTTGTCATGGTATGCGAACGGCCATTGGTCATGATCGAGACGTAGGTGCGCATACGCGGCGTGAACTGTTCGGTGCGGAGTTGTGCCGGCGCTTGCTCGGCTAAACGTCGGCGCTCGGGGTTCATGGGAACGCGTGGCATCGCGTAAAAGGATTCATAAATGCCCGGCCCAGGGCACGGAAAACGCAGTGGCTCGCGCTGATACAGAACGCGAAGCTGGCGATCCGGGTCCGAGATTGTGGCCGTGGCCGCAATGACCTTAGCGAAGCGCGGGCGGTGGGTTTCCGATTGCGGATCAGGTCGCCACGTGGCGACGTAGTCCCTAAGGATGCCGCTACCGAGCCTGTTAAGAATTCCCTCAAAAGCAGTTTCGAACAGCCCCGAGAACGTTCCAAGACTTTCCTCTAAGAGATGGCCTTCGTCCTGAATGATCAGGCTCGGAAAGGGGTCATGAAACGGGACCGCGCCATCGGAATAGGCGGGCTTGAGCCGCAGCCAACCTTCGTCCTGCGCGCGAGTGAGTGATCGCGCGCCGCGCGGCACATAGAAGTGCCGATTGCCGGGGTCCATGAAGCGCGCAACGCCAAGCATCCCGACAATGGCATTGATGGTTCGGTCGTGTTGACCAATCAGGCCCAGCTTATCGATGGTTCCTAAGACCACTGCAGGGGCCCGCTGATAAATCGTGTCGTCGGTGAGCAAGAATGGGAGCGGGACGCGATGTGGAGAGGGTGGATTTTCCCGATTCCAGACACAGGCGTCATTGAAACAAACAATGCCAATGCGCCCCGCTTGCGAGGGATAGCGGCGCATACCAGTAGCGCTCCCGCAGCACGGGCAGACGCGCAGCTTGTCGTAGGCTTCGAGCGTTTCTCTGTAGCGCTCCGAGCGGCGTCGGGCAGTACGTGCGGCCTCAGTGTCGCCGTCGGGTGAATTCAAGAGACCGACATCGTTCGCATAGCCGGCCAGTGTCACTCCCGGCACGCCGCCGAACCCCTGCGCGGCCCGATTAGGGGTATTGCCCGAGCCGACCCAAAACCCGATCTCAAACGCCGCGCCAGAAACACGCCTACGAATCCTCACCAGCTCGGCGTGGGCGAGAATGCGCATGAGCCGCCGCGCTTGTTGCAACGTGAGCAGGCGTAAGGGGTAGCGCACTAGAGCTGTCACGCCGCGCTGCTTACCCCTGAGCCGGTCGAGAAAAACGTTAAAGACGAGCAACCCAAAGAAAGCTTCTGACTTGCCGCCGCCAGTCGCAAAATAGAGCAGGCTAGCCGATAGCTCATCCCGGTCAGCATCGAACCGGTCGGCAAACTCAGGCATGCGAGACGCGAATGTCGGTATGTGGGCAAAGATAAAGCCGAGCTGAAACAAGCGCCAATCGGTAAAGCGTTCGCGGCCGTAAAGGGCGAACGCCTCATTGGTGAGGAGCCAGGCCTCCCAAGGGGCCGCGCGGGCATCAAGAGCAGCCCATGAACCGAGCGACGCGCGGGAGGCCAGGGTCAGGGCGATGGCACGTGAGTCGAGGAGCAATTGGATGCCAGAACGGATGTAATTGCTTTCGCGCCGGTAGGCCTCAAGGTCCTGGGCGTGCGCTTGCCGTTCTCTCTCCGCGATTTCCGGGGAGAGGTTTTGTCCGGCATCGACGAGGGCTTGAGAGGCTATCCACGCATCGTATCGATTCGGAAGCAACATCAGTCGTGCGGGGTCGCTGCTAGGATTGGCAAGTTCCGCGTAGCTTGTGGGTAGGCCTTCGATGATCGTCGGATCAATCCGTGGTTGGGCATAACGCGGAGCCCAGGTCGT
>Ga0209624_10000510_pt1 | contig 34049 bp, 34 predicted proteins | sample JacPinW_OM2H0_O1_FD_188565 | JGI IMG/M metagenome (GOLD analysis project Ga0209624, IMG submission 188565) | Forest soil microbial communities from Algoma, Ontario, Canada - Jack Pine, Ontario site 1_JW_OM2H0_O1 (SPAdes) (version 2) | ecosystem: Environmental > Terrestrial > Soil > Boreal...
AGAAATTTCTCCAGGTGCGCGCTTCCGCGCGCCTGCGCCCATTCGCGGTATTTGTTATTTTTCTCGTCCGTGAGAAATCCGATTTTCTCCATGAAGTAGTCGCGGGACTCGGAACCGATGATCAATTCGTAGTCTGCCTGACAACTATACAGGCGGGTCCCGCCCTTACCGTCCGGCAGCAAACGCTCACCTGCAGCGCGGCGCTTGAGGATTCGACAGAAGATGCCGAAGTTGGCGAGCAACATCTGAACGTCTTTCAGCAAGGACTGTCGGCTCGACGCAAGCCGGATCGTGCAATAAGCGTTTTTGTCGTCGCGCTGCACCGTACCATCCGTCTGAAACAGCGCTCGCAGATAGCCTTTGACGCACTCCTCATTGCCGCGCCAAACGATTTCCGGAACCTTGAGCTTGGTCTCGGCGGTAAATCCGTACTGAGCCAGCACGCGAGTGAGAATCACCGAACGGATCATCACCAGATTGCGCTCTGGGACCGCAACCGCACTCACGGAGTAGTTCCGCGGGGACTCGGCGAGTCCGCTGATCAAAGAGTTGACGTAGGTAACGACGGTGTCGGCGATGGTGCGGTCGGCTCCCCACAGATTGATGACCGCCGCCTCCTTGCCCTTGCCGCGATTCGTGAAATGGCCATCGCCCGTGATCATGCCGAGCAGCTGCCCAAGCTCTGCGTTGCCTTTGCCGCCGAATTGGCCCTTGCCCGACTGAATCATCAGCTCATCGCCCGGCTTGAGATCCTTCAGCTGGATCTTGCCGCGGCTCGTGTAGAAGTCATGCCATTCGGTCGCCTTGATCTCGTAGCCATCCTGCGTCACGACGCGGTAAACGTCCGCGGACGATGACGTCATAAAAGCTGGAACTGCCGGCCGCACGGCAACGCCCTTGCCCTCACCGAGAGCACGCGTATCCACAGTCGCCTGAATGTCGACCCGAGCCTCGTACAGATCACCGATCCGCACCATGCCGAATTGCGTTGCCAGACGAGTGTCCGCGGTCACGCACGGGTTAGTGGCGCGGACCTTTTCCGTCCACCAGTTGTTGTTCATCTCATTCACCTTATCGATGAGGATGAAACCCGGCTCGGCAAAATCATACGTGGAGGTCATGATCACGTCCCACACGCGACGCGCCGGCAAGGTCTTGTAGATCTTGCAGGCAACCAGTCCTTCCTCGTTCGCGACATAGCCTTCCGTATAGGGCCATTCGCGCCACACGAACTTGGTGGCGTCCGCAAGGTCAGGCTTCTCTGCCTCAAATTCCTGGCGGCCGATGGGAAAGGCGAGCGTCCAGTCGCCGTCGCTCTTCACCGCCTTCATGAATTCATCGGTCACCAGCAAGGACAGGTTGAACTGGCGCAGGCGGCCGTTCTCGCGCTTGGCGCGAATGAATTCCAGCGCGTCGGGATGTCCGATATCGAACGTGCCCATCTGGGCGCCGCGCCGGCCGCCGGCCGAAGACACGGTGAAACACATTTTGTCGTAGATATCCATGAACGACAGAGGACCCGACGTATAGGCTCCTGCGCCCGACACATACGCGCCGCGCGGCCTCAAGGTCGAGAATTCATAGCCGATTCCGCAACCCGCTTTGAGCGTGAGGCCGGCTTCATGGACCTTCTTCAGGATATCGTCCATGGAATCGCGAATCGTCCCCGAGACGGTGCAATTGATGGTCGACGTCGCCGGCTTGTGTTCCAGCGCGCCGGCATTGGACGTGACACGGCCGGCGGGAATCGCGCCATGGCGCAATGCCCAGAGGAACGATTCGTACCACTGTTCGCGGCCTTGCTCGCCTTCCACATCGGCAAGCGCGCGCGCGACACGCTTGTAGGTGTCGTCCATCGTCTTGTCGACGGGCGAACCGTCCTTCGCGGTCAGCCGGTATTTCTTATCCCAGATGTCGAAGGACGCTTCTTGATAAGGAATGCTGCCAACATCTTTGGGCTGTATTTTGACCACCGTATTCATGGGTATTTACGCCGCTCCCTTATAATTATCGAGCTGTGAATTGAACACAAATGGGGGTGTTCTCGTGAAAAAAAAGCGTTGGAGGACTTAACGAAAGGCTGATGGGACTCAACGTACCGGTCGAACACAACATCTTGTGTTTGAGTCGAGAGGGTACGGCGCGATGGCAACCAGCGTCAAGACTTTTTTCATAGTATTTTCGATCAAAAAAATACATATATATCAATAAGATAGCGAAATGTCCCGAGAAATTAGCTGATTACACTTTCGAAAGCGGAGGTCAAGAGAAAAAAGCACAAATCGCAAGATATTGTGTTTATAGGTGTGTGCACACGATATCCACATTATGTTCCATTGACTTTGAACTGCGTCACACTTTCCGGCCGCCTAAAACTTGCGCCAACTGCCAAGCCTCAAGTCCCCGCGAGTTGAAATCGATTCCTCAAGACCCAATCTCCCGACTCACGCGCGTGACTTTCGATTCACAGAAATTTGTACCCCATTTTTTTATCTCTTTTACTAGGAGTTTTAGATGACCGTCGTACGTTATGAGCCATGGGCACTCGTCAGCCGGCTCCAGAAAGAAGTTGACCGATTATTTGGCGCGCCGTTGACGACGGCTGCCGATTCCGGCGCGTGGTTGCCGCCGGTGGACATCCACGAGGAAGCGAATCAGTTCGTATTGCACGTGGATCTGCCGGGCGTCGATCCGAAGGCTGTTGAAATCACTTCCGACCAGGGCGTGCTGACCATTCGCGGACAGCGCGAGGATTCACGCAAGGAGTCCCGCGAAGGATTCCGCCGCGTCGAGCGCATCAGCGGCGAATTCCAGCGCCGTTTCAGCCTGCCGGAGACCGCGGACGCTCAGAACATCAAGGCGAAGGTCGCCCATGGTGTGCTGGAAGTCTCAATTCCCAAGCTGGCCCAGGTGCAACCGCTGAAGATCCAGGTCGAAGCTGCCTAAGGGGATCCTTGGCGCACGCCCTTGCGTGTAATATCGCGTCGATACTGGCGAGGAGGCCGGACGAATACGTCCGGCCTTGCTTGCTCGCCGGCTTAAAGTTACCCCGAAGGATCGCGCATGAATCTGCGTCTCAAGTTTGCAGCAGCCGCACTCGCAGCGGCGGCGATCAGCGGGCCGCTTTACGCCGCCACGCCGGCCCCCGATGCGGCTCCCATGCCCTCGCTTGCCCCCATGGTCAAGCGCGTCTCTCCTTCCGTGGTGAATATCTCGACCCGCGGTACTATTAAAGAGCAGCAGGGACGCAATCCTCTGTTGGACGATCCGTTCTTCCGCCGCTTCTTCGAGGCGCCCCCGGATTCGAAGCCGCGCGAGCGGCAATTCCAAAGCGCCGGTTCCGGCGTCATCGTCGATGCCAAAAACGGCTACATCATCACCAATCATCACGTCGTAGAGAATGCCAGCGAGATCACCATCACGCTGCTCGACGACCGGACCTTCAGCGCCAAGGTGATCGGCACCGATGAAGGCGCGGATGTCGCGGTGCTGCAGGCCAAGCAGCCCAATTTGGTCGCCATGGCCTTGGGCGATTCGACCAAGCTGGAAGTCGGCGATTACGTCGTCGCGATCGGCAACCCATTCGGTTTGCAGCATACGGTGACCGCGGGCATCGTTAGCGCGCTGGGGCGCAGCGGCATCAATCCGGAGGCCGGCGGCTACGAGGATTTCATTCAGACCGACGCCTCGATCAATCCGGGAAATTCGGGCGGCGCGCTGGTGAACCTGCGCGGCGAGCTGGTCGGCATCAATTCGGCGATTCTGTCCCGCACGGGCGGCAACATCGGCATCGGCTTTGCCATCCCCGTGAACATGGTCCGTAGCGTCATGGATCAGCTCATTAAGTACGGTCAGGTCAAACGCGGAATTCTCGGCGTGCAGCTGTACAGCGTCAACGCAGACATCGCCAAGGAATTTGGGCTGACCGAGGCCAGCGGGGCTCTGGTGGGAGGCGTGGCGCAAGGGTCAGCCGCCGAGCGCGCAGGCATCAAAACCGGCGACATCATTACTTCGCTCAACGGCGCCACCATGAAGAGTTCGGGCGAGCTGCGCAATGCCATCGGCATGCTGCATGTCGGTGATAAGGTCGAACTGGGCCTGCTGCGCGACGGCAAGCCGCGCAAAGTCACCGCGTTGATCGCCGAGCGCGGTGAGGTGGAATCCGCGAGCGCCGCCGATATCAACAGAGGTCTCGATGGCGCCGAGTTAGCCGATGCGCCGGATGGCGGCGGAGTTCTCGTAAACAAGGTACAAGAGGCCAGCGCCGCGTCCCAAGCGGGACTGCGCGCCAACGATGTCATCGTGGGTGTGGGGCGCACGCAGATCACGAACATGAAGTCCTTCCAAGAGGCCGTGAAGGGAGCCTCGGTGCTGCTGCTTCGGGTACGTCGCGGCAGCGACACTCTTTTGCTTCCCGTCCGCTAAAATCTATGCGCCCAATATCCATCGTCGTTCTCGGCGGCACGGGGTTCTTAGGCACTCGGCTGGTTGCCAGGCTGATCAAGGATGGCCATGAGGTCACCGTGCTCTCGCGCGACCGGGAGCAGCACAAACACCTGTTGGTCCTGCCTGGGCTCACGCTGGAGAACTGCGATGTCTACCAGGAAGCGCAACTCAGCGAGCGCTTGCGCGGCAAAGATGTGGTGATCAACTTGGTGGGCATTCTCAATGAGCGCTGGTTCGGGGGAGCGGGATTCCGCCGCGCGCACACGGAACTCACGCAACATGTCCTGAAGGCGGCCCGTTCCGCGGGCGTCACCCGCCTGCTGCAGGTGTCTGCCTTGAAGGCAGCCACCAGTGCGCCCAGCTACTACTTGCGCTCCAAGGGCGAGGCGGAAAAACTGATTCGTGATCAGAACACCACCTTGGATTGGACCATCTTTCAGCCGTCGGTGATGTTCGGCCCCGGCGACTCGTTTCTAAACCGATTTGCAGGATTGCTGGCGGCAATTCCCTTCGCCTTTCCGCTGGCAAGACCGAACGCTCGTTTTCAGCCCGTATCGGTGGACGATGTGGTGAATGCCATGCGGCTCTGCCTGCATGGCGGCGCGAGCAGCCGTCAAACGTATGAACTCGGGGGCCCGCAGGTGTACACCCTGCGCGAAATTGTCGGCTTGGCGGCGAAACTGACGCACCGCCGGCGCTGGATCATCGGCCTGCCGAATTTTTTAGGCCGAATGCAGGCGTTCTTCATGAATTTCGTTCCCGGTCGCCCGTTCTCGAGCGATAACTACAAATCGCTAAAGCTCGACAGCGTATGCAGCGAGGACGGCTTCTCGAAACTCGGCATCAAGCCGCAGTCCATGGCGGCTTCAGCACGCCTCTTCTTGGGCGCCCAAGAAGACAATGCTCGCCTCAGCCAAAATCGCGCGGCAGCCGGCCGCGCCAGGGCAAGCCACTAGACTCAAGGGGTTGTCGGCTTCCGGTCCGCATTTTGCGGATGCGCATCCGAATCAGGACCCGCGGCCGCGTGCGCGGCGTGCGTCGCGTCAGCCGTCGGCAGATAAATCTTCGCGATGGCGAGCGCCAGAAAATAAGGCTCCGGGTCGTCGCGATTCGTCATGACCAGCACCGTGAAGCGGTGTGCCGGGAAGCGCACGATGACATTGCGAAATCCCATCGTTTCGCCCGAATGCCACAGCGACTCACCGGTGATGCGCCAGCCCAAACCATATTGAACCGCCGGATCATCGGTTTTCGTTTGCGGCGTGAAGGCCAGCCGCAGCGATTCCGGTCGCAACAGCCGATTGTCATAGAGCGCGGCATCCCACTTCGCCAGATCGTCGATCGAAGAATAGATGCCGCCGTCGCCCAACACTGCGCTCGTCAGGCTTTGATCGGTGCGCTGCCACGCACCGTTGACGAGACTGTAGCCATAGGCACGATCGGCGACGCTCGTGATGCCGGCCTCGAACGCCACCGTATTTTGCATGTGTAGGGGCTGAAAAATACGATCGCGCAGGAACGTGGCGAAATCACTGCCCGAGGCGCGTCCGACGATGAGCGCCAGCAACGCATAGCCGCTGTTGCTGTAACGGTATGCCGTTCCGGGCACAAAGTAGGTGCGATTCTCCAATTCCAGCAAATGCAGCACGTCCACGTCGTGCAACTGCTTCGTGGTCCCTTCCGCCATGACATCTTCATAGTCGATCAGTCCGGATGTGTGCGTGAGCAGGTGCCGTATGGTGATGTCATTTGCCGCAGCCGGGAGTGTAGGCAACCATTTGCGCACAGGATCGCCGAGCGACAGCCGCCCCTGTTCCGCCAGCAGCAGTATCGCCGCAGACGTGAATTGCTTGGTCATCGATGCCAGGCGGTAGTTGGTCGCAGGAGTGGCGGCGACCCGGGCCTCCAAATCCGCAAAGCCATAAGCGTGACGGAAAATCGGCAGCCCGTCGCGAACCACCAAGACGCCGGCGCCGGGAACGGTGCCTTGATAGGGCTGCATCAACGCATCGATCTGCGCCGCCGGATCGCGCGCCGCAGGGGAACATCCGGCGCAGAGCAGGACCCAGAGCAGCGGGACCCCGAGCAGCGGTCCCCCTAAGCGCGCGCTCAAGTATCTCGCCCAGGCGGTCCCGGAAAGGCCTTTGCCGCGGCGAAGATCCACTCGCGAAACTGCGCCACCTTGGGCAGAGCCAGAAAACTTTTCGGGCAGACGAAGTGATAGGCCGACGCGTACGGCAACGCCCCCGTGCCGGCGAGCTTGAGCGTGCCCTTCTGCAGCGCGCGCGTCACCAGCGTCCAGCGTCCCAGCGCATATCCCAATCCCTCCTCAGCCGCAGCCAGCAGGCCGGCAGAGTCTTCGATGCTCGGCGCCCGCGAATGCCACGCGGCCTCTTGATCCGCCTGCGCCCACACGTACCAGGGCTCATCGCCGCTCTCGAGCAGCGGGTATTTGCTCAAGGAGGCGCCGCGCTCGATCATGCCGTACTGCTTGATGAGATCAGGACTCGCAACCGGCACCAGCCAATCGTCCAGCAATTTTTCGCTGTGCATGTTGGGATAGTCGCCGCGGCCGAAGCGAATTGCGATGTGATTTTCCGAGCGCGAAAAATCCACCAAGGCGCGCGATGTATGAAATCGCAATTCGATGTCGGGATATTTGCGCCGAAATGAGCGGATGCGCGGCAGCAGCCAAATTTGCAGGAACGAGGACAACAGGCTGATTTGCAGAGGTCCCGCGCGGCGATGATGTTTCATCTGTTGCAGCGCGGATTCGAGTTTCTCCAGTCCCGATCTGACCGCCGGCAGCAATTCCAGTCCCTCTTCGGTGATCTCCACGCGCCGCCCGCTACGCCGGAACAGCGGCACCTGGATATAAGCTTCCAACGTCTTGATCTGCTGACTGACGGCCGCCGGCGTGACATTGAGCGCATCAGCGGCTTCCGAAAAGCTCAAGTGCGCGGCTACCGCCTCGAATACGCGCAAAGATCCCAAAGGCAATCGGTCGTACGCGGATGGCACTTTAAGCTTTCCTTAACGGTTGATCAGGGATTGAATTTGTTCGGATTCGGCACGAAGGCCAATCTGTGCACCGTGGATTCAATCCTTCAACGGAGCACATATCATGAACGATTTATTCTTTGTCGCAAGACTGGTGCAGGCTCTTCTAGCGGTCACCATTGTATCCGGCATCGTGGCCGCGATTCAGTTCTCATTGGTGCTGGGTTAACGCGCTTGCGGCGTTGCGCAGACCAGTTCGTCTCGCTGTCGTTGGTCGAGTTTTGCCAGCTCGCGCACGCGCAGATAGAAGGCAGGCAGGTTGCCGCCTGCTGCCTTCAGCTCCCGCTCGAAACCTGGGACGCAAGTGAAGTAGGTGGCGATGGAGGCCAGATGGGCGTTGTTGAGGTCTGCGGCAAACCAAGCATCGAACGGCGCACGGCCTCCCCACTGCACTTTAAGAGCGGCGTAGGCTTCGCGCAGTTCTTCGAATGTCTCGCGTTTGCGTTCACGCATCAGGGGCGGCGGCAGGCCCGAGGCATACAGCGTGCGCAGATGGTTGCGCGTCTCGTTCATTAATGTGATCACCTCGAGGTAGCGCCTTTGCTGCAAGAGGTGCTCCGCCAGGTCCTTGTCACGGCCCTGTTGTTCTAGCCAGCGTCGCACCCCTTCTTCCGCTACCGTTGTCGCGAGCGCCTCGTTGAAGGAGGCATCGTTCGGCACGTAAAGCAATTGATGCGTCAGCTCGTGGAAAATGATCGAGGCCAGTTCCACGTCGTTCCAGTTCACCATGGAGCTCAATATGGGATCATCGAAGTGGCCGAGGGTCGAATAGGCCGCGACACCCCCGACCACCACGTCGAATCCCTTGGCATGCAATCCGGCGGCGAAATGCCGCGCCCGCTTCTCGACGAAATAGCCCCGGTAGGCCACACATCCGACGATCGGAAAACACCACTGCTTCGGATCGACTGACAATTCCGGTGCGGCAACCACATTCCACACCACATAGGGCCGCCCGATATCCGCATATTTTCGATAACTGCCATTGTCCGGCAATCCCAGCTCGCGGCTGGCGAAGTTGCGGATGGCGGTGACCGACTTGAGCTGCGCGCGCAGGGCGGCGGGCGTCGAGGGCTCGTCGATGACGCGGGCGATGGGCTCTCGCTTGGACATGAGCGCCAATTGACCTTGGGCGCTTTGTAATAGATAGCAGCCACCACTCAAGGCGGCGATCAGCGCGATGGCTAACGCCGCGCGGATTGTGGTTGCCATGCTGTTAATATTCACGCATGCAAGTGTATCTGGTTGGCGGCGCCGTTCGAGACGCTCTGCTTGGTCTGCCCGTGAAGGAACGCGATTGGGTCGTCGTGGGAAGTACCCGGGACGAACTATTGCGTTTGAAATATCGAGAAGTGGGCCGCGACTTCCCCGTGTTCCTGCATCCTGACACCCACGAAGAATATGCACTGGCGCGTCTGGAGCGGAAAGTATCGCCCGGCTATCGCGGGTTCGCGGTTGAATTTGGGCCCGAGGTTTCGCTCGAGGAAGATCTGGCGCGCCGCGACCTGACCATCAATGCCATCGCGCAAGCCGAAGACGGTTCGCTGCTCGATCCTTACGACGGCCGGCGTGACTTGCAAGCTCGCGTCCTTCGGCATGTCTCGCCCGCCTTCATCGAGGATCCGGTGCGCATCTTAAGGGTGGCGCGCTTCGCAGCGCGCTTTTCATCCTTGGGCTTTCACGTGGCTCCCGAAACCATGGCGCTGATGCGGGCGATGGTCGAACGCGGCGAAGTGAATGCCCTGGTCGCAGAACGGGTGTGGCAGGAAACCGAGAAGGCGCTGCACGAGCCGGGCGCCAGCGTGTTTTTTATGGTTTTGCGCGAGTGCGGCGCATTGAAAGTCATTTACCCGGAAATCGATGCGCTGTTTGGTGTGCCTCAACCCGAAAAATGGCATCCCGAAATCGACACCGGCGTTCATACGTTGATGGTGCTCGATCAAGCGGTACGCTTGAGCAGCGACGTAAAAGTCCGCTTTGCAGCGTTGGTGCACGATCTGGGCAAGGCGGCGACACCGCCGGCCGAATGGCCCGGCCACAAGGGGCACGAAGAGCGCAGCGTGGCGCTGATCGAGGCATTGAGCGAGCGGCTGCGCCTGCCGAACGAATATCGGGACTTGAGCGTGATCGTGGCGCGCTATCACGGCAATGTGCACCGCGCCTTTGACTTAAGGCCCAAAACAATCTTGGGTATCTTGGAAAAGACCGACGCATTGCGCCGCCCCGAGCGATTTGCACAGGCGCTCCTGGCCTGCGAGGCGGACTCGCGCGGCCGCCTAGGCTTGGAACAGGTTCCCTATCCGCAGCGGGAATACTTACAGGCCGCGCGCGATGCGGCAGCCGCGATCAAGCCCACGCCACAGAACATCGCCGAGCACGCCGGCCCTCAAATTGCGGAGCTCCTGCACGCGCGGCGCCTCGAGGCCATCGGCGCGCTAGCCGCGCGCATCCAGCCACGCAACAATGTTTGACACCGTGTCGCGATAAAAGCGCTCGTACAGCCTGCGCGACACGTAGCCGATGTGCGGCGTCGCCAGCAAGTTCGCGAGCTTTCGGTACGGATGATCCGAAGGCAGCGGTTCGGTATCGTAGACATCGATGGCGGCGCCGGCGATTTTCCTCGAGCTGAGCGCTTCAATGAGGTCGGCCTCCACCACGATGGGTCCACGCGAGGTATTGATTAGGCGCGCGGTGGGCTTCATCAAGGATAGCTCGCGAGCGCCGATGAGCCCGCGCGTACGCTCGCTAAGCACCAAGTGTATCGAGACGAAATCCGCTTGCCGCAGCAATTCTTCTTTGGACACGAGCGCGGCGCCGGCGGCAACGGCTTTTTCGGCGGTGAGGTTTTGACTCCACGCAATCACCTTCATGCCGAATGCCAAGGCCACCTGGGCCACTTTTGATCCGAGGTTGCCAAGCCCTAGGATTCCCAGCGTTTGGCCGGACAGGTCATCGCCGATGGTGTGCTGCCATTCGCCGCGCCGGACTGCCGCAGCTTCCTCGGCAAGGTGGCGCGCGCTGCCCAAGATCAGAGCCCAGGTGAGTTCAACCGTGGGGCTGCCAAAATATCCGGTGTGGACCACCTTGATGCCCTGCGCGGCTGCCGCCTCCAGGTCGATGGAGGCATTGCGCGGACCGGTCGAGGCGATCAATTTCAAATTCGGCAATCGTTCGATGATGCCGCGCTGAAGCGGCGTGCGTTCCCGCATGACGCAGACGATGTCGTACGGATGCAGGCGTTTGACCACGGCATCGGGATCGGCGAGATGGTCGTTGAACACATCAAGCTGCGCGCGCTTGGCGACGCCGGACCAATCGGCCATCTTTTGCGCCACGCTTTGATAGTCATCCAATACTGCGATTTTTTGCATGTCGTGTCCTATTCTGCATGTCGTGTCTTATAGCTTGTGCCGCAAGTCCAAAAGTTCGAAGCCCGACAGAGGCATATCCAGGCCCCGCAGCCATACCATGGCTTTGAAACGTTCACCCATTTCGCCGGGCAACATCAATTGCCGGGCTTGATTGGCAAGACGCGCAAATCGATTCTCATCGTCGCCCGCCGCCAGCCGCATTTCTCGATCGATGCCGACGCCCGCCAAAAAATGCGCCTGCGTGGTAAAGCCGGCCAATTCGAATCCGGCCTCGCGCGACGCCTCCGCGATAAGAGTGAAGTCCACCCACGCGGTGATGTCCTGCAAACCGACGTTGACGAAGGGGTCGCTGCTCATTCGATGCCGGTAATGGCACGCGAGCGTGCCGTCGTGGCGCTCCGGCAGATAATACTCGGCACGCGGCAAACCATAGTCAATCCACAGTACGGCGCCGGTGCGCAGCAATTTCGTGACGGCGCGAGTCCACGCCGGGGCACGCGGGCAATATTCCGAGATGTATCCATCATCCCAGCCGCCGCTCGCGTCGTACAACCGGCGACACGCTTGCGCCATCGCCTGATTCGCCGGACGCGCAACCCACGCGAAATCCCCATCATCGATTCCGACGCCCAATTCATCGACCCCGCTCGCGCGCCAGCGAAAGCGCGCCACCGGCAACGCATCCAGCACCTCGTTGGCGAGAACGATGCCGTCATAGGGTTCCTCTGGAGGCCGATCGAGCCAGCCCACGCGCTGAAGCACATGCGGCAGCCGCTCGGCAAGCAGCGCGCAAAGCAGCGCGCGCTGCCGCTCACGAAGGTCGGCGCTCACCTCCAGAATCCAATAGTTCTTGGGCAATTGCCCCAACTCTTCCAGGCGCATCAAAATATCTGCGGCCAGCCGTCCGCTGCCCGCGCCGATTTCGAGGATTGATCCGGCGTGTGGCGACTGCAACGTCCCGCCGTGCAACGCCCGGAGCACTTGTGCGCATTGCAGTGCCACGCAGCGGCCGAACAGGCTAGAGATCTCAGGCGCGGTCGTGAAGTCGCCGCCTTCCCCCAGTTTCTGAGCGCCGCCGCTGTAGTAGCCCAAACCAGGTGCGTACAGTGCCGATTCCATGAACTGCTCGAAACTGAGCCAGCCGCCGGCGGCCGCAATTTGATCCTTTAAATGACTTCGCGCGCGCGCACTGTGTTCGGCCTGAGCCTCATTCAACATCATTGCGCGCTGCCGCAAATCTTGAGGTATCTTTGCCGCGCATGACAGTCATCCATGACAATTTTGGGCTGCGCGATCGGGTCGTGTTGATCACCGGTGGCGCGCGCCGTGTGGGCGCCGAGATTGCCCGCACGCTGCATGCGGCGGGCGCGAATGTATTGATTCACTATCGATCCTCGGCCGCTGCCGCAATTGCTTTGGCAGACGAGTTCAACAAGCAGCGCAATCACTCGGCGGCCATCTTTGCCGCGCATCTTTTGAATGCGGACGCGCCCGACAAACTCGTCGCGGCTACCTTACTCGAATTCGGGCGTTTGGATATTTTGATCAACAACGCCTCGAGCTTCTACCCGACGCCGATTGGACAGATCACGGTGCCGCAGTGGGATGATCTGATGGGGAGCAATCTGAAAGTCCCGCTGTTTCTGTCGCAGGCGGCTGCGCCCTGTTTGCGCGCGCAGCGAGGACTCATTATCAATATGATCGACATCCATGGGTTGCGGCCCTTGAAGGCGCATCCGGTTTACAGCGCGGCCAAGGCGGGACTTGCGATGCTGACCCGCTCGTTGGCACGCGAGTTGGGGCCCGAGATTCGGGTCAATGGCATCGCGCCGGGCCCGGTGCTGTGGCCGGAAGGTGACATGGAGGAGGTGCTGAAGCGCGAAATCATCGACAAAACCGCGCTGAAACGCCACGGCACGCCGCAGGATGTCGCGCGCACCGCACTGTTCTTGGCGAAGGATGCGCCATATATCACGGGTCAAATCATCGCCGTGGACGGCGGTCGCAGCATTTAGCACCGCGCGTCATGCTACCGGACCTTCGCGGCGCGCCACGTTTCCAAATCCGCGGCATTGCGTTCCAACATGACGCCGACGTCGCGTGAGCTGCGGATTGCGCCTGGTTTACTCAACGTGATGCTGACCCACGCAACGCCGAAATCCTGAAGAATGAGCATGGCAATGTGCTCGGCGAGGGTTTCCACCAGATGGAAACTGGATAACTCGACAAAGGCCAGCACGCGCTTGGCCACCCCTTTGTAGTTCAAGGTGTCGTCGATGGAATCGGACAGGGCTGCCTTGCGGATATCGGCGCTGAATTCAATATCGATGAGAACGGTTTGTTTGACCTGTCTTTCCCAGTCGAATATACCGACGATGGTTTCGGTCTTCAGCGCATGAATGAAAATTTTGTCCAATCGATTTAGGCCCCCAAGCTTCCGAGTTCCCAATTGGCACGCGCGCTCATTCCCAGTCCGCTACGCATGCCCGCAGCCAATCGCAGGCATCCTGCCAGTGCAATCATTGCCCCATTGTCCGTGCAAAATTCGGTGCGCGGAAAATACACTACGGCACCCAAACTTAAAGCTACCGCCGCCAGCCGTTCGCGTAAGCGAAGATTCGCGCCCACGCCGCCGGCAATGACCAGGCGCTTATGGCCGGTCTGAACCAGCGCACGCCGGCATTTTTCGGCCAGTGTCTCGACCACGGCTTCCTGAAACCCGCGCGCGATATCGGCGCGGATGGACCCAAGTAAATCGCGGCCGCGCAAGGCTACTAGGGCGGCGGTTTTCAGGCCACTGAAACTAAAATCCAGCCCCGGGCGGTCGAGCATGGGCTTGGGGAAGACGAATTGGCCGCTGCGGCCGTCTTCGGCGAGCGCGGCCAACGCGGCGCCGCCGGGATAGGGAAGCCCGAGCAGTTTGGCGGTTTTGTCGAAGGCCTCCCCTGCCGCATCATCCAGTGTCTCTCCGACGATCCGATACGACCCTAAGGCCGCGACATCCACGAGTTGGGTATGGCCGCCGGAGACCAGCAGGGCGAGGAAGGGGAAGGCGGGCGGCTTGGGCTCCAGCAGGGGCGCCAGGAGATGTCCTTCCAGGTGATGTATCCCTAACGCCGGCTTGCGCCAGGCCAAGCCTAAAGCCGTCGCAAAGCCGGCTCCGACCAGCAAGGCCCCGATTAGTCCGGGGCCCGCCGTGTAGGCGACCCCGTCGATCGACTCCTTATTCGACTGGGCGTCTGCCAGCGCCTCCCTTACCAAGGGCAAAAGCCGCCGAACGTGGTCCCGGGAGGCAAGTTCGGGCACCACCCCGCCGTAGGCTTGGTGCATGGCCACCTGGCTGTAGAGCCGATGTGACAGAAGACCGTCGATGTCGTCATAGACGGCCACCGCGGTCTCATCACACGAACTCTCGATGCCTAAAACGCGCATATTTTTGCCTTTTACAGGGGCGCACTTTAGAATGCGCCCCCCTGTCGCCGAATGCCGGCGGCCGTGCCACCAATTTTTGAGGTCTGAATGCCCAGCGTTCGAGTTCGTGAGAATGAATATTTTGACGCCGCCCTGCGTCGCTTCAAGCGTGCCTGTGAAAAGGCGGGCGTCCTCACCGAGCTGCGGCGCCGTGAATTCTACGAGAAGCCGACCCAAGAACGTAAGCGAAAAAAAGCCGCTGCGGTAAAACGGCACTTGAAGCGCCTCTCGCGCGAGAACATGCGCGGCACGGGACAGCAGCCTGCGAGTCCGCCGCCGGCCGCCCCGCCCCGACCCTCTTATTAAGGGTTTGGTCGCGGTTTGAGTACCCTCAAAGAGCGAATTACCGACGATATGAAGGCAGCGATGCGCTCCGGCGAGAAGGAGCGGCTGGGTGTCATTCGCATGATCACCTCTGCCATCAAGCAGCGTGAAGTCGACGAACGCATCACGCTCGATGACGCGCAAGTGTTGAGCGTTCTCGAGAAGATGATCAAACAGCGCAAAGAATCGGTGGTGCAGTTCCAAGCCGGCAATCGTCAAGACTTGGTCGACAAGGAAAGTGCGGAAATCACCCTGCTGGAGGGCTACATGCCTTCGCAGCTGAGCGGCGCGGAAATCGACGCCCTGATCAATGAAGCGGTGGCCGCGACCGGCGCCTCGAGCATCAAGGACATGGGCAAGGTCATGGGCCTCATCAAGGCCAAGGCCCAGGGCCGCGCGGATATGGCGTCGGTCGGCGCAAAAATCAAAGCCCGCTTAAGCGGATAACCCGAGGAGCCTGCCCCTAAGGCGCTCCATGACCGGCCGTATTCCAGATTCGTTTCTCGACGAACTCGTTTCGCGTTCGGATATCGTGGACATCATCAGCGCACGGGTGCCGCTCAAAAAAGCCGGCCGCGAGTACAAAGCCTGCTGTCCGTTTCATAACGAGAAATCCCCGTCATTTTCGGTCAGCGCGGAAAAGCAGTTCTATCACTGCTTCGGCTGCGGCGCGCACGGCACCGTGATCGGCTTTCTCATGCAATACGAGAAAATGGAATTCTTGGACGCCGTCGCGGATCTCGCGCAGCGCGCCGGGCTCGAGCTGCCGCGTGAAGCGCAGGCACCGCGCGATCCCGGCAGCGCCGACTTGCATGACCTGATGCTGCGGGCGGCCCGCTTCTTCGAGCAAAATCTTTCGGACAATGCGCGCGCCCAAGCGTACGTTCAGAGGCGCGGCATTGATGCAAAAATCAGCGCCAAATTCAGCTTGGGCTACGCGCCCGACGCCTGGGAAGCGCTGCTGAAGCGCTTTGGCGGTCAAGAGGAAGATCGTCGCCGGCTGCTGCAAGTGGGGCTTGTTCTCGAGCGCAGCGGCGAACACAGCAGCGGCTTCTACGACCGGTTCCGCGATCGATTGATGTTTCCGATTCGCGATTCACGCGGGCGCGTCATCGGATTCGGCGGGCGCGTCATCGATCAAGGCGAACCGAAGTACATGAATTCGCCCGAAACGCCGCTGTTTCACAAGGGCCGCGAGCTTTACGGGCTCTACGAGGCGCGCCAGGCTCGCGGCGACTTCAATCGCTTGATTGTAGTCGAGGGCTATATGGACGTGGTGCGCCTGCACCAGGCCGGAATTACCTATGCCGTGGCCACGCTGGGAACGGCGACCACACAAGAACACCTCAACAAGATCTTCCGGATGACCAGCGAAGTCGTGTTCTGTTTCGACGGCGATCGCGCCGGGCGCCAGGCGGCATGGCGGGCGCTGGAAAACGCGCTCCCCCTCGCGCGCGACGGGCGCGAGCTGAAATTCATGTTTCTGCCCGAAGGCCATGATCCGGACACCTTGGTCGCGCAAGAGGGTCCAGAAGGCTTCGAGAACCGCATGAAAGAGGCGCTGCCGCTCTCGGAATATCTGGTGCAGCAGCTGATTGCCGATGTCGACTTGGATCACATCGATGGACGCGCAAAGTTAAAGGCCCTGGCGGGGCCCCTGTTTGCCCGCATGCCGGAGGGCATATACCGGGAAATGCTGGCAGACCGGCTTGCATCCCGGGTCAGCATGCCGGCGAACAAACTGAAGGAATTCTTCGCTGCCGGCGAGCCGAAGCGAGCTGCAGGGCACGCCTCGGAACTACGGGTTCGACCGCGCGGTCGAATGAGTGTTGGGCGCGGCAATTTGCTGACCCAGGCCATTACCCTGGTGCTGCACCACCCTGCGGCGGCGGGCGCCATCGAGAACCCTGACCTGCTGGGCAGTATCGATAAGACCGGTGTTTCGGTGCTCAAGGAGCTCTTGGAGCAAGCCGCAACGGCCTCCTCACCCAGTACGGCGATGCTGCTCGAGCGGTGGCGGGATCGCGTCGAATACGAGCGGTTGACCGAATTGGCCATGCAGGACCCCCTGGTGGCCGATACGGCCTCCGCAGCCAAGGAATTGAAAATGGCGGTGGAGAAACTGCTTCAAGAGTACGGTCCGGGCCGCCGAATGGACGAATTGTTGAAAAAAGCGGAGGAATTAGGCTTGAATTATGATGAAAAGGCCGAATTAAGCAGCCTTCTCCAGTCCAAAGGCCGCTTCCGAGCGCCTTCTTAAGCCTTAAGCATTTGTGGCTACGGAATGGCCACAATCGTATACTGCTCGGCTTGCATTTTTAAATGTCCAGACTCTCAACGAGGCGTCCACCTTGATCAAAAAAGCGCCAGCAGGCACAGCGACTCAAATCGCGGACGAGCGTCAGTCGCAATTGAAGTTATTGATCGCGCGCGGCAAGGAGCAGGGCTACCTCACCTACGCTGAAGTCAACGATCACCTTCCGAGCGAAATCGTCGATCCCGAACAGATCGAAGATATCGTCAACATGATCAACGATATGGGTATTCCGGTATACGAAAAGGCACCGGATGCCGAATCTTTGCTGTTGACGGATGCCACCGCCGCTCCCGATGAGGAAGCGGTGGAAGAAGCCACCGCAGCTCTCGCCAATCTCGATGCGGAATTCGGGCGCACCACCGATCCGGTTCGCATGTACATGCGCGAAATGGGTACGGTTGAATTGTTGACGCGCGAGGGCGAAATTCGCATCGCCAAGCGCATTGAAGAAGGTCTCGAGGCCGTCAAGATCGCGCTCGGCAGCTATCCCGGCACCTACGACTTGCTGCTGCGGCACTACGAAACGGTCAAGGCCGGGCAGATGCGCCTGGTCGATGTGATCGTCGGCTTTGTCGATCCGAATGCGCCGGATGAAATCGCGCAACCGCAGAATCCGAAGATGATGGCGCTGGAGCGCGAAGAGGCGGCCAACGACGATGATGAAGCCGACGGCGATGAAGACGAAGAAGCCATCGATACGGGCCCGGATCCGGAGGAAGCCGCGAAGCGCTTCAGCTCGATCGCGAAGGTGCATCATCAGTTTTTGAACGCACTCGACAAGCTCGGATCGAAGGATCCGAAGACCTTGAAGATTCGCAAGAAAATCTGCGGCGAATTGATGGAGCTCAAGCTCTCGCCGAAGATGTTCGATCAGCTGATCGACAATCTGCGCCAGCATGTCACCGAAGTGCGGCTGCTCGAAAAGGAAATCATGTTCCTTTGCATCAAGCAGGCCGGCATGCCGCGCAAGGATTTCATTTCGACTTTTCCCAAGAACGAAACCAGCACGCGCTGGCTCGACAAGCACATCAAGGCGAAGAAGCGCTATTCGGGGCCGCTGGCAAAATTCAAGGACGAGATCGAGCGGCGCCAGAACAAGCTCAAGGATCTGGAGGGCCTGTTTCACCTCCTGATCAATGAGATCAAGGAAATCAACCGTGAGGTTTCCATCGGCGAAGCGAAGGCGCGGCGCGCGAAGAAGGAAATGGTAGAAGCCAACCTGCGCTTGGTGATCTCGATCGCCAAGAAGTACACCAATCGCGGCTTGCAGTTTCTGGATCTCATCCAGGAAGGCAACATCGGCTTGATGAAGGCCGTGGATAAGTTCGAGTACCGGCGCGGCTACAAATTTTCGACGTATGCAACCTGGTGGATCCGCCAGGCGATTACCCGCTCCATCGCCGATCAGGCGCGCACCATCCGCATCCCGGTGCACATGATCGAGACGATCAACAAGTTGAATCGCATCTCCCGGCAAATGCTCCAGGAAATGGGGCGCGAGCCCACGCCCGAAGAGCTCGCCGTGCGCATGGAAATGCCCGAGGACAAGGTTCGCAAGGTCTTGAAGATCGCCAAAGAACCGATCTCCATGGAAACCCCCATCGGCGATGACGAGGATTCGCATTTGGGCGATTTCATCGAGGATACCTCGGTGTCCTCCCCCATCGATTCGGCGACCACGGAATCCCTGCGCGAAACCACGCATTCGGTGTTGGCGCAGCTGACGCCGCGCGAAGCGAAAGTTTTGCGCATGCGCTTCGGCATCGACATGAACACCGATCACACGCTCGAAGAGGTGGGCAAGCAGTTCGATGTCACCCGCGAGCGGATTCGGCAAATAGAGGCCAAGGCGCTGCGCAAGCTGCGTCATCCCAGCCGCAGCGAGCAACTGCGCAGCTTCCTAATGGATGATTAACTAAAGGACGGGGTCGTCCCACGACCCCGTTAGAAGTGGCGCGAAGCGCCTAACTAGCCCACGTGGGCCCTTGATTTTTGAGCTTGCCGCTCTTTTTACCCCACGACGACTTCCAGGGTCAGATGCCGCTCGCTGCTGAGCGAATTGGCCACCAGACAACTGCTCTCCGCCTTTTCCAACAATTTCTTCGCCCGCTCGACGTCGGCACCGGGCGCGACATGCAGCGTGGCGTGCGTGTCAAAGCGCGTGAATCGCATCTTGCCGTCCACGCGATCCAAAGTCCCTTCGGTGCGCGCCTCGAGGCGCTGCCAGGAGTATTTGGACGCCGTTGCGATCGCCCGAAAGCTCAAAACAAAGCAGTCCGCGACCGCTGCGGTCAGCAGCCCTTCCGGCGACCATTGATTGCCGGGTCCGTCGAATTCCTTGGGCGAAGAGGATTCGATGATCCTGACGCCCTCCGTGGACAGCGGCACGTCCCCGTCGGGACGAATGGATGCGTTGACAGTGTAGTGATGCGGGAAGGGATGCATGGAAAACTCCTCAAAGAGCCGCCGCCGGCAGGCCAAACAGTTTCAGTTCCGGACTATGATCGACGAGCCGGATGGTCCGCTCGAATTTGAGCCCGATTTTTTCCAGCACGGCGATGGACTGCGCGTTGTCGGGCGATGTGATCGCAACGATACGAAGGAGATTGAGCGCTTGCCTGGCATGCGCTAGAACGGCGGCCGCGGATTCGACCGCGAACCCTTTTGACCAGTATCGCGAGAGAAATGCGAACCCCACATCCGGGTCATTCAGCCCTTCGCGCTTGACCAGACCGCAAATGCCGATTGGCGTCCCCGCGGGAGTCCCGTCGAGCGCGCCGTGGCGCAGGCAAGTGGCATACAGACCGAATCCATTGCGCGCATAGCTATCCATCGGGCCTTGCAGAATGTAGTCACGAGCGTCGGCGGGCGTTCTGACACCTTTGTCGCCGATGTTGCGAATGAAGCCGGGTTCGTTCAACAGCTCCAAAATGAATTCCGCATCGCCGAAGTCGAGCTCGCGAAGGCTCAAGCGCGCTGTCTCAATGATGCTCATGGCGAAGGCGTCGCGGTTTCACCCAAGCCGAATGTTTCGGCCAAGAGTGAGTACGAATGGCGGCGCGCCTGCGGATCGAAGGTCCAGGTGTTGATGACGATTTCATCGAGCGCGAGTCTGCGCGCCAAGGCGTGGAGTTTCTCCGAGACCTGGGCAGCCGTGCCGACCAAAGCCACCGCTCTTAGTTTTTCGATCATCGCGAGCTCAGCGTCCGTATAGGTGTAGCCGGCGGCCGTCTCCGGTGACTCCAAGGGCAGCCGTAAGCCCTTCTCGAATCCCGCCCGCCAATATTCGCGCGTCATCAGCAGGCGTCTTGCCTCGCTCTCGGTGTCTGCGGCCAACGCCCATACGCAGATAGTGGCTTGAGGACGTGGATATCTCTCGGTGGGCCGATAGTTGCGGCGATACAGACCAAGCGCTTCGTCCACGCCAACCCCCTCGCTGAAAAAATAGGCGAACGCGTATGGCAATCCAAAATGCGCCGCCAGCTGCGCGCCGTAGTCGGAGCTTCCGAGTATCCACAACTGCGGGCTGGTGGTGCCGCTGGGAAGCGCCATGATATTGCGATACGGATGATCCGCGGGCAGTGCAATCCCCGACACCCAATGCTGCAATTCCTGCACTTGTCGCGGAAATTCTTCTGCGCCATGCGAATGAGGATTGAGCGCATGCGCCGTCAACCCATCCGATCCGGGCGCGCGGCCCACACCTAAATCGATTCGGCCCGGTGCGATGGCTTCCAGCACTCGAAATTGTTCCGCCACCTTGAGCGCGGAATAGTGCGGCAGCATGACGCCGGCGCTGCCCACGCGGATGCGCCGCGTGGTCGCGGCAACCGCCGCGATCAAAATTTCCGGCGCCGTGCCGACAATGCTGGCGCTGTTGTGATGTTCTGAGACCCAGTAGCGCTCATATCCCAATTTATCGCAGTGCTGCGCCAGGGCGATTGATTCCCGGATCGCAGCACCCTGCGTGCTGCCGGCCGATGAAGGAGATTGATCGAGCACGGACCATTTCATCGGGCGGGCGGTGATTCCGGTCCCGAATCGAGGGAAGCCAGCATTGCCGCAATTTCATGGGAGTCCGCGTCGGCCGCGTCCTGCAAGTTGCGTATCACGCCCTGCCGGTCCGCCTGCGGACGGTTCTGACTCACTTTCCATTTGCCGGCGAGGCTTACGATCGAAAATTCGAATCCGACGATCAAGCTCAACATCTTCTCGATGTATTCCGGCGGCGCGTCGTCAATCTTCCAGGGCTGTGAGCGCGGCATCTCATGGGTGTTGGTCAATCCAGCCACAAAGCTTCGCAGCCAGTGCGGATCGTCGATGAAGCGCAGTGTGCCGCCGGCATGCACCACTGCGTAATCCCAGGTCGGGACCACCTCGCCGGTTTTCGCCTTGGACGGATAGAACGAGGGGGAAATGTAAATTTGCGGGCCTTGGAAAATCGCCAGTGCCTGCGAGCCGCTGCGATATTCGCGCCAAAGAGGATTCGCGCGCGCGATATGGCCGCGGATACATCCCAGCGGAGCCGGCTCATGCAGTGTTTGCACCGGCACGTGATTGGCGATGAGTCCCGATTCGCACTGCGTAACCAAGGTGGTGAGCGGCCGAGCGCGCATCAGCGCGTGCAGCACGTCAGTGCGAGTCTCATTGAAATGCGCGGGCAGGTACAAAGTGCATCCTCGTCGGGCCGTAGGCAAAAGCCAGCCTAGTTGTTCTCAAGGCCGCTGGCGAGTACCGTGCTGCCGCTCGAATTCGGCTTCAGCCTCGAGCCAATCTTCCATTTCATGGCCAGGCTCAAAGCCGCGCTTGAGGGCTCGAAAGTACGCGAGTTCCGCAATCACGGTCTGGCGCGATCGGAATGGCGCCGGTGCGACGAACCGCAGAGGATCAAACGACGGTGGGCTGTTGATTGCCATCTGAGTGAGATTCCATTCCGCACAGGACGTTCAGGGATTTTTAATCTTACCTCTCCGATATGACGGGTGCGCATGCCAAAGCTGCGGCTATCGGCAGCCTCTTACGGCTCTATAGTGATGTATATGTTTACTAATAAGGATGTTTAAGGCATTATTTGTCGATGATGAACGAGGCCCGATTGTATTCCCTCGAACAAGTCGCCGAACGCCTGGGGCTTCAGGTCAGGACGGTACGCAGCTATGTTCGCAGCGGCCGGCTGAAGGCGATGCGCATCGGCAAGCAATATCGCGTGACGCGCGAGTCCCTCGAGGACCTCACCGGACCTGCGCTTAAGCCAGATGCGGTTCCCCGACATCGCCATGTTGAAGTGTCGAGCGTGATTCAAGTCGACGCAGTCAGCCAAGACACGGCGAGCCGGGTGACCAATCATCTTGTGGGAGCAGCGAAGGCGCCTCGTGACGATGGCTCCCCGCTGCGCGTTGAAACGATTTACGACGAGGAGCGCTCGCAACTCAAAGTCATCGTCATCGGCTCGCTGCTCAACGCCGCCAACGTATTTCGGTTGCTCGGCGTTCTGCTAGAGGCATGAGACGTGAGCAGCCTTTACCGAACGGAGGCGGGCGCGCAATTGATTGCGCGGCGATATCGAGAATTCTTGCGGTTTTGGCCGCAGCCGAACCGGCAGTTTCATGTTCCGACTCGTTATGGCGAGACATTCGTTGTTTCATGCGGCGAAGACGGTGCTCCTCCCCTGCTATTGCTGCACGGAGCAGGCTCGAACTCTGCGATGTGGATCGCTGACGCGCCCGCGTGGTCCGCGAGATTCAAACTATATGCCGTCGATGTCATCGGAGAGCCCGGATTCAGCGCGGAGTCGCGGCCACCGTTGAAATCCGATGCCTTCGCCCTGTGGCTAGATGACGTTTTGCAGGGTCTAGAGATCGATCGATTTTCGTTGATCGGCATTTCGCTGGGCGGCTGGCTTGCGCTTGACTACGCCACTCGGCGGCCGGCACGTGTTGATCGGTTAGTGATTATAGTTCCGGCCGGTATCGGCCGACAGCGATGGAGCCTATTGTTCAAGGTTCTGCCCCTGCTGCTGCTAGGCGATTGGGGCCGCAAGAAAGCCCTGCGGATCGTCATAGGCCCAGCCCCTGCTAACAACTCCGGCGACATCCACCCGTCATACCGGGATTTCATGGCCCTGGTACAACAGCATTTCCGTCCGCGTATGGAGCGCCTGCCGGTATTTGCCGACGCTGCGCTCCGGCAGCTGGGCATGCCGGTGCTGGCCATTCTCGGCGGCAAAGACGTCATTCTGGATTCGGCGGAAACCAGACAACGGCTGCAGCGTCATACCCCGCACGCGGAAATTCGCTACCTAGCCGAACAGGGCCATGGCGTTTTCGGCGAGCGCGCGGCAATTTTGCAGTTTCTCTCGAAGGCCTAGCCAGCAGACGGCTTGACAAACAAAGCGGCCCGCGCCGATGATTTCTGGAAGTATGTGCAGAAACATCAAGACTCTCTTTAACTTTGCGCCGCCGGTGACCGACGACGAAATCCGCGCCGCTTCGCTGCAGTTCGTGCGCAAGGTCAGCGGTTTTCACAGCCCCTCGAAATCCAACGAACCGGCCTTTCGGGGCGCGATCGATGAAATCGAGGCTGCTTCAAGAAAACTGCTCAACTCCCTTCAAACGAATGCGCCGGCAAGAAATCGTGAAGAAGAAGCCACTAAAGCAAAGGCTCGCAGTGCGCTGCGGTTTTCACGAGTGAGCTGAACCTTCAATTCACAGGCTACGGCCGAGTCAGGAGTCAATGGCAGACAAACCCGGCCACGCCGATGTGCTCATCGCCGGCGCGGGACCGACGGGCTTGGTACTGGCCTTATGGCTCACAAAACTTGGCGTGCCGGTCAGGATTATCGACAAGGTCGCCGAGCCCGGCACGACATCGCGTGCGCTGGCGGTTCAAGCACGAACGCTTGAGTTCTATCAACAGATAGGACTCGCCCAGGCCGTCGTGGAGCGCGGCCATCAAGTTGCGGCTCTGAACCTGTGGGTGAAAAGCGCCCGTGCCGCCCGCGTCCCGATCGGGAATTTGGGACAGGCAGTCACTGCTTTCGCGTTTCCCACTATTTTTCCGCAAGACGAGCACGAACGCCTGCTGATCGCGCGCTTGAGCGAGCTGGGCGTGGAGGTGGAGCGCCCGGTGGAGCTCACCGCCTTTGAAGATGACGGCACAGAGATTCGCGCGACCTTGAGCAAGGCCGGATCCGAGGAAACGGGCACCTACGCCTATCTCGCCGGTTGCGATGGAGCTCGCTCCAAAGTAAGAGAGGTACTCAATACAGGATTTCCCGGCGGAACCTATGATCATCTGTTCTATGTGGCAGATGTCGAAGCCGCCGGGCCACCCATGAATGGTGAACTGCACATCGCCCTCGATGAGGCCGATTTTCTGGCCGTGTTTCCCTTGCAAGACACGGGACGCGCGCGATTGATCGGCTCGATCCGCGACGATGCCGCGAAGGATCATGAGCACTTGCACTTCGATGATGTGCGCGCCCGGGCGATGCAGAATCTCAAGATTGACGTCAAACGCGTCAATTGGTTTTCGACCTACCGCGTTCATCATCGCGTCGCGCTCAGCTTCCGTAAGGGGCGAGCGTTCCTGCTGGGAGATGCAGCGCATATTCATAGTCCCGTCGGCGGCCAGGGAATGAACACCGGCATCGGCGATGCCGTCAACCTAGCCTGGAAACTGGCTGCTGCGCTGAAGGAACCATTCAGCGCGGCACTGTTGGATAGCTACGAACCTGAGCGAATTGCGTTTGCCCAGCGGCTGGTGGCCACCACCGATCGAGCGTTCACTGCGGTGATCAGTCCCGGCGCGTGGGCCCGATTCGTCCGCACCAAAGCCGTTCCGGCACTGGCCCCCGCATTGTTTCGCGTGCCGGCGGTGCGCAGATTCGCGTTTCGCACGATCTCGCAAGTCGCCGTGAACTACCGCGCGAGTTTTTTGAGTGTCGGCGTGGCCGGCAGTGTGCACGGGGGCGATCGATTGCCCTGGGTCGGGGTGGGCACGTCAGCAGATGCGTCCAACTTCGCAGCGCTGACTTCACTGGACTGGCAAATCCACGTCTACGGCGATGCCGCGACCGATATTCGAGCATTGTCCGACCGCCGGAAAATCCCGCTGCATGTTTTTGCTTGGCGTCCGGCCATGGAGGGGTCCGGACTGCGGCGCGGCGCGGTCTATCTAGTTCGCCCCGATGGCTATGTCGCACTGGCCAGTCCTACACCCAGCGCGGCCGCGATTGACAGCTATCTGGACCAGAGAAAGATCAGAGCAATCGGGCAGATCTTCGGGTAGTCCGGTGCTCACGCCGCCGCTTTCAGCGAGCTCTTCCTTGCCTCGCATCGACTAGATGTCTGGCTCGGCGGCGCGGATGAAAGCGATGGCTCGTTCCCGTACACGGACGGGGGACACCTCCCCGCGGACAGGATGTTTCGGGCCGCATTTACGTCCCGATCATGCGTGTCACCACACGCACTGCACACCCAAATCCTCACAGCTAGCATGTCCAGGCCTGCAGGACCGGTGAGGGCCTTGCAGCTGCTGCATGTTCGCGTTGTGTTTCTCTCACCGACGATGGAAACGTACCTGCCGGCCTGCTGGCCCTTATACTGCAGCTGCGTCTTGAGTATGCCCCAACCGGCATCGAGCACCGATTTTGCCATCCTGGTCTTCACCAGTTTCGGGCTGCTCACATCGCCGATGACGATGTTCTGGTATTCGCTAACAATTTTCGTCGAGAACCTATGCAAGACCTCCTTTCGTCGCCGGGCAGCGGTTCGGTGCAGGCGCTTGGCCTGACGTTTATGACCGCGGCGCTGCGCAGCGGCAATTTTCTTCTCGATATCTCGATAAAAATGACGCGACCACAGCTTCTCGCCATCGCTCGTGGTGGCAATGTGCTCTAATCCTAAATCGATGCCGACTTCCTTCTTCGGCGCAACCTGCTGAGAGGCTTCGACGGCAACGGGCAAACACAACCACCAGTCCCCGACCGAATCCTGAGCAAAGCAGCCGCATTTGAATTTAACGTCCTCAAGAAGCTCTCGTTCAAAGATCCGAAAGGCTTTGCCCGCGAAGCGCAAGGACTTTCCCTTGCGCTTCAGCTGCGCTGCTTTAAGAGGAATCCAACCGAGAGAGCGTCTTGATCCGCGACTAACCCGCCACCTGAGCCTCACTGTCTTGAATTGCGTTCGCCGGGTCGCAAACTCGGCATTGACCCGTTGAATGGTGTCCGAGCCGATGCGTTCAAAGCACTTGGTGGCCCCTGCGGTGAGCTTGTCCAGATCAAAGGCCGTGAGCCACTTGGGAGGGCCCACAAAGGGTCGCGCCGCCTTGTAGCTGGTCGCATTCGCGTAATTCCACACCTGATTTACCTCAATCGCAGCGGCGTTGAGCCAGGCATAACTCTCTGCCTTCACTTTCAGGCGCAGGGTGCGAATGCAGTGCTGAATCTTGTTCTTCATAATCCAAAGGCCAAAATTACTCCGTGTATGCAGGTCGAGCAACGGCCATTACACATCAAAATATGCAGAAACGCGGGAACGAGGCGGCGTGAGCCAGTATCATTGGCAGCCGGCGGCTCTGCTTACGCAACCCGGCGCCGCTGGGTCGCGTCATCCTTGACGCTTCGTCACTCGCCAGGGGGATGCACCATGAATACTCGGCGCTTCATACAATATCTGGCGGCGAGATTACGCGCGCATCCATCGTGCGTCCCGCGTGACAGAAATCTTGAGGAGCGACGCCGTGCTTGAAACACTTGAGTCGGTGCGGCCGTTGACGTTGCCCGAAATGTTTGAGGCGCGCCGCAGAATCGCGAAAAGCGTCGTGCGCACGCCGCTTGTCCGTCTGGATCTGGGACCCGGCTTTCCAGACATCCGCTTGAAGCTCGAGAATCTGCAGCCAACGAATTCTTATAAGTTACGGGGCGCGGTCAACGCTGTGGCGATGCTCTCCGAATCCGAGCGCCAACTCGGCGTGTGGACCATCAGCGCCGGCAATGCCGGGCAGGGTGTCGCGTATGCAGCGAGGCAAGCCGGTGTGCCCTGCACCGTGGTCGCAATTGAAACGGCGCCCGCCTCGAAGCTCGAGCGGATGCGCGCGCTCGGCGCAACGCTCATCCTGGTGCCCTACGAAGCCGCGTGGCGCGCACTCGGCGACCGCGCTTACCCCGGGGTGGAAGGAACATTCGTGCATCCATTCGATGATCACAATTTCATCGCGGGCCACAGCACCATGGGATTCGAAATTTTGGAAGATGCCCCCGACACAGTTGCCGTGATTGGTGCGATCGGCGGCGGCGGACTCATCACGGGAGTCGCCAGCGCACTCAAGGCGCTGAAGCCGGAGATCAAGATTTGGGGCGCGGAGCCTGAAACGGCAGCCCCGGCCGCGCTCTCATTTTCAATGGGATCCGCACAGGTGTTCACCGACTGGAAGGCATCGTTCGTCGATGGCGCAGGCGGCAAAAGCCTATTTCCACGCATGTGGGATCGCATGAGACCCGTGGTCGACGGCTCAATCATCGTCAGCTTGGAACAGACCAAGGCGGCGATGCGCTTGATGGCGGAAAAAGCACGCGTCATTGCCGAAGGCGCGGGCGCGCTGTCGCTCGCCGCGGCACTCACCGGGAAAGCCGGTCAAGGACCCATCGTCGCCGTAGTTTCCGGGGGCAACGTCGATCTGGCTAAATTCTGCGACCTTATCGTTCCCGAATCCAAGTGACGTGCCGGCGGCACGGCGGCTGACAATCGCGCATGTCCAAGCCCAGCGATCCCCGCCCCAACTCCTTAGACCGCAGGCGAGTACTGAAGGGCACCGCCTCTGCCGCCTTGCTGATGGTTGCGCGCCCGGCGGCGAGCTCCGTCCCGCAATCCACCACGGCCGTGCCGCTGGATGCGGTGCGTCTGCTTCCTTCACCCTACCTGACCGCGGTCACGGCCAATCTTGCGTATCTGCACGAAGTGGAGCCCGACCGGCTGCTGCATCAATTCCGCAGCCAGGCCGGACTTATCCCCAAGGCACCGGTCTACGCCGGCTGGGAAAGCGACACGATCGGCGGTCATACACTGGGCCACTACCTGTCGGCGATATCCCTGATGCATGCCCAGACGGGCGATCCGGAATGCATGCGCCGCCTGATCTACATTGTCGACGAGCTGGCGCTCTGCCAAGCGCAAAGCACCGACGGCTTTGTCGCCGGCTTTACGCGCCGGCGAGACGATGTCATCGAGCCGGGAAGATTGGTGTTTGACGAAATTCTCCGGGGCGATATCCGCGCGCGCAATTTCGATCTAAACGGCAGTTGGGTTCCGCTATACAGCTGGCACAAGCTGATGGCGGGTCTGCTCGATGGCAATCGCTACTGCGGCAGCAAGCCCGCGATCCAGGTAGCGGAAAAACTGGGCGCCTATATTGGCAGCGTGTTCGACGCACTCAACGACGTTCAGATCCAAAGGATGCTGGATTGCGAGCATGGCGGTCTCAATGAAAGCTTCGCCGAACTCTATGGCCGAACCGGCAACCGCCGCTGGCTGGCGCTGTCCGAAACCCTTTATCACCGCAAGGTCTTGGAACCGCTCAGCCGCGCCGAGGACTGCCTGCCCAATATTCATGCCAACACCCAAATCCCAAAAGTAATCGGTTTAGCCCGACTCCATGAGCTGACGGGCGAATCGCGGCACATCAAAGCCGCCGGCTTTTTCTGGGACACGGTTACCCGCGACTACAGCTATGTCATCGGCGGCAACGCCGATCGCGAATATTTCCAGGCGCCGCGCTCCGTTTCTCGCCATATTACCGAACAGACCTGCGAGTCCTGCAACAGCTACAACATGCTGAAGCTAACCCGGCTGCTCTACGCCGATCAACCCAGGGCGCGCTATTTCGACTACTACGAACGCACGCATCTGAACCACATCCTAGCTCAGCAGCACCCGCGGACCGGCATGTTTGCTTATATGGTGCCGCTGATGTCCGGCAGCCATCGTGAGTTCTCGAGGCCATTCGACGATTTCTGGTGTTGCGTGGGAACGGGTATGGAAAGCCACGCCAAACACGGTGATTCGATCTTTTGGACACGTGGGCGCGATGTGATCGTCAATCTTTATATTCCCGCCATCCTGAACTTGCCTGGCCCAAGAATCGGGCTGCGACTCGAGACGGCTTACCCTTTCGCGGACGACATTGCCCTGACGATCACTCAGAGCAGGCGAATCGGTGCCTGGGCGGTCGCACTACGCATTCCTGCATGGTGCGAATCACCCACCGTCAGCATCAATGGTCAAAGCGTGGCATTTCGCGCGGCGGATGGCTATCTGCGCCTCGAGCGCGCGTGGAAACAGGGTGACGTCATTCGTCTCGTTCTTCCACGCCGGCTTCGAATTGAACCGACCACGGAGGACCCGAACACGGTCGCGTTGCTCTTAGGTCCTTTGGTACTGGCCGGCGATCTGGGTCCCTCGACCGAGCACTGGAGCGGTCTCGCGCCCGTGCTGGTCGGCACCGATCTGCCGACAGGCATCGAGCCGACTGCCGAGTCGACGGTGTTTCGCACCCAAGGGGTGGTGCGCCCCACTGACCTCACGCTGCGTCCCTTCACGTTTCAGCACGACCGCAACACCGCGGTCTATTTTCGCCGCTTCACCGAGACTGAATGGCAACAAGAGCAAGCGAAATTCAAGGCGGAGCAAGCACGGCTGCGGGTTCTGCAGGAGCGCTCCGCCGATATGGTGTATCTCGGCGACGCCCAAGCTGAGCGCGATCACCAGCTGGAATCCAAGATCTCGTATCCTGTCGTGTACCGCGGACGCGGCGGACGCGACGCGCGCTCCGGCGGGTTCTTCGAGTGCACGGTGAAAACGCGGGCGGGTCCGCTGACGCTGCAAGCGACCTATTGGGGCGAAGAGCGCGACCGCCGATTTGCCATTCTCATCGACGGGGAGATGGTGGCTGAAGAGGAACTCAAGGGTGATCAACCAGGCGAATTCATCGAAAGGAATTATCCCATCCCCGAGGCGTTGACCCAGAACAAGCCCACTTTGCGCATCAGATTCGAGCCGCAGAAAGGCGTTTCGGCGGGTCCCGTTTTTGGGCTAAGACTGTACTCAGCCGGCACTTGAAGGAGTTAACCGTGAGTCAGGGGGTTTTGGTGTACCAGACTTGCCAGAAACCTTCGAGGGAATACACAGCCAGCGCCGACCAAATGGCCGCGAAACCGGCCAGGCGCGCGCCGCCGAACGGCTCGCCGTAAAGCCATACGCCCAGCAGCAGTTGCAGCGACGGCGAAATAAATTGCAACAGCCCCAGCGTTGACATCGGAATTCGGCGGGCGCCTGCAGCAAACAACAATAGCGGAACTGCGGTGATCGGACCGGCTGCCGCCACCAGCCATTTGGATGCGGTCGGTGCATGCAAGAACGCATTTTGCCCATGCCGCGCCATCATCGCCAAATAGCCGAATGCCAGCGGAAACAGCAAAAGCGTCTCCAACGACAACCCTTCCAGCGGGCCAAGCACGGCAGTTTTGCGCAACAGACCGTAGGAACCAAATGAGAAAGCCAATCCCAAGGCTATCCACGGCAAGTGTCCAGCTTGCCAGGTGAGCCACGCTACCCCGGCGGCGGCCAGCATGACGGCAGCCCATTGGATCGGGCGCATACGCTCGCGCAGCAGCAGCAGTCCCAGCAGCACGTTTACCAGAGGCGTCATGAAATAGCCGAGACTGGAATCGACCACATGGCCGTTATTGACCGACCAGATATAGATGTACCAGTTCACCGACAACAGGGTCGCGCTCGCGGCAAATCCCGCCAGCACTTTGGGCTGGCGCCGCAGCTTGCCGATCCAGGACCATTGCCGGCGCAAAGCCAGGACGATCAACACAAAGACCAGCGCCCACACCACGCGCTGTAGCAAGATTTCCAGCGGTGAGAAATCTTGCAGCGCCTTGAAATAAATCGGAAACAAGCCCCACAAGATGTAAGCGCCTGCTGCGTAAAGCATGCCAATTTGCATAGTGGAGCTAGCGAAAGCGTGAGGATGAGATTCAGCCGGCCGCTATTATGTGTGTTAACCCCAATTCGAGCCACCCGGCGATAAACTACTCAAGGGACGGGGTTTTTGGATCAAGGAATGGGTGCGACCGTGACTGCACTAGTCGGCGACAGGAGCTTTTCTGACCTCTTTTGCCAAGACCGCACGCGCGGCTCCATAAAGAGTGCCGGCAGCGCGGCCGCAGACGAAGTCTTGATGCGACGCTATCAACGCGGCGACGACCAAGCCTTCCAGCAACTCTACGAGCGACATCGCGCCTCGTTGCGTCGCTTTGTTCGAAGATTATCCCCCGAGACCGCCGACCATGAAGAGATCGCACAAGAAACGTGGATGGCGGTGATTCAGGGGCGAGACCGTTACCGCCCGCAGGCGCGCTTCGTGACCTATCTATTTTCGATTGGCCGCCGGCGCACGATGGACCGCTGGCGCAAACTTGGCAGAGCACCGGAGCTTGAACCAGATGCAGAAGAACTCGACAGGCTGGTGGGGCCCACATCACATGAGCCTGAATACCGTGCAGCCACGGTCGCCCTTCGCACCGACTTGATGACGGCGGTCGCATCACTCCCGATCCTGCAGCGGGAGGTTTTCTTATTGCGTGCGGAGGGCAACTTAACTCTGGAGGAAATCGGCGAGGTGACCGGCTCCAGTCGAGAGACCGCTAAGAGTCGGCTGCGATACGCTCTGAATCGACTGCGCATCGCACTGGAGCCTTGGCATGACGAATGAAGGACAGAGTTCGTTGGTGGATCGATATCGGGCCTGCGTCGAGGAAGTGCCGGCCTCAGAGCTCGATCAAACTATTCTCGCGGCCGCCCGCCGGCAATCGGCGGTTCGCAGATTCGCGCGCCGCACGCGTATCGCATTCTTCGTTACAGCATTCGCCGCAATCGCCATCAGCCTCTTAAGATCGCACCAATTGAACGTTACCCAAACTCGCGTTGCCGACTACGGCAAGAGTGAAGGCGCGACCCGTTCTTATCTGTTAAACGCCACGACACCCCCATACTCGGGAGCGGGAATCTCCGAAGGAGCACCATGACAATCCTCCGTTCGCTTGTGATTGCCGTCTGCGTCGCATTCCTCTCCGCGCATGCTGCATGGGCGGAATTGCCGACCGGCTGGTTCGTGGCCGGGAGTGCGCCCAACGACTATGAGTTCTCTCGCGATACCAGCACCGCGCAGAGCGGCAAGTCAAGTGCGCTCATTGCCTCAAAGTCCGGCATCACCTCCAACGGCTTCGGGACCCTGATGCAGACCATCGACGCTGAGAACTATCGCGGCGCCCGCTGGAGAATGTCGGGCTACTTAAAGACCAGCGACGTCGCCAAAGCGCAGATGTGGATGCGCGTGGATGGCTCCAACACCAAAATCCTTTCGTTCGATAATATGGACTCGAGACCGGTTCGCGGCACGACACCTTGGACCCGTTATGAGATCGTTTTAGACGTACCTCCCGACAGCATCTACATTGCTTTCGGATTCTTCCTCACGCAGGGCGGCGGCAAGGTCTGGGGTGATAACTTCAAGTTCGAGAAGGTTGATTCAACGGTTCCCTTGACCGCGCCCGCGAGTGTCGCGCCGGCCCGGCCAAAAGAACCCATCAACGCTGATTTCGAGAACTAGTGGCGCGCCGAAATGCATTCTTAGCTGCGATGTTGAGCGGCTGCGTCAGCATCGCTCTGGCGCAGGAGTTTCCTGTGTGGGAACGCCTGCTAAGCCACTACAGCGGGAAGACGGACGAGACTCCGGTGCCGTCAATGAAGATGGGTAGGCACATGCAGATGTCGCTGAAGGGCGATCCGGCGCCCGGCGACTCAGCACGCGCCGCACAAATCCTCGCTGCCGCGGATGCGGTGCTTTCCCGTTACCGCGACGCCAAGACGGCGATGCGCGACGGCTACAAGCCTTTTTTTCCCACCGGCCGGATGGGCGAAGAGATCCATTACACCAACTACCGTTATCGGAGTAAGGAGCAGCAGCAGATCGACTACAGCCGACCCGGGTCGATTCTCTACAAGCGCACGGCGGAAGGTTTGAAAGCGGTCGGCGTGATGTACACCGCCCCAACCGATGCATCGCCACAGCAGCTCGATGCGATTGCTCCGTTGAGCATCGCAACCTGGCATCGACATGTGGACTTTTGCGGCGGCCCGAGAAATTTGTCAGCGAGCGAGCAGTTCGGACCGAACGCGCGTTTTGGGCCGCAAGGCAGTATCCACACCGCAGAGGCGTGTAAGGCGGCGCAAGGATTGTGGATTCCAGTGGTCTTGAATTGGATGACTCATGTCTATCCGAACACACAGGAAGAATGGGGCGGGATGGACATGGACATGGAAGCGGGCGCCCCCGACGCTGGCACCTCCCCTAAGGGGGGATAAAGAACACTAGGGCCAGCGCCTAAATCAGGCTGCCTTGGCAGCACTCGCTCGGAAGGCCCGCACTCCCTCGATGAAAGCGTCGACCTGCGGATCGGTCCCGATCGTGACGCGGCACCAGTTCTCGAAAGGCGGAAATCGTCGTCCGACAGCGATATTCCGATGCCGCATGAACTCGGTGAACTGCTTGATCGGCACGCCCGTGTCGAAGAATACGAAATTGCCATGAGGTTCGGCATAGGGAAAGTGCAGTCGCGCCAGCTCGGCGGTGAGGCGAGTGCGGCTGGCCACGATCCGCCGTCGGCAGTCTGCCAGGAACTGCTTGTCACCGAGGCTCGCAAGGGCGCCGCGCACAGCGAATATGTTGGGCGTCGTCATGCACGCAGCGGAGATTTCCTCGATGACCTCGGGTCGAGCGATCCCGTAGCCACACCGAACCCCGGCCATGCCGTGGAGCTTGGAGAATGTCCGCAACACGACGACACGCTTTGGCCCCGTGACCAGGCTGACCGACGAGGGTGTGCCCTCGACGAATTCCATATAGGCCTCATCGATGACGGTAGTCACATGATCCGGAAGCGCAGCGACGAATGCTGCGATTGTCGCGGAATCGACCATCGTGCCGGTCGGATT
>Ga0209624_10000511_pt1 | contig 34009 bp, 27 predicted proteins | sample JacPinW_OM2H0_O1_FD_188565 | JGI IMG/M metagenome (GOLD analysis project Ga0209624, IMG submission 188565) | Forest soil microbial communities from Algoma, Ontario, Canada - Jack Pine, Ontario site 1_JW_OM2H0_O1 (SPAdes) (version 2) | ecosystem: Environmental > Terrestrial > Soil > Boreal...
GTGGATGGCCGGGACAAGCCCGGCCAGGACGGGAGAGGCTCCGAGACCGAGTCGGAAGCAGCCCGCCAACAGCTACGCTTTTAAGAGCCGGCATTGTGTTGTGAAAAACAAGATTGGTGCTATGGGTTTCTATTCGCAGCACTTAGCGGAGTGCCCCAGGGCCCTCGGACCAGACGACGGAGACGAGGCACGGGTCGATGGCCGAGCGGGCAAGGCAGAAGAGCATGGTCGGGTCGCGGTCGGGCGCGGTTAGGAGGTTCCGTGTCTCCGCGCCTCAGGACGAGGCGGCTGGACGTTATTTTTTACTTGAATCGCTTGTAACCCATTGAAAAGGCTCGATTCGGAAAAATAAACGGGACCTATATACGAGTATGACCTAATACCTAATGGCAATTCGCGGGGGGCATCTCCACGCGAATTGAAGCTATTGATGTTCGGGTAGAAGTTGCTCGCTGTCAGCCGCAAGCATGGCTTGCTCTTCGTCATCCACTGCAATTGGCTGCCCGGGAGTATATCCAGCGCTCACGTATGGGGTATCCGTCATCCAATATCCGAATTTCGGAAGCCTGCGAATTTTAGCTTGGGATCTCCACAGCATCGTGGAAAGAACCATCTCCGGATCATTGCCATTCAAGACCATTCCTCGCTCTTGAAGCTTCTCGTATAGCTCAGAGCGGGACATCGGCTCGCCGTGTTCCTTGATTATTTCGTATGCGAGATCAGCCACTTCCTCCTTCTTTGGATTGCGGCGCTTGGGATAGTGGACAACAACCGGGTCCCGATCAAGGATGGGGGTTCCAGCAAATTCGTGCCATTGTTGAATGAATGCGTCCACACGCTCTAACTCAGCGCGGGCATTTCCAAGATCCGACTCAGCTGCCCTCACCCTGGCAATGGCATCCTCTCGCTTGCGCATGGCGTTCTCGTATGCCTGGTCGGCCATACTAAGTCTCCCCTTTTGTTCTGAGGAGTTTATACATCATCCACAGACAGATGGCAACAAAACCGCACAAACCAGATTCAACGCTTGCTGCGACGCCAAATTCCGTATAATTTGCCGATGCTGCGGCCCCAAAGAAAAAGCCCGCCGGAGAGTGCCACCTCTCCGAACGGGCATTTGGGGTTCTGGCGACCGGTGCAAGGACGGAAGCCAGAGGAGGCGGAAAACCTCGAAACCCTAAGGAGAATCTAGCGTTTTTCGCCTCTCAAAGCAATAGGCTGCTCCAATTTTTTTTGGAGTACGTAACCATGGTGTGGGTTAGTCCCTACCTTCGGGTGCGCTTCGGCAAGATCGAATCGGTGAAGGGCCACTATCGGTCCTGCCACTTTCGATAGCGCCTTAGCGTCTAGGAAGCACGAGGCTTACGTCTGTGGCCTTGCGTTTCCGACTTGACACTCGCTGAGTGTCCTGGCCGTCGCGGGGCTCCATCCTGCGGCGGCCGCTTAGTTTTAGCGCGTTCAACGCTCTCGTCAACCTCCTTGGGTTTGGTTGAGATAAAGCGCTCTAACGACTCAGCAAAACTCATGTCGAGCTTAAGCGGAGGATCGAGCTTCGTTCCTTTTTTGTGGATCATGCGATAAGCGCTTTGTACGTGAGGCGCCCCTCGACGCATGAGAAGATGTCATTCATACGCGGTGACGGCCTAAGATCGCGCCGATTGAAGCGCCAAGTCATTTCATCCACATATTTTTGAAGATGTTTTGGACTGACCCAATGGTGAGTACCAACGATCTGGCGCTTGAGAAGCGCCCAAACGCTTTCGATTTTTTGTGTGTGGATAACTCCGGCCCCGCGAACGTATTCGCCGATTGAGTGGCGAACCGTCAAATGGACGTAGTCTTTATTCAAGCCCCTAAACACCCGGTCCTCATCCGTCATCAAAATGGATTGGCGCTCTACATTCTTTTTCACCGTTTCGGCGGCGCGCCCCTGTTCACTGATATGTGTAGCGCGAAGCTCGCCATCGCGCTCGACAATCCCGAGCACAACAGCCTTACCAGCGCCGCCTTGCGAACCCGGCGTACGCTTGTCCGCATGTTTGTTGCTTTCCTTGCCCCCGATGAACGCCGTATCGGCCTCAACAGTCCCTTTCAGAGGTGCGTTGAATGACGGCGAACGCGCCGCATGGCGAAGACGGTGAAGGATAAACCACGCCGATTTTTGCGTGACTTTCAGATCCTTCGCCAGCGTGGTCGAGGCGATTCCCTTCGGGTGATTTGTAATCATCCAAATGGCCGCAAACCACTTGCGAAGCGGCAGCTTTGTGTCCTCGAAGATGGTACCAACTTTGATCGAAAAACGCTGACCGCACTCCCCGCACTTGAACGTCTTGCGGTCAGAGAAATGATAAATCTTCTGCCCGGGCTCTTTGCCCTCCTCCACACAATACGGGCAGAACTCAGCATCACGCCAGCGAATCGAGCGAAGGTGGTCTAGGCACGATTGCTCGTCTGGGAACGCCTCGAAGAGGGAATACAGACTGTCGAATTTGCCGACCATGACCGAACTCCGATTATGGGCGCAGCGTACCACAAAATCCGGGCTAGGTCAAACACGTATATAGATCCCAAATAAACGCTAGTAAACGCCAGTCTTTTTACTAGCGTTTACCAGCGTCTGGCTGGCGTTTACGGGCGTTTAGAACCACGCTGTGAGGGGATGGAAGCCGCGTGGTCATCGCGCGACGTGGGCGGCGGCGGACGGCGTGCGCCCGAGAGAGAGGGGGCAGGCTCGCCGCCAAGCGACTCGGGAATGGCGCCGCAACCGATTGAAAAGGCTCGATCCGGACTCGGAAATGCCAAGCGGCTTGGGCTACTGGGGTAAAGGGATCTCCGGAAAAAATACCAGTCGTACACCAACCCGATTTGTTATTGCGCTATTTCGGGAAACTGTCGTCGCGGCTATGCGATGACACGGTTATCCAACCCCCGTCCGCCCGGATAGTGAAATCCGCAGCCGCAGCGTAGTGCTGGCAGATTTGCGAATACCGGTGCCGCAACCTGAGAAAACTAGAATAGACCGCCCGGTTTGGCTTCGGTTTTTTGTTGCAATTGAGCAGGACCGACAGCGGGAGCGGGAGCCGCGGCGGCTGGGACGATGGGCGTAGGGGCAGCCGAGGTATCAATCGGTTCGGTTTTTTTGCCAAAATTATAATTCAGGGAGACTGGGCCCCAGTTCGGCGGCGCGGGATAGGGCGCAGCCTCGGCGATCGCCTCCATCACCGCCGCGTCGAGATTCGGCGACCCACTCGAACTGACCAGCTTGCGTCCGACAAGGTTGCCGCCCTCGTCAACGTAGAAATCGACCACACCGTGGTGCGTAGCCATTTCCACATGGAGCACTGGCGCTGCATGCAATTTCGACTTGATCATTCCGTAGACGATAGTGAGATAGCGGGATTCCGCGTTATTGCCCGCGCTCGGGGAACGCTCGATCCCGGGCGGGGCTTTGTATTGTGGCAGGTCCTCAATTACCGGCAGTGGCTGCCTCCCCGCCGGGGCCTCGGCTGAGGCCACTGAGCCAGCGGCCACGGCCGTGTCGTTCTTAGGGTTTGGGTTTATGTCCGGTGGCGAGGGGGCGTTCGCATCCGTTTCGTCGCTCTTCGCGGCGGTCGAACTCGAAGCGAACCATTTGCTCTTGAACTGATGCCCTGCCTGCCAGGCCATGATCGCGGCTTTGTCGTCACATTGTACGAAAACCGGCTCTCGTCTCATTGAAAACTCGGTGTCATTCATTCGTCCAAAAACGAAACAGGCGTCCTTATATTCGCCGAGCATTGGGTTCTTCAGGTGCAACGTCACGCGCGAAAAGACCGTTTCCAGCGGACGGTCCTTGAAGTTTGATGTCCCGAAGTCCTCAACAGTGCTGTCAATTGTGGTGATCGCCCAATGATCGGCCAGTTGCTCAGCCAGCCATGACGCGAAGCTCGGATAGAAGCTTCCCGACTGGCCGCTTTGATCCTTGGTCCAAGCCACAATCTCGGAAGCCAAAGTGTTCGAGGCTCCCTTTGCCGTCTCCCCGTAGTGATCCCGGAGCGCGGCCTGTTGTGCTGCTAAGGCAGCGCTCTGATCCTCGGCGCGCGTGGCGGCAAGTCGCGCTTGGTCCGCGTTACGCTGTTCCCGCTCCGTAGCCTCTTGGGCCTCTCGCTTCGCCTTCTCTATGAGGCCGGCCGCTTCAGCCGTAACATCGTCCGGGAGAACCCAAAGATTAAAGTAATCGAACGGAATCCCGCTGCGTTCGAGACCGGCAACAAGGGACTTCAAATCCTGGGCGGAGGCGTAGACTGCTCCGCATTGCTTCTTCTGGGCGTCGATGAACGCGTCGTCAATGCTAGTGTTCAGGAAGACGGCTTCGGTTTGCATTGCGAAGGTCAGCTTGTTTGCAGCGCGCAGAAGCAACTGGCGATGTGCGCCCATATTGTCCCGAACGGCGAGGCAAAGATTCGACGAGCCACTGCTCAAGAGTACGACACCGAAACCATCGGGGGCTCCATCCGCGATATTTGCCTTGATCCTCTCTCTTTCGGCACGCGCGGCGTCAGCGGACCTGGCTCGCTGTGCTGCCGTCACTTCCGTGAATCTTCGGAACGAGTCATTCTCGATGTCCCGGATAAGCGCGAGTGCGTCTTCCCGGGCTGCCCGTAGGAATGCTCCACGCTCTGTGGCGATGATGTCGTTATTGAACAAATCCTGGACGCGACACGGCTCGATGTGGATTGTGATCTGGGCAGGCTCGGACTTGGCGGAAATCGCCTCTCGCACAATCAATGACAGTTCCTCAGGAGTCTGGCCGAAGAGGCAGACGTTTGCGTCATTATGTGCGAAGACGAAGTCCCCTCGAAGGTTCTGTGCTACGTTGGGCGCTGACGGACTGGCGTTGTATAGAAGTTCAATGTCTCCGCGGTCTCCCTCGATCAGGAACCGGTTCTTTTCCGTCACTACGAGTTTTTGCTGTTCGCCTTCGACTGACGATCCTGCGCCGGATGGCACCACACGCTGTCCCGGGTCTTGCGCGGCGGCCGCGCGTCCTTGGGCCGCAGTCCACTCGCTGAGCAGGCCTGCCTCGCTAATTGCGAGGTCGACTCTCCCGACCAGCTGCTTCAGCTCGTTGTAGTCAGCCTTTTGAAGCGCCGGCTCCAGCTCCTTTACGAGAGCCACGAATGTTTGTGCGGAAGGTAAGAGCGAATTTTTCGCCACATATTCCCTTAGGAAGTCTCGCTCTGCCTGAGCCCGCCTAATCGTATCCGAGAAATGCTGCGCCTCTTCCCTCTTTTGCGCCTCGGCAATCTCCATTTGACGCTGCTTGTAGTCTTTGTCACGATTCAGCGCGTCGCTGAGCTCGGTTGTCCTGGCTTCAATGGTGTTCGGATCACCACCGTCGAGCGCTTTCTTAAGGGCGGCGATGCGGTCGATGTATTCAAACAGCATAGGTGAGTTTGGATGCTCTTTGACAAAAGCGCCGGCATCGTCCAGTCGGTCCGTTGCGGCTTTGGTCGCTTTATTGAGGCGCTCGGCACGACCCTTCTCAGCCTGGGCTGCGCGGTTTTTTTCCGCCTGCTCGGCGTCGCCGGCGGGTGACGTGTCCGCCGGCGGCACTTGAACTGTCGCAGTCTGCGCTGGAAGAAGACCCGCATTGACGGCCTCAATTCGGAGTCGCCCCTTGCCGTTTTCGTCGTATTGGGCTCTCCAGATGTAACCGGGCCCGCCCCCCAGGTGGAACACCGAGAGGCCCAAGCGGGCTGAATGCTCCGGGTCGGCAAGGAAGTCGATTTCGAGACCACCGGTAATCGTGTCCCCGCGCCGAAGCGACTCCATAGCCGGCTCGTCGTACGGGCTCAACGTTACCTCGCCCCACGCGGCAATTACTGAGTGTCGGTAGCCAGCCGCCGGTTCGGCTGTGACCACCCGCGCGGACTCACCGAAATATTGAGAGAGCCGTTGGACCTCATGATCTACATCTCCAGTCGGGAAGAAGGCGGGAACCAGATCCTGCGAGATGAAAACCGCAACATTGGATTCCGATAGGAGGATTGCTATTTCTTCAACGTAGGGGCCGAGTTTGCCACTTAGGTGCCGACTAACAGCGCACCATGAGAATCCCTGGAACTCCTTGCTCGGCCTGCAATGATAGCCCTTGTGCGTTACGTTGTTGGAATCGATAACGCTACCGAGCGCCACTCCATCGATAACAAAGCGGCGCTCACTGGATCCGCCGCGCGTAACAACCGGGACGAAAGCGCTGGCCTTTTCTCGCGCACATTGTGCAAATATCTTGCGGGCGCGAGGATCATTCGGACCGATCCCGTCTGCTACCAGTTGATCCACAGTGATGTTGCTTTGAGCCAAGCATTCATATTCCGACTGATCCCTATTCACCCATTGGCTACGAATTTGGTTTGTCAGCGCCTCGTTCAGGATTGCGCCGAATAAACCGCCGATACCTGGAGGAATTTGTCCCGCTGATGCGGACCACGAAACGAGGCCCAGAGACAATCCAGCTACTATGCAAACTCGAAAACGACTCTCGCGGTTAAACATCGAAAAACTCGCCCTCACACGTACGTGACCAATTTCGATTAATATCAATCGCGCACGGTCCCGGGCGCTCCGCCCGGTTATCTAGGTTAGCACAGGTCTGGTCCGGCCAAAAGACGAATTACGAGTGGGAGTCCGTCGCCAGGATTGCGGACTTTCGTCACGCCTGGTGTTTACCTAGCGCGCCGCCCGTCGCGTCACCCGCCTCGCCAACTCTGGATTGAGCCTCACCACCCCGTCCTCGCGAATCGTAAAGTCCGCCGGATGCAACGCCTCTGATTTGAGGAATGACGGAACGGCACGATCCACCTTCGGCCACTCCGGCTTCCTCATGTCAAACGCAGTACAGGGTCATGTTGCTTCTAGAAACAAAGATCACGATTTTAACTTGGTTTCGATAAGATCCCAACGGTCCTTGAATCCACTGATATCCCACCCACCGAACGACTTGTGTGGCGGCAGATGAACAATGCGCACCTTACTATCTTTACGCGTCTGACCTTTTGCCCTTGGTGCCACGAGCCATTGGCTGTCAGCCTGTTCAACGTGCGTGGCCATTATGGTGGCAGGAATTACGTAATATTCGAATGCTCGTCTCGACTCTGGCTCGGGAACGCCGCCAAGTACCCAGAAAAAGCTGTCGCCGAAGTTTTTCACAGCTTTAATCCGACACTGCATGTACGGTTTCCCGGAATGAACGTCTTCACCTGAATGTGGACAAACCTAGTGCCAGCGACATTGCTACATAGTATGTCGGTGTTCGGGGTATTTCCCAACGTGACCACGGCGCAGTAGCCACGTCGGCACAGTTCGCCTGCCACGAAAAACTGGCTTGCGTTCCCTCTTGTGCTCTTGTCAATGCCAGAGGGGATCGCTGCGTTCAGAAGAACCTGTGCGTCGGACATCGGCCCGCGTCCTGGCCTAAACACTACCTACAGCAGCAACAGACGAAGCGGCGATCTTCTTCGCCAGTTCCGGATTCAGTCTCACGACCCCGTCTTCTCTGATTGTAAAATCCGCTGGATGCAACGCCTCCGATTTGAGGAATGACAAGACAGCGCGGTCGACCTTCGGCCGTTCCGGCTCCATCATGTCGAACACGAAGGCGGCTCCATCGTCACGGTCGGAGTGCATGATGCCAAGCATCGGATCGTAGCCCTCTGCGACGAGCCGGATTTGCACTTGGCTCTGAAGAACAGCGTAGGCGTAATTGAGAATCGCGTTGACGGGATGCGACGCGTTGCGGCTTCCCGTGGCATAAACTCGGGTGAAGCGGGGGCCAACGGTTCGCCATTCGTCGGGAATTGGACGGCGTGCGGAGGTCCGCCAGAGTAGTGATGTCGCATACCAAGCGCGAAAATACGCGACCGCGCTTCGCGCTTCTAAAAGACGCAGTTCATTGACAGTCTCAGGCGGAGCCTTTGCAAGGCGAGCGAGGTCATCCTTGGCTCGCTTCATCGCCCTGTCCCACGCATGCGAGTGACGGAGCGACTCCTCTAAGGCCTGAATGCAGCCCTCAATCTTTCGAGCAATAAGGGCGTTGCAAAACTCCATGCGCTTACGTCGATCCGATCGCGTCTCGGTCTGCCAAGAAACGCGTTCTCGATTGGCCGCATACCTATCGCCGCTGATGACTGTTATCGCATTTCCAGTCCAATCGATTTTGATCAGAGGCACCTTCTGCTCGTTGAGCCATATCAATACGTCGAAGCTGATGCTGCCGCTGCCGTCCAGCATGATGATCCGCGAGGGTAGATCGGCGTCGCCTTTGAAATATCGATACCGCTCCTGCTTCTGCGGATAGTGGGTGAAGCCGTTTCGGATGAAAAGCGTTCCGGCTTCGATCCGAAGCGACACGCCGTGCCCTGCTAGGATCAAAGGATCACGTCGAGGGTGTCGCCTTACTCGCTTGTCCTTTGAGCCCGTGCTCGCTCGTTGCAGCCAATGACGCGACCTATCGTTCCATTCCCTGTCATCAACTTTAAGGGAGTTGGCCTGACCGGTATGCGGCGACGGGGTGTCCATGCAAACTAGAATACCGCAACTGATTCGGGTTGAAAGCGCTTATCGGTCAACTCGTTCACTCCCCGACCGTTTAACACCATTTTTTGTTGCGATCGGTTCAAACCGTGACGAATAAAATGCCGAAGGTAGCGTCCCATCGGATCCGGCAATGGGACGAGGGTAAGCCGCTGAGCTTTGCTTGGTTCGACTGCGCGTCGCCTGATGCCAGGCGCATCTACCAAAAATGCAACGACGATTCGAGACGTGCGTCCCTCCGACTGGAGATGCAATTCCAAGTTCTAGATGACCTTCTCAGCGGCAAACTAGTTCCTTGGGGCTTTCAAGAAGGCGCTTCACTCGAACAAGGCCCCACGCCGATACCGGCGCATCTTTTTCCAAGGGATGCAGAAGACACGGCAGTTATCGATTGGCGTAACTCAACCTTGAAGGCTTCCAGTTTCTTCTTCGATCGAATCCGCGTCACGGAGCCAAGGGCGGGCACGCCACGACAGAAACGGGTGTCAGGCCCTACGTCCAAGCAGGCGAAGCCGTCGTCAGCGCCGAGCGCTATTCCAGCGCCAACGCCGATCATGTCCAAATCGCCGAAAAAGAAGGGTCGCCCGAGGGTAGACGAACCGCTTAGGGCTGTCGTCCGATCTCTCGTTGATTCCGGTCAATTGAAGGGCAAGTCGCGCAAGGAGCAGGTCGCGATCATCCGGGCCGAGGCTCGTGTGAGGCATCCAACACTGTTTCTGAGAGAGACGCAGCCCTCGCGAGACAAAATATTTGGCGCGCTTCGCGCCGAGGGGCTGATCGCTTCCAATTAGCAGTTCAGTCCAGAAAGTCCAAAAAGTCCAGAAACTGCTCTTGGACTTCATCTGACTCCAACGACAGCTCCGCCGCGATCATGATTTCCACGGTTGGTCGGCCTGCGGGCCGGTACCCGGAGATCAACGTGATGAAGGTCAAGCGCAACTACGTCGCCGAATATGCCCGCCGCATTGCCCGTGCTGTGGCGAAGGGGCTGTCGCGGAGCCAAGCCCGCGGTCACCCCAAGCCAACCGAGGCCATCATCAGGGCGAGCCGTACCGCGAAGCCTCTCGAGGACGACCGCCTGCAACTCGCCCTCAAGGTGCTGCGGCAAGAAAAGAGCCTCACAGCAGCAGCCCGAGAAGCAAAGGTCTCGCCTGAACGGCTTCGTCGTTACGCGACCGAAAGAAGCATCATCGAGCGGCGAGGCCGACGTTGGATCGTGCGGCGTGACCTGCCGCGGCGCATGCTGCTCTTTTCGGACGGCAAAACGCTTCAAATCGTCGTCGGCGACTTCGCGTCGGCGTCCAAGGTCGGCCGTTTCATGTCTGCGGTGAGCACCTTCCTGCGGACGAACAACCCGGCCGGGCTTCGACAGTTCGAGGGCGTGAGTGTCGCGGACATCTCAGGGAAGATCCACCCATTCGAGACCCATCCCAACGCCCTCTATCGGCTCGCGTCGGCTCACGACCAGAGCTTCGAACACATCTACCGCATCGTCATTTGAGAGGAGATTGACATGAACAACCTTGAATTGAACCGTGAGCGCCGCAAGCAGCGTGCGCTCGAACGCCTGGGGACGAATCGCCCGCGTTGCCCATTCTGCGGCTTCGACAATCCCTTAGCCTTGGAGCTTCACCACATCGCGGGCGAAGCCTTCGATGGAAAGATGGCCCCCGTCTGTCGCAACTGCCATCGCGTGCTGAGCGATTGGCAGAAGGATCATCCAGCCCGCATCGGCGATCCACCCAACGATTTGGAGCGGATCGGACACGCGTTGCTCGGCCTAGCCGACATGTTCGAGCTCTTGGTCAACTGGCTACGAGAACACGCAAGAAAGCTATTCGTCGCCGCCACTCAAACCTCACACAACACGGAAGGCTAAAGTCATGAACAAGATTGTCACTTTCACCGAGTCATCCCTCGAGCAGCCGGATCGCTTGGCGATTGCGGTTCGCGCATTTGCCACGCAGTCTCTGCCGCCGGACGACGAGGGGCCGAAGAAGAAGCGTCAAGGTGAGCTTGCGCCTGCTTCCGAATGGACGCTCATTTTCGACACCGAAACGACCGTTGACGCCGCGCAGCGGTTGCGCATCGGCGCATATCAGTTTCGCAACCGCGATGAATTGGATGAAGGCGGACTCTTTTACGATCCGGCCATCATCAGCGAGGAAGAATTGAGTTTGCTTCGCCGCGTCTCGGCAGAGCGCGGACTTGCACTGCGGTCGGTGCCTGAGTTCATTGACGATGTGCTGTTCGCTCGGGCCTATGACCTTCGCGCCTCGATCGTCGGTTTCAACCTGCCCTTCGACATTTCGCGATTGGCGATCAGACACGGCTCAGCTCGCGGTAAAGCGATGCGAGGCGGATTCACGTTCAAGCTGTCGCCGCACTGGTGGCGGCCGGCTATCCAGGTCCGCCACCTCAATGCTCGCGCCTCTCTGATCCAGTTCGCGCATCCCCCGAAGAGGCGGGATCCCCGAGGTCAGCGAAAGCGGAAGATTGCGCCCCGCAACCGGCGCGGTTCCTTCATTGATTTAAAGACAATCGCGGCGGCGCTGTATAGCCGTTCGTTCTCGCTCGGGTCGCTCGCCGACTTCCTGGAAACCCCGACCCGCAAGGCGGAAAGCGGCGGGCACGGCAAGCAGCTGACCGCCGACTACGTGGGCTACCTGCTCGACGACGTTCAGGCGACATGGGAGTGCTATCAGAGTCTTCGCGACAAGTACGCCCTGCACGCCCTTGAAGAAACGCCGCTCGGCAAGGTGCTGAGCGAGGCGAGCCTGGGCAAGGCCTACCTCAAGCACATGGGCGTGCGGCCCTTTCGCGAGGTTCAGCCTGACTTTCCCGGCCATCTGACCGGGCTCATTATGAGCACCTATTTTGGCGGGCGAGCAGAGGTCCGCTGTCGGCGCGAGGTCCGCCAAGTCCTCTATTGTGACTTCCTGTCCATGTATCCGACCGTGTGCACCCTCATGCGGCTGTGGCGATTTGTCATCGCGCAAGGCATGGACTGGACCGCCTCGACCGACAGGGTCCGGTCGCTGCTCGAGACGGTTTCTCTCGATGACCTCAAGCGTCCAGAATTCTGGCCGCTGCTGACGACCATCGTTCGTGTCGCGCCGCAAGCGGACGTATTCCCGGTCCGCACAAAATATGACGGACAATCGCAGACCATCGGATTGAATTATCTGACCAGCGACAAACCGTTCTGGTTCACGCTCGCAGATGTCATCGCCTCCAAGTTGCTGAGCGGCAGGATCCCAAAAATCATCGAGGCCATAACCTTCGCGCCAAAGGAACCGCAAAGTGGTTTGATGACCATCAAGATTGCTGGCAACCCCGACTATCAGGTTGACCCGGCCAACGATGATTTTTTTAAGCGCCTGATCGACCTGCGCACGACCGTCAAGGGTAGGCTCAAGAACGCGACGGCTTTGAACCGGGTTGCGCTCGACAGCGAGCAGCAAGCCCTCAAGATTCTGGCGAATTCGACGAGCTATGGAATCTTCGTCGAGATAAATGTCGCCGATCTGGACGCCTCCGAAAAGCTCACCTGCTTCGGACCCGATGGCGAGGGCCTCTCCGTCGACTCAACGAAGATTGAAGAGCCCGGGAAGTTCTTCCACCCGTTGCTGGCGACATTGATCACCGGGGCGGCGCGATTGATGCTGGGGACTGCCGAGCGGCTGTGCGTAGAAAAAGGCCTCGATTGGGCCTTTTGCGATACCGACAGCATGGCCATCGCCAGGCCTGAGGGAATGGACCAAGCCGAGTTTCTTCAGTGTGCGCAATCGATTTGCGAGTGGTTTTCGTCGCTCAATCCCTATGAGAAGAAGGGCTCGATCTTCAAGATTGAAGACGCCAACTATCAAATCGCAGGCGACAGTGTCGGAAGCAATCTCGAACCTCTGTTTTGCTACTGCATCTCGTCCAAGCGATACGTGCTGTTCAACGTCGGACCGTCCGGCGAAGTCATCATTCGTAAGGCGTCGGCGCACGGACTTGGACACTACCTTGCGCCCTACGAGGCCGACGACGCACCTCAATCCATCCCCGCGCCATCGGTCGCCTTGGATAAAATCGGCGTTGACCGCTGGCACTATGACTTATGGCACGAGATCATTCGCGCTGCGCTGGACGGACATCCCGATCAGGTCGACCTCTCCTATCATTCAGGCCTCAGTAGGCCTGCGGTCAGTCGCTATGGCGCGACGACCCCGAAGCTGTTGTGCTGGTTCAAGCAGCTCAATAGCGGCCGCGAATACGGAGACCAGGTCAAGCCGTTCAACTTCCTGATCGCGTTTCAGAGCCGGCAGCACCTGGCGGAGACGGACTGCGAGCCATGGACACCAAAGCGAGGACGGCCTCCGAAGTCTTCGCCTGTACGACCGGTCGCTCCCTTCAGTCGGAATCTCAGCGAAGCCGCCAAGACGGCCTTCGATCGCGAAACTGACAAGATGGTCGAGCCCGACTCGCTCATCACTTATTCCGAGGCGTTGGCTCAATATCATCTGCGGCCCGAGGCGAAATTCCTCAACGGCGACTTCTTCCATCGCGGGCGGACCGAACGACGGCATGTCATCGCGACGCAGATCCTCCACATCGGAAAGGAAGCCAACAAGTGGGAGGAGCAGTATTTCCTTGGACCGGATGACGACGCCGAAATCGAATACGGCGTCGGTCAAACCTTTGATGCCCTCGATTTGGGCCTACGCGAGCTTTGCCGCGAACTCGGTGAGCGAGAGGCCGCACGAAAACTAGGAATCTCTCGGACAGCGCTGCGTCGGGCCATGAGGCTCGGCGCCGAAGCAATGTCGCGGGCGATGTGCAGCCGTTTGGCTGCGAAACTCTGGATGGATAAAGACCATGTGTAACGATGCAGAACCTTCCGCCGTTTCGAAGCTTGCCGACTTTGCCCGTTTTACTCTCGCAAATTTTTGTGGCGACTTGACTGAGAAGGCCCGGAAAGATGGAAGTCGTATAGAGTTGAGCCCCGCGCTGATCGAGCTGATGGGCATGACGCTCTACTGGATATGGGTGTTCGATCCCTTTATAGACCTCGAAGATATTGTTAAGTCTGTTCAAAGCAAGGCAGAGGCCTGGATTGATGCTGATCCAGATCAAACCACCTGGACAGCTGACGATGCTCAAAAAACTAATCCTCCGCTTGGAAGACTCCACTAATTGTGCTGCATGTCGTTCAGGACAGCCATCGCGCTGCGGAATAAAAGGAACTGCGCATGCACGACCGTTTGTCCGCAGGGGTGGATTATTCGAGCGAAAGAGGGTCGATCAGCGGTGCGGCATGGGTTGGAAGGTGCACTACTGCCTTCATGGGGTGCCGGAGCATTTCCTTCAATGCCGATACTGTCAGCCAGTTGGGTTTGAAATGAATCATTCGATGGCAGTTGGCGCAAAGAACCGCGAGGTCTTGTAGCCGGGTTCGTGATCCAGGCTTGAGCGTATGAAGCGGTGAGACGTGATGGACTTCGATGGAGCCGGTTCCGTGGGTTCCATAGGTGGTGCTGAAATCGAAGCTGCATGCCTCGCACGCGAGACGCCCGGTCTCACGGAGAACGGCCTCTCGTTTCTTGCGGATCAGCACCCGATTTCGTTCTCGCGTCAGATGCATTCTAGCGAGTAGCCGGCCTTCGAGGGCTTCCGCGATTTCATGGCCGTCATCAGGTTGAGGTTGAAATTCCAGCGGCGGCGGCCTGGCGAATCGCAGATGCGATCAATTTCAGACTGTCTTCTGAGGGGCGGAAAGTTGTCTTTGGCCGCGGCATTGACGGGCCTGTATTACATGTTACGTCAGCACGGCACTGGCTGGTTTAACGTGCCAGTCCACCGTTAGAAGTCTCCAGCCGCTCGCTTGAGAATTGAATTTCTTTGCGCTACCCATTGCCGGCAGGAGAGGAAGCGTCGATGCGCGCTTTGCATTTTATGCGGGTGGCTATCGCGAGCGCTATCTCCTGTTGGGCATTTCGTAGAGCCATCGCGACCGCGCGACCGATTATAGCAACACCAGGAATGCGGCCAAAAGGCCTCCTGTTGTTCTTGATATTTCTTTGCACGGGTAACGCAAATTTCGCGGCAAGTAGGGATGACCTTCTTTCGAAACGTGAGCAGACCATAATCGACAAAAGCGAAGCAGCCGTCGTGAAGATAAAAGTCGATGGCTTTGCTCCTGATGGTAAGAGAAAACGTAAAGAAGGCAGCGGATTTTTTATCTATTCTCATAACAAAATTAGTCTTCTGCTCACCGCGTTTCATGTGATTGGCTCAAGTTCAACGGAACAGGATAAAAACTCTGACTGGAAAGTAGAAAACGGTACCGTTGATAGAAATATCACGATTGAACTGAGGAATGAACACGGCGGACTGACAAATATCAGTGGAAGAGTTGACATTGCCCCAATTCCAGATGCTGAAGGCATGGATATCTCGCTGCTTTTTATCAAACAAGACGGATATGCGACGTTACCGCTTGCCGACTATTTAATTGACAGTACACCAGTACACACAGTTGCGCTTCTCGGCTATCAGAACGGTCTTGAGGAACTTACTATTCCTATACCAGTGGGTAACGGTCAAATTGACAGTCCGGTAAAGTACGTTATCAGTGTCCCGTCACATTTCGGTGAAAGCGGAGGGCCTTGGATCGACGTAGAATCCGGTAGGGTATATGGCGTGGCTCGTGAAACAAGGAGTGTTCCAAATGGCCCTTCCAACGAGGCCACTCCCGCGGCGCTTATCAAGCCTTGGCTAATTCCTTACTTTAAGCATGCCGGCCTTAATCTCGAGGAGCGCACTAGAATCGCTGACGGTGACGGCCGCGCAAATGCTCCGGTGAGCGTTACCGCTGACTGGACCATGCCGACCGGAAACTTCGCCAATACGCGCTATTCGGAACTCGAGCAGATCAACACGGAGAATGTCCATAAGCTCGCGCCGGCTTGGACGTTCTCGACTGGCGTTCTGCGCGGTCATGAAGGCGCGCCGCTTGTCATCGGCGACGTGATGTATGTCGACGCGCCGTTCCCGAACCCGACCTTTGCGCTCGACCTCAACAACGATGGCAAGATCCTTTGGAAGTACGAGCCCAAGCAAGATCCCAACATCATTCCTGTAATGTGCTGCGATACCGTCAATCGTGGCTTAGCCTATGCCGACGGCAAGATCTTCCTTCATCAGGCGGACACGACCCTCGTCGCGCTCGACGCGAAAACCGGCAAGGTAGTTTGGTCGGTGAAGGAAGGCGATCCTCTACGGGGTGAGACCGGTACTTCCGCGCCGATGGTTTTCAAAGACAAGGTCGTCATCGGCGTGTCCGGCGGGGAGTTCGGCGTTCGGGGATGGGTCAGCGCCTACAATATCAAGGACGGTAAACTGGTCTGGCGCGGTTTCTCCGAAGGCCCGGACTCTGACACACTGATCGACCCGGAAAAGACGACCGCCCTCGGCAAGCCGGTGGGAAAGGATTCCAGCACCAGCACCTGGCAAGGAGATCAGTGGAAGATCGGCGGCGGGACGACCTGGGGCTGGTACTCCTATGATCCCGACCTCAACCTCATGTACTATGGCTCCGGCAATCCCTCGACCTGGAATCCGAAGCAGCGGCCCGGCGACAACAAGTGGTCGATGACCATTTGGGCGCGCGATGTCGATAGCGGCGCGGTTAAGTGGGTCTACCAGATGACGCCCCACGACGAGTGGGACTACGACGGCGTCAACGAGATGATCCTGACCGACCAGAAGATCGGCGGCCAGGACCGCAAGCTGCTGACCCACTTCGACCGCAACGGCTTCGGCTACACGCTCGATCGGGCCACTGGCGAGCTGCTGGTCGCGGACAAGTTCGATCCCAAGGTGAACTGGGCGACCGGCATCAACATGGATAGGTCTTCGCCGGACTACGGGCGCCCGATCCGTGTCAAGGCGATGTCGACTGAGGCCAACGGCGAGGACAAGAACTCCAAGGGCGTGTGCCCTGCCTCAGTGGGTACAAAGAATGAGCAACCGGCTGCCTATTCGCCCCAGACAGAGCTCTTCTACGTGCCGACCAACCACGTCTGCATGGATTACGAGCCGTTTAAGGCGAGCTACGCCGCGGGCCAACCCTATATCGGTGCGACCTTGTCCATGTATCCGCCGCCCGGCGACAGCAATATGGGCAACTTCATCGCCTGGGACGGCAAAACCGGCAAAATCGTCTGGTCAGACCCTGAGGAGTTTGCGGTCTGGTCAGGCGCTCTGGCGACCGCGGGCGGCGTAGTCTTCTATGGGACGCTAGAAGGCTACCTAAAGGCAGTGGACGCCAAGACCGGCAAGGAGCTTTACAAGTTCAAGACTCCGTCGGGTGTCATCGGCAACGTCATGACCTACGAGCACGGCGGTCGCCAGTATGTGGCGATCTTGTCCGGCGTCGGCGGCTGGGCGGGCATCGGCCTCGCAGCCGGTTTGACCAAGCCGACGGATGGTCTGGGCGCGGTCGGCGGTTACGCGGCCCTGTCAAACTACACCACTCTAGGAGGTACACTTACAGTGTTCGCTCTCCCGAGCGACTGAGACACCCGATGACGATTTCTGAGTTGGTCTGTTCGCGTTCTGCCCAACTAATGGCTATCTGCCCTATCGCGTACAAACATGACGTAGTAGCGTCTCCAGGTGCCGGAGTACCGAAGTGTTTTAAAACATCGTCTCTGGGGGTTGGAGCTGATTCATGCTCACGAGATATGCCCTGAAAATCGGTCTAGGGACCGTGACTATTTTTTTGTCGACGACACTACATCTTTGGGCGAAAGAGCGGCCCGTCGTAGTAATTCCCGGTATAATGGGGTCTAAACTCTGCGACGGAGCTGGCAAAGTTGTTTGGGGGGACCGGCTGTCGTATACAAAATCGCGCATTATTGAGTTGCGCCTGCCTCCGGATATAAATACCCGTGATCTCGCCATTCATTCCTGCGGACTTATTGATAAAGTGAATATCATCCCGCTTTTATGGGAAAGTGAGGAATATTCTGACTTACTTTCTACACTTAAGGAAATCGGTTACAAAGAAAATGAAATCGTTCAATTTGATTATGACTGGCGGCTAAGCAATTTTTATAATGCAGATAAACTCAAACAGGCAATATTCTCATTACAGCGCACACCCAGCGATAAAGTTGACATAATCGCACACAGCATGGGCGGCCTTATCGCCAGGATTTACATACAGACACTTGGCGGCACTAATGAAGTAAACAACGTTTTATTTTTGGGAACGCCTCACTTAGGCTCCGCGAGTATTTTCCAGCGACTCCAGGAGGGCTTCGAAAAGTGGCCGAGCGCTCTCTCTGGCGGTTTGAACGAAATTGAGACGACGATCCTTTCCTTTCCTTCAACCTATCAACTTCTCCCTGTCTATGAAGAGTGCTGCGGCTTCAGTTCGGACGGAAATCCTGTTACCGCCAATTACGTCGATGTTCTAGAAGATAAAACATGGTCTCGATTCAGCTGGCTTCCTCAAGAGTATAAATCTGGGCCTAGAGCCGACGCACTGCACGAGTTCCTCGGCGACGCGAAAAAGCAGCGTGAAATCATGAAGCAGCCGATCTTCAATAATGCAGACGGGTACGCTCGTGTCCATTTTGTCGCAAACGGGTTCATGGAAACGTGGTCTCGCGTATTTTTCGATACTAATACTGGTAATATACTGAGCAATACTTTGTCACCTGGTGATGGTACAGTATTACTGTATAGCGCAACCAATGGTGTTCCGGGCCAGGTTCAAATCTCTCACAAGGAGCACGCGCTCGTATTTGGTGGTGCAGAGCCGAAGCTTGTTATCAAGGGAGTGTTGGAAGGTGGCCAGGAATTCCACGCGGGTAATACCGATTTTGCCCAGTCTTTGCTCGACGGCCAAGGAGAACGATTTCAAGTTCAATCTGCATTGTACAAGTTAACTCCTAAGATTGTGGGTCCTGAGCAAGTCGTTAATATAGAAGTGTCATTGGCGGGTGACCTTGGTGGCGCAGATTTATCCAATGTTCGAGTTCGTGTTTTTGGGGATACCGGCTTGATAAAGGAATCGATTTTACAGTCATCACAAATAACTAATGGCGGCGAGCGATCTCTGACGGCTGCGATTGTTGCGCCTAAAGAGCAGGGATCTTACCGAGTGGAAATATCGATCTCTGGATTGGAAAATGTCTCTCAAATGTTTGCGGTTGTTTCTGAATAGAAGGCAAAAACTCTGTGAGATCCGATACAATTGTTATGGCTATTCTACTAATAACGCTGATCTCATCATCGCATGCAGATGTTTTGTCTCAGCACGATCGAGAGATTATTGATAAGAGCGAACCTGCAATTGTAAAGATAAAGGTGGATGGTATTAGACCTGATGACACTCATAGTCATAAGGAAGGGACGGGATTCTTTATTTTTTCTAAGAACAAAGTTAGCTTTTTACTTACTGCGTCTCACGTTATAGGCTCTAGCGAAACAGAGCAAACCAAAAATCCAGACTGGAAAGTGGAAAATGGCACAGTTAGCAGAAAAATATCAATCGAGGCGCGAAATGAACACGGGGCACTCAATGACGTCGGCGGCCGGGTTGACGTTGCTCCGACGGCGGGATCGGGTGTAGATATAGCACTGCTGATGATTAAGCAGGACGGATACTCAATACTTTCGCTAGCGAATCAATTAATCGACAAGATTCCGATACACACAGTGGCGTTGCTGGGATATCAAGATGGGCAGGAGGACCTGACCGTTCCGATACCAGTTGGTAATGGCCAGATTGACAGCCCGGTGAAGTACGTGACGAGCGTGGCTTCACATTTTGGAGAGAGCGGGGGGCCTTGGATTGACTTGGACTCGGGTAGGGTATTTGCCGTTGCCCGAGAGGTACGAGCGGCTCCAAATTCGCCCTCTAACGAAAGTACTCCGGTCACCTTAATCAAGCCTTGGCTGGTGCCTTACTTCCAAAATGCGGGCCTAGAGCTAGACAGCGGCAGCCCTCTAAGAATTTTCGCGACTGAAGGTCAGTCGACCGTTACCGTAGCGGGAAGCTGGGGTTCGATAACCAAGGCGGCGCAGAGTTTGGACGAGTTCGGTCCGCAGATCGTGGCGTTGGCCCGCGGCACTGAATCTAGCGAGTGTGACAACGGTTCAGGCAGGCTGACTTCTCAAGCCCAGGCGCGCTCTTTAATTTCGAAAGTGTCCGACGGGCTTAGGTTTGAGTATTCGCTTGACACCAGCGGTGGGCATTTCCGAACAGCAGTAACTTGCCTCGGGAATTTACCGGTGGGTTTAACGGGGCATGATACCACTGCTGAGGCGCGGACGAGTATGGAGGGTCAGATCAAATTCCTAATGGAGAGCTCTGGAATCGCGGTCAAATGGAACTCTATGCCAGACAACGGGGCCATGTATTCTGTATTCACCGACGGCGGCAAAGAAATAAAGACTGGTCAGATGAAGGCCGCAGGCCAAGAAATAATCCAAGACTTGCCGCCTGGGCGTTATGAACTAAAGACGTACTTAACAGAAACTCTAGTAAATACAGGTGGTAGCTCAAGTGCCTCGCACATCAACGCGACGGTATCTATGGTGCCTCTCCAGGCTCAGTAGTTATAAACGTGGTCGGCAATCCCAGAACGGACGCAAAGCTGTTTCTTCGATACCGACAACTCTGTACCCGCAGGTTTTCATTCAATGAGCCCACTCTCACATTTGACCGAGGGCTGGTATTTTCTTACGAGATCACTTTACCCCGCGGCTTGGGCTACTGGCAGAGCGCGCGCGCGTTGGCCGTCCACTGTCCGAAACCGCTGGCGACCATGTTGCGGATGACCGAGCAGACGTAGGTCTTCTCCGCCGCCGGATTGCCCGGGCCAGCATTGTAGCGGGCCACCGCCAGCGTCCACGAGCCTTCCTGCGCCCTGAGCGATTTGAGGAAGTTCGCGGCGTATTCGACGTTGCGCGCCGGGTCGAACATTTCGCTCAAGGAGTGAAAGTCGGCGCTGTGAAAGTGGTGATTGATCTGCATGCAGCCGATGTCGATGAACTTCGCGCCGCGCCCTTTCGCCTGCTCAAAGCGCCCCATCGCTTCGGCAAGGCTCGCGGAATGCACCGCCTGGCCATCGACGTTCATATCATAGGGGCTGAGGCCGTTTCGGCTCCCTGTCTCAGTCAGGCCGACCGAATAAAGCACGTTGAGCGGCACGCCGTGCTGCGCCGAGGCGCGCGTCATCTCCCGCTCGCAAGCGAGCGGCCCATCGGCGCGCGCGGCGCCGCCGCTAGAAGCTGCGATCGCGACCAGCGCCGCGGCGAGATAACGCATCATTCGAACCGCCCCGTTCCCCCGCGCCTTGCGCCGATCGCTGCTCGCCTCCCGCCGAGCCGCCATCAGCGGAAGACCCATTTCCGTTCGCATTCCCATCGCTGTTGACACCCGCCTGCTTGACGATCAGTGAGTCGAGCGGCTGGCCGATCGCCGCCATCCGATCGGCAATCGCGTCGCGAGCGCCTTCGATTGAGCCTAGCGTTTGAGAGCTCGCGGCGCGGATGACGACAGAGAGCTTGTCGCCCGCGAGCCGCATCGTCATCGAGACATCCTCGAGGCCTCCCGGCGAAAGATCGACGTCGATCTCCCTGACCGGCGAAGCAGAGGACGTGGAGGCAGCGGCGAGCGCGCTCGCGCGGGGCGCGACGTCTGCGTGTCCTGCGCTGGCCGTGGAGCCGTCGAGTTGGAATGACGTCCCTGCGGAAAATGGCGCCGAAAGCTGCGCGCCGAACAGGTCTGTCTGCGTTGTTGCCGGCGCGGCGAATGTGCTCGGATCTGGGGGCCGACCGTCGGCAGCCTCGCCGCTCGATTCGGTTGCCACGTGGACTGCGGAGGAAGTCTCGTCCCGGGCGGCGGGCGGAGGCGCCGAGACGTCGGGCTTTTGCCCGTTGTGCACGGCTTCGTGTGCGGCCGCCCGCGTGGCGCTCACGCGATGTGTTGAGGACGCGCCCGCGCGAGGGGCGATCGGCGTCGGGGACACCGCGTTTGCAATCGGCGGAACGGCGTCGGCCGCTGAAAAGCCGGCGACAAGGGCACTTTCGCCGTTGAGATTGCCTCGCCCCGTAAGGTCGGCGGGGGATGCGCCACCCGGCGCGAATGGCGCGTTGACCGCGAGCGTGCGGCTGGTGATCACGCCCGTAAACGTGGCGGCGCCAAAGTGGAAAGCGCGTTCGCCGACCAGTCGCCCGACGGTCGCCGCTTTGCCGCCAGCGCCAATGGATGCGCCGCCGTTCTCGGATTTCAGGCCTTTCATCGCGGGCGAGGCCAGCGAAGGCGAACTGTCCGCGGATTGCGGGCGCGCGTTCATCATCGAGGCGGCCCGCAAGGCAAACGGCAAAGCCGCCAAGACCGCGCTGTCGTTGAGTAGGGAATGACGAGTCGTCTGTCCACGCGAGGACTCTTCCTGCGGCGTTTCGTTGGAGGGACCCGGCTGTTGCTCGGCGGTCGAGGCGTCCGCTTTCGCTGACGCGCCGGGAAGCGCGTCGAGTACGGCGGCGAAGGCGAATGGGTCGGCTGCCGCTTGCGGAGCTGGGCGCGGCGCGGCCGGCGCGATTGGCCCGGACGTGGCCGCGGCGGCTGGCGCGGTCATGGCGAGCCTCCAATTTGGGTTGGCGGCACGAGGCTCGAGGTGCGTTGAAGCGCATCCTGTGCTTGTGCGATCGTCAGCGCGGGCCCGCTGGGCTTGCTCCTGTCGGCGTCGGGTAGAGCGGCGGCGTTTTGGGTATTGAAGACACTCTGGTCGGGAACGACACGGAGTTCGGCCGCCACCCTTCGAGCCGCGGCCAGCAAGCTGGCGTCAGGCTGGTCGAGTTTTGCCGCCGACAGAGCCTGCAGATCGGCTAGCGCCGCGTCGTAAGCGTCCGAGAACAGTCGACTGGCGGCCAGATAGAGGCGGGCGCGCATAGCCTCCGGGCTGTCAGCCTTCGAGCTTTCGAGCGCCTCGGTCGCCGCCGAAGCCGCGGCGACGAAGCGCCCGCTTACCACCCCGGACTTGGCTAAGTTGAGCAGGAACTCCCGCCTGCCGTCGGCGGGCAACGCCGCCAGCGCGGTCGACAGCAGCTTGTAATCGGCCGGATCGTCGGCGAGGCCAAGTCGCGCGACGGCGCCCGCCAGATCGCGCAAGAAATCCGCGGCATAGAGCGAGGCGCCAAAGCGGGTCACGTACTGCCGGGTCAGAACCGCGAGGCGGCTCACGTCCTTGGCCTCCGCAAGAAGAGCGATTTCGCGCCGCAACGCGGCTTCCTCGACCAATCCACCTGGCGCAAGCAGGCGCGCCCAATCGAGAAGATCGACCGCCGCCTTGGCGTCCCGCTTCGTCTCGAGGACGGAGCGAGCGAACGCGACCTCGCCCGCAAGTCGCGCGTTGAGCGCAGTCAAATCCGCTTCCTGAAGGAGAGCGATCGCGTCGGCTTCGTGGTTGGTGACATAGGCGAGCGCGCCACGCGCGAGCGATCGTTCGGACTCGATAGTCGCCTCGCCTTTGAGCAGCGGCCCGACATCGGCGAGAGATCCGCCGCTCAGGATGTAGATGACGAGCGAATCCGCTTCGCGCTTGTTCTTCCAGGTTTCAGGGCTTGCGGTCGCGATCGCCGCACCGATCGTTTTCAACTGATTGAGCTCTGCCGGGTAGGCCGCTTTGTCGCCTTGCGCGACCCTGAACTGGATCCGCCGCAGTTCGTCGACGAGGTCGGAGATCTTCGGCGTATCGGCAAACGCCGCGGCAGGCGCGAGCGCAGCGAACGCGGCCAAAGCCAGTGCGCGCCAAGGGGAGGTCATGGCTTGGCCTCGCGCACAAGAATCTCGATTCGGCGATTTTCCGCCGCGAGGGGATGGGATGAGTCCCTAAGATGATGGTCGGCGTAACCTTCGACTCGCTCAAACCGCTTTTCCGGCAGGCCGCCGCGAATCAGCATGTAATAGGCCATTTGCGCGCGCGCCGAGGAGAGCCGCCAATTGTCGTAGGTCGCGGACCGATAGGGACGGCCGTCAGTGTGCCCACGAACGACGATGGCGCCCTGCAAGCCTTGCAGGCTGGCGGCGATGGCATCCATCATGTGGAGGACGCGGGGCTGCGGCTCGGCAGAGCCGATGGCGAACATGGAGAAGTTCTGCCGGTCGGTAAGGCTGATAAGGATCCCATCTTCGGTCGCCTGGACATCGAGTTGCGGGCCTTGCATCGACTTGGACTCTCCGGCGAGAGGCTTCTTCAGATCGGCGAGCAACTCGGACGCGGCTCTTTGGCGCGCTTCGGCGGGGTCGGGAGCAGGCGGATTAGCCGTTGACGGGCCAGTCGATCCCCCGCCCGGGTCTTCGGCGCCAGCTTGAGGGGGAGCCGGAGGCGCCGCTGGAGCTATCGCGGTCGAGGTGGACGGGGACTCGTCGCTAGGAGCGGCGGCTGCGGGCGGGGCGCCGGGATTTTCGGCGACAACGTTCACCGCCTGGTCGCTGCCGAGCGGACGGAACGGATCACGCAAGGCCTCGTCGGCGCTGGGCCCCACCTCGCCATAGCCCTTCAGCGCCGCCGAAGGATCAATACGGGGGCCGGGCGGCGGCGCGCCAGCGATCTTGTCGAGACTCGCGCGAGGGTCGCTGAACAACTCCTGCTCCGACATTGTCGGATAGGGTTTCGCTGGATCAGGCGGCGGTAAAGGCGACGGGGTGGGCGGGTGCGCTTGCTCGTTTTGCTTCGACGGACTGGCAGGGGTTTCGTTTCCCTTTTCCGCGGGACCTTCGCCGTGCTCGGAGGAAGGCGTTCCGGCATTGGGGGCGCCATTGCCTTCTTCGGACGCATAGACGGCGCCCTTTTCTGGCGCGCCATGAATGCCCTTCTGCGCTTTCGCCGGCTCCTCCACCTTCACCGGATTGAAGTATCGTGCAATCAGCGTCTTGGTGTTTTTGTCCGTCGCGCTGATGATCCACAACACCAGAAAAAACGCCATCATCGCGGTCATGAAATCGGCGAAGGCGATCTTCCATGCGCCGCCGTGATGCTCATCCTCGTGCGCACTGTGGCGCTTGACAATGATGATTTCCGGATGCGCCTCGGTCATCGGCTCCGCTCAGGCCTCGAACGAGGCCAGCAACTCGGCCCACGGGCGAAGCTCGGCGACAATCCGCGTGGCGTTCGCGTCGACGACGGTTTCCGCCCCGTCATCTTCGACATATTCCACATCGATCGGCAGATCGACGATTCGCTGGCGCAAGAGCGCAAGCACGCGCTCAGGTCCGCGAATCTTGATCATCCCGAGCGAATTGCCCGCGCAGACCCGGGCCATCGCCTTGGCCAGCTCGTCCGCGGCGCGGTTGACGACCTGCTGCGAGAGAAACGGCGCGAGAATGCGGGTGACTGCGCCGCCGACATTGTCCTCGATCTCTTTGATCCCCGACCGGATCGCGCCTTCGAGCTTCGCGTATTCGTTGAGGCGAAACTCCTGCTGCTGCGTTTGCGCCAGCTCCCGCGCCGCGGCGAGCTCAGCCGCGTGACGGTCGGAAGCCTCGACGCGGCCTTCCGCGAGCCCTTCCTCGCGGCCGCGCGTGTAAGCTTCGGCGAGTTTGACAGACATATCCTCGGGCTTGGCCGGCGCGCCTGCCGGCGGCGATTCCCGCGCACCGGACTCAAGCGGAACCGGCTTTGGCGCCCATGGCGTGCGCCGGCGAGCCTCTTCTCCTTCTGTTCCGACGCCCGCGTTCGCTATTCGATCGAAGATCGGCCGCGAACCGGGCCCGATGTTTTGGGGGTTTGGCAGGCTTCGGGGGCGAAACGGCGAGCCCTCGGGTCGCGGCGGCGCCTCTTCTCCGGCCGCGCTCCCGAGGCGGTCAAGATAGTCGGCTATCGAAAGCGGTTTCATCCGTTCGCTCCTTGACGAATCCATTGTTTGAGAACCGTAGCGGCGTGGTTTTCATCGAATTCGATCATCTTCAGCAGCTTGCGCTCGGGACCATTGTCGCGGCGCGCGAGCAGCGCTTCCATGAACTCGTCTCGATTGGAGTCGGTCTCGATGAGGATGCTTTCGCCGGGCTCAGCGCCGTCCGGCGCCCCCAATGTGGGCGTCTGGCCAGCGGAGGCGCCGCGCGCGTCCGTCAGCGCGGCTGTACTTGGGGGAGCGAACGCCATTCTGAGGCCGGGCCGAACCCCGAACCAGAGCAGCATTGCTGCGACCGCCACGATGGCGCCGGCGTTGAGGATCGATCCTGTTTGGCGGGCGACGATCTCAAGCAGCGAAGGACCCGGCGCCGGCTCGAGGTCGCGGCTCGAATCGACGAAATCGACAACCGAGATCTTGACCGCGTCGCCCCGCTGCCGGTTGAGCCCGGCCGCTGAGCCGACGAGTTGTTCGATCTCGTGGACTTGTGCGTCGACGGCCTCGGCCGACGGTTTGCCGCCGAGCGATGCGGCGAGCGCGGCGCGATTGATCAGCACGGCAACCGAGAGATTCTGGACTACGAAGCCGGCGCTCGTCGTCTGAATCGACTTCGACGAGATCTCGTAGTTCGTCAGTTCCTCGCGCTTTTGCGTTTGATCGTTCGATTGCTTTGATTCGCCGCTTGTCGGTTTCGGCTTCGGAAGATTGGCCTCGACGCCGGCGGGTTGCTCTCCGGCCGCGTTCTGCGAGCTCTGCTGTTCCTTGGTGACGCGCACCGACCGTTCAATGCGCTGATCGGGATTATAGATTGTCTCGTTGGTTTGCGTTTTGTCGGCGTTGAGCCTGGCGGCGACCGAGATCTGAAAGTTTTGAGCGCTGAGGTATGGGGTCAGCGTGCGGCTGACGCTCTCCCGGATTTGCTGCGACACCTCCTTTTCGAGCCCGAGCAGATTGTCCGGCGACTTCTCGACCGAATCGGCGCCGTAGGCCAGCAGGGCGCCGTCGACGTTGAGCACGGTCACGTCCTCGAGCTTCATTCCGGGGACCGCCGAGGCGACGAGGTGGCGGATCGCCTGCCCAGTGGCGCGATCGTCGCCGCCGTCGGTGCGGACGACCACGGAGGCTGACGAGGGCTGGCGCTCGCGGCGGAAGGAGCCTTCATCGGCGAGGACGATATGGACCCGCGCGGCCTTGACGGTCCGCATCATCTGGATCGTGCGTGCAAGTTCGCCTTCGAGCGCTCTCAAGCGCGTGACATCTTGCATGAATGACGTCAGGCCGAGCGAGCCCAGTTTATCGTACAGTTCGTTTCCGACTGCACCGCTGCGCGGCAGGCCTTTTTCCGCCAGGATCATCCGCGCGGCGGCCGCCTGTCCGGCCGGCGTCAGAACGACCGTGCTCCCCGCATTGACGTCGAAAGGCACGCCCGCCTCGCGCAACGCCGCGCCGATGGCTGAGATGTCGTCGCGATCGAGCCCGGAATAGAGTGTCTCCATCGTCGGACGGCTCAAATAATAGCCGGCGAGCCCAGTCGTCGCGAACACGGCGACGCCGATCAACGCCAACGCGGACAGGCGTCGGACGCCGAGCCCCTTGAGGTTCGCCCACAGCCGCTCGATTTGCGCCAACAGGTTCGTCGCCACATCCGGGCCTGAGTGAGAACTCGTGAGCGGTTATCGTGGGGAGCGGAGCTTGCGCCGGCATTGCGCGGCCGGCTTCGAGCGCAGCCTTGGCGGCGCAAGAAGCAAATGTTCGCGGGCGTTAACTGGCCATTAGCGGTCACGCCTTAGTTTCGCGTGGCCCGGGCGAGGACGGGCGCGATGAGCGCGCGTCGCCCAGGCTCTACACGACGGTTAGGCTCCTGACGCGAGCCTTAGGCATGCGGCCGGTCCGTCGTCTCGGTGCGAGTCCGAAATGTCGCCCTATCAGCGTGAACATTTTCGACAGGAGCACAGCCATGAGTTCAATCTTAAACAACCCGGACGCCCTTAGCGCTCTGCAGTCCTTGCAGATGACGCAGCAGTCGCTTTCGACGGTCCAGAACCAAGTCTCGACCGGCCTCAAGGTCGCGACCGCCGCCGACAATTCGTCTTATTGGTCGATCGCCGCCCAGCTCACCTCCGACAGCGGCGTCGTGTCGGCCTCCAATGATGCGCTCTCGCAGGGGCAGTCAGTTCTGGCGACCGCAAGCTCGGCGATCAATTCGGTTATCACGACCATCAACTCGATTCAGACGGCGCTGACACAGGCGACCGAGCCAGGCGCCAATATCGGCAATATCAACACATCGCTCGCCTCGCTTGGCAAGCAGTTGACCGACGCGGTGAACGCGGCCTCGTTCAATGGCCTGAACGTTTTGAACGGGAGCGTGACAGCGCTCAACTTCGTCTCCGGCTATAACGCTAGCGCGTCTGGCGGGAGCATCAACACGATCTCGTTCACCACCCAGGCGCTTTATGGCTTGGTCTCCGGCACTACGTCGACATCATCGACGAGTCAGTCGAGCGTCTCAGACGCCGCCACGATGGCCCAGTTGCAGACGCAGTTTGCGGCCGATACGGCTGATACGACCGCCGTCAGCTACAGCACTCCTACCGCGACATACGGCAACAATGCGGTGTTCGAGGACACTACCAACCAAGCTCTCACGGTCCAGTCTATGGGGCTTGATGGGACTGTGACGACTTCGACCTACACGGCGCTCGACGCCAACGGCAACTCGATCGCCCAGGGCGGCAGCCCAACCTTCGCGACCGCGGCGTCTTATGGGGTGTCCACGACGGTCACGACGCCGAACTCGCAGAACTTGCTCGTGCAAAGCGGCGTAGATCTGACCAACCTCAGCGTTACCGGCGCCACGGATGCGCAAACGTCTCTGAGCGCCGCCGACCAGGCTTTGGCCCAGGTCACAAATTACGCCGCGCTGATCGGCGCGACGCAGGATCGGATGACGACAGCGTCCACGTTCAACACCGCCTTGATGACCAACTATTCCGATGGCATTTCGGGGATGGTCGATGCGAACATGAATACGGCCTCGACCCAGTTGCAGGCGCTCCAGACGCAGGAGCAGCTTGGCATCCAGTCGCTGTCGATCGCCAACCAGAACGCGCAGCTGATCCTGAAACTGTTCCAGTAACAACGGCGAGCCGGGCGGCGGACTTTGTCTAGCCGCCTGGCGTTGTCGGGCTGGCGCGCGGGGATCCCATTCTTCAGCCGGGAAACCAGTCCGCGGGCGGATGTGGAGAGAGCCTCGGGAACGGATCGCCAAGGTTGAGGCGCTCCGTCCCGTCTCAGCGCGATTTCCGAGTCCAGATTCAGCGATTTCAATCGTTTGCGGCGCCATTTCCGAGTCAGGTTCGCGCTGCGTCCGGAGGGAGATTTGCCAGCCATTAAATACGCAAATTATATGTAAGTACCCGAAGCCGTCAAACCCGACCTTATGCTCGAAGCTCGCCTCGGAATGCTGGTCCGCAAGGGCAAAGCTGGGGCAGGGGATTCCGACGTCATGGCCAAGAGGCGGCGATTGCTGCCTCCTCACCGCAAATGCAGTGAGCGAGGATTCCGGGGCGACACCGAGATCGACTCCGGAATTGCTTTGCGATCATCGCCAATCGAAGGACGGCTACTCTTCCGGACGCCCTCTGATATCTCGCAGAGACGGTTCAGCGCGATCGGGTCAAGCGGCCTATTTCTCGATGCAATAGCCGAGGAACCGCTTGGAATCGATCGGGTCGAAACCCAGCCGATGCTTGAGTTTCTTGCGCAATTTGCTGATATGGCTCTCGATGACGTTCTCGTCGACATCCTCGTCGAAGAGCCCATAGACCGCGTTGAAAATTTGCGTCTTGCTGACGCGCCGACCGCGACAGCGCAGCAGGAACTCGAGGATCCGCCGCTCCCGGCGCGGAAGAGGAAACGGCGCGCCGTTGACCTCGGGTTCGCGCCCATCAAAATAGACGCGCAGTTCGCCGATCGTCACGTTGCCGTTTTCGCCGAACACGCGCCGGTTGATCGCCCCGACCCGGGCGACGATCTCGCGCACATGGATCGGCTTGCGCAGGACGTCGTCCGCCCCGGCGGCAAATAGACCCAGCGTGTCGTCAAGCGACTGACGCTCATTGAGGCACAACAATGGTGCGCTCGACCGCTCCCGGATGAGCCTCGACAGCGCCTCGCGCTCGTTACAGTCGCCGATCACGAACGCTTCGACCGCATTCATGTCCGTATCGCTGATCTTGCCGATCCATTCGCGAAATTCGGACGCTTCGATTCCTGCCGACGAAACGCCTTCGCGATCAAAACCGTTGGCATAGCCTCCGGCCACCATGTTCCGATCGTCGACAATAATATACATACCCGTGCTCCAGCCTACTGAATTGATAAGGGGACGCTTTCCGCTACGCCAACGCGGGCACGCAACACTGACAAAACAAACGTCGTAATTTAATCATTCTCGCGTTTGTTTATTATTGCGCAACAAAGACTTTGTTATTAAGTGTGACAAATCATTACTGGTTTATTCATTTTACGTTAGCCGAGTTGTTCTTGACGGCAGCCTCTTTACGGCCGAAGATTACGCCCGTGTTGGTTAACAGGATATGTATGAAGTTAATATGATTATGTCATACGTAAATGATGCCTTGCATCGAGGGCGACCTCCGCCGGCGAACCGAGGCGACGCCAACGCGGCGCCGATGTTGCTCGGGGTCGAGCGCGGGGATTGGCGCGCACGACCCGAAACGGCGCTTAAGCTTGGCCGCAAGCTCGCTGGGCGCGGCGAAGTCGCCTATTGGGCCGTCTTACCGGAAGGGCGCCCGCCTGAGAGCAAGTGCGCCAATAATCGCGCGCACGCGCGGGAGCGGACCCGGTTGCGCTCAGCCAAACTGCTCGACGGCGCTTATCGCTTTGTTTGCGAGGGCCGGATCTGCGACCGGTCTCGCAATGGTCTGCGCCTTGCGCTCGCGCAGGACGTTGCGCTTCCGCCCCAATTGGCGCTGCACATCGACGAAACATCCGAAGTGCGCGAGGCGAAGGTCATCTGGCGGCGCGGGTCGACAATCGGAATTCGACTGCACTCGGCCGCGCCAGCGGACGCGCTTCGGCCTTGCGATCGGCACGCGCTGAGAGAGCGCTATTACGCGATTCCGGGCTGAGCCTGGTCACGCGTAACTCTTCTCCTCGAACAAGGCGGAGCTCGCGAGCGTGTTGATGGCGCGTTTGATCGCCGCGCGCGTATCGTTTTCGCGATACACTGATCGCGCGAGCGCGACGAAGCGTGATCCGAAGTCTCCCTCGCGCTCGCAGAAGCGAAGCGCGTCTTCGATCGTCCACAGGCGCTCGTTCACAAGAGTAAGCTGATCGGTCAGGAGATCGATCGGCGGCACGGACGCGCCATCCTCCTGCGCGGAACGCTCGAGCAAGCTCAGTTCGCGACGCACATTGGCGAGTTTTTCAGGTTCGCCGATTCGTTCCGCTTTAATGCGTAGGATCGTGATCTTGTCGATCAGCTCGCCGAGCGAGCATGGCGTCGATACAGCGCGCGGCGCGCGGCGTCGTTCGACAAGCTGAGCGAGTTCGCCCGCCATGGCTTCGAACACGTCGCTCCAGACGCCGCGACGTTTCTGACGAAAGAGGCGCATGGTTGGATACCAGGGCGAATCAGCGCGTTTGGTCAGCCAGCGCCATTCTGCGTCGCTCTTGAGCGCGACCCAAACCGGAACACCCAGAGCCCCCGCGAGGTGCGCGACCGAGGTGTCACAGGTAATAGTCAGATCGAGGCAGGTCATCGCCGCCGCCGTATCGACGAATGCGTCGGCGCCGGCGTCGAAGTCGGCGCCCAGCGTCTCGACCTGGAACGAGGGCGGCAGATTGACGAGCTGCTCCTCGCCTATCCCTTTCTGCAGCGAGATGAGTCGCACACCCGCGACCTCAGCCAGCGGCGCCAGCGCCGTGAGCGGCATGGAGCGGCTTCGGTCGGCCTCCGGATCAGGGTTGCCTTGCCAGACGACGCCGACCTTGAAGCCTTCCGCGCCGATGCGCTTGCGCCAGATTTCGCGCAACGCCGGCTCAGCCGAAAGATAGGGAACCGCAGCCGGAATCGTCTCGAGGCGCGTACCGAATGCGCGCGGCAGGCTGCTGATCGCGATCTGCGCGTCGAAGAGCTTTCCGGCGGGCGGGGAATCGGCGAATCGCGCCTCGGCCTTCGACGACAGGAGCCGGCGCAGCCGTGGCGGACACACGAAGGTCGCTTCGACGCCGGCCGCGGCCATCAAAGGCAGATAGCGAAAGAACTGGATTGTATCGCCAAGGCCGTGATCGTTGAGCACCAGAACACGCTGGCCTCGCCGTCCCGGCCCCTTCCAGGTCTCAAAGCGTATTCCGAGAGCCTCACCGAGTGACTTGCCCTTAAGCCAGCGCGCCTCGTAGCCCTCAAACCCCTGTTCGAAGTCCCCGAGCGTCAGCATGAGACAGCCTTTGCCCGCGACGGCCTCGCGGCTGCCGAGCCCGGCCGCCTTGTCGAAGGCCATCACAGCCTCCGAGAACCGGCCAAGGCTTCGCGACGCCAGACCCTGACCGAGCAGCGCCTTGGCCAGGCAAGGTCCCGGCTCGCTTGCCCGAAGATAGGCGTCAAGCGCCTCCTCGCTGCGGTCGAGCTTCAGAAGCGCGTTGCCGAGATTGATCGCCGCTTCAGGAAAATCACGGCGCAGTTCAAGCGCGCGCTCAGCTGCTTCAACCGATTCCTCAAGACGCCCAAGCTCGCGCAGCGTTCCCGCGCGGCTGCACCAGGCGTCGGGATCACGAGGCGCGAGCCTCGTCGCCGCGGCAAAGGAAGCTAGCGCTTCCGTGAATCGGCCGGCGCTGAACAGGAGCTTGCCCAGATTGACATGCGCGACGACCAAGGAGGCGTCGAGCTCGAGCGCGCGGCGATAGAAACGCATCGCCGAATCAGGCTTGCCGCATTCGCTCAGCATGTACCCGCCCATACACAGAGCGTCGGCGAAATCGGGCCTTAGCCGCAACGCCTCGTCCATGAGCCTAATCGCCTCGTCGCGCCGCTGTTCACGCCACAGCGCGACGGCGGCGGCGTGAAGCGCATCGGGCCCGCGCTGTGGTTCATTCGCCGCGGCGCGGCTTGTCTTGAGGGCGTTAGGCATTGGGGCTGCGCGAAAGCATGCCCCTCCGCTTAGAGCGTGGCCCTTGCGTGGACCTTTCTGAGGCGAATGCAGCCCTTAAGGGCGGCTCACCCGCCTAGCGTAAGCCTCGACATGCTCGACATCAGCGCGGTCGAGAAGGTTGGCTGTGTTGAGCCGGTGAAGTCGTTGAGCGCGCTGCCCAGCACCGAGCCGTTTGAACTAATGACGCTGGCGAGAACGGAGGCTGCGCCCGATTGTTCTGAGCTCGAATTGCCCGAATCGACTGAGAGGCTCGAGGTCGCGCCGGAGCTCGGCCCATAGGTATAGTCGTACATTGCGGTGAACCGCTCGGTGAGCTGCGTGAGCTTGGCCGGGTCTTGCAGGTCGGAGAGGGGCATGAGCTCGGAGAGCGTCTGCGGTTGGAGGTCGCTCGCCGCCGTCGGCGCGAGCCCCATGATCGTTCCCGCCACTTCCAGAAGATTTGGATCGGCCAGAATTCCATATTCGCTGGTGACCGTTGGAGCCACGCGCTGGAAATAGAGCGCAAGCTGAACGCCGACATCTTGATTGCCCTGATCGCTCTCCAGCTGCTGTTCGACATAATCCCCTGTTGTCGTAGCAACCGCGCTGGCTGATGAGGGAGGCGTTGCACCGCTGTCGACGAAATTGAACGCCGCGGCGAACGCCTTCCATTGCGAGTTTGGCAGAGTGTTCGCAAGGCTCTTCGGGTTGGAGACTCCGCCTTCCAGCACCTTGGTGATGAGCCCCTTCGAATTGATCTGGTCGCCGAGGCCATAGGCGTTGAGCGCGTAAGACAACAGCCGATAGTTGCCGACGAGGTCACCGATTGACTTCACTGAGCCGATATTGGCCTCGTAATACGCAGTCGCAGTCTTTACCGCCGGTTCGGCCGCAGTCATCGCCTGATAGCGAGATAGATTCTGCGAGACGGCGAGAAAGGCGGTTGTGGTGCTTGTCACGGGCGATTTGCGGTGGCTTGGTTCGAAATGGCGCGTCGGGCCCAGCCTGACGACTTCACTCTAGCGGCGAAGTCCTGCGCCTCGGTTAAGATCGCGTTGCCTGACCAGCTTAGAGTCAGCTGTCGGCGCAATGTGGGTCGAGCCCGGCGGCGGCGATGAGGTCTGCGCGTCGGACCCCCGTGCGCTCGGCGATTGCATTAGCCAACGAAGCAACGGTATCGTGCCGCATGAACTGCGCAAGGAGCGCCAGTTCGCTCTCGTCCTCGGCCGCGCGCACGCGGAGACGGTCGTCCCCTTCCGTCCTCGGCTTGCCCCGCAGTCTTCGCATGATCGGCAATCCCTGACCCGGAAATTCTCGCGATGGGCGAATTGTGCCATCGTTGGGTTGGGAAATGCGTGACG